>Ga0247729_10000287_pt1 | contig 21980 bp, 21 predicted proteins | sample UWRJL133311R2_FD_180958 | JGI IMG/M metagenome (GOLD analysis project Ga0247729, IMG submission 180958) | Plant litter microbial communities from Arlington Agricultural Research Station in Wisconsin, United States - UWRJ-L133-311R-2 | ecosystem: Environmental > Terrestrial > Plant litter >... | reverse complement strand
CGACTCCGACCGGGGGCTTTTGCTGTTAGAACCTCCGCTGAGCACTGCGTGTTGGCGGTCGAGCTCAGCAGCAGCAAGCTCACCGCTCAAAGAGCAGAAAATTTCATAGGAAGAACAGAAGAGTGGGTAAAGAAAAACGCCGACCAAGGGGGCCGGCGCTTTACGGATTGGAGTGAGGTCAGGGCCTGGTCGACTCCGACCAGGCCCGGTGTGGGGATACGACGGCCCTAGAAGATATAGAGCAGGGCAGCATCGTCCTCAATGCCCTTGTCGTGGTCGTAGGGCGCGGCCACTTCAAAGCGGGGCTCCAGGGCGGACACTTGGAACTGGCTGGCTACAGCTTCATCGAGGGAGGTAACGTTGGCAGTGTTGTCCATGGGACTGGTGAAAAAATAGAATGAAAACTGGACTTAGCTGGTCAGCTAATGAAACGAGTCCGCTGGCCTAGCAGCCGGTGGGGCCCCACTGCTCCAGCTCCGTGTCATTGGTGCTACCAGAGTAAGACGCCGCGGCTTCGTGGCGGGGCTCCAGGGCAGTTACCTGAAATTGGGAGGCCAGGGCGGTTTCGCTCGTGGCGGCAGGGGAAGTAGACTTGCTGTCTTTCATGGGTACTGAGAATTGAGGAATGGGAAAATGAGAACTGGGTACGCTACTGCTTGACTGAGGACGCCGAGCCCTACTTCGGGTTGGCGTGCTCCAGCGACGAGTCGTCGTGGCCACCGGACCAGCCGGCGGCGGCTTCGAGGCGGGGCTCCAACGCTTGCACGTCGAATTTGGCAGCCAGGGCTTCATCGGGCCCGGGTGCCTGGGTTGTGGAATTGTGCATGGGTAAAAGGGAAATGGGGTTTTGAGAATGCGAGTGCAACTGCCCGGTGCTGACCTACTCGCGTGTCAATCAGCTGGGGTAAGAATGGCTACCGTCCTTACGCGGTCAAGGGGAGTGCCCGGGCCCGAAAGCGGCGCCGGGCGCTGAGGCCGAAGCGGATCAGCATGGTGTAAAAAGCGACGACGACAACCTGCTGCATGGAAAAGTCGGCCGCCTGCAGCTGGCCTGTGGCCGCCTTGGACGTTAAGCTCAGCAGCAGCTCGGGGAAAGCCAGGATGGCACGGCCGTGGGCGCTGAGCGTGTAGCCGGCAAACAGGGCCAGGATGCTGGCGTTGGTCAGGCCGTAGAGTAGCAGCCAGGTTTTGCGCGTGCGCAGTACCCGCCCTCTGGTCGTCACGACGCGGCGCACACCGGCACGGGAAAGGCCCTGGCGCACCAGCTCCGTGGCCCGGGGCAGCAGGTTAGGCGTGCTGGTCAGGTCGGACAGCATCCAGTAGCCGTCATGACGCACAAAAGGGTTGAGCTGCCACAGAGCCGAAACCGACGTGGCGGTTGCCGCCAGCTGCAGGGGCACGTAGTGCGTGGCCAGGTAGCCGGCCCCGAGTGCGCCGGCAAACAGCAGTTGCGCGTAGATGCCGCCCATATTGGCAATAAGGCGTTGCGCGCGGCTGCCGGCCCAGACGTTGGTGATGTCAGCGTACAGAACCGGAAACAGGTACGCGTAGAGGCCAAAGCCCACGCCGCCGTGCTTGACGCCAAAGCGGGCGCAGGCGGCAATGTGGCCCAGCTCGTGCACCACAATGGAAGCGTAGAACAACGGGGCCGCTATCCAGTAGTCTGCTTGGCTGTGGACTGGCAGCGCCGGCGTCAGCACGTAGGTTCCGAGGAGCACCAGCGCCTGCGCCCCGAGCACGAAGCAAAACAGCCGCGGCGTATACAAAGGCTGCAGGGGCCGCGCCAGTACCCCGGCTACCCGGGCCGACAGGAACTCCACGCGCAGCTTGATGTAGCCCTGGTCCGGGGCAGCCGGGTCGGGCGACGTGTCCTGGCTCAGGATGGCGCGGCCGCCAAAGCTGTTCTGGAGCAGCTGCGTGAATTGCTCGCGGGGCAGCGTATGCGCGAAGTGCTCATTAAAGCGGCTCAGAGCCTGCTCCATGGTATCGGACTCGCGCAGCAGCTGGAACAATTCAGCGGTGGCCGTATTGACCAGCAGATTGCACAAGGGCGTGCTGATGACCCACCGGTCGTCGGCGTAGGCGTTGATGCTCGTGTGGGACGTGACCAGCATGGGCTTAGGCGGCTGTAGCGGTGCCGGCTACTTTTTGCTTGGCCTGGTCCAGCACCCGGGTAATGTCCCCCTGACGCAGCCGGGCCCGGTGAATGTGCGCCTTCAGGTAGCAGCTCAGCTCCGTTAGGCCAAACCGGTCCATTGTTTCCAGTGTGCGGTTCACCATCGCAATTCCGTTTTCCAGCATCAGGGTCGCAATTCCGGAAGTGTACAAGAACTGCTGCTTACGCTCGGCGCTCTGCTCGGCCGGCTCCAGCTCCAGGCTCCGCATGAATTGCTCGACCAGGTGATGCGGGTACGAGTACTGCCGGCGCTCATCGTCCTTGAGAAAGTCAACGACGTCGTCAAAGTACTGGTCGCCGATGTGCATGTGCGACAGGCCGGCGATTAGCTCGTCCCGGTTGTCCCAGTCTTGGCCTAGACTGCACAGGGCATGGATCATGGCGTAACACACGGCGGCTTTGCCGCTGGCGATGTGCTCGAACTGCTCCTGGCTGTAATCCCCGCGGGCCGCATCAATGCGCTTTTCCGCGACGTTGGCTTTGAGAAAGTCTTGCTTGCACTGGCTGAACGCCAGCCAGAAGGAATCCCCTTCGGGAAAAAGCTTGGCTAGGCCTCGTACAGCAACCTCGTGCACCGTCTGGTAGGCCAGAATCGTATGGGTGCCGGCATCGTCCTTGCTGATTTCGCCGTCGAGCACGCAATCCAGGTTCAGGATGTAGCGGAAGTACAGGTAGCTGAAAACTGTCAGATGCTGCAGCTGCGCCGGGTGAATGCGGGGAAAGAGCGGGGCGAGGACGCTCGCTAGCTCCACGTAAAATTTATATCCCTCCAGCTTTTTGTCGCTGGCCAGCTCTTCTTTGATTGATTCGCTGATAGGCAACTGAGCAACACAGTCTTGAATAGCCTTGGTGTACATGGCAGCAGCGTGAAGGAGGTATAAAGAGGGGGAGACTGGCCCCGGGCAATGCAATTCCGGCAAACAGCATATCAAACATAGCAACTAATTTTTGATTGCAACTAAATTTAATTGCAAAACAAACCCTGATCCGCTAGTACCGGCCACGTTGTTAGGGCCTTATCGTTCGCCTGAATCTGTGGCTGGGGGCGCCCGCTATACGCGAAGACGCATAGCGTGGCCCTAAAAGCAAAGAGCCACTCCTACAGGGAGTGGCTCTTTGCTTTTAGGGGTTGGAGTCGGGCCGGCGGGCGGCGCGGGGCGGCAACTGCCGGGTCATGGTGCAGGTAGCCAGGCATCCACTGCTCCAGAAACAGGCTATCGGTCTTGTCGATGGGCTTGCCCTCCCCAATTTTCTGGAAGGTGATGACGGCCTGTTGCGCCGTCTTGTGGCTAATGCCGGCAGGCAGCGAGTGGGCAAAGCTGACGGTTGCCGAGTCATAGAGCGGCCTGGTGACCTGGGCGGTCGCGGCGCCACTCAGCAACAATGCCGTAACCAGCAATCCGGCCCACCGACTACGACTGCGCATTGGGTGGCGTTTGCTGCTGCAGGTGCTCTTGGCTTAGCATGCGCGCTCGGCCGATCTGCTCCCGGAAGTCGTCGGCCGTCAGCTTGGCATGTGGCGCCAGATACGTTGTCCGGGTACGGTTGTAGGCGGAGCTTTTCTGGAATATGACCATGCTACCGCTCATCAGCCGCACGACGAGGCGGGCTGTTGCAGGCAGCTGCCCGCCTTCATCCTCGTAGCGGTCGTCCCACAGGCTGCGGGGACCGTATTCGCCCGGGCTCAGCTCCGTCAGTTCCTCCTGCAGCACATCATCACCCTCGACGGCATAGCCGCTTGGCAGCAAGGGTTCAGTGTCAATTCGGAAGTAACTCCACTGGTAGTCGGTTTCATCGCCGAAGCTCTCAAAGCACACGCTCTTAATTTTGCACAGCCGGCGTGAATCGGTAAAGTGCAGCTCGGTCTGGCCGTCGTGGGCCGCCGCCGCGCCCGTGAGGTCCAGCCCGCCGCCACTGGCAAAAAACAGATGGTTGACGTTCTGCACTGACCCAATGTGGTTCAGCACCGCCAGCGCCGCTGGCCCCTCCCACCGGGCATGGAACGGAATGGCCCCCGGAAAAAGCTGGTCGATAACCCGCTTCCAGTCTTTGGGGTTTTGCTCCCGGAATTCATCAATATTCTGAGGCTTCATACTTGATGGGCAAAAAATAGTTTAAAACACAAGGCAACGGCCGATGCCACCTACGCCTAGAGCCCGGCAAACCCTGGGTTTGCCTCGCGCATCCGGCCGATCAGTTCCCGCAGTTGGTCCTCACTGAGATCCTTCTGATCCTGGGAGTACGAGTCCGTTACCAGGTTGAAAAAGGACATTTTCTGAAACAGAACCAGGTTACCCTTCAGCAGCCGCGTTAGGGGCCGCGCCTTTTCCGGCAGGCGCTCGCCGCGGTACTCGCGCTCTTCCCAGGCCATGGGCGTTACGTAACGCCCAGGGTGTAGCTCGGTCATTTGCTCCTGATACCCCTCTGCATCCTTCGAGGCCACGTCCAGCCCTTCCAACGGTTCCAACTGCAGGCGGAAATATGCCCATTGCTTATCGTCCTGGTCGCCAAAGCTCTCGAAGGTGAGAGCCGCAACCTGGCAGATGTAGCGGCTGTTGCCGAAATGCAATTCAATGCAGCCTTCTTCATGGCTGGGGCTGGCTCCGGTAAGCACCAGCCCGCCCCCGCGTGGGAAAAACAGATAATTGACACTCTCCACGCTGCCCAGATGGCTGAGCACCGCCACGATGCTGGCCTGATCGACCCAACGGGCTCGGAATGGGACCCCTTTCGGGAACAGCTGCTTGATCAGCTTTTTCCAGTCTTCCGAATTTTGCTTTTGAAAATCTGTTCCACTACTCATATCGCTGGGTCGTAATTAGCCGTGATCAGGAAAGCGGACAAATTACGAGGAACCGCCTAGTTAGTCATCACTATCTCCAGCTACTTTTGACCCGTACAACTTCTGCTACTTCGTTACGGCAATATAGGCCTGCTTTACTCCTGACAGCTACAACAGTGCCGGGCCTGTTTTCCTGCTGGTTTTGCCGCCCCAAAGTCTGCAATTGGTTTGACTGTTTGGCATTTTCGGCACTGCCGCAGGCCATCGGCTGCCAGCTGGCGGCTCGTTGTGCCTTCAAGGCCTAGCGGCCGCTTGCGGCGGGCCAGCACACAGGTTTTGCAGCTCAGGTCCGTCCGGCCCTTCTGTTCATAGTAGTTGCTCAGGGGCTGTTCTACCCCGCAGGTTTTGCAGACTTTCGCCACCAGAATACTGTGCTCGTACCGGCCGTACTGGCGTAGGTATTCCTGCGCCTGGTGCACCATGTAGTTACCCGTTTCCAGGTTGCCCGGCCCCGGGGAAAACACCCCCAACGCAATCGACAGCTTCACACTTTCCGACTGGGTGCCTAGCATCAGGTTACTGACCCGGTTGTCCCGTTGGTCCTTATTGCGGCGAATGTAGAGCAGTTGCTGACCATTCTTGGGTAGAAAGGCCTGCCCGACCACTGCCGACACGGCCAGCGTTTTCAACACCCCCTCCCGGTAGAGGTTGACCGTGTACTCGCCCTTGGGGGTGAGCTGTTGCCGCAGGATGCGCGCGTTTAGCCGCTGCCCCCGACTGTCCAAGCGAGCCAGCGACTTGATGCGGCCCAAGCTGGAAACCTGATACTGCTGCTCGTACCCGGCTACGTCCCGCCACTCTTCCGCTTCCAGGTCGGGCAGCGCAGTATCCAGCCAGGGCACAAGGCGTTCTACGGTCATTTCGCGTAAATATCCGTTACAATTACGGTGGAGTCGAACGGGGTATAGCCGTCCACGGAATAGCATAGAATGCCTCCCTCTACCGCGCCGCGGGAGCGGATAATCTGTTGCAGGGCCTGTTCTTCATCCATTCCTTCGGGAATGTCCCGCTGCGCCAGTTCCAGATGCTGTTCACTGCCGTCCGGCATGGTTAAGGTAAGCATGAACACTACTAAGTAGGTTTGCTCGTCTAGCTCTACCTCATCAGCATGGTGCGGCTGAACTTCCCCCGGTCTACCGCCCGCTGCCTTCTTGCTGGCTACATCCCGCTGGTAACGCTCCCAGTGGGCAAGCCAGGTAGGGTGTTGCACCAGGTGATGTTCAAACAAGGTGGAATAGCCAAGCTCACGCATCATTCTATCAATGATTTGCCGTGGGCCATACGAATATAAGCGGCCCCGTAAGGGTGTATCCTCGTACGCCTCACGGCTACCAAAACCCTTGCTCGTTATCAGGCCCACTTGCTCCAATGTCAGGTCATCGTACGCTACCACGGCCAGCTTTACGCTGAGATGGTGGAAGGCCGACTCAAGCATAAGGTCAAAGTCGTTCCAGTGCGTGACCTCGTTGGGAGCCGACGATATCAGCAACGTTGGCTGCACTTGCAGCACGGCCGCGATGCGGTGCAGCAGCTCAAGTCGGCACTTACCTGGGTCGGCTTCCACCTTCGTGTAGGCTGAGCGGCTCATGTGCAGAAGGTCGGCCATTTGCTGCTGCGTGAATTGGCGCAAGCCGCGAAGTTTCTTTAAGCGTAGGTGCAGAGTCATTGAGCTGTTTTTTTATCAAAGCAACCTGTTTGTCTGCTTAACCGCTAAGGTGTTCCATATTTTCACCCACTGGCACCCACGTCATAAATTCTTCCTTTCATGCCCCCTTCCTGAGCGTCTTTATTCACAATCGTAGGTTGAATCTAAAGCAGGCACACTGCCTGCAGGCCCACGCCGACTTTCTGCCGCCGCCAGTGGCCCCGTCGCCAGTGGGGCAGGATGCTAGCCCCCGCCGGATATGCTGGCACGGTTCGAAAGGCAGCGTTTCAATCAATGCGTATGTAGATTATGATGAAGAGAAAGGAAAGTTTGTTGTTGAAAATGCGTTTCCGTTTCTCTTAGAGCAAGGTCTAGACTGTGAGATTGTGGGTAACTTTTTTCAGAATCCAGAGTGGATTACACAATTTGCTCAGGAGCGTAAACTGGCAGAAAGATGGGGGATGCAAACCCGCTAGTGAGCCCCTCCAAAATACGTCTTGAAAAAACGTCCCGAAAAACGATGTTTTCGGGGCGTTTTTCGTGGGTATTCAAACCATCCACGAAAAGCTATCATTTTGGGTAAAAGTCCTTTATATACTAATAACTTTAGGGTAGTAACTAGTCCGTTTTTGCTATGGCTCGTCGAGGAGGTGCTTCAACTCTGTCAGGTGTTGATTATCAGATTTTATATACCGTCAAGCGGTTCGCCGAGGCCATTACTGAGGATAGCATTACTGTCTTACGGCCTGAAGCCCACTTGCCAGGGCAAACAGTAACAGTTAATAATGCTGATACTGAAGCCATTTCGGATGCGCCTTCAGTAGATGACCTTACGCTTACCCATCAGAAGGGTCTTACGGAGTACATCAGTCTAAAGCATCGAGCCGGGCAGGCAGTATGGACCATTACCCAGCTCATAAACCGCGATATTCTGGACGATTTCTTCCGCCAGCATCAGCAGGATGCCCGTGGAATGCTGCGACTGGTTACCCAATCTCCTATTGAGCAGGCCTTACGCGATTGTGTGGAGCGAGCAAATCAAGTTCAGCCGGAAACCTTACCTAGCCTGGGCAAGGCTCCCTTGGAGATCTATCAACGAATTGCGACGCATTTGCGCCAGTATTACTCGGAAGTCAGTACCACTGACGCGAATATTATAGCATTCCTGCGACAAATCGATTTTCCGGAGCAATCGGCTGATCTGCTCATAGAGAACATTTTGCTACGTCTGCAGCCACAGGCAAAGGATGCGCAAGCAACCATGAACGTGCTCTATCAATACGCGATGCGGGCGGGCAAAGAGCAGTTAGTAGTTACTCCGGAGACGATTCGCCAGGAACTGATCCATCAGCACCACGCTCTAATCGTCCCACCGCAACAAGATGAAGTTCTAGCCCAGTTTAAGGCAGTTAGTGCTACGCTGAATGCCGTGCCAGCTAACATTGGTAACCTCCCTGGACATCATATCAGCCGTTCTGAGGTAGCAAAACTGATCGATTGGGTAGTAGCTCCACTACCTGCTCTCCAGCTAAATGAGTCAAAAACAGCCCGTACTAGCCGAATCGTTATTGGGGGAGCAGGAGTTGGCAAGACCGTGGTACTGCGTGATGTATACCAGGAATTAACGCAACGTCATATCCCTGTACTCGCCCTGATAGCCGACCGTATCAAGGGCGAAACCAAGGGGCGACTGTTGGATGACATTCGAGCCAATGGCCTCCAATTTCCCTTACGGCAGGCGCTGGCCATTGTAGCATCTCCCGAGCGTCCAGCCGTCATACTCGTTGACCAGCTAGATGCTTTGTCGATGTGCTTGGGAGCGGAACGGGGTTTGCTGATCAGCTATACCGAATTGCTGAATGAACTGCAACAGCTCCCGCATATTCGCTTTATTCTGTCCTGCCGCACTTTCGACCTGCGACATGATCCCGAATTGGCCCCTTTCCGAGAGGCAGAGCAAATTGAAGTAGCTGAACTAAGCGCCGAACAGGTCGACGAAACACTACTTGCCGCACAGGCTGGCACTATTAAGCACTTGACGCCAGCGGTAATCAAATTGCTGCAAACTCCCTTACATCTCTCCATTTACTGTGCGTTGGACCAAGAAGCACGGAATGGTGAACCAGCGACTAGCCTCCAGGAACTGTATGATAAGCTGCTGCAGCAATATCTGCTTAATCCCAAGCGCCTGCCAGGAAATGTGGGGGTTAGCCAAGTGAGAACCTTCCTCTACCGCGTGGCGGAAACCATGTACCAAAAGCAACAGCTTACGCTGCCGCGGCTCTATTGGGAAGAAGAGGATACCGATGTATTCAACTATTTAAACACGCAGGCTATCCTTAATCTAGTAGGACCGAGAAGCCAGCAACTTACTTTTTTTCACCAGACGTTCTACGAATACCTCTTTGCCAAGCAGTTTGTAACCAAAGGACAGCCGCTGGCTGAGTTTGTGTTGACTTCTGGACAAGGGTTATTCCTGCGTTCTTTAACGCAGCAGGTACTGGTTTTCCTCCGGGGGCAGGATCCGACTAGCTACCTGCGAGCAATCCATCAGTTATTGACTTCGCCAGCCTGCCGGTTCCACGTCAAGCTGCTCATTACGCAGTTCTTGGCCACGCAGCCCCTGCCGGACGCCGCAGAGCTGAATTTGGTTCGGGGCAGCGTATTGACGAATGCAAAGCTCGTGCAGCCGTTTATTGAGTCCGTAAGCCACCGACCATGGCTGGAGTACTTGACCGAACTAACTCTGTTTCAGCAGCTGACTGCCGGGATTGAGCAGTTGCCAGCCGGCCGGGAATCGTCAGTACCCAACACCCTGCTGTGGGTACTGGCTCGCCGCGGCCCCGAGTTGTTATTGCCAAGGATGTTCCACTTGCCGGCAGGACCACACGCACAAGAGTGGATTGTCAAGGTGCTAGACGATGCTGGGGCCACTACTGCTCGTGAATTCACCGACCTGTTTGCCGCAGCCTTTGCAGGCGAATTAAGCCCACGGCAGCAGTTTGTGTATTGGAAGATTTTACAAGACCAAGCTAAAGTCCGCCCTGATTGGGTAGCCGAGCAAGCCTTCCGCCAATTAGCGAATGCACCATTTGAGGAGGAGCAGCAGGGCCAGCACGAGGACTATCTGCAATCGGAAGCCATCAAAAAGCTGTGGGAGAGTGACCGACATATGACCTTCATCTTATGTAGCCGGCTACTTCGTACTTGGATTCGTCGCAGCAATCACTACCGAAACCTAGAACTAGTAAAGTATGCCTGGGGCAGAAAAGGCTATGCGCTACTGAGCGCTCCTCATTTTATGGACCGGGAAGATCTGGTTGATCAAGAGCGAGAGCCTCATTCAGCTTTTGAAGCAATTCAGCACTACGCATGGCAATACCTAAGGGATGAAGCCAACTTGCACTATCCCGTCTACAAACCCACCGTAAAGAAGTGGCTATACAGCCGCACCGATTTATTGGTGAACATGGCGCTAGCCGCCGCCGCTAAGAATGCAGCTGAGTTTGCGCCCCTTCTTGTTAGACTATTTCTAAAAGATGGATGGTTTAACGGCGCTGCTGACCGCAGCTATACTGGCTGTTCTACTCGCCGAATTCTTCCTCAACTGTGGGACGCCATTACGGCAGATCAACGCCTGCAACTTGCCCATGCTCTCACCTCCCGCAAGCTGGTAGCGGATGTAGGAATGTACACAAATTGGAGTAAGGAGCGAGTTTCTTTTAGACGCTATGGCCGAGATTCGCTGTATTACCTACAAGTACTAGGGCAGAAACGGCTACAGGGAAGCCACCCGCCATTGGCAACCCAGTTAGCTGAATTCACCAGACGATGGGGAATACTGCAGGAACAGACCTTAGGAAGTGGAGGATGGTTGCGGTCCGCTGATCCAAGTCCTGCTCATTCCTGGAAGGTTGACAAGGTAACCCCTGCTAATTGGTTGCGTGCATTGCGTAAGTACCGAGGAAAAGGCGAACCTGACTTCTGGTCTGAGCAGGGTACGTATGCCGGTTTGTGTCAACACATCAAGCAACTACTGAAAGAGAAGCCCGCAGACTACATTGGCCTCTTGACATATCTATTAGACAATGACGACGAGAGCGTTGCTATGATACTACCGGAACTGTGCGAGACGGATCCATTTGTGGCCGCTTCTTTGGTCGATTTAGCTTATGAGAAACAACTGCTAACTACAGAAGCTTACCATCGCCTCCGGCGAAAAACGGCCACCGCAGTAGCGGACGGCGACCAGCCGCTAGAAGTAGAGTTCGTGCAGCATGATCTGGAAACGATTCGCCAAAACCTCAATGCAGAGTGTTCCTTCAAGTTAGGTGATAAAAACGCGCGCCGAGATCTGCTGACAGCTGTTCTGAACACTTCTGGGGCACGTGAACTGTATGACTTGCTGGCCGAAAAGCTACCTGAAGCAATGGTATCACAGGTAATAGATGTATTACATGTTGTAGCTAAGCAGGGAAGCTTAATTGCTCGCGCCGCCGGTGCTGGTCACCTAGCAATGTTGCTGCGATCCCAACTGCCTTCCACTTTAGTAGTCGAACTGTTTCAAGAATTGGTAGGGCACGATTATGTTCTCTTAGCACCTGGACAATGGTCGCTACAGTACTTAGTATGGCGAGAACCCGCCGCAGTATTCCGCTTGCTGGAGGCTGGGATGATAGAAGAGCTGGCGCACGAAACCATCACTCGCCTCTTGGCTGTGCAGTGGGGGCATAACACACCTGGTGCTCATGAGCTGCTTCAAGCGATGTGGATGGTAAACCCAGCGATGCAGCCGATAACGTTGGATCAACTGACGATAGGGTATGGAAAATGGTCTAATCAAACCGTTGTATTTGATGCAATGGATTACTTCTTATCCACCACCATGACGAAAGAGATGGTGCGCGAGTTAGATGACGTATTTCGAAACCTCGCAGTAGCAGAATTGCCCAATGCAGCGCAGCTAATTGAACGCTACATTATTATTTGTGCGCCCCATATTGAGTACGAACACTTTTTGCTCGATTACCTAGCCCGTTGTGTTACGCAATACCCAAGCGAATGCATCCATTCACTAGTGCTGTTGGTACATAACCTCAATAAAACGCACAGACGGTATGACTTCAAGCGCAATATTTTAAAAGTGTTGATCGAAGCCTACACCCGTTTGCCGCATCAGAATGCGCAGAACGTAGCAGTGCAAGCAAGCCTGGATTTGTTTGATGAGTTGCTGCAAGACTCAGAGGTACGGAACGACGACTTGAAGGAGGCTATGAGTGAAATTGTAGCTCATCATTAGTAGTGCTACTTGGCCCAACACACGTTATTGGATGTGTAAACACCTCGGCCCATCTGAAGCCAGAACCTTGAGTTACTACCTGTGCACAGCAAAATCGAGCTTGTATCCTTACATAAACGCCCGTTCATGTAAGGATACAGAAGCGAAAATGGGGTAGTTTTGGGCTCTTGCGTTTCTACTCCTTAATAGTTAAGCCTTAATATTGGGGCCAGCACGGACCGCCCCTTTCCCAGCTGCCCCTACCCTACCGGGAAGGAAATTTCCAGAGCCCTGGTACGCTGGGCCAGTATAAGCCCTGGGCCCGAAACCGGGCATGCTTGCGGTAGTAGCCACCCAGCAGTGCCATCAGGCCACTCAGTATGCCGGCTAGGCTGAGCACCACACTATCGGCCGCGGCCAGCTGCACGGCTACGCCGCCGAGCACCACCAGCAGGGCTACCAGCAGATAAAAGACGCGACGTGCCCGCCCGCGCCGGCGTAACCGGCCAACCGGCCGGGGGCGAAAGGAGCGAAGTCGATTAAGATGGCAAAGCTGCTGATTCCGACGTGGGATATCCATGCATTAGGGGGTACTGGCAAAACCTACGAAGCAACTAGGCCAACGAGTTTGAAATCAATAAAATAGAGTTGCCGTCCACCGTCCGCACCCGGTGCCCGGCCCCACCGAGCTGATGGTCCAGCCGAGCGATGGGCTGCGCTTCCCTGCCATTTCTTTAGTGGCTCGTGATAATCAGCACCGGCCCGCTCAGCGGCTCGTACTCCCATTCGTCGTCCGCTTCGGCTCCTGCCATCTCGCGCCTGGCTGCCTCCTGGGGCGTGGGGAACAGATCCTGGTTGCCTGTCAGCTCCCGCAACTTGGCTACGGCCTCCCAGCAGGGCGGGCCAAAGAAATGCCCCCCCGGGCCGGTCAGGCAAAAGGCGATGTAGCTGTCTGCGGCATCTACGATTTCCATGATGAAGCCGGGCTGATTTAGAAACGCGCCGACGGCTACCGTATTGTCTGCGTCCGGCTTGAGGCTAAGCCCTTGCACGGGGATGGCTACCGGCACCTGGCCGGCAGTGTAGAGGAATGCTTTCATCGGGTGGCTGTCTAAGGTGAACCGTGAAAAGCCGGGGCGGCGGCAGGTCGCTGCCCTGGATGTTGCGCCGGAAAAGAACGGGAACTCATTGCTTACTTTGTATGTATTTATACGCAAAATATAAATTTATTGTTGGTAACAATATTCGTACAGCGCGTAATTTGTTTCTACATTTCGTCACTTAAACGCTTTTCTCCCGGCTGCCCCTAGTGGCATGGCTGCTGCCGGCACCTGGCTGATGCAGCCCGAGCGCAACTCCCCTCAACACAATTCATACGCAATTAACCCTAATTGCACTGAGCTTAATTGCAATTAAATTTAGTTGCGACAAAAGCATTGTCTATCTTTGAAATCCAGACGCGCTTATTCCCCTCACCACCTTGCGGTAAGCCTTCCAATCACTTTCCTCATGCCCCGGTCCAGCTACCTTTTCTGCATTACCTGCCTTGCCGGCCAGACTCACTTTTCAAGTGGGGCGGAATTGATATGTCAAAAGTGCAATACAGTACATGGCGGCGCACTGCCCGAAACCAGTGAGGCACGCTCGGCGATGCAGCAGTTCCATGCCGAGCCGGGAAGCTTTTTCGGGAAGCTTTTCGGCTTTCCCCTCCCCTTGCCAGAAGAAACGTGCTAATGGAGTCTATTAGCTACCAGCCTTCGTCCGATCTGCTGGCCCAGTATGGGTTGCTGCCTACTGGGGCCGTTGGCGGTCTGTTGTATCGGAATGGAGAGAAAGCTACTAAAAAGGTACCGTTGCGCACGCTCAGCCTGGCCCGGCCACCGGAGATTCACCTGACGCTTTCCCTTTACGACCATACCTTTTGCCAGGTATTTCGTGGGGTAGTGCGGGATGAGGCGGAATTTATCCGGGTTCTGCAGCAAGTCGGCTGGGCCCGGCCCGAGTCGGCGGCGGCCTTCACCACGCGGTGCCTGCAGCTGCTGGTAGGCAAATCCCAGGTGCTGAAAGGGCACGCTCCTGTTTGCGAGAACATCAGCTACCTGCCCCTATCCACCTTTGAGGCCGACGTACTGTCGGTATCGAGCGCGGGACTCTACTGGGAGTTCGAGGTGAAAATCAGCCGAGCCGACTTTCTGGCCGACAAGAAAAAAGGCCTGCACTGGGGCATTCCCAAGCAGAAGCTCTACGAGGCGGCGGCCGCGACGACGACGCCCAACTACTTCGCCTACGTGTGCCCCCCAGACCTGATCCAGGCGGCTGAGCTGCCTGACTACGCAGGTCTCTACTATGGCAGTGGCGACCAGCTCACGGAAATTAAGCGCCCGATTCGCCTGCATAATCACCGGCATGACCTGGCCACGCTGCGCGACAAGATCAACCGGCTGACGGCGGAGCGCAAATTTCTTGGCTGCAGCCTGCTGACGCACAAAAACCGCCAACTGGCGACCAGCTAAACAATTGTCTTGCCCTTATGCTGACGACCCTAGCCCCCAGCCCCCAGCCAGAAATGGACCTTTCGCTGCCCGTGGACGCGACCGAGCTACTGGACGCGGTGGGCCGCTTCCTAACGGCCCGCCTGCCGGCGCTACTGGCCGGCCCGGGCCGGGCCGGCGCCCTGCTGGTCTTCACCCGTCAGCCGCTGGCCTCCATTATCAACCTGCTGGAAAGCCCGCAGTTCACGACCCGTTCCACGGCTACCGTTGGCCTGTGCCGCGCCTTCCACGAAGGCGGCACCCGCTACCTGGCCGACGTGCTCCGCCATGCCGAGCGCTGGTGCCTGACCGGCACCCCCTATCCGGAGCACGTCACCGTGCATGAGGTCGTCAGAATTATGCAGAAAGCCATTCTCAACCAAGAAGAGTAGGCCCGCGGGCCCCACTTGATTCCCATTTCCACTTTCCACTTTTCACCCTTTCCCCTTTCCCTATGCGCCCATTTTTCCCTGCGCTTACCGCTGTCCTGCTTGTAGGACTGTCGGTTTCCCACAAGGCCCTGGCCCAGAACACCCGCGAGTTCAGCGGCACGGTCCAAACCGATGCCGGCGACCCGCTCCCGGGAGCGACGGTCTTCATTAAGGGTACCTACATCGGCAGCACCACCAACGGGGCCGGTATGTTCCGGCTGCTCGTGCCCATGACGGTGTTGCCCGCGCCACTCTCGGTGTCCTTCGTGGGCTACGAAACGGCTATTGACACGCTGCAGAACGGGGGGCGGCCGCTTTCCGTGGTCCTGCAGCCCAGCGCGGCGCTGATTAACGAAGTCGTCGTATCGGCTTCCCGCGTCGAGGAAAACATCCTGCGCGCCAGCGTGACCGTGGACAAGCTCAACACGGTACAGCTTGGTCGGCTCACGATGCCGGATCTGATTACCGGCCTGGCCCGGCAAAAGGGGGTTGATGTGACTACCAGCGGCATGTTCATGGCCAGCGTGAGCACACGCGGCTTTAACGGGGCTACCTCGGAGCGCCTCGTGCAGCTGGTGGACTACATGGATACCCAGTCGCCCTCGCTCAACATCAATGCTGGCAACGCGCTGGGCCTGCCCGAAATCGACATTGCCTCCGTCGAAGTGCTGCACGGCCCCAGCTCGGCGCTCTACGGGGCCAACGCCTTCAACGGCGTGGTACTGACCAACTCCAAGGACCCCTTCAAGTACGAAGGCCTGACCGTGCGCCTGCGCGGTGGTAACCGGGACTATCTCGACGGCCAGCTGCGCTACGCGCTGCGCCTGGGGCAGAAGTTTGCCTTCAAAGTCAGCGGCAGCTACGCCAGCGCCAACGACTGGATTGCCAATAACGAGGACGCACTGAGCCAAGCGTATGCGCCGGGCAACAACGCACCTGGCTCCGGCCTGGGATACGACGCGGTAAACCGCTACGGCGACGTGGGCAACAATTACGATGCTACCGGCGGCAAGCTCGTTGGCAAAACCGTCTTCATGCCGGGCTGGTCGGAGCGGGACCTCATCTCGGGTGATAACAAGGCCCAACTCTACCGCGTCATTCCTTCGCTGCATTTCCTGGTAACCGACAAGGTGAAGGCCAGCGTCGAATTCAAGCGCGCCCAGGGCACTACGTCGTACCAGTTTACCAACCGCTACCGCTTCTCGGACTTCGCCACCAATCAGTGGCGCGCGGAGCTGAAAAGCGACAACTGGTTTCTGCGGGCTTACCAGACCCAGGACTTTGGCAACCACTCTTACGACCTACCGTTCACAGGGGCTTTTATCCAAACTTCTGTTGACCCTACCTCTTCGGGCGGGCTTACCTACGCCCAACAGTATTTTGGTGCCTACACTTTGGCATATAATACCTACTTAAACAATGCTGCCAACGCTGGGAATACGGCCGGTGCTGAGCAATACGCTTTGGGAAAGGCCGCCCCTTTTCAGCTGGTACCTGGAACGCCAGCCTTCGACGCTGCCCGCCAGAAGGTGATTGCCGATGCCACGCCGGGTGTAGGCTCGCGTATCAATCCCAGCAGCCTGCTCAACGACGTTTCTGGCCAGTACGACTTCAAAACCAAGCTCGTGGATGCCGTCATCGGCGGCGCGTACCGCCAGTACCGCCTGGGCTCCAACGGCCAGCTCTTCAGCGACCGGGACGGCAAGCGCATCGTCAACGATGAGTACGGCATCTATGCCCAGCTGACCCGGGAGCTGCTCAACAGCCGCCTGAAGCTGACCGCGGCCGGCCGCGTCGATGACAGCAAGAACTTCAAGCCAGTCTTCTCCCCCCGTGGCTCCGCCGTATTCTCGCTGGAGAAGGCCCAGCAGCACAACTTGCGCGCCAGCTACAACCAGGCCTACCGCTCTCCCACCCAGCAGGGTCAGTACCTGAGCCTAGACCTAGCCCGGGTGCTGCTGGTGGGCAACATTGGTGATGGTTTTAGTGGCTACAATACGGCCGTTTCTTCTCAGCTTCGGAGCATCCTCAGCACTCCGGCGACTGCTCAAGATCGGTTGGATTCCTATGCTATCCGGGCCGACCGGTTAAAGCCGGAGCGCGTTTCGACGTGGGAAGTGGGCTATAAGGGCCTGCTGCTGCCCAACCTGGTGCTCGACGTGAACTACTACCGGTCCCGTTACAACGACTTTATCGGTCAGGTACGCCTCATCACCAATACGGACGGAAGCAAGCCAACGCTGGCCCAGATCGGGGCGCAGGCCCTCAGCCCGCGGCCGTTCCAGACCGGCTCGACGCGCGTCATCCAGGTGCAGGCTAATGCCAACCAGGAAGTTCGGGCCTCGGGCAGTGTTGTTGCCCTGACCTATACTGCCGTCAAGGCGCTCAGCGTGACGGGCAACTACACGCTCAATCTGCTTGACCGCAGCAACCTGCCCGAGAACTTCCAGACCTACTACAACACGCCCAAGCACAAGTACAATGTGGGCCTGTTCGGGGAAGTCGCGAAAGTGGTTACCTACTCGCTCAATTACCGCTGGGCTCAGGGCCACTTGTTCGAGTCGCCCTTTGCGGCCGGGGAGCTGAAAAGCTATACGTCCCTGGATGCGCAGGTCGGCTACGCGCTGCCCAAGCTGCGCTCGACGCTTCAGCTGGGAGGCTCAAATCTGGCCAACGCGCGCAACGTGCAGGTGTACGGCGGCCCGCAGGTAGGCCGGCTGGCCTTCGTGGGCCTGACCGTCGATCTGAAATAAGTCACCTGCTTTTTGGTCCGGCTCGGCTGCTTCGGCGGTGGAGCCGGGCTTTTGCATTTTTTCCTTCCTAAACCATGAAAAAGCTACGTTATCTGCTCGTTCCGCTGTTTATGACGGCTTTCATCAGGGCTGCCCCGGCCCAATCCATCCCCCTGGAACAGCTGCTCAAGCTCGGCGCCCTTCCTTCGGGCTTGCCCCTGAAGAAAATGACGGCCGCCCTGTTTCCCCCTGGCTGGACGTACCAGGGCCTGGTCGAGCACACGCAGGAAACCTACTGGACGGCGAACGATACGGAGTACGAGTTTGACAATGAAACGGAAGCGGCTACGGCCTGGGTCAGCCTGCGGCCCATGCCTTCCGGGACGGTGGACGTGCTGTTCAAGACGGTTTCGGCCAAAAGCTTTGACCCAATCCGCCGGGACCTGAAGCACAGGAAGCTGCCGGCTACCCCGGTTACCTGCCTGGAGTGCGTGGGGGAGCGCTACGAGGCTTCTACCTACACGGTCACGCTTTACAGTGGAAAGAAAGGGCCCTACCCGTACATCGTGGTATTACACCAAACCAGTACGCCGGCCGCGGCCGCCCCCCCCAGCACGCCGGCGCCGGGTACGGAGAAATCAGCCGCGACGGCTGCCAACCCTTAATCCTCTACTCCCACCCGGCTTATGCTACTTCTTCGCCTTTTCTTCCCAGTGGCGCTGCTTACCCTGCCGCTACCCGCCTGTTTTGCGCAGACTGCTTCCATCCATCAGCCCGACTCGGTGGCCACGAGTCCCCGGGCGCTGACCGGCTTCATTGTCGATGAGCTGAATAACCCGCTGGCCGGTGTTACCGTGCGGCTCGTGGACAATCCGCATCAGCTGCTGTGCATCACCAACTCGGCCGGCCGGTTTCTGCTCGACGTGCCGGCATCGAGCGGCTTAATCTCTGTCACGTTTGCGGGCTATTACCCCCAGCAGGTGTCCTTCGGCCCGTCTAAAAAAGCCAGCATCACGCTGCTTCCCCTGCCAGGCTTTCGGCGGGACCGAAAAGCGCGGGTAATTTACCGGCGTCATAACCGGGCGGTTTCCGCAAACCCGGACATCTAATCACCCCGATTGCCCCTTTTATGCAGCCTACTCTACGTCAGGTAACCCGCGTTACCCTGCTCAGCCTCCTTGCCTGCTTTGGGCTGTTGGTGAGCGTGCTCGTGATTAACACCCTTCGCTTTACGGCCCCGCCTGTACCTGCCGCACCGGCAGCGGGCGGGGCCGCCGTGTTACCGGTCCGGGCGGTGCAGCACTTCCAGCAGGCCTTGCGCTACCGTACCGTCTCGGCCGACACAGCCACGGCTCCCGATTCCGCACAGTTCCTGGGTTTTCATCGCTTCCTGCACCGTGCCTACCCGCTGGTGCACGCGCAGCTGCGCCGTGAAGTCGTCGGCGGCTACTCGCTTCTTTACACCTGGCGCGGGCTCGACACGCTGGCGGCACCGGCGGTGCTGCTGGCCCACTACGATGTGGTCCCCGTCGAGTCAGCTACGGCCACGCACTGGCGCTACCCCGCCTTCGGGGCGGAGCTGCACCAGGGGCGCATTTGGGGCCGGGGCGCCACCGACAACAAGGCCAACGTTACGGCGGTGCTGGAGGCAATCGAAGCAATGCTGCAGCAGGGTCGGCGGCCGGCCCGGACCGTTTACCTGGTTCTCGGCCACGATGAAGAGCTGGGCGGCCAGCGCGGTGCCCGCCAGGCGGCCCGGCTGCTCCAGCAGCGGGGCATCAAGCCGGAATTCGTGCTCGATGAGGGCGGGTTTGTCACTACGGAGCGCGTTCCGGGGCTCACGGGCACACCGGTGGCCCTGATCGGTACCGCCGAGAAAGGCTACCTCTCCCTGCTGCTGACGGCCGACGTGGCCGGCGGGCATTCTTCCGTCCCGGAGCCTGTTACGGCGTTGGACCTGATCAGTCAGGCCCTGGTGACGTTGCGGCAGCACGAGTTTCCCGCCTCGTTTACCCCGTCCATGGAGGACTTTGCCACCCACATCGGCCCCCGGCTGCCGTTCCTGCAGCGGCTGGCCTTCGCCAATCAATGGCTGCTCAAACCCCTGATCCTGCGCACCTACACCAAAAAGGCCAGCAGCGCGGCCGCCGTTCGCACGACGCTGGTGCCCACGATGCTGCACAGTGGGGTTAAAGATAACGTCGTGCCCACCAGTGCCATGGCCACGATTAACCTGCGCCTGCTGCCCGGCACCAGCGCCGCGGCGGCCCTGGCGCAGGTTCGCGCCCTGGTAGCGGATGCACGCGTGCACGTTATGCCGGTCGGGACCGTGTCGGAGGCCTCGCCGGCTGCCCCCACGACCGCGCGGGGCTACCGCCTCATCGAGCAGCAGATCATCCGGCAGATTCCCGGGGTGGTCCCCACGCCCTTTCTGTTTGTGGCCCTGTCCGATTCACGCCATTTCTTGCCCCTGACCAACCGCATCTACAAGTTCTCCCCCATGACTGATCCAGCCGGGCTGCATGGCCTGGACGAGAGCCTGAGCATCGAGAGCTACCGCCAGTGCTTTGGCTTTTACCTCGGCCTGCTGCGGAACCTGCAGTAGGCTTTTTCCTCACTTCGCTTTTGTCCGCTATGAAACCATCCTTCTACCTTTACCTGCTGCTGTTGTTGCCCGCCCTGTGCCGCGCTCAGCAATCGTCCGGATTGCCCACGGCGGCCTTTCCCGACACGGCGGCGGCCCGCCTGGTCAAAACGGCCCCGAGCATTTTCCTGGGCCGACCGCTGCACAGTGAATTGTACTACAACACGGCCACCAAGAAAGCCTACGTGGCCACCGCCGTGCTGGTGCTGCATGTTCTGCGAGGTGACAGCGTGAAAAATGGCACTCTTGAACTGACGGCCGACGTGGCTTCCCCGCACCAGGGCGTTGGCCCTACCCACGCCTTCGGCAACCGTCGCTACGTCTACAATCAGGATGCCTTCGTGTACTTCTGCACGCCCTCAAAGCTGCCGCGCAATCCTGCGCCGTTCTCGACCGATAACACAGTGCGCCTGAGCCTGGCAGCCGCCGGGCCTGGCCTGGCACCCATGATCCAGTTCATTGCCTCGGCAGGAGCGGAGCCCACCCGAATTTATGGCCTGGGACGCGAGTTTGAGACGACGGCCAGCCTGTACAAGTACCTGGGCGCGCTGGGCAAGCTGCGGCTGCCGGACCCCAAGTTCGGCAAGTACCAACGGCCCTACCAGTTCCTCGACGCGCGGCCCGATTGGGTTGGGGTTCCCACCTCACCCAGCAGCGCCCTGGCCGACCCGTTGACCCCGGAGGAAATCATTCAGGCCCGCGCAACGATCCTGACGGCACCGCTCATCTTTACCGGGATGGTCGTCCGCTCCACCCGTTTCGAGGATGCGGCTGGCGTGAGATACGTCTCCGAGCTGGTGCAGCCCGTGTGGGTCTTTCGGGGCCCGGTTGCCGTTGGCAAGCAGCTGGTGGAAGTGGTCGAGCCCGAGGAGTCCTACGTGCGGGGCCTGCGCCAGAACGTGCCAGTCGTGTACTTTGCTGCCCAAACGTCCCTGCCGGCTAATTCCCAAACCAAAGCGCAACTCGCCGCCGGGCCCTACCGCGCCCTGGGCGGCGACAGCCAGGCGAAGGTGATGATCGGCAAGGTTGGGGCAGCCATGGGCTACAACGGCCTGTACCAAAGCTTCAGCAGCCCGCAGGAGAGCTGGCAGTACATCAATCAGCTGCCCGGCGTGCCCCCCTGGCTGCCGGCCGCAGCCGGCGGGGTGACGGTAACAGCCGTTAAGTCCGCCAAGGAGTAGCCGCCAAGCTTATTGCGGCATCAGCCCCGCCCAGGCAGGCCTTACCCGGCCGCCTGGGCGGGGCTGTCGTTTTCGGGAAGTGCGAGTTTTGGCCGGCCGACGCGGGTGCGCTTCTCCGGCTCGGTGAGGGGGTGCAGCTCGGGCGGCAGGTTCTGAATCTCTACAATCAGATCGGCGGCGACCTTTTCCACGGGTTCAAGCAGCATGTTGTGGGCCAGGCGCACCACATCCCCCAGGGTCAGCAGGCTAGGGTTCTTTTCCCGAATCTCAACCGAGTTATAAGCCATCTGCATGTACTTGATCATCTCCCGCGCGGTGTACCGGCGCTTCTGTTCGCCCGGCTTCCGCAGCATCTGGGCAAAGGTCCGGTGTCCCTGTTTGGGAAGGATAATGCGTAATGGCTTTTTGTTCGGGGTTGGGGGCATATAGGGCGGCTTGTTGCAAAAGTAGCGCGGCAATGTATCTATCTATACACAAAACCTCGCATTTATGTTAGCCAATAAAAAAACCCGAACAGGTT
>Ga0247729_10000286_pt1 | contig 21989 bp, 20 predicted proteins | sample UWRJL133311R2_FD_180958 | JGI IMG/M metagenome (GOLD analysis project Ga0247729, IMG submission 180958) | Plant litter microbial communities from Arlington Agricultural Research Station in Wisconsin, United States - UWRJ-L133-311R-2 | ecosystem: Environmental > Terrestrial > Plant litter >... | reverse complement strand
GCAATAAATCGGTCCTTCAGGCTCTGGATGTGGCGGTGATGGTCGGCCATCTGGCTACAGGCAATTTCCAGCGCCTTAGCCAGGCCTACGATACCATACACGTTTTCGGTACCGGCCCGCACGTTGCGCTCCTGAGAGCCGCCGTGAATCAGCGGGTTGGCCTGTACGCCCGAGCGGCGGTACAGGAAGCCTACGCCCTTCGGACCGTGAAACTTGTGCGCCGAGCCCACCAGGAAGTGATTTTTCAGCTGTTGCACGTCGTGGCGGTAGTGGCCCATCGTCTGCACCGTATCGGTGTGAAAAATGGCCTCGTGCCGCGCGCAGACGTCGCCGATGCCCTGAATGTCGTTCAGGTTGCCGATTTCGTTGTTGCCGTGCATTAGGCTCACGAAGGAGCGTGGGTGGGTGCCCAGCAACTCGTCCAGGTGCGCCAGGTCCAGCTGGCCCCGCTTGTCGTGGCGCACGTAGCTGAGCTGGATGTCGCCGCTTTTTTCCAGGGCCTGCAGCGTGTGCAGCACCGCGTGGTGCTCCAGCGGCGAGGTCACGGCGTGCTTCAGCCCCAGCGTGCGGATACTGCCGAAGGCGGCGTAGTTGTCGCCTTCGGTGCCGCCCGAGGTAAAGGAAATTTCGGCCGGCGAGGCATTTATCAGGTGGGCAATAGTCTTGCGCGCATTCTCGATGGCGGCCCGCACCTTCCGGCCGTGGCCGTGGATACTGCTCGGGTTGCCGAAATGCTCCCGCATGAAGGGCAGCATAGCGTCCAGCACTTCCGGATCGAGGGGCGTGGTGGCGGCGTTGTCGAAATAAGCAGCCGTGGGCGCGGCCGATGCGTGCAAATCAGAGGTGGAATGCATACCGGGTGGTTTGGGGTGGCGCGCCGCAAGCGGCACGGCACAAAAATAAAGGATTCCGGCGGCCCGCCGGAATCCTTTACTGTAGTGAGCGAGCTGAAAGCCAGACAACCGGCTCATTTACCGTCGTTACGCGGCTTATACCGGCGTACCGGCCGGGCTCAGGCGGAAATAATTTCCTTGATGTCGGCAATGATTTTATTGGCCAGGTGGTCGGCCGTGGCGTTGGAGTCCGACTCGGCGTAGATCCGGATAATCGGCTCCGTATTCGACTTGCGCAGGTGCACCCATTCCTTATTGAACTCGATTTTGACGCCGTCGATGGTGTTCACCGGCTGCTTGGCGTAGCGCTTGGCCATTTTCTTGAGCACCAGATCGGTGTCAATTTCCGGGGTCAGCTCAATCTTGTTCTTGGAGATGAAGTAGCTCGGGTACGAAGCCCGCAGACGCGTCATGGTCAACCCGGTTTTGGCCAGGTGGCTCAAAAACAGCGCGATGCCCACCAGGGAGTCGCGGCCGTAGTGCAGCTCGGGGTAGATGATGCCGCCGTTGCCCTCGCCGCCGATAACGGCGCTGGTTTCCTTCATCATGGTCACCACGTTCACCTCGCCCACGGCGGCGGCGGCGTAGCTGCCACCAGCCTTCTCGGTCACGTCGCGCAGGGCGCGAGTGCTGCTCAGGTTGCTGACGGTGTTGCCGCCCCCGTTCTGCTGCAGCACGTAATCGGCCACGGCTACCAGCGTATACTCTTCGCCGAACATGGTGCCGTCCTCATTCACCAGCGCCAGGCGGTCCACGTCGGGGTCCACTACGATGCCGAGGTCGAAGGAGCCTTTCTCCATCGTTTTGGCAATTTCGCGCAGGTTTTCGGGTAGCGGCTCGGGGTTGTGAGCGAAGTCGCCGGTGGGCTCGCAGAACAGCTTTTCGATGCTTTCTACGCCCAGCTCCTTGAGCAGCATCGGCACGGCGAAGCCCCCGCAGGAGTTTACCGCGTCCACCACCACCCGGAAGTTCTTGGCTTTGATGGCTTGCACGTCCACCAGCGGCAGCTGCAGAATCGCGTCGATGTGCTGCTGCAGAAACGTGTCGTCCATGGAGTAGCTGCCCAGCTTGGTCACGGGGGCAAAATTGAACGCTTCCGTGTCGCCGAGGTGCAGTACCTTCTTGCCGTCTTCGTCGGAAATAAACTCACCCACGTCGTTGAGCAGCTTTAGCGCGTTCCACTGCTTGGGATTGTGCGAGGCCGTCAGGATGATGCCGCCACCAGCTTTTTTGGCCGGCACGGCCATTTCCACGGTCGGCGTAGTGCTCAGCCCCAGGTCGATGACGTTGATGCCCAGCCCCTGCAGGGTAGCGGCCACGAGCTTGCTCACCATCTCCCCGGAAATGCGCGCGTCGCGGCCGATGACGATGGTGTTGTTTTGCGTTTTATCCAGTACCCAGGTACCAAAGGCGGCCGCATACTTCACTACGTCGAGCGGCGTCAGGCCCTCGCCCGCTGCCCCCCCGATAGTGCCTCGGATGCCGGAAATTGATTTAATCAGTGCCACAAGTCATGTCTGTTTTGAGTCAGCAAAAGTAGAGAAACCCGCCTGCTTTCCCTACGAAAGTCTCGGCGGCCCGGCCCACGCAGTAGCTACGGTTGAGCTACGGCCGCCGTTTGCCCAGTCGCTGCGGTCCAACCCTGGCGCTGCCGTATATTTGGCTAATGGAAATGCCTACCCCTCCCTCCGACCAGCGCGCCACCCAGCTGGCCGCTTTCAGCCGCCTGCTCGACGTGCTGGACCGCCTCCGGGCCGAATGCCCCTGGGACCGCAAGCAAACGATGCAGAGCCTGCGCCATCTCACCATTGAGGAAACCTACGAACTCTCCGACGCCATCCTGCGCGACGACCTGCTGGACGTCAAAAAGGAGCTCGGCGACGTGATGCTGCACCTCACCTTCTACGCCAAAATAGCCTCTGAAACCGGCCAGTTCGACATCGCCGACGTGCTGAACGCCCAGTGCGAGAAGCTCATCTTCCGCCACCCCCACATCTACGGCGACGTGACGGTGACCGATGAGGAAGACGTGAAGCGCAACTGGGAGCAGCTCAAGCTCCGGGAAAAGGGCAACTCTTCCGTCCTCGGGGGCGTGCCAGTGTCTTTGCCGGCCCTGGTGAAGGCCATGCGCATCCAGGAAAAGGCCCGGGGCGCGGGCTTCGACTGGGAGCGGCAGGAGCAGGTATGGGAAAAGGTGCAGGAAGAACTGACCGAGTTCGGGGAGGAATTCGCCGCTGCCGATCCGGAGAAGATGAACCACGAGCGGGCCACTGCCGAGTTTGGCGACCTGCTCTTTTCGCTGGTCAATTTTGCCCGGTTCGCGAATATTAATCCTGAAGAAGCTTTGGAACGTACAAACCGAAAGTTCATTCAGCGTTTTCAGTTTCTGGAAACCGAAGCAGCCCGCGAGGGTCACCGCCTCGCCGACCTCAGCCTCGCGCAGATGGATGTTTACTGGGAGCAGGCCAAAAAACTCCCGCCCGCCCAGAAGTCAAGCTCAACTTCGGAATAGCCTTTTTTCGAGGTGCAAACCGTTTTAAAGCGTTTAAACGCATTTTTCATTTGGCAGCGCGTTGCTTTTTATTTAGGTTTGCCAAGGATAGACTGAATTCGCAAGGGGCCCCGCGCACGAGCAGACCCACGATTTCCGCCACCCTTGGGAGCGGAGCGTGCGGGTGAGCGGGGCCGCCGCCGTCTTTAAGGGTATCCAACCAGTTGTTCACTTTTTTTACCTACTTACAGTCAACCTTTCACCACCAACCCACTAATTCTCCGGAACAATGGAACAAAAGAATGCCATGAACAAGAACGTGCGGCCCGCCGCTCCTGCCGCACCACAGGGTGAAGCAAAAGGTGGGTCAGCGTTTGCTGCCATCGTAATTCCCCTCGCATTTGTTGTCTCAATTATAGTTTACCTCTTCGTGTTTGGTAACGGCAGCAACTTCGTGGGCAACGATAACGCAAACAACCCATTGCCCGGCAACTACCTCGGCGTAGTATACAAAGGTGGTCCGATCGTGCCGCTGCTGCTCACCTTCTTCCTGTTGGTATTCACGTTCTCAATTGAGCGTTTCCTGACCATCAGCAAAGCCAAAGGCACCAAGAGCATTGAAACGTTCGTCCGCACCATCCGTCAGAAGCTGAACGTGAACGACATCACTGGTGCCATCGCCGCCTGCGACCAGCAGAAAGGCTCGGTAGCCAACGTAGTGAAAGCTGGCCTGGGCAAATACCAGGAGATGGCTCGCGAGCGTAACCTGGAGAAAGACCAGAAAATCCTGGCCATCCAGAAAGAAATCGAGGAGTCGACGGCTCTGGAGCTGCCAATGCTCGAGAAAAACCTTGTTATCCTCTCCACCCTGGCTTCTATCGCCACGCTGGTAGGTCTGCTGGGTACGGTATTCGGTATGATCAAGGCCTTCGCCGCTCTGGCCCAAGGTGGTGCTCCCGACGCAGTAGGTCTGGCAAACGGTATCTCGGAAGCTCTGATCAACACGGCTCTCGGTATCGGTACGTCGGCTTTGGCCATCGTAGCCTACAACTTCTTCACCAGCAAAATTGACGAGCTGACCTACAGCATCGACGAGGCTGGCTTCAGCATCATTCAGACCTTCGCCGCTCAGCACGGCGAAACGGAACACGTAGCTTAGTTAGCGCCTAAGGCACTAAAAGCTAATCGTTCAACGTTTCTGAATCATCGCTAATTAACCCCACCAGAAATGCCCAAAGTTAAGCCCCATAGAACGTCCCCTTCGTTGGATATGACTCCGATGGTGGACCTGGCATTCCTGCTGGTGACGTTCTTTATGCTCACCACCAAGTTTGCTCCCGAGGAAGCCGTGGTGGTTGACACGCCATCATCTACCTCTGAGCTGCGCCTGCCCGAAAGCAACGTTATTACGATTTCGGTGGATAAGGACAAGCGCGTATTCTTCGGTATGGATGACGCCAAGCCCAAGCTGGCGATGTTGTCGCGGGTCGGTGCCAAATATGGGGTCAGCTTCAGCGCTGCCCAGGCTAAGACTTTCTCCAACCTTTCTAGCTTTGGTGTACCGGTGCAGCAACTGCCCGACTTTCTGAGCCGCGACAACGAGCAGCGCAAAACCATCAAGCAGCCCGGCATTCCCGCCGACTCGCTCAACAATCAGTTTATTGATTGGGTGGTAGAAGCGCAGGCAGCCAGCCGTACGGCGTTTGGCAAGCCGGCTTATATCGCCATCAAAGGTGACGGCTTGGCCGATGTGCCAACGGTAAAGAAAGTCATCAAACTGCTGCAGGAAAAGAACATCAACCGTTTCAACCTGATTACTGACTTGGAAACCAAGCCAGTAGCTGGTAAGTAAACCCGCAGAGCCATGGCCGAAATACAACAACAAGACAAAGGCGGCGGAAAAGGCGGTAAAAAGAGAGCCAAAAAAATGTCGACCAAAATCGACATGACTCCTATGGTGGATTTGGCTTTCCTGCTCCTCACCTTTTTCATGCTGACCACTACGTTCGCCAAGCCGACCGTCATGCAGATGACGATGCCGGTGAAGCCGAAACCAGACGACCCGCCACAGGAGCTTCCCGCTTCCAATGCTTTCACCATTATTATGGATGAAAACAACAAAATATACTATTACGAAGGCCTCCTTAAGGAAGGTGAAGCTAAGCCGGAATTGATGCCGACCAGCTACGCCGCCGACGGAATTCGCAAGGTTTTGTTGGAACGGAAGCGCCGGGACCCGAAAACGGTTGTGCTGATCAAAGCAGCTGATAAGTCCAATTATAAGAACATGGTTGACATCCTTGACGAGATGAATATCACCGACCAGAAGAAGTACGCGCTGGTGGATATCTCGAAAGCGGATGAGGACCTCATTAAAACCTCTGGCAAATGATGGATAACACGCAACTGGCGCGTGCATCGTTCGACGACATCGTTTTTGAAGGCCGCAACAAGGCCTACGGAGCGTATGTTCTTCGCCGCTTGTACGGTAGCCACGTTACGCGGGCCCTTCTCATTGCAGTTGCCATTTTCGCCATCATGGTAAGCTTCCCGCTCATCGCGCGGATGCTTAACAAGGATGAGGTCAAAAAGGACGACAAGATGCTGAAGGTGAACGAGCTGATGGAAGCTCCGCCGCTGGACGACACCAAACCACCACCACCGCCACCACCACCGGAGGCGCCGCCACCGCCACCACCGAAGCTTTCCACCATCAAATTCACGCCTCCGGTGGTGAAGAAGGATGAGGAAATCAAGAAGGTAGAGGAGATTCCGGATCAGGAAGAGCTCAAGGAAAAGGTAGTTGCTACCGAGACCGTGAAGGGCAACACCGACAATCCGGCTGACCTGAGCGGCCTAGAAGGCAAAGGCAATGAAGTAGTAGCCGAGGTAGTTGAGCAGAAGGTTTACACCTACGTAGAACAGATGCCGGTATTCCCCGGCGGACAGGAAGCTCTGCTCAAATACATTGGTGAGCACGTGAAATACCCTGCTTTGGCCCTGCGCAATCAGGTAGAAGGCAAAGTATTCATCGCCTTCGTAGTTGGCCCAGATGGCCAAGTATCGGACGTGAAAGTGCAGAAAGGCATTGGTGCCGGTTGCGACGAAGAAGCAGCCCGCGTTATCAAGAGCCTGCCGAAGTTTGCCCCTGGCAAGCAGAACGGCCGTGCGGTAAGCGTTTCGTACACCGTACCGGTAACCTTCGCTATCCGCTAAGCCTAGTACCTTTCCCCTGCTTGGGGAACGACGAAAAACCCAAATTGGCCGACCAGCCGATTTGGGTTTTTTTATGTCGAAAAATCAGCCGGTTCCGTCGAAAACGGGCCAGTTACGGACACTATTGACTACAGCGAGGCCGTTGACCTATTTGAAAGCCAGTTGGTAAGCGCAACGTGGAGGAGAAGGGCTTGGATACGCATGAGCTAACAACCATTTTTTCACCTTACTCCTTATATCATGAACACCATGCAACTGAGTACCGCCTCAATGGACGATATTGTCTTCGAGGGCCGCAATCAATCGTACGGCGCCTACGTGCTACGCCGCATCTACAGCCGCCATCTGGTTACGGGCCTTATCCTTTCGGTTTCGCTTTGTCTGCTGCTGGTTGGCGGCCCGATCTTGGTGCAGCACCTGTGGCCTGCAGTGGTATTAGCTCCGCCAAAACCAGTGGAGGTAGACTTGGTGATGACTGACTACGTTTTACCTAAAGACGAAGCGCGCCCGCTTGAGGTGCAGCACCAACAGAAAGTCGTAGTTACACCCCACACCGACGTGCCAACTACCGTGGTGAAAGATGATAAAGCTAAGCCCCTCAAAGAAGACCCTTCTATTACTGAAGTAGAGCCGGGTGCTGTGACAGGGCCGGTAGCGCAGGATGGTGATGTAAACGTAGCTATTGCCGGCCCGGCAGGCCCCGGCCTATCCGACTCCGGTACTACAGCCCCGGCACCTAGTTCCGCACCGTTCCTGCACGTGGAAGTGATGCCGGAATTCGCGGGGGGTACCGAGGCGATGCGCCGGTATATGCAGCGCAACTTGAGGTATCCGCGGCTGGCCTTGGCCAATAGCGTATCCGGCAAAGTATTCGTTGCTTTCACTGTTTTGGCCAGCGGGGAAATTTCCGATGTGCAGGTTCTAAAGGGTCTGGGCTACGGCACCGATGAAGAAGCTGCCCGCGTGATCAAAGGCATGCCTACCTGGACACCCGGGCGTCAGAATAGCCATCCAGTGTCCGTGCGCTATACCTTGCCTATTACTTTTCACTATGAATAGTCGGGTATGACCCGAAGTAACTTGACATCAGTATATTTGCTGAAATTGGTTTTTTGAAAGTCAGAAATCAGCCGGTTGAGTACAGACCGGCTGATTTTTGACTTTTTTTGTGGGCACCAACAGTTGAGCTACGAGCTGGCTACTTGGTAGAAACGAACAATCTGCCGGCGGTTTTACGTTATAGCCGTAGTTCTCTGGCTTATTACCTCTTCCTTTTTGTATGCTGAATCGTCCTACCACGGATGAACGTTTGGGTAAGTCTCCCCAACGCCTAGTGCCTTACTTCCTACTGGTAATGGCTGTCATTTACATGGGCCTCGGCATTTTTCTGTGGGCTGCCAACGGCCTTGTTGCCCTGCCGGTCGGCACCCGCCGCATTCTGGGCACGGTCTTCTTGTTTTACGGAATTATTAGATTTGTCCGCACCTATGGCCAACACTTCAAACGCAAGCCAACCTACCATGACGATGCGCAATAACTTATGGAAGTCCGGGCTGGTGCTGGCCTTGAGCGGCATCTGGCTGGCTGGCTGCAACAGCGGTACGCCTTCGGGCGCGGCCCAGGAAACCGACACCACTACCAGCGGTAGTATCAACATGAGCGTTGATGAGACGTTCGCGCCGATTCTGACCTCGCAGGTTGATACGTTTCAGAAGCTGTATCCCGCCGCTAAAATCCAGGCCGCCTATAAGCCGGAGCAGGCCGCTATTCAGGATCTGCTCGACAACAAAGCCCGCGTGATAGTAGTAGCTCGCCAGCTGACGACTGCGGAAAAGGCCGAATTTGACCGCCTTAAGCTGGTGCCGCGCGCCATCAAGCTAGCTACTGATGGCTTGGCTATTATCGTAAACCCTGGTAATGCTGACTCCCTGCTGACCACGGCCCAGTTGCGCGACATCTTCACGGGCAAGACCTCAGAATGGAGTCAGGTGAGCGGCAAGAAGAAGCTGGGGGCCATCAACGTGGTCTTCGATGCCAACCGCTCCAGCACCGCCCGCTACGTGCAGGACTCCGTCACGCGCGGTGTACCGCTAACCCAGCGCGTATTCGCGGCCAAATCGAACCCTGCCCTGCTCGATTACGTTGCTACACATCCCAGCGCCATTGGGGTAGTTGGAGCCAACTGGATTAGTGACCGGGACGACGCTGCCGTCCAGAGCTTTCTGAAGAAAGTTCGGGTGGTGGGCATCAGCTCCAATCCGAATCCGCAGAAGGCTGATGACTACGTGCAGCCCTACCAGGCCTACATGGCGCTCAAAACGTACCCTCTGCGCCGGGAGGTCTACCTGATCAGCCGGGAGGCGCGGGCGGGCCTTGGCACCGGTTTTGCATCCTTCGCGGCAGGCAATAAGGGCCAGCTTATCATTCTCAAGTCGGGACTGGTGCCTGCCGTCGGCCAGACGCGAATTATCAACACCAACAAGCTCTAGCCTTCTTTCCTTAACTTTCCACAAGCTTTTTCACCAAACATTTTGCTCATGAACTTCAAGCCCTGGAAGCTTTCGCTCCTCGTTGCCTTGTCTGTTTCCGGCTCTGCCGCCTTTGCTCAAACTACGAGTGCTCAGAAATCCATCGAGTTGGAGCGTTACAATGAGGCCCGTGCGGCTTTGCTGAAACAAGGTCAGTCGGCCGATGCTTCGTTCGAGTTAGGTCGTTTGTACCAGTTGCGCGACATGCCTGACTCGGCCGCGTACTATTTTAACCGGGTTCCGCTGAACCCGAAAGACGGCATGTCGCTGGTAGCCGCCGGCCGCGCTGCTTTAGCCCAGGGCAAGACTACGGAAGCCGAAATTCAATTCGATAATGCCGTTAAGCTCACCAAAGGCAAGGATGCCAAGGTCCTGACGATGATTGCCCAGGCCTACGCTGAGTCGGATGTGAAAGACGTTACGAAGGCGCTGAGTTACGTTGATGCCGCCCAGAAAGCCAACAAAGGCAAGGACGACGTAGCACTGATGATTGCCCGCGGCGACATCTACCTGAAACAGGAAACCGGTGGCGGCGAAGCAATGTCGAGCTATGAGCGTGCTACGCTGGCTAACCCCAACGATGCGCTGTCTTACTATCGCAAAGGCCAGCTAAACGTCCGCTCGCGCAACTACAACGACGCCCGTACGGCTTTCGAGAAAGCCTTAAGCCTCGATCCGAGCTATGCTCCGGCCCAGCGCGACTTGGCCGAAATGTATTTCTACGCCGGCAAGTACGATGACGCTCTGTCCGGCTTCCAGAAGTACATGGCCGCCGCTGAAAAGACGCCCGATACGGATGCCAAGTATGCTTCGTTTCTGTTCCTGACGAAGAAATATCCCGAGGCGCTGGTAGAAATCGATAAAGTTCTGGCTCGTGACCCCAAAAATCTGACCATGAACCGTCTGCGGGCGTACTCTTTGTACGAGACTGGCAAGAACGATGAGGCCATTGCCGTCATGGATAACTTCATGAAGGTAACTCCTGCCGACAAGGTCCTGAAAGAAGACAACGTCTACTACGCCAAGATGCTCTCGAAATCGGGCAAGGGTAGCCAAGGCATTACACTGCTGGAAAAAGCTGTAGCCGCTGACCCAACGAACGGCGACCTGCACAAAGATCTTGCCCAGGCTTACATAGCCAACAAGGAGTATCCGAAAGCTATTGAGCAGTATAATCTGCGCATGAAGGGTGGCAAAGGCGACTTGGCCGACAACGTACTGCTGGCGCGGGCCTACGAGCTCAACAAGCAGTATCCGCAGGCTGATAGTCTCTACAACGTAGTTATCGTGGCTCGCCCGACCTACGTACCCGGCTACCTGATGCGCGCCCGGACCAATACCTACCTCGACCCTACTTCGAAGCAAGGCACTGCCAAGCCATTCTACGAAAAGTATATCGAAGTAGCTTCGGCCAACGATGCAGCTAAGTATAAGGACGGGCTAATTGAGGCCAACAACTACCTTGGCTCCTACTACCTCTTTACCAAGAGCGACAAAACAGCCGCCCTGCCCTATTATCAGCAGGTATTGACCCTGGACCCAGGCAACAAGGATGCTACCCTGGCCGTGAACGAAATTACCGGTAAAGGCAAAGCTGCTCCGAAGGCGCCGGTGAAGAAGGCGCCGGTGAAGAAGTAGTTGCTTCAGCAACTCACATAGAAAAAGGTCCTGCTAGTTAATAGCAGGACCTTTTTCTATACGGTTAGGTGGTCCGATTACTCTGTTTCGGCCGCGTATTTTTCCCACAGCTCAAGCACCGTGGCGAAGTCATTGGGAAGTTCTACCTCAAACTGCATCTTGGCGCTGGTCTGCGGGTGCACAAAGCCCAGGGATTTGGCGTGCAGGGCTTGCCGGGGCATAACTTGGAAGGCGTTGTCAACGAAAGCCTTGTAGGCGCCCGTACGCTGGCCGTAGAGCACCTTATTGCCGCCGTAGGTGGCGTCGGAGAAAAGAGGGTGACCAATGTGCTTCATGTGCACCCGAATCTGGTGGGTGCGGCCCGTTTCGAGGTTGCACTGAACCAGCGCCACGTGCCCAAACGTTTTGAGCACTTTGTAGTGCGTCACGGCGTGTTTGCCCTGGTCGCCGTCGGGAAACACGGCCTGCACCTTGCGGTCCTTGATGCTGCGGCCAATATTGCCGGTAATCGTGCCTTCGCTTTCCTTCGGAATACCCCACACCAGCGCCAAGTAAGTCCGCTCGATAGTATGGTGAAAAAATTGCTGGGAAAGGTGAGTCATGGCCCATTCCGTTTTGCCGATAACCAGCAGCCCAGACGTATCCTTGTCGATGCGGTGCACGAGGCCCGGCCGGATTTCGCCGTTGCGGCCGGTAGGCAGGTTGTTCAGGTGATAGGTGAGGCCGTTGACGAGCGTACCGTGCCAGTTGCCAAAGGCCGGATGCACGACTAGGCCGGCGGGCTTATTCACCATCAGCAACGACTCGTCCTCGTAGCGGATATCTAGGTCCATCTGCTCGGGCAAAACCCGGAAATCGATGGGTGGCTCAGGCAGTGTAATGGTGATGAGGTCGAAGGGCTTGATGCGGTAATTCGACTTTACCGGCTTTTCATTTACCTGCACCGCTTCGGCCTCAATGGCATTCTGGATCTTGGTGCGGGATGTGTGCGACAGTCGGCGCATCAGAAACTTATCGATGCGTAGCAGCTCCTGCTTGCGGTCGACCTTAATGCGGTGGTGTTCGTAGAGTTCGTCGCCTTCGCCTTCCTCCTCAGGCAGTTCCAGGTTGGGCAGATCTTGGTCTTCTTCCATGTCCGTCATACGGGCGGCGGGTTGGGTAAAAGGATAAAATAAGAAAGCCGGAGCCCAGGGCCCCGGCTTTGCTCGCCGAAAAAAGCGCGTGGCGCTTACTTCTTGGTTTTCGTTTTGGTTTTGCTCGACGCTGGTACGGCAGCGGGAGTAGCAGCCGGAGCGGTTACTTTCGGAGCTACTGGAGCAGCGCCAGGCGTAACGCCCATTTTCTTCAGCACGAGGTCCGAGATATCGCCTTCTTTCGGGCCGTGCAGCAGCACTGGGCTAGCACCGTCCGAGTTCAGAACGTAGGTGTAGCCGTTTTCCTCGGCTACGGCATCAATCGTCTTCTGGAGCTTGTCCAGGGCCGGTTTCAGCAGCGTCTGCTGCTTCTGCTGCAGGCTCTGGTCGGCGCTGCGCTGAAACTCCTGGATGGAGCTCTGCAGGCCGGTCAACTCTTTCTCTTTATCAGCACGGACTACCTCGGTCATCGTGGAAGCACCTTTTTGGTAGGCTTCGGCTTTGGTCTGGTAGTCGGCGTATTTGCTTTTCAGCTGGGCCTCAAGCTGGGAGCTGTAGGCTTTCAGGTCAGACTCAATCTGCTTGCTCTCGGGCATCTGGCTCAGCACGTACTCCACGCTGGTGTAGCCAATTTTCAACGGAGCTTGCGCCAGGGCTGCGGAGGTTGTCGTGAGGGTGAAAACGGCCGCAATCAGGGCAAGACGGAATTTGTTCATGGTAATCATTAAAGGAAAAACTGTCAGAGAGTTGGGGTTGCGGAAGCAAAGTTAATTTTTTCCGGCAGGTGTGCGCTGTCCGGTGGCGCGGGTAGCGGGCTTGCGGGTGGTCGTAGGCGCTGGCGCATCTTCCGTATCGGTATCCCCGGCGGGCGTAGCAGGCTTGGTTACGGTCCGCACCGCGCCTTTCTGGGCCGGCTGGTTCCGGTCTTCCGAAGCTAAACCCAGCTCTTCCATCACAAATTCCGTGTAGTCGTGAATTGGGTTGGTGTAGAGCATGGTCAGGTCGCCGGACTTATCGAAGATGATACCCAGCTGTTTCTTCTTCGCCACTTTTTCCACGGCCTCGAACACCTGGTCCTGCACCGGCTTGGTGAGCTCCTGCCGCTTCTTGAAAAGCTGGCCCTCGTAGCCGAAAATCTTGTTCTGGTAGGCCTTCACTTCCTGCTCCTTCTTCAGAATTTCATCCTGCCGCTTCTTTTTCATCGGCTCGGTCAGCAGCACTTCTTCCGACTGATACGTGCGGTAAAGCTTGTCGAGGTCCTTTTTCTGGCTCTCGATGTCCTTCTGCCAGTTGGCCGATAGGGTGTTGAGCTCCTGCTGGGCCTGGGAGTAGGCCGGCATCTTGCTCATAATAAACTCGGAGTCGACGTAGCCGAACTTCTGGGCCAGGGCCGCGGGAGCGGTGGTGAGTACCGCCAAGGCGACGGTCAGCAGGCAGAACATTTTTTTCATAGCACCTGAGGAAGGAAGTGTAGGTCGGCGGCAGCCCGCCGGAACACTAGCGGATCTGCTGCCCAATGATGAAGTGGAAGTGGCCCTTTTGCTGCGCCGCCTGCGTTGGCGTATACTGATCGACTTTGTCGAAGCCGTAGCCGTAATCGAAGCCAAGCAAACCAAATGCCGACATGAAGATCCTGGCACCGACCCCGGCCGAGCGGTACAGCTTGTAGGGGTTGTATTGCGTGTACTGGTCGAAGGCGTTACCGGCTTCCGCGAAGCTCAGGATATATACCGTAGCCGCCGGATTAAGCGAGACAGGGTAACGCATTTCCAGTACATATTTATTGTAGACAACGCCGCCGCTCGAATTTGGGTTCTGAATGGCCGTGGCCGTGTTCGGGTCGTCGTAGCCGCGCAGGCCGATGTATTCGGTACCAACCAGGAAGTTGGATGAGCCGCCGTAGCCCAGGCCCGAGCCGCCCAGTTTAAAGCGCTCAAACGGCCCGATGGAGCGGCTGGAGTTATACGAGCCGATAAAGCCGAAATGCGCGCGGGTATTCAGCACCAGCTTGCCCACGATGGGCGTAAACCATGAAGCGTCGAACATCCACTTGTGGAATTCCACCCACTCGTTCACGTTGGGGTGCGACCCTTTGAAGATGGAATAAGGCGGCGTCAGACTCACGCTCAAGGCCAGCGACGAGCCCCGACGTGTGTAAGTCGGGTTGTCGATACTGTTGCGCGACAGGGTCGTATTGAAGGTGATGTTGTTGGCGTTACCGTTGCTAAAGTTGGTAAAGCCCGGGTAGTTCTGCAGCTGATACCGGCTAATGGACAGCGAGTTGCTCAACGTAAAATAGTCATCCGGCACCCGCAGACGACGGCCCAGGCCAATCGTGACGCTGTTTACCTTGATAGACTGGTCGTTGCTCGCGTCAAAGTTGGTCCCGACGCGCTGAATGCTCCGGTTCAGGCTAACCGACAGCGAGTTAGGCTTGCGCCCCCCCAGCCAGGGTTCAGTGAAGGAGAAGGAATATGCCTGGTACTGGGTGCCGTTGGCCTGCACGTTCAGGGCTAGGCGCTGACCATCCCCGGCTGGCACTGGCGACCAGTTGCGGAAGTCGCCGGCTTTGCGCAGGGAGAAGTTGTTGAATACCAAGCCTACCGTTCCGATGAAGCCCGCGTAGCCACCCCAGCCGCCCGACAGCGTGATCTGGTCGGAAGGCTTTTCAACCACCGTGTAGTTGATATCCACCGTGCCATCGGCTTGGTTTGGTACGGGGTTCATCCCGATTTTCTCCGGGTCAAAATAACCCAGTGTGGCAATCTGCCGCTGGGAGCGGATAAGCAGTTCCCGGTTGAATTTATCGCCTGGCAGCGTCTGTAGCTCCCGACGCAGCACATGGTCGCTGGTTTTGGTGTTGCCGGCGATGTTGATTTCCTTGATCCGGGCCTGCACACCTTCGCTGATGCGCATCTCAATGTCAATCGAGTCACCTTCCACTTTGGTTTCGACCGGATCGATGCCGAAGAACAGGTAGCCGTCGTTCATGTAGAGCGACGTCACGTCCTGGCCGGTCGGGTTATAGTTCAGCCGCTTATCCAGCGTCTCCTTGTTGTATACACTCCCCTGCTTGATACCCAGCACCGACGACAGCGTTTTGCTATCGTAGAGGTAGTTGCCGCTCCAGGTGATGTGTCGGAAGTAGTATTTCGGGCCTTCGTCTACCCGAATCGTCAGTGCCAGACCGTCATCTTTGCGCACCAGGCTGTCGGAAATGATAGCCGCGTCCCGGTAGCCTTCGCCGTTGTAGAAGTCGATCAGCTTCTTCTTGTCTTCCTCGTACTCCGACTTCTGGAACTTACCGGAAGCAAAGGGATTGTACGCTTTCCGCTCCTTGGTTTTTTTGAGCTTGCCCTTGAGCTTACGGTCGGTGAAGGCCGTATTACCTTCGAAGTTGATTTGCCGAATGCGGATTTTGCTGCCTTTATCCACACTGATGTTCAGCACCACGCTATTCGACAAGCTGGAGTCGGCCGTTTGGACGATATTGACTTTCGTATCCAGAAAGCCCTTGTTGGTGTAGAATTTCCGGACCTGGGTCTTAGTGTTATTCAGCAATGCGTCAGTCACCACTTTGCCACGGATCAGCTTGATCTTGTTTTTCAGGTCGTCCGCCTGGCTTTTGCTGATGCCGGTGAATTCGAACTTCGACAGGCGCGGCCGCTCCTTCAGGTTGAAGTCCAGGTAGATCTTGGTGCCCTCAGTGCGCACAATAGACACGCTTACGTCGCCCAGGATGCCCTGCTCCCAGAGCCGGCGGATGGCCTTACCGATTTCTTCACCCGGTACCGTGATAGGGTCCCCGATTTTCAGGCCGGTAAGCCCAATCAGCGTATTGGTATCGAGATACTGCGCCCCACTGACGGTAATACCGCCCAGCGTGTAGCGCTGCGGTTCAGCGGCGCCCGCGGGGTTGGTTTGAGCCCAGCTGGTTCCGGCGGTTATGCCCAGCACCAACAGCAGCACCGTAAAGAACCGAAAAAGCGTATTTGAGAAAGAAATCATTGAAAACTTACGAAACGGTTAGCTGCTCACTGGTTTTGCCAAAGCGCCGCTCGCGGCGCTGGTAGGCTTGGATGGCATCGTAAAAATGCTCGCGCCGAAAATCCGGCCACAGCAAATCGGTAATGTAGAGCTCGGTGTAGGCCAGCTGCCACAGCAAAAAGTTGCTGATGCGCTGCTCCCCACTGGTTCGGATCAGCAGCGCCGGATCGGGAATTCCGGCGGTGGAAAGGTAGCCGGCAATGGTGTGTTCAGTTATCTGCTCGGGCTGCAGCCGGCCGGCGGCTACGGCCTGGGCTAGCTGCTGAGCAGCCTGTGTCAGGTCCCAGCGGCCGCTGTAGCTCAATGCCAAGATGAGCGTCATGCGCGTACCGGCCTTGGTCAGCTCCTTGGCTTCAGCAAGCTCCCGCTGGCAGGAGTCGGGCAGGCTGCTGACGTCGCCGATGGACTGCAGGCGGATGCTGTTTTTCAGCAAGGTTGGCGTTTCCTGCCGGATAGTGTGCACCAGCAACTGCATCAGGGCCATCACCTCGTGCTTGGGCCGGGACCAGTTTTCGGTCGAAAAGGCGTAGAGCGTCAGGTACTGCACGCCCACTTCCGCCGCGCCTTCAACCGTATCCCGAACCGCGGTGATGGCGCTTTGGTGCCCGAAGATGCGCAAGCCGCCTTTCTGCTTGGCCCAGCGGCCATTGCCGTCCATGATGACGGCGACGTGAGCAGGTAAATTCTGAGAGTCTATTTCGGACCGAGCGGCCATTGGTGCTTTTTGCGTAAAAGAGGCCGCAAGTTACGCAAATGGTTGCATTAAGCCCGGCTCTCAGGGGCTTCTACCTCAGCAGCTGCTTGTTTTCTTTGTAAGAATCGGGGCAGTGAATTTTATAAAAAGTGTAGGATATGCTTACCCCATTATAGAAATACCAGTCCTGGTCATGGTTGTTTACCAGTACCGGCGACTGAGTGCTGGCATGGTCTAGCTCGTCCGTAAACGCTTTGCGGGCCCCGGCTTCCAGGCCCAGGTTCCAGTGGCGGGACAGCGCCAGCTTCAGGCCAAAGCCTGCGGGCACGGCCAGACCCAGCACGCTGCCCTTTTTGTTGAAGCTCTCGGCACCCACTGCGTTGCTTTGCGTGGTAGTGTTGGCCAGAAAAGCCGCCAGCCCAACTACGACGTAAGGCGTAAAGTGCACCTTATCCTTACGGTTGTGAAAGTCGAAGAAATTATACTCCAGCGCTCCGGATAGCTCAATCAGGTTACCTTTCATGTTGGCCCGGCGAGCTGCGGGCAGCGGAGCCGTATTGCCGTTTACGCCCTTCACGTTGGCGTCATCGGCGCGGAGCAGGCCACCCATTACGGCAGCGCGGAGCGTTACGGGAGCCGAAATATCCTTCCGATAGAAGGCCGTTACCGCGGGGCGGTTGTTCCGGAACTGATAGCTGGGAGCCAGCTCTCCTTTGTAAACGAGGCCTCCGAGGCCAATGCCTACCTCACTGGTTGACTGCGCCTTTGCAGAGAGGGCAAAAAAAACACTCCCTGCTTGCACCAGGCAAACAAGGAGTGTTTTTGAGAGAATCGAGTTCGTCATTAGACTAGCTGAGAGTGGAACCAGACAGCCAGCGGAAGCTGACTAGCGGAATTTGGGACTCTTAACGCGGGGCGCCAAGATGTAATTCAGATGCAGACCCGTAACGATGTACCAGTCCTTTTCATTGCCCTTGCCCCGCATTTCACCGGGAGCATTGAAGTTGGTAAAGGCGCCGTCGTCGGTGCGGGTGATACCACCGCCGAAGTACTTAGCCGCTGGCGAGCCCAGTTTCACCGGATCAATGTACGTAGCGCTTACGTCATCGAGGTAATCGGTGAAAGTTTTGCGCCAGCCGATTTCCAGGCCAATATCAAAGCTTTTGTTGAGCTTGTAGCGCACACCACCACCGAAAGGAATCGAAAACTGGGTCTGGCTGTACGACACGCCCTCCGTTTCCAGCGGCTGCAGGTTGATGTACGAACCGCTTTCCAGACCAACTGGGTCGCCAGGACCTACCAGCCCTTTGGGGTTGTGGTGAAATACGGCAACACCGGCGAATACGTACGGTACGAAGTCCGGGCGCTTGATGTAGTTGTTGCGGTTAGCAATCAGATCGAACACACCCACGGCCGACAACTCCACGATATCGTTGCGGAAGTTCATGTTCCGATGGTAGCGGTAGCGGGCATCCGGATCGTTCTGGTCGGCTGCTTTGCTGTCGTCACCGGTGATGCGGCCGTAAGCCAGAGCTACGCGGGCCGAAATCCGGGGCGTGAAGCGGTGAGTAGCATTGATGCCGATGTTGGGCCGGGTAGCGGCGAAACGGAAGCTGGGAATGCTGGCTTTCGGCACGATGTCGCCGAAGTAGTTCATGGCATTCAGGCTGATACCAACGGAGTTGTACTGCTTCCGCTTGCTGAATTGCTGCGCACTTGCCGCCGTGGAAACCAGCGCAAGCGCCAGACCCAGAGTCAAGGTGTGGGTGAAGAATTGCTTCATATGGAGCGAATTTTATGGATATGCAAAGTGGAAGAACGTGCTAAATCCGTCAGGACACGGTCGCAGTCAGCAGCAAAAGTAGGACTTGCCGGGAACTTAAAAAAGTAATAGCAGAAATTCTCAATTTATTAAAGTGGTATCCCGGCCGGATTGCGCCGGTCGAGGCCCCAATTGAGTTTACTGCGCAAGGTACTCAGAAAGTTAACGTGATTGAGCTTGACCAGCCGGGCGGTGAACGTTTCGCGCCGCACGGCAATCTGGATTCCGGCATCAACCGGCACCGCCCGCGAGTCGAGGGAGAGCAGAAAATTGTTGCTGCGGCCCTCAATCTCGAAGGAAATCACGCTACGGTCGGAGACAATCAAAGGTCGGACATTCAGATTGTGCGGACATACGGGAGCAATGATAAAATTGTTGGTTTGGGGCAACATTACCGGGCCGCCGCAGCTCAGGGAGTAGCCAGTAGAGCCTGTTGGGGTGGCTACAATGAGACCGTCGGCCCAGTAGGAGTTCAGGTATTCGCCGTCGATGTACGTATGCACGACAATCATGGACGACGTATCGCGCTTCAAAATCGAAAATTCGTTGAGGCCGAAGTTGATACCCTCGAAAACCTCGGGGTCGGTGTCGACGCGGATCAGGCTGCGCTCCTCAATGACGAAGTGCCCCTTGAACAGCGCATCGATGGCCTGGGTGACGCGGTCGGGCGTGATGGTGGCCAGAAAGCCCAGCCGGCCGGTGTGAATGCCCAGAATCGGGATCTGCAGGCTGCCGACGTAGGTTACGGTATCAAGCAGCGTGCCGTCGCCGCCGATGCTGAACACGAACTGCACGCCCCGCAGCGAGTCGCCACGCCGGAAGGTGCCGACGCCTTCGGGCAGCGCGAGGCGGTTGTCGAGGTAGGTCCGGAAGGACTCGACGATGAGGATTTCGGTGCGACGGGCTACCAGATCATCGAGCAGGGCTTGCACGAAAGGCAAGGCTTCTTCGTCGAAGGGTTTACCCAGAATGGCGATTTTCATAGCAAAGACAAGCTCTGGCCGAGGGGTGAAACGGCTCAGATGGGAAATTCACTGCGGAAGAAAAACCCGCCCTGGCCGCGGCCGTTGCGGGTGTATTCGAGGGTCAGCACCCGGTCGTAGAAGGTGACCAAGTGCAGCCCGACGCCCGCGGAGCTCAAAAGCTGGTTGGGCAGCCGGTTGGTGGGCGCCACCGTGCGGGCAACCACATAACCGGCATCGACAAAGGTATTTAAATAAAGCACCAGCGGAATGCTGTTGACTTTGGGGTTGCGAATGGCGTCGAGCCGGACCCGGCCCAGGTCGAAGAGGCGGTAAGAGACGCCCTGCTGCACGAGGCCGTAGTGGCGGCCGTCGACTACGTAGGGGTCGTAGCCGCGCACGAGGTTGTCGTAACCCAGAGCGCGGTTGTCGATGTAAGACACCCGCTCGGCGAAGCGCAGCTGGCCCTGCAGGTTGAAATTGTAGTAGAAGCCGCGGCCGAGGGCAAAATACTGGGCGTACTGAGCGCTGGCAGTGGTGAGGTCGGGGGTACTAGGTGTGAGAAAGATGCGCCGCAGCAGCACGACCTGCGCGAAGCGGCCGGTGAGCGGGTAGGCGAAGGTGTTGCGCTGGTTGAGCGTGGAGCTCAGGCTGACGTCCAGAAACTCGCGGCGGGTGCGGCCGAGGTAGTAGTCGGGGTTGCGGCGCAGGATGGAATCGGAAATCTGCTCCCGGTGGTAGGCCACGTCTACGGCTGTGCGGCGCTGCACGGTGTGGCGCCAGCGCAGGCCCGCCGTGAGGTAGCGCCGCTCGATGGGAAACCCGGTTTCGTCGCGGAAGGCCACTAGCCGGTCCTGCACCGTGGCGTAGTCGAGGGCATGGCTGCGGTAATAGGAAATGCCGAACCCGAAGCCGATGCGTCGACGGCGGCCATAGCCGGGCGCCTCGTAAAACAGCTCGTACTTGCGGTTGAAGCCCAATTGGAGGTTGCCGGTCAGGTCCTCGTTGCGGCCCCGAAAGTTGCGGCGCACCAGGTGCAGGCCGTAGTCGACGCGCTTCCAGCGGTCGGGCCGGTCGAGCCAGGAGCGGAAGTTCCGGTCGGCGAGGGAGAAGATTGGCACCGGGAAGGTGTACCAACGCTCTTGCACGCTGAAGAGCACCGTGATTTCGCCGTTGCGGCACACGGTTTCGGTCAGGACCTGATGAAAGAGCTGCAGGTTGTAGATCCGACGGCGGTTGGCTTCAAGGCGCTTGTTGAGTTGGGCGGCCCGCAGCGTGTCGCCCTCGTGGAAGTCCAGCTCGGCCCGCAGAATCCGCTCCTTAGTAACTTCGTTGCCCACAAACAGAATGGTAGCCACCCGTAGCGTCGCGTAGTCGGGGCACTGCACGCGGACGAGGCTGTCGGGCGCGGCGCGGCGCGTGGTATCCGGGCGCGGAGCCGCAGGCGAGGAAGAAGATGGCAGCCAGCCCAGCAGCAGGGAAAGCAGACAAGCAAGCACTAGTGGAATTCTGAAGGTTGAATGCTGAGTTCTGAATTTTCGGGCGTCAGCTTGCGGGCAATGCGGCCATGAATACGGGTATGGCGGCCGTGGGCCAATTCAGAATTCATGATACAACCTTCAGAATTGCCCTACAGGCTCAGGTATTTGAGCAGGGCGTCGAAGCGGTCCTGCTCGCCCTCACTGACCTCCCCGGCTCCGCTGAACTGGGCCGTGATAACGTAGCCGAACCGCTCCAGCGTGGCGGTGATGCGGGCCAGGTCGGGGGTGTTGAGCTTGAGCGTGAGGCGAATCTTGTAGGCATCGTGCTCGTCCTGGGCCACGTGGGCACTCAGGATCTTGGCATTATTTTCCTCCACGTACCGGCTGATCTGGGTGAGGGAATAGTCGCGCTCCGCCATCGACATGACGATGATACCGCCCTGGCCAGCCGCAATGGGCAGCTGCCCGAAAGCTGCCAGCGTATCGCCGACAGTGACCACGCCTAGGTACTCGCGCTGGTCGTCGAGGACGGGCACGAGTTGGAGCTTGTTCTGAATGGCCAGCTCCATGACGCTGTAGAAGTGCTGGTCGCGCTGCACGTGCACGTCGGCAAAGCCGAAGGCGACGCTGGTCAGGGGCTTGTCGGAATCCTCGTAGTCAAGCAGGTCGGCTTCGGTGATCAGGCCACGGTACTGCCGGTTGTCGAGGACGGGAAGCTGGGCCACGTGGAATTCTTCCAGCCACTTCGCCGCCTTGCTGGCCGGGTCGGAGACTTTAAGCGGGGGAATCATGTGGTTGAGCAAATCTTCGGCAATCATCGAATGCATCGGCAAAAAGGAAGCTGGAAGGCGGAAATAAACTGCTTACGAAACGATGACTAAGCGGCGGCGCGGGTGCTTTGTTTTGAAAGACTTGAGTAACAGCGTTTACGAGGCCACGGCGGCGGTTTGCGCCGTGCGGCGCAGAAACTGGTGCAGGTAGGCGTTGAATTCCCGGGGCCGCTCCATCATGGGGGCGTGCCCGCAGTGGTCGAGAAAGCGCAGCTCGGAGCCGGTAATCAGGCGGTGAAACTCGTGGGCTACCG
>Ga0247729_10000285_pt1 | contig 22020 bp, 23 predicted proteins | sample UWRJL133311R2_FD_180958 | JGI IMG/M metagenome (GOLD analysis project Ga0247729, IMG submission 180958) | Plant litter microbial communities from Arlington Agricultural Research Station in Wisconsin, United States - UWRJ-L133-311R-2 | ecosystem: Environmental > Terrestrial > Plant litter >... | reverse complement strand
GCCAACGGCGTGGAGATGGAAACCGCGCTGGAAGTCCTCACCGGCTTTTCACTCGGGGCCGAAAGCATTGCCCTATTTGCCCGCGTGGGCGGCGGCATTTACACCAAGGCCGCCGACGTGGGCGCCGACCTCGTAGGTAAGGTCGAAGCCGGCATCCCCGAAGACGACCCCCGCAACCCCGCCACCATTGCCGACAACGTAGGCGACAACGTGGGCGACGTGGCCGGTATGGGTGCCGACCTGTTCGGCTCCTACGTGGCGACCATCCTGGCTACGATGGTGCTGGGCCGCGAAGTGGTAGCCGCCGGCGACCAGTTCAACGGCCTGTCGCCGATTCTGCTGCCCATGGTCATTGCCGGCGTCGGCATCGTGGCCTCGCTCATCGGCATCCTGACGGTGCGGGTGAAGGAAGGCGGCAACGTGCAGGCCGCCCTCAACTTCGGCAACTACGTGTCGGTGGGCGTTTCCGCCGTGGCCTCGTTCTTCATCATCCGCTGGATGCTGCCCCCCGGCGACCTGGTTATCGGCCGGGCCGGCGCTATGGCCTTCACTTCGATGGACGTGTTTTACGCCGTCGTCGTGGGGCTGATTGTGGGCACGCTGATGAGCATCATCACCGAGTATTACACCGCCATGGGCAAGCGCCCGGTGCTCAGCATCGTCAAGCAAAGCAGCACCGGCCACGCCACCACGGTTATCGGCGGCCTGTCCGTCGGCATGGAGTCCACGGTGCTCCCGATTCTGGTGCTGGCGGCGGGCATCGTGCTGTCGTTCCGCTTTGCCGGCCTCTACGGCGTGGCCATTGCCGCCGCCGGCATGATGGCTACCACCGCCATGCAGCTGGCCATCGATGCCTTCGGGCCCATTGCCGACAACGCCGGCGGCATTGCCGAAATGAGTGAGCTGCCCAAGGAAGTGCGCGAGCGGACCGACATTCTGGACGCCGTGGGCAACACTACCGCCGCCACCGGCAAAGGCTTCGCCATTGCCTCCGCCGCCCTAACCTCGCTGGCGCTGTTTGCCGCCTTCATGGGCACGGCCCACATCAGCGTCATCGACATCAGCCACGCCGACGTGCTGGCGGGCCTGTTCGTGGGTGGCATGATTCCGTTCATCTTCTCCGGGCTGGCTATTTCGGCCGTGGGCCGCGCGGCCATGGCTATGGTGCAGGAGGTGCGCCGGCAGTTCCGCGAGATTCCCGGCATCATGGAAGGCACCGGCCGGCCCGAGTACGAGAAGTGCGTGGCCATTTCCACCCAGGCCGCCATCCGCGAGATGATGCTGCCCGGCGCCATTGCCCTCATCGTGCCCATCATCGTGGGCTTCACCATGGGGCCCGAAGTGCTGGGTGGTTTGCTGGCCGGCGTCACGGTGTCGGGGGTGCTGATGGCCATCTTCCAGAGCAACGCCGGCGGCGCCTGGGACAACGCCAAGAAGTCGTTCGAAAAGGGCGTCATGATCGACGGAGTGATGCAGTACAAGGGCTCCGACGCCCACAAGGCTTCCGTCACCGGTGACACCGTCGGCGACCCGTTCAAGGATACCTCCGGACCGTCGATGAACATTCTCATCAAGCTCATGTCCATCGTGTCACTGGTCATCGCGCCCCATATTGCCGTGCCGGAGCGCGGCATGGCGCAGGCCGAAACTCCCCGCCCGGAGCTGACAATCCGCCCCGCGGAGCGCATGGCGGCGCTGGTTCCGGCGGCCGTCAAGCCGCTGACATTACTGGCCGCCGCTAAGCGCTAGACGCTTATCCTGCCACCGAAGAGCTGCCTCTCCCCGCCGGAGGGGCAGCTTTTTTATACTACATTTGGGTCCCCATTCGCTCAGCGGCCCAACTCCACCCGGATGTCCCAATCCTCCATTTCCCTGCACGACAAGCAGTTCTCGCCGTATTTGCCGGCCCGGCAAATCACGGAAACCATCAAGGCGCTGGCGGCCCGCATCAGCCAGGATTACGCCGGCCGGTCGCCGCTGTTCGTCTCGGTGCTCAACGGCTCGTTCATGTTCACCTCCGACCTGCTAAAGGAGCTGAACATCGACTGCGAGGTGACGTTTATCCGCGTCGCGTCGTACGCCGGTACCAGCAGCACCGGCAAGGTCCGCGAGATTATGGGCCTGGTGGAAGAAGTCGCCGGCCGCGACCTGATCGTCGTGGAAGACATCGTGGATACGGGCCACACCATGCGGGCCTTGCTCGATATGCTGCAAGCCAAAAACCCGGCCTCGCTCGAAGTGGTTACCCTGTTTCTCAAACCCGAGTGCCTGCGCCACGAGCTGGACCTGCGCTACGTCGGCCTCGAGATTCCCAACGACTTCATCGTGGGCTACGGGCTTGATTATGACGGGCTGGGCCGCAACTACCCGGACGTGTACAAAGCTGTTTGACCTTTCCCGGCAGCCGAAATAAGCTGCCAGCCGTAAGGGGTGTTTGGCCTTGATTTGTTATCTTTCCAAACCCCACCTGTACTTTTCCACTTCGCGAAACTCCTCGCTTTATGCTCAATATCGTGCTCTTCGGCCCGCCCGGCGCCGGCAAAGGAACGCAAAGCCAGAAACTCATTGCCCGCTACAATCTGGTGCACCTCTCCACCGGCGACCTGCTTCGCTCCCAGATTGCCCAGGGTACCGAACTGGGCCTGCACGCTAAAAAACTCATGGACGAAGGTCTGCTGGTGCCCGACGAAGTGGTTATCGGCATGATCGAAAGCCAGCTGGCGTCCAACACCGAGGCGGCCGGCTTCATCTTCGATGGCTTCCCGCGCACCGTGCCCCAGGCCCAGAGCCTCGACGCCCTTACCCAGCGCTACGACACCGGCGTGAACTGCATGGTAGCCCTGGAGGTAGCCGAGGAAGAGCTGGTGAAGCGCCTGCTGGAGCGCGGCAAAACCAGTGGCCGCCCCGACGACCAGAATGAGGAGAAAATTCGCAAGCGCGTGACGGTGTACAACACCGAAACGGCCCAGGTGGCCGGCTACTACGCTGAGCAGCAGAAATTTCACTCCCTGAACGGCATCGGCGCCATCGACGAGATTTTCGGCCAGATTTGCGCCATCATCGACCAGCACCAGCCCGCCGCTTCCGTCGCCGACACGCCTGCTGCCGCCACCGACGAAGTAAAAGCGTAACTTTGCCGCTGCTACCCGCTGGGTAGTGGCAGAACTTTCTCTGTCATCCTGAGCAAAGCGAAGGACCTTATCACGCCGGAAAGACTCCCCAAGTCGTTCTGCCGCAGTAAGGTCCTTCGCTTTGCTCAGGATGACAGCCGTTTTTAAGGCCGCCTACTTCTCGGCAGCCCCAAGACGAAGGAATTAGGAACCCCTCAATTCTTAATTCCTAATTCTTAAATTTTCATTCTTTTCTCCGCCGTGGCTTCCAACAACTTCATCGACTACGTCAAAATCAACTGCCGCTCCGGAAACGGGGGCGCCGGCTCGGCCCACTTTTTCCGCGCCAAAGGCTTGCCCAACGGTGGCCCCGACGGTGGTGACGGCGGCCGCGGCGGCCACATCATCCTGGAAGGCAACTCCCAGCTCTGGACGTTGCTGCACCTACAGTACAAGAAGCACCAGTTTGCCGAAAACGGCACGCCCGGCGGCGAGGCCCTCTGCACCGGCGCCCAGGGCAAGGACATCATCATTCAGGTTCCGCTCGGCACCATTGCCCGCGACGCCGAAACCGGCGTGAAGAAAGTGGAAATCACCGAGCACGGCCAGCGCATTATCCTGACGCCCGGCGGCCGCGGCGGCCTGGGCAACGACCATTTCAAGTCGGCTACCAACCAGGCTCCTACCTACGCCCAGCCCGGGGAGCCCGGCATCGACGAGCTGGTGATTCTGGAACTCAAGCTGCTGGCCGACGTGGGCCTGGTGGGCTTTCCCAACGCGGGCAAAAGCACGCTGCTCTCGGTAGTGTCGGCGGCCAAGCCCAAGATTGCCGACTACGCCTTTACCACCCTCACGCCCAACCTGGGCGTGGTGGCCTACCGCGACTACAAGTCGTTTGTGATGGCCGACATCCCCGGCATCATCGAGGGCGCGGCGGAAGGACGCGGGCTCGGCATCCGGTTTCTGAAGCACATCGAGCGCAACTCCATGCTGCTGTTCATGATTTCGGTGGACAGCCCGGACATTGCCGCCGAGTATAAGGTGCTGGTCAACGAGTTGCAGCAGTTCAACCCCGAGCTGCTCGAAAAGAAGCGCCTGCTGGCCATCACCAAGGCCGACCTGATCGACGAAGAGCTCGAAGCCGAAATCCGCGCCACGCTGCCCACCGAGCTGCCCACCATCTTCATTTCCAGCCTGGCCAATAAGAACATCCAGCAGCTGAAAGACATGATCTGGCAGTCGCTGAACGCGAAGGAGTAGAGGCTCAGCTATTTTGCTGGAGATAGTAGGGTAGGTTTGCGGCCGAAGAAAATGAAGCCAAATTCCTTCATTATCTGCTGCAAATCGGAATCGTGAGCTATGTGATCCTCGTGCTCGTAGTCCCACCCAGGCGAACCGGTGAGTAATACCTGGCCTCCTTGGGTCAAGGCACGCTCACAGGCATGATGTAGGAAGAAGAGAAAGTGTTGCTCATCCAAAGAAGCAATAGCCGGACAAGGAAGGTGCTTAGGCTGAAAAACAGCAGTGACTTCTCCCTGGTCATTCACAATTGAAATTGGACTCCCAAGAACTGCAATCGTGGTAGGAAAGGGCGACCAGCAGCTAGCTAAGGTGACAGGGGCAACTGGTCGGAAAAGGGTAGGAACAGGTTCTGGCGGATTGCCATAAGCGTCTGAATCACTTTCAAACGATTCTATGCTTTGGGCCTGTTCCTCCATATTGTACCACCAAGCCATCTGGCTGCCTATTTCTTGAAGCACCTCTCCAAAAATGCCTGGTTTTGAAACACCGACCCAATAGGCAAACGTCGTGCACCACGTATTGCTTCCGTATCTCAAGTTGTTGAGAGAATCGAAGTCGAGTTTAAGAGTATCCATAAGGTCGGTATGTAGATGAGTGCAAGTATAAGTGACTTCAGCTTTTATGAATGTCAAACTGACAGCCGCCCGGGCTTTGGCAAACTCCTTGTCCCGGCATGCTAGCCCAACGGCAACTCCCGTGAAAAACCCCTTCCGACGAATATTTACTAAGATGGCTGACGATAACACCCTGCCCCAGGACGACAATCTGTCCGTTGACCCTGACCACGCCGCTGGCGAATTGCCAGAAGACCCCACCGCGCCCGACCTGGGCGAAGCGGAAGGCCCCGACGGCAGCGCGCCCAAAGAGGCCGTGTCCAAAACCGACGCCGAGTTGGCCGAGCTCAAGGACAAGTATCTGCGCCTGGCCGCCGAGTTCGACAACTACAAGCGCCGCACCACCAAGGAGCGCACCGACCTGTTCAAGACCGCCAACCAGGAGCTGATGGTGGCTCTGCTGCCCGTGCTCGACGACTTTGAGCGCGCCCGCAACGCTACGGCTACGGCTGACGCCGACGCCGTGCGCGAGAGCATCGACATTATTCAGACCAAGCTGAACAAAACGCTCCAGCAAAAGGGTTTGACTGCCATGGAAACCAAGGGCGGCCCCTTCGACGCGGACCTGCACGAGGCCATCACCCAGATTCCCGCCCCTTCCGACGACCTGAAGGGCAAAGTGGTGGACGAGGTAGAGAAAGGCTACTACCTCGGCGACAAAGTAATCCGGCACGCCAAGGTGGTGCTGGGCCAGTAACAAAGCATGCCCTGCTAAGCTGAGCGAAGCATCTTTACCGCTCCGCCAAGCTCGGCAGGACAGTTAGTAACCATACAGATGGCAACGAAGCGAGATTATTACGAGGTGTTGGGCGTGGCCAAAACCGCGTCGGGCGACGAAATCAAGAAGGCGTATCGCAAGGTGGCCATCAAGTTTCACCCCGATAAAAACCCCGACGACCCTACCGCCGAAGACAAGTTCAAGGAAGCCGCCGAGGCCTACGAAGTGCTGTCGAACGACGATAAGCGGGCCCGCTACGACCGGTTTGGGCACCAGAGCGGCGGCAGCGGCGGGGGCGCGCAGAACATGGAGGACATCTTCTCCCAGTTCGGCGACATCTTCGGCGGCGGCGGCTTCGAGGGCTTCTTTGGGGGCCAGGGCCGCGGCGGCCAGGGCGGACGGCGCGTGAAAAAGGGCTCCAACCTGCGCATCAAGCTCAAGCTCGACCTGGAGGAAGTAGCCAACGGCGTCGAGAAAAAAATCAAGGTGAAGCGCTACGTGGCCTGCCAGCCCTGCTCGGGCACCGGCGCCAAAAACGGCACTGACCTGAAGGAGTGCGCCACCTGTCACGGCCAGGGCCAGGTGAAGCGCGTGGTCAACACGATGCTGGGCCAGATGGTCAGCGCCTCGACCTGCCCGACCTGCAACGGCGAGGGCAAGATCGTGAGCAGCAAGTGCGACGTGTGCCACGGCGAAGGCCGGCAGCTGCACGAGGAAGTTATTCCGATCAATATTCCGGCCGGCGTGGCCGAGGGCATGCAGTTGAGCATGAACGGCAAGGGCAACTTCCCCGAGCGGGGCGGCGTGCCCGGCGACCTGCTCATCCAGATCGAGGAGGAGCCGCACGAGCAGCTCAAGCGCGACGGCAACAACATCATGTTCGAGCAGTATATTTCGTTTGTCGACGCCGCGTTGGGGGCCAACATCGAAGTGCCGACCATTGAGGGCAAGGTGAAAATCAAGGTGGACCCCGGCACCCAACCGGGCAAAATCCTGCGCCTGCGCGGCAAGGGCATCAAGGACCTGAATGGCTACGGCCGCGGCGACCAGCTCATCCACCTCAGCGTCTGGACGCCCAAGAACGTGAGCAATGAGGAGCGGGAGCTGCTCGAAAAGCTGCGCAACGCCCAGAATTTCACGCCCAACCCCGGCAAAAACGAGAAGGGCTTCTTCGAGAAAGTGAAGGAGTACTTCCAGTAAGGACCACGGATTCGGCCGGATTTCTTCGGATTACGCGGATTTTGTGGACGGATGCCAGCCCGCCTTTCCCTTGGGGAGGGCGGGCTTTTTCGTGGCGGGACAAATTCGATGTCCGTTGGTTTTGTAATCTATTTTTAAAAACTCATAAATAGATTACAGAAAGCAGACGGAACAGGATGATGCAGGAGCGGGAAATAAATCTGCTTCGACTGTAATACGGACCGCCTGATACCCAATGCAAAAAGTCCGTTCCCTGGCCAGGGAACGGACTTTTTGCATTGGATACTAGTACTGCTAGGTATGCGGCGCGGCGTGGACGCGGCTTACTGCCGCACTAGCCGCTTGGTCACGGTACCTTCGGCCAGTTTCAGCCGCACCAGGTACAGCCCGGTGGGCAGGGCGGCCAGGCTCAACTCCTGGCTGATGGTGCCCTGCTGCGGGCGCACGGTCAGGACTTGCACCGGCTGGCCCAGGGCGTTGAGGATGTCAACTTGCACGGGGCCCTGGTCGCGCACGCCTTTTAGGGTGAGCGTGGCGCTGTTGGTGGTGGGGTTCGGATACAGGGCGGCGGCGGCTGCCAGGGCGGTGGCTTGGCGGCTAGCCAGCGTGATAAAGTTGCCGTAAGTTTCTAGCTGCACGTTGTCGAAGCTGCCGTTTGCCCGGTTGTGGGCCTGCCGCACGGCCCGTCTAACCAGGCCATCGGGCGTGTACGAGAGCAGGCTGCGCTGCCCGATGTTGATGTACCAGTCGTTGTTGGCCCAGCCTTCTATTTGCAGTTGGAGGGTGTTGCCATACTGGTCGTAGGTGGTCGTGTAGCGGGTATCGTTCACCCAGACGCCCGGCACGTCGGCTACCTGCAGAATGCCGGTGTAGCTGCCGTTGGCCTGGTACGCTACCGTGGTCCGAGCATCGTGGTACCAGGCGCCGGTGCTGCCGTTGCGGTGCTGCTCCTCGTAGTAGGACGCCTGCCGCTTGGGCCAGTTGTACCACGTGATGTTGTACATGTGGTAGTCGTTGATGTAGGTGCTGGTAGGTACGTCCCAGTAGTCGTACTCCGAGGCCGTCCACTGGTTGGTGGCGGCATTGACCAGGTGGCGGTAGCGGCCGCTGGGCACCCAGGTATTGGTGGGCTGCTGCCAATCCTCGTACGTCTCGCTGGTGAGAGTGCCGGCCGCATTGTAGGTGGTAGTAATGCGCGTACCGGTACGCATTACCCACGCGTTATTCTGCCAGGTGGAGTAGACATCCAGCGTCCGGTAGCCCTGGGCGTCGTAGCCGTACTGCGCGCGGGAGTAATTGACGTGTGCCGTGCCGTCCCAGTTCTGAGCCACTACCTCGCTCAGCCGTCCCTGAGCATCATACGCCAGCAGGCTTTGGCTGATGGGCGTATTGGTTAACGAGTCCGAATCCACCCGCTTGATGGGCTGCCCCAACGCGTTGTAGGTGCTGGTTGTGAGGAAGCCTCCCTGCCAGCGGCTGGTTTGCGGGTTCCAGCTGTACTGCACGCTACGACCCGCTACCGTGAGGTCCGCCGGGCGGCGCAGATCGGGTGCCATAGGGTCGGCGGCCGCAACAGCGCCCGGGTAGAAGATGGCGCCGGCCGGGCGGGGCGGGGCAGGAGTTTGGGCAGCGCTGCCCAGCGCCGCCGCCAGCAGCGCGGCGGTAAGAGTAAAGATTCGGGTCATAGAACGGGGAGGAATAAGTGGAAAGGTAAAGTTGCAAATAGTGCCGGAGAATTTGCCCGGGCTGGAGCCGGACTTTTGCGGGCCGGACGTTAACGACAGCACAGTTTTGTACGGTGTTTTTCAAAATATGAAAATACCGTACAAACTACGCGGTGTTTTTGTACGGAATTTTCAGATTTTGAAAAACACCGTACAAGTTGCCACCAGGACAGGGCGCTGAAAAAAAACTTGGCGGCGGCTGTAATGCGGGGCCGGCGGGACCGATATATAGCCTGAACTTGCCGCCCCGCATGAACCCCGTTTCTACCGCTTTCGTCGCCGTTATTAATGCCAACCAGGGCATTCTGCACCGCATCTGCCGGCTCTACTGCCCCGATGCCGACGACCAGCAGGACTTGTACCAGGAAGTGGTGCTCCAGCTCTGGCGGGCGTTTCCGCGCTACCAGCCCACGGCCAAAGTCAGCACCTGGCTTTACCGGATTGCGCTGAACGTGGCCATCAGCAACCTGCGCCAGCGCACCCGCCACCCCGCGCCCGAGCGGCTGGGCGACGCGCTGCCCGACGTGGCCCCGCCGCCCGACCCCGGTCCTGATGCCGACGACCTAGCCCAGCTCTACCGGGCCATTGAGCGGCTCTCCGACGTGGAAAAGGCCTTCGTGCTGCTCTACCTGGAAGAGCGCACCTACGAGGAAATGGCCGACATCCTCGGCATCACCCAGAACAACGTGCGGGTGAAAATGCACCGCGTGCAGGACAAGCTTCGCCACCTCCTAACCCAAGCCGTCTGATGGAACTCGACAACCTCCGCCGCCAGTGGCAGCAGCAGCCGACTGAGGCCCCCACCACTGAACAAGCCCTGCGCACGCTGCTCACGGCCTCCTCCTCTACCAACCCACTGCTCCGGCTGAAAAAGAATGCGTCGCGGGAGCTGCGCTGGGTCATCATCGCCGTAGCCCTGCTGCTCTTTGATTCGCTGGTCTTTGCCCGCCACCTGGCCGGCCTCCAGCTGTTTGTTGCCGGCCTGCTGGTACTGCTCGGCCTGGTCGGGGTGATTGTGTACCAGCGGCTGCGGGTGATCCGGCAGATGGAGCAGCAGCACGACAACCTGTATCGTTTTCTGCAAAGCCGGATTGCGCGGTTCCGGCGGCTGATGCGTCTGCACGACTATGTAGGAGTAGTAGCCCTCAGCCTGCTGGCTCTGGTAGGGCTGCTGGCGCGCCGCGCCGACCTGCAGCCGGACCAGCCCGCCTGGGGCTGGCACTTGGCGGCCGCCGGCGGCGGGCTGGTTATCGTGCTGGGCCTTATCTACGCCGGCTACGCCGTGGGTAAAAAGGAGCACCAGCACCGCTACGGGCAGTATCTCGACCAGCTGGAAGCCGCCCTGCGGGAGCTGGAAGAAGCTGCTTAGGCAAAAACGGCGGCCCCGTTCGGCGGGGTTTTCCGCCCGTTCAGCCCCCGGAATCTGCCGGTTGGGTAAGAATCATGCGGCGGGTTTACGCGCTTCCTGTAATATTACACACTCTCCACGATCAACTCTTTCCCTGCAAGCTGTGAGCAACATTCTGCAAGCCATCGACGTGCGCAAGGCCTACGCCGCCCACGTCGCCCTCGACGGCGTGAGCCTCGACATTCCCGAGGGCAGCATCTTCGGGCTGCTGGGCCCCAACGGGGCCGGCAAAACGTCCCTGATCCGTATCATCACCCAGATTACGGCCGCCGACTCGGGCGAAATCCGCTTCCGGGGGGAAAAGCTCAACCCCACCCACATTGCTCACATCGGCTACCTGCCCGAGGAGCGCGGCCTCTACAAAAAGATGCGCGTCGGGGAGCAGCTCCTTTACCTGGCTCAGCTCAAGGGCCTCACCAAGGCCGACGCCACCCAGCGCATCAAGGGCTGGATTGACCGGCTCGACCTGCGCCCCTGGGTAAGCAAGAACGTGGAAGACCTCAGCAAGGGCATGCAGCAGAAGGTGCAGTTTATTGCCACCGTGCTCCACGAGCCCAGCCTGATTATCCTCGACGAGCCGTTTTCGGGCTTCGACCCCATCAACGCCAACCTCATCAAGGACGAAATCCTGGAGCTGCGCCAGCGCGGGGCCACCATCATCTTCAGCACCCACCGCATGGAGTCGGTAGAGGAAATGTGCGACAACATTGCCCTCATCAACCGCTCCCGCAAGGTGCTCGACGGCTCGGTGAAGGACATCAAGAACGCCTTCAAAACCCAGACCTACGAAGTGGAAGGCCAGGGCCGCCCCATGATCGTGCACCCCGACTTCGAGGTGCTGGAGCATAAGGAGCGCGAAAACGGCCACTTCTACGACCGGATCCGCCTGCACGCCGGCACCACCCCCAACGACCTGCTACGCTACCTCATCGGCCCCGGCCAGGTGGAAGTCCAGGCTTTCCGGGAGCAGATTCCCAGCATCAACGACATCTTCATCCGCCGCGTGCAGGAAACCATGCCCGAAACGCTGACAGAGAAGGAAGTAAGCCTGAAAAGCTAGAAAACCAAGACCCTAAGTCCCCAAGACCCCAACCCCCATGGACAAAATCTGGCTTATCATTCAGCGCGAATACCTCACCCGGGTGCGCAAAAAGAGCTTCCTGGTTATCTCCCTGCTGGCCCCGCTGTTGCTGGCCGGCACCACGCTGGGCATTGCCAAGCTTAATGCCCCTTCCTCGGCCGACGAGGTAGCCGTGTACGACGCCAGCGGCCTGAACCTGCTGAACAATCTGGCGGCCACCGAAGAGCTGCGCTTCGTGCCGGCCACCGGAGCTTCGCCGGCCGCGGCCACCGCCGCGTTTCAGCAGGCCAAGCCCAAGCAGGCGGCCCTGCTCGTGTTCCCGGCCGGCTTCACCCTCGATTCCAAGGAGGGCATACAGCTGCAGGCCGACGGCAACATCAGCCTGAACCGGCAGCTGAACATCCGCAAGGCCGTCAACAAAGCCATCAGTGAGCTGAAGCTGACCCGCTCCGGCCTCACTCGCCAGACCATCGACAACCTGAAGGCCGACGTGGAGCTGTCGGCGGTGAACCTCTCGCAGAAGGGAGGGAGCAAAAGCAACGTGGGCGCCACCACGGCCGCGGCCTACGTGCTGTCCATTCTGGTGTACATGTTCATCTTCATCTACGGCGTGCAGGTGATGCGCGGGGTGGCGGAGGAAAAGTCGAACCGGATTATGGAGGTGATGATGTCGTCGGTGAAGCCGTTTCAGCTCATGATGGGCAAGATTTTGGGCATTGCCGCCGTGGTGCTCACCCAGTTCGGCATCTGGCTGGTGCTTTCCTACACCATCACCACCGTGGTGGCACCCCTGCTGATGAAGCCGGATAAGGCGCCGGTTGCCGTGGCCGCCGCCGGGCAGAAAGCTCCGGAAGCCGGCGCGGCCCAGGCCGCCGCCACTACCGACGATGCGCCGGCTATAAAGGCACCGCAGCCGGGTACTACGCCCAACCTGTGGAGCGTGCTCGACGGCTTGCCGATTGGCAGCATCATCGGGGGCTTCATCTTCTTCTTTTTGGGCGGCTATCTGCTCTACTCGTCCCTGTTTGCCGCCATCGGGGCCGCCGTCGACGACCAGACCGACGCCCAGCAGTTCATGTTCCCGGTCACGATTCCGCTTATTCTGAGTTACATCGTGAGCATCAACGTGGTCATCAACGGTGACCCGAACGGCCCGCTGGCCTTCTGGCTGTCCATGATTCCGTTCACCTCGCCTATTGCCATGGTCATGCGCCTGCCCTTCGGCGTGCCCACCTGGCAGCTGCTGCTCTCGGGCGCTATTCTGGTCGGCGGCTTTTTGTTCACCACCTGGGTAGCCAGCCGCATCTACCGCGTGGGCGTGCTCATGTACGGCAAGAAAGTAACCTACGCCGAGCTGTCCCGCTGGATGTTCTACAAAGGGTAGAAGTCCGTGCCGCCTGTTGGTGCGAGGCACCAAGCAATCTGTCCGCGGACAGGTAAACAGCTTCTTTTCAAAAGAAAGCCCCGACGCCCGCCAGCGCCGGGGCTTTTGCGTTGCGCCTTTGCTACCACGCCGCCCGGCGCACTTCCACCGGGCGCAGTACCTTTGAGCTGCCCCAGTCCGCCGGGCATCCTACTTTGCTGCCCATGACCCGAAAACTCCTGCTGCTGCCGCTGCTGCCGCTGCTGCTGGTGCTGCTCGGCTTCCGCGCCGACGACAAGCCCGCCTACCGCCTGTTCACCGCCGCCGGCAAGCCCGCCACCTACGACCAGATGCTCCAGGCCCTGGCCCGCGCCGACGTGGTCTTCTTCGGCGAGCAGCACAACGACCCCATCGGGCACTGGCTGGAGCTGCAGCTCACCAAAGACCTGCTGCGCCTGAAGCAGGGCCAGCTCGTGCTGGGGCTGGAAATGTTTGAGCGCGACGTGCAGCCGCTCGTGGATCAGTATACCACCGGCGAGCTGACGGACAAGGAATTTGCGGCTCAAAGCCGGCCCTGGCCGAATTATGCCACCGACTACCAGCCCCTGCTGGCGCTGGCCCGGCAGCAGAAGTTCCGGGTGGTGGGTACCAACGTGCCGCGCCGCTACGCTTCCCTGGTCGCCAAGGGCAGCCTCACGGCCCTGGATACGTTGGCCGCCGCCACCAAGGCCTGGCTGGTGCCGCTGCCCCTGGCCGTCGACTACGAGCTGCCTGGCTATAAGAACATGGCTAAGATGTTTGGCGACGACGCGGCCCACGCCGCCGGGGTGCACAACATCATTCAGGCCCAGGCCCTCAAGGATGCCACGATGGCGCACTTCCTGGCCCAGGCCCGCCCCGCCGGCCACCTGCTGCTCCACCTCAACGGCAGCTACCACTCCGACAACCACGACGGCATCCTGGCTTACCTGCGCCAGGCCAACCCCCAGCTGCGCGTGCTCACCATCAGCACCGTCAGCCAGGAGCAGGTCGACAAGCTGGAAAAGGATAATCAGCAGAAGGCCGACTTCGTGCTGGCCGTCCCCGCCGACATGACCAAAACCTATTAGCCTACCAGCCTCAGGCCAGTGGCCGGCCGCCCAGGCAGGCGGCGTCGTGCAGCTCGGCCAGCTGGCCAGCTTCGGGACAGGTGAGGCCGCGGCCGTACTCACCCACCCACTCGCACACCGAAAAATCCCGGCTGCGCTGGGCGTATTCCCGTTCCCACGCCTGCTGCTGCTGCTCCTGTTCCGGCGTGTCGAAGGGAAACGGGTTGGGCGGGCGGTGCCAGCTCATGCGCCACGGCTTCGGGGTCAGCCGGGCGCGGTAGCAGTCCTGGGTCTGGCAGAGTTGCACGTAGAGGGTATCGGTGCGCATGGCCGCGAAGACTTCCTGGGCCTCCGGGCTGGTGGGAGCCAGCAGCTGCTGCATCACCAGCAGCCGAAAGCCGCGCCGGGTGCGGTAGAGCCGGAATTTCCAGTCCGGGTGCAGCTGGAGCCAGGCGGCCAGCCGCAGCTGGATCTGCTCGTGGGGCTCGTGGGGCACCAGCGGGGGCGGGGCAGGAGCGGGCGCAAACAGCTGCCGGAAAAATCGGCTCCAACTGAACGGCTCCGACGCGGTAGGCAGTGGCTGGCGCAGGTCTTCATCGTCCACGTCGAGAAACATCACCCGCGGGGCGTTCAGAATCAGGCTGCCGTAGCGGTTGCGGGTTACGGCCCCGACCAGTTGCCCCTGCCCGTCGAGGATGCGCTGCTCTACCTGCTCGCGCAGCGGGCCTCGGCTCCGGGGGTATTCGTCGGGGAAGGGCTCGGTGAGCAGACGGGCCTGGCGGGCCTGCACCACCTGCCGGCCCGCCGCCTGCGCGGCGGCCAGGCTTTCGTCGCTGCCAGTGTAGGCCACGAGGTGGTAGGGCCTCCCGTCGGGGGCGTGGCAGTGGAGGGTGGTGCGCGCCCAGTAGGTGTATAGCTGCATGGCAGAAAAGGAAAGGGCCGGGAAGATAGGCGGGGCGGGGCCATTTTCGCGGAAGTAGTAACTTACCCCGGTTTCCCCGTTTCATTTTACGCTATGCTTTCTACCCAGAACCTGACCGAACTTCCCGCCGAGCTGGCCCTGCAGCGCGTCTGCAAAGCCCTAGCCGTGCTCGACGCCATCATCTCGCCGGAAGAGGAATACCGCTACCACACTTACGACGCCAAGTGGGGCGAGGGCGAGGAAGTGTTTGAGCTCAACGACGGCGAGGGCGACCAGCTGCTGATTCTTTTCGCGCCCGAAGGTGCCGTCATCAGCGGCTACGCCGACGGCCTCGACGAGGTCGACAAAGCCCAGCTTACGGCGGCGCTGCCCCAGCCGTTCCACGAGTTTGTTTTCGGCGAGCCGGTCAGCTCCATCGGCACCACTTTCTGCGCCTGGACCACCGACAACGCGCCCTGGCAGCTCGGGCCGGGCAGCGCCGCCGACGACGGCTCCGACGAGCTGCTCTACATCCTCGACGGCCACCCGCGCACCTACGTCGACTGGGCCCAGGAGTATTTCGAGGAAGACTCGTTCCCCAAGGACGGCCTGCCCCTGACCACCGTGGCCCAGCTTTACTACGGCGAAACCCTCACCAAACCCATGGTGCTGGCCCTGGTAAGGCACGTCGCCGACTGGGATCAGCTCCGCCGCGACCTGGACGAAATCGACTACCCCTACGACTTCGACTAGCCCCGCCCGGCAAATCGTGCGGGGCGTGAATGCGTGTACTCCGAGTCTAGCAACCAGTTTTCGCGGCCGTTGCTCCGTCTCTTCATTTCTGAACCGCTTTCCATGATTTTCCGCGAAGCCACCCTGGCCGACATTCCCCAAATCATGGTCGTGCGTATGGCTGTGCGCGAAAACCGCCTGTCCAACCCCGACCTCGTCCTGCCCTACACCGCCGACTACCTCACCCGCCGCGGCAAGGGTTGGGTCTGCGAAGTGGCGAGCACCATCGTCGGCTTCGCCATTGCCGATTTGCAGGACCACAGCATCTGGGCCCTGTTCGTCCACCCCGACTTCGCCGGGCAGGGCATCGGTAAGCAGCTCCACAACCGGATGCTCGACTGGTACTTCGGCCAGGCTACGCACCCCGTCTGGCTCAGCACCGCTCCGGGCACCCGCGCCGAAGAATTCTACCGCCGCCAGGGCTGGCAGCAAACCGGCCTGACGGCCAGCGGGGAGGTGCGGTTTGAGAAGAGTATAGAAAAGTAGCCAGGGAGATGGAAACAACCAGTTACTTACAAAAGCTAGCTGCCGCAGGAAATGCGGATGCGCAATTTCGTATGGGATACCGCTTGGCATTTAGCCGCCAGCGCCCCCGGCCAACTGATTGGTTGACTGCTGTGCGGTATTGGGAAGCTGCCGCCACCCAGAGCTGCGTACGAGCTCTGTTTTATCTGGGCACCTGCTACGATGCTGGCTTGGGCGTACTGCAGGACGTAAAGACAGCATATTCTTACTTTCTCCAGGCGGCGGAGCAAGGTCACGTGGAAGCCGCTTTTAACGTCGCGTTTTCCTTGCGTGAGGGCAAGATAATAGCTCAGGACCTGCCTGCTGCCGTCGGATGGTACGAACAGGCCGCCCGAATGGGTGACGAAGGTGCTCAGCGTGACTTAGGATACTGTTACATGTTGGGCTTAGGAATAGCCGCTGACGAAGAGCAAGCAGTATATTGGTACAAAAAAGCTGCTATTAACGGCGACCGAAAAGCCCAGTTCAATCTTGGGCTCTGTTATCTGGCTGGGACTGGAGTGCCGAAATCGGGCAGATGGGCAAGGCACTGGTTTGGTAAAGCTGCTGCCCGTGGGCATCGGGGTGCTAAAGCAGAGCTACGGCAGCTGGACTCAGCCAAATAAAGCGCTATGCCCCGCTACCTCTGCCTGTTGCTGCTTCTTTTCGACTACACTCTTCACGCTCAGCCCACCACCGCCCCGGCTTTCACAGTGGTGCCGCTGGGCGTGAAGGGCGGGCTGGAGGAAGGCAACCTTTCGGCTTACCTGGTGGCTCCGGCGGGCTCCGCGGCCTACGTGTGCCTGGACGCGGGCAGCCTGCGCCAGGGCCTGGAAAAAGCCCGGACCCGCCACGCCCTCACCGGCCCGGCTACCGAAATCCTGCGCACCCAGATCCGGGCCTACCTCATTTCCCACGCCCACCTCGACCACGTCGCCGGCCTACTGCTCAATGCTCCCGACGACGCGCCCAAGAGCATCTACGGCCTGCCCGCGTGCCTGAGCACCCTCCAGAACGATTACTTCAACTGGCGGGCCTGGCCCAACTTCGGCCCCGCCGGTACCCCGCCCGCCCTGGGCAAATACCAGCTGCGGGAGCTGACGCCGGGCGCGGAAATGCCTATCGACAGTACTGCGCTCCGCGTGCGGGCCTTTCCCCTCAGCCACGGCAAGCCCTACCAGAGCGCCGCCTTTTTGCTGCGCCACCAGCAAAGCTACCTGCTCTACCTCGGCGACACCGGCGCCGACGACGTTGAGCAGACCCACCACTTGCGGGAGCTGTGGCAGGCTATTGCGCCGCTGGTACAAGCCGGCCAGCTGAAAGCCATTTTCATCGAGGCCTCCTACGCCAACGCCCAGCCCGAAAAGCAGCTGTTCGGCCACCTCACGCCAACCTTATTGCTGCGGGAAATGGCCGCCCTGAGCCAGCTTACCGGCGCGGCGGCTCTGCGCGGGCTACCGGTCGTCGTCACCCACCTCAAGCCGGCGGTGGGTACGGAGAAGATCATCCGAAAGCAGCTGACCGCCGCCAACCCCCTGGGATTGAAATTCGTTTTTCCCGAGCAGGGCAGGCCGTTGCGGTTTTAAGGCCGAAATCTTCTTTATCGTCATCCCATGAGCGCCATCATCACCCGCATCTGGCACGGTACCACGCCGGCCCACCACGCCGACGCGTATCTGCAGTACCTGGAAGCCTCCGGCATTGCCGACTATAAAAAAACGCCGGGCAACCTGGGCGTGCAGGTGCTGCGCCGCCTCGATGGCCCCATCTGTCACTTCTGGACCGTCACCCGCTGGACTAGCTACGACAGCATCCGGCAGTTTGCCGGCGCCGACTACGAAAAGGCCCGCTACTACCCCGAAGACGCGCAGTACCTGCTCGAATTCGAGCCCCACGTTATCCACTGCGAAACCTTCGAGTTCTGAGGTGGGCCCTGTCTGGCAGGCTGGCCCTGCTAAAACGGGTACCTTTTCATCTTACTACACCACTACACCACCACTCCATGGTCGACGTAACTCTCCAGGGCCCCGACGTACTCTTCAACGTCAAGGGCCTGCACAAGCTCTGGGCCTTCAAAAGCCAGCTGCAGATTCCCCGTAGCCATATTAAAAGCGCCCGCCAGGATGCCGCCGGGCTCCACGACTGGTGGCAGGGCTGGCGTCTGCCCGGCACCCACGTACCCGGCCTCATCACGGCCGGCACCTTCTTCAAAGACGGCCGCCGCATCTTCTGGGACGTGCACAACGTCGACCAAGCCATCATCATCGAGCTGGAGCACGACGACTACAACCAGCTCGTTATCGAAGTAGCAGATCCGGCCGCCGTGCTGGCGCTGCTGAACGGCCCGGCCGTCTGACGCCGGCCGCCCAAACGCAAAAAGCCCCGGCCTTACGGTCGGGGCTTTTCTTGTATAAACGAAGCTGCTTACGCCGAAAACGACGAGCCGCAGCCGCAGGTGCTCTTGGCCTGGGGGTTGTTGAAGACGAAGCCGCGGGCGTTGAGGCCGTCCTGGAAGTCGACTTCCATGCCCAGCACGTACATGGCGTGCTTTTTATCCATGATGAGCTTCAGGCCGTCAAGGTCGTAGACTTCGTCGTTGTCCTTGGCCTTGTCGAAGCCCAGCAGGTAGCTCATGCCCGAACAGCCGCCGCCCTGCACGCCGATGCGCAGGCCGTATTCGGTGGGTACTTTCTTGTCCTCGATGATGTTGCGGACCTCAACCAAAGCCCCCGGCGTGAGGGTAATGGGAGCAATTTTAGTTGAAACGGCAGCTGCCATAGTACGTTCGTGGTTAGAAGAGTAAGCGCAAAGATACGAAGCCCGGGGCAGACCCCGTTGGCCCCGACCCGCATACAACATCTGCACCGCGCATCCGGTTCAGAGAATATTTCCCGACCTTGGCCCCGCCCCAAAGCCCGTTTCAGCACCCCGCATGGATACCACCGCGTACGTTTTCGATCTGCTCAAAATCATTCTGCCGGCCCTCATCGTCGCCGGCTCCATTTTCTACCTCATCCAGCAGTACCTGGAAAAAGAGCAGCAGCGCCGCCTCATCGAGCTGCGCCTGCAAAGCTCCCGCGAGACGCTGCCCCTGCGCCTGCAGGCCTACGAGCGGGTGACGCTGCTGCTGGAGCGCATCACGCCCAACAACCTGCTCGTGCGCCTAAGCAGCTCCGGCCAGACGGCCCCCGAGTACCACCGCCTGCTGGTGTCGGAAATCCGGGCCGAGTTTGAGCACAACCTCAGCCAGCAGCTCTACATGAGCCCCGAGGTGTGGGAGCAGGTGAAATCGGCCAAGGAAAACATCCTCACGATGGTCAACAAGGCCTACCACGCGCTGCCCACGCCCCAGCAGGCCCGCGGCACCGAGCTGGCCAAGCGCATTCTCGAAACCATCATCGCCGACGAGGCCGACCCCACCACGCCGGCCCTGCACGCCGTGAAGCGCGAAGCCGCCGGCCTGTTTTAGGGCTTGACGGTGCGCCGGCTTCGCTCCATCGTCACGTTATTCGCGGCAGCTCTTCTCAGCCGCCCGAAGGCGGCGGGGGAAGGTGTGAAAACCCGAAAAAGTCTCCGCGTATTCATCCGGCCGGGGCTCTTTGGGGCTTAGAAGGCTTACTCCGTTGCCCAGGACGGCTTGCTTGGGCCAAAACAGCCCGGCCCGCCGCTTTTCGGGCATGGATGGTTCCTAGGTTAGCCGCCCGGCTTCTTTTTTGGCTTACCTGGCTTCTAGGTAGGCACCAAAACTACTTCCGGAGCTTACCTGGGAGTCAGGTAGGCTGCCCGGCTGCTTTTACACCCTACCTGGTTCTTAGGTAAGCTACCCGGCTACTTTTCTGCTCTGCCTAGGCGCGGCTTTGCAGCCAGGAGTATACCAAGCCGGCCGCTTTCGGCTGGCTGTAACCGATCAATCCAATGACCAAAACCCGCATTGCCGTCGATATGGACGAGGTAATTGCCGACTCCATTGCCCGCTTCCAGGAGTGGTACGGGCAGGAATTCCAGCTGCCGGTGACCCTGGCGCAGCTGCACGGCAAAGACTTTCACCAGGCCGTGGCGCCCGAGCACCAGGCGGCCCTGCGCGGCTACCCCAACCGGCCCGGCTTTTTCAAGGACCTGCCCCTGATGGCCGACAGCCAGCGGGTGCTGCGCGAAATGGCCGGCCGCTACGAGCTGTTCATTGCCTCGGCCGCCATGGAGTTTCCGAACTCGTTTCTCGACAAGTACAACTGGCTGCAGCAGCACTTCGAGTTCATTCCGTGGCGCAACGTGGTGTTTTGCGGCGACAAAAGCATCCTCAACGCCGACTACCTCATCGACGACAACGCCTACAACTTCGACCACTTCCGCGGCGAGGGAATCCTGTTCGACGCGCCCCACAACGCGCTGGAAACCCGTTACCGGCGCGTGCATAGCTGGCAGGAAATCGGGCAGATATTCCTGTAGCCCGTAGTACGAATCTAGCAGCGCACGGTCCCCACGCCGGCCGGGTCATTCTGGAGTGGGCACTCCGTATACACTACAAAGCCCCGACGTTAGCGCACGTCGGGGCTTTGTAACGAAAAGGAGCTCGGCACATTTCAGAGCACGGATTACCGCGCTTCGCTCGCCATGACCGGGGTGGGGGAGGCGGCCAGCGCTACACGGCAGCCAGCACCGCGTCGATGGCGCGCTGGTAGCAGGCTTCGTAGCGGGGCAGGATCTTGCCGACCTCGAACTCCTCGGCGCGGAAGCGGGCGGCCTCCTTGAAGCGGGGCAGGTTGTCGTCGTCGAGCACGTACAGCGCGTTTTTGACCATGTCGGCCACGTCACCGATTTCGCTGAGCATGCCCGTCACGCCGTGCACGTTCAGCTCGGGAATGCCGCCGGCGTTGGTGCTGATAACCGGCACCTCGCAGGCCATGGCTTCGAGGGCGGCCAGGCCGAAGCTTTCCTTCTCGGAAGGCATCAGAAACAAGTCGGCGATGCTGAGCACTTCCTCCACGGCTTCGAGCTTGCCCAGGAAGCGGATGTCGTCGCAGTAGCCGATGTCGCGGCAGAGCTTCTCGATGCGCGGCCGGTCGGGCCCGTCGCCGACGAGCAGCAGCTTGGCCGGAATCTGCTGGCGCACCCCAGCAAAGATGTTGACCACGTCGTCGACGCGCTTCACCGAGCGGAAGTTGGAGGTATGCACCAGCAGCTTCTCCCCGTTGGGCGCAATGGCGGCCTTGAAGTGGCCTTTGTTCTGCTTCTTGAAGCGCTCCAGGTTGATGAAGTTGGGAATCACCTCGATGTCCTTCTCGATGGCGAAGTACTCATAGGTTTCCTTGCGCAGATCCGCCGAAACCGCCGTCACGCCGTCCGATTGGTTGATACTGAACGTCACGACCGGCTCGTAGCTGGCGTCCTTGCCCACGAGCGTAATATCGGTGCCGTGCAGGGTGGTAATCACCGGGATGCTGATGCCCTTGGTGCGCAGAATCTGCTTGGCCATGTAGGCCGCCGAGGCGTGCGGAATGGCGTAGTGCACGTGCAGCACGTCGAGCTTCTCGTTCTGCACAATGTCGACCATCTTGGAGGCCAGGGCCAGCTCGTAGGGCGGAAACTGGAACAGCGGATACGGCGGAATGTAGACCTCGTGGTAGAACAGGTTCTCGTTGAAGAAGTCGAGGCGGACGGGCTGGCTGTAGGTGATGAAGTGCACCCGATGGCCTTTGAGGGCCAGGGCTTTGCCCAATTCGGTAGCTACCACGCCGGAGCCGCCGAAGGTAGGGTAACAGACAATTCCGATGTTCATGGCAGAGGGGTGGGCGAGGGGCACGGGAAGGGAGAAAGGAATATAAAAATTGGCGGCAAGTCACCCGTTCGGATGCCTCACCGCCAACTGCGGGTCAAGAGAAAAAGCAGGCCGGACAACAAATCATGACTTGACTAAGGACTTGTAAATAACGTCGTGGATGCGCGTGCGGATGTTGTACTGGCGCAGTTTGTTGTTGCCGCCGTCGGGGTACACCCGGTTGGAAAGAAAGATATAGAGGATTTTGTTTTCGGGGTCCATCCAGACGCAGGTGCCGGTGAAGCCCGTGTGGCCGAAGGTGCTGGCCGGCGACAGGTTCGAGGTCGGGCCTTCGGGCTTCTCGGGGTTGCCGTGGTCCCAGCCCAGGCCGCGGCGGTTGCCGGCCGTCTGGGGCCGGGCAAACTCGGTAACGACTGGCGTCTGGAAGTAACGCTGCCCG
>Ga0247729_10000284_pt1 | contig 22025 bp, 12 predicted proteins | sample UWRJL133311R2_FD_180958 | JGI IMG/M metagenome (GOLD analysis project Ga0247729, IMG submission 180958) | Plant litter microbial communities from Arlington Agricultural Research Station in Wisconsin, United States - UWRJ-L133-311R-2 | ecosystem: Environmental > Terrestrial > Plant litter >... | reverse complement strand
GGGCTGGGACGCCCAATACCGTCGACTCCACTAGGCGTCCTTATGGCGACCTCAAAAAGTAGCTTGAGTATGACGCCAATTGCTAGCTCGGCGGCCGCATCGGGCACACCATTGAAGTCGAGGACTGAAACCGGCTGGGCCCCGCCAATCCACGAGTCGATCGTCTCCACAAGAGGGTCGGGCCCTTCGGCGGTGCCGACGGGCTCAAGCATGAACGCTAGGCGAGGATCGAGTAAGCCAAGTCGCAGAAGCTCCGGCGTGCTCCCGTGCACTCCAAAGAAGGGACCCTGCATCGGCGGAACTCCCCCCGGACCGTGGGGCGTATAGGTGGCCGCCTTGAGACTGGCCGCATCGCCCTCTTCTTCTAGGCAAGCGGAACTCGGATCACTCTTGGTTTGCCTGGTTTCTCTGTTCTCGGAATCAAGGTTCAACCAGACTTCGCGGATATTGAAGGGCACTGGGGTGTCTGCAGTTATTGCTTCTGGATCGAGATGAAGCCACGTTGCCGCTTCGACAAACTTTCGACGCGCTTCGGATACCAGGGTTGCCCACGTTTTCTGCGTTGTCGGTCCTGGGGTCGCCCCGGTGAACGCCCGCAAAATATCCTCGGCTGGAAGGGCCCAGTATGGAACGTGCAGCCGCTCGCTTCCGATCCCGAGCACCGACTTGACCGATGCATGTCCAGCCAGTGCGGCGGAGTATTCCCCGTGGCTGTCGATGACAACGATATTCGCGGCAGGCCAATGCCCCTTGGCAAAGCCTTGCAGAAGCGAGGCAACGGCGCTGGTTTTACCCGACCCCGTGGAGCCCACGACAGCCGAGTGGCGGACCACAAGCTTGTCAACGTCCAGGGCGACCGAGACCGATTCCGAAGCTGACAATCGCCCGACGCGAATGTGCGAGGTCGAGGGCGCCGGATAAACAGATTCAAGTTCTTCGGTCCGAGCGAAGTGGACAGCATCGTCCAGTCCCGGAAAAGAGCCAACACCTCGTCGAAATTGCCGATTCCCCCTGTCGACTTCGCCGAGGAGTTGCACCTGCAGCCATCGCTCGCCCGTAGGCGAAAATTCGTGCGGGCCAGGACCCGCTGTCAGTTCGGATATCCCGACGAGAGTCACGGTGGCGATGAGGTCCACCATTCCCTGTGGCAAACGCACGAGGGAACCGATTTGGCCAATTTGTTGAAGCTTTCCGCGATAAATTGGAGCGATTCCGGCCAGACCTGGGTCTAACTCCACTGTGATCTGCGACCCAAGAACATGGCGCACGCGCCCGATGTAGGTCTCGTCCTTAGTCGGCATTCGGCCCCTCGAAGGTTGGGCCTCGCATGTCGTCGCCGACGGTCGAGGAACTGCGGGCGAGGAAACTAGCCAAGTTGCCAAAGTCTCCAAGACCAAAGCTCGTTCCATCCCAAATGTCTCCCGGAAGTGTCACACCAGTGCCCGGACTTTCCCACGGAGCGCGAAGTCCACCGATGATTGCTTCTGACTTTGTGACCACCTGCAGGTTCGGTGTCTGGCTCGCTTTCTCGGCGAGAATGACCGGGATCTCCGAAAAGCAGAACGCAATAATCTCTGTGCGTGGTCGACGAGCTGCGGCGTCAAAGAAGAGTTCGTTGATGTGTTCATCCGCCCACGAATAGCCGGACACGAGGAAGAGAGTCTCTGGCTCATTGAGTGCTCGTCGAAGTCGGTCCTGCAGGACTACGAAAGGCATGCGACGAGATTCCTCATACTTTGCGTCCGATGGGAAAATGGCGGCAATCTGATCGCCGGGAACGGTCTGGCCTAATCGGACGACCTCGCCCGATGGGTGAGTCTTGTTCCAAGCCCAGTTGATCGACCCGTGCAATTTCCACAGCCTCGCGAAAAGAGGAGGTAATAAGGACTCGTCGTTGATCTGAGTCGCCTCGACCAGATCTGTTCGGAACCGTGCTGTCCACGTCCCGACGAAACCATCGAAGTACGGAACGCCTTTCGATTCCAATGCCGTTTCGAGCACATTGTCGTAGTTGACGGTGAAGAGTTCGACGGGGCGCAAGTAGTCGGCGCGAGCGACCCACGCAGCGAAATTGTCGGCGGGACCCATCCGCGCTTCTGCACCAGTCAATTCTCCGATGATGAGCTTGCAGATCGCCATGTCGAGAGATTCGGCTTTTCTCTGCGTGAGCCCGTCTACCGTGTCAGACCCTTCGATGACCGTTTGAACTCTCCTTAGCCGGCTGAGGACTTGTTCGAGATCGCGGGACAATGTGAGGCGTTTGAACGATTCGAGCTGCTCTCCTTCTAAGCCAGCGGAGATCTTCTCGGTCAGCTGCGCCACGTCAGGAAGACCACACGCTTTAGAAGTGCCCGCGCCAAAAAACGAACAGACGTGCCGCGACCTCGTTGCGAGCTTCGCGCTTAGTCCTCCGGTGAAACTGGCTACGTTATGAGTGAGCATGAGACTGAACGTAATGGATTCTCGGATTGAATCGCGCCACAGTCGGGTATCGCTCGATAGGACGCGTTCCGGAATCGCGGGCCTGAAGTACCTCTCGAACACTAAGTGAGCGAGCTTAGGCCGGAGTGGCGGTGGCCTGGCGTCTTCGGACTGATGACATGGACACATGCTGTTCGCGGATCCGGCCAAACTTGCTAGGCAAGGGGGGCACGCGGCAACGGTGCGTGTTGATGATTCCCTTGCCTGGGCGCCCACAGTGTGAGGAGTGGTCCGTAAATATTGGATCAACCCGAATCGGGTCGAACCATGATCTGATCCTGAGCGGCCAGCGACTAGTCAGCTGCAGTTGACAGGACGCGCAATTGTCTACCCAATCGCTTCTCGGCTGCGGATCACTCCTTCACCAACTGCGGATAGCAGGTTATCCACCGGAGTTCCCAGGACCCCCAGCTCGCGGGAGACACCCCAGGCAAGGCCCACTTTGCGGATCCACACCGTATTCTGCCAAGCGCCGTCGAAATAACGTCTGACGATAAAGACCGTGTCCTCTGAGCGATGCACTTGGACGTTGCCGCCGTTGTCGAGGACCTCTTCGGTGGCTCCTACAGGGAGTGCGTTCCAGTCAGTCATGACGACAGCCTATGGCGATCGGCTTAGAACAATGATGTCGCTCTTAGCCTGGTCGATTGGCCGCTCGCGGCCTGCACCCTGAGTGATCTGCGATCAATAGAACTGCTAGGGCGTCGCTTGCGCGCAGAGAGCCCGCACCTCTGGGAAAGGCATTGCGCGATTGCTCGACAGATGCTTTGGCTTTCGTGTGGCTCGCAGGACAGGATTCCAAATAAAAGTGAGCGTAGCTAGCCATTATTTGCTATCGGCGCCAGCCTCCTGGCATGCACGAGTGGCATCCAACATCGACAAATGCCGAGCTCAAAGCTCGGGAGGTCCTGTCGGCGGCAATGAGATCCCCGCGCGCCTGGCCACGCCATAGCCTTCCATGATTCTTGAAGGTGGTGTGCAGCCACAAAGGTTTTCCTTCGACGCCTTTTTGAGGACCGATCTGGTCTTTCGATCGACACGATCTACCCAACTCCGTGGCATCGCCCATTCGTCGCCCAGTTCGCTTCCACATATGGGCGGGGTCGCCCCTGAGCCTCGACATCACTCCAAGCGGGTTGCCGGGCGCTAAGGTGCCACCTACTGAGGTGCCGACAGCTGGAATGGACCTGCGCGGTACGAATATCTCAGGAGCTGCCCATCTGGTTGCATCGAGACTGGACATCAACGCTGAGGCGGTCATCGCTTCCGAGGCTTAGCGATTACCCTTCTCGCGATCGTCACTTCGTGGGCAGTTTCTTACCAGCCTTCTATCTAGGAGCGGCTCGTCGCATGGCTGGAAATTCTTCATGTTGTTATGTCTCGCCAGAAGGCGACCCGAGGGCCGTACGTGCGCGCAAGGAAAAGTCTTGCTGGTTGTGCTCGCCGCCCGTAGCGATGACTACCAATGGAGGATCTGGAGCGCTACGAGCTTTACGACTCACGTAGAGAACATGAGTCGAAAGCGAGTTGCTTCCGCGCTGAATCTGCTGCCCAGGCGCGGGCCTCGATGGACGTCGAGTCGTTGAGGTCGCTTTTCAGCAATCCCCAACCGAAGCGGTCGACGACCTCGTCATCCGCGCTAAGAGCGTCGACGCTAGCTCTCCGTCCTACTCGGTAGCGGTCGGTATCCGTCGGCACCCGCTGATCACGCCCAGCGATCGAGACACGCAGAAACTTTTCACTGACTACATACGCTCACTAATTGCGGCGGAAAGGGCGGGTTCCGACCAGGGGTACTTCCTGGTTGTCGCCGGACCACAGACGCCGGCAGGACAGCTCGCAACACTCGCATCCTTAGCACGCGCCTCGACAGAAGAGGCCTTCTATCCGCTGGTCGCAGAACCCGGAAGATTCGAACGGGCTGTCCGCACCAGGCTCGATCATTTTCTCGTACTGGTGACGGCTGCGCTGACATCGCTGCGCTTGCCTCACGCTCAGGCCGACTCGCGGTCAGCGGGATGGCGGCTGTTGCGTCGGCTGACTGTACTCCAGCCCCGTCATGAGGCACCCGACCTCACTGATTGGGAGCAGCTAGTCAACACACTGCGGGATCCAGCTCGCGCCGGCACCCTTGAGGGCGGCCGAGCGTTGCGCGATCGCTTGGAAGCGCTGACGGGTACTTATTCCCCCCAAGCAGCAACCGTCGACCAAATGACTCTGCTTCGTGACGTTCGCACGTTAGTCAGCTCAGATCTCACTCGGTTCCACCCTGCTTGGGTGGCGTTGGTTGCGCACGAGCAACTTGCGCGCAGTTCGGTGAGATCGACAATTGGACAAACCCCTGAGTCTGCCGGCGTACGTCTTGACCGGCAAGAGGCCAGAGATTCTCTCCGAATACTTCTTCGGGCAGAAGAGACCATCCTCGTTCACGGCGAATCGGGCGCAGGCAAGAGTGCGCTAATCCTGAATGCCATCGATGTCGAGAAAGCAGCAAGCCCCGACGCGTTCGAAGCCGTGTACGTAAACTTGCGGCAGCTGCCAGACATTGGAAGTCTTCTCGACGCTTCACTCGGCGCCCCTCTGGCTGATTTGCTGTCGGTGATGAACACGCCGACTCGCGTCATTGTCATCGACGGTGCTGACTATCTCGCGGAAGCCGCCTCCACCTCCTTCGCGTGGATCGTTCAGGCGGCGGGTGCGGCCAAGGCGAAGCTCGTCGTCGTAACGAAAAGCGACTCCCTCGGAGCGGTCAAAGCCGAACTCGGCCCCACCGTCGACTGCGTCGAGTACAGAGTTGAACCACTCGATGACGGCGAACTTGAGACTGTTGCTTCAGTGGCCAAAAGTCTTCGCGGGTTGCTCACTTCCGAACGGTCGACAGACCTACTCCGTCGTCCCGTGATCGCTGATTTGCTTGCTCGTGCGCAAGTTAGCACTGGCGCGACAAGCGAAACGGACGCGATGGCACAGGTTTGGAAAGTGCTCGTGCGGCGTAACGAACGAAACGACCAGGGCGCCCCAGATGCTCGCGACCGAGTCCTAAAGCTTCTTGCCGAACATGCGCTCGGACGAATTAACGATGACCAGCTGCTCGATCGTCTGGACCTCGACGTCGTGGACGCGCTTCGGCGGGACGGTCTAATTGGGCCTGCCTCAACATCGCCTTGGCAGCGGGCTCCCGAGTTCTTTCATGAACAAGTACGGCTGTACGCGGTGACCCAGATTTTGCTGTCGAACGCAGATCCCGTCCGGGAGCTGATCGGCGCGTCCGCGCCGCGATGGGTGCTGCCAGCGGCCCGAATGGCGGCGCAATACCTTCTTGCGGCGGCCGACTCGCCAATCAACCCGCAGCACGGACGATTCGAACGCCTGCAGATTCAGTTCGACAAACTGCCTGCGGCCGGCTTCGGCGAACGCTGGGCGGATCTGCCATCGGAAGCAGCTCTTCCGCTGGAAGGCTCGCGGCAGGTACTTGCTTCATCTTGGACCTCGCTGGTCGCGAACGACGGCACTGGCCTCGCCCGTCTCCTCCGTGTGGTTCAACAACAGCATCTGTCGGGCGGGCTTGTCGATCCAGCCATTGCCGAGCCACTCGTTTCCCCGCTGTTGGAGCATGGTTGGCCGCGCGAGCTAAATAAGAAAGTCGAAGAACTCATCCGCGACTGGCTGCGGGCGCTCGTCATCTCGAATGTGCCCGCGGGTAACGCAGTGAGGATAGCGCTCCGCGACCGAATCGTTTTGCGGGTGGCCACCGCGGAGGCGGAAGCAGCGGCCGCGGCACAAGCGGCCCGAGATGCACAGGCCGCCAGATCACGCGAACAGGTCCACGAAGACGAGGGGCGCATCCGATCGATCGCTGCCGCGAGCTCGGGAGGGCGCGGACGGCGTCGCGCCAGAGCGCATCGGCAGCCCCTCCCACGCGAGATGACTCACGAGGCGACGGTAGAACAGCTGGGTTTTCTGGGACCGGACCTCGGGCCAACCGGCGAGGCTCTACTTCGGCGCATCGCTGAGCACGCCCCCGCTGATCTCCAGCCAGCCATAGATGGGCTGGGGGCGGGTCGTTCACTAGCGTCATATGACCCCGCCCTGCTCGTAGAGCTGGCAGAGGCGTATTACATCGACGATGTCCATCCCGAGGACGATGACTTCGGTTGGGACGGCCGAGAAGAAGGCGTCCGACGCCACGCTCACTCGTTCGGCACGCCGTTCAGCTCTGCCTACCACGGCCCATTCCTCGCAATGCTCCAGACGGATCTCATCGGCGGTATCGCCTTTATCAATAGGCTGCTCAACCACGCGTCCCTCTGCCGGATCAAGGGGTTCCGCCGATGGCAAGACGATCGCGACCCGGTCGCCGAAAATACTGTGAGGCTGTCCGTCACAGGAGCGCCACAGTCGTACAGCGGCGACTTCAACGTGTGGCTCTGGTACCGAGGAGGAGGTGTCGGACCCTACCCGTGCCTGAGCGCACTTCAGGCGCTTGACGTCGTCGTCGATCAATTCGTCGACGCGGGCGTGCCCCTTTCGCGCCTCGTGCACTTGCTGATGGCCGGCTGCACCAATCTGGCTATGCCTGCGTTGGTTGTCGGAATGCTAGTTCGGCACCTCGAATCTGTCGGCTCGCTTCTCGACCCCTATCTCGTGGAACCGCATGTTTGGGAGTTCGAATTCGGGCGAGTCGTGCAGGAAACTACCGGGTTTACGCTCGGAAGGTCAGGCGACAAGGATGCGCCAGACCGTCGCAAGTGGTCCCTCAGGGAAGTGTCAATGATGTTGGCGCTGAAGGCGAATTCATCACGCGAGGCGGAGCTCAACGCCATCGCAGATGGTCTCGAGGAGAATGCAAGGATTCAACTCGACCTCGGGCCTTATGACGTACCGGACGAATGGGCTACACGCCACCTTGCGTCTGTTGGCGGATGGGCTTCGTCGCTACGTCGATCCTTATTCCGCATGACGCAGACTGACGAGGGGGTAGTGATCGAGGGCACCGTTCCGGAAGCTGTCGCAAGAATCCTTGAACCTAGCCGCGCGCAGGGTCAACGCATCTCTGATGGTTATCGACTCGCCAACCGATACGACCACGCGCGTCACTCTCTTTCCGGACCGCCTGCTGTCGACCTGTCAGATCTGCACAACGATGTCATCATCGCCCGAACCCTTGTCATCACCGAGGACTTTGACGGCAGTGTGATTGCAGAAGCGTGCTCTGCGCTCGCTTGCTCCGTCATTGAACGGCGATTCATTCAAGACGACCCGGTGAAAGAGGAGGACTTGGTGTGGGCGGCCGAGCTCCTGCTCGAAGTTGCATCCGAGTCTTCCGAAGCGCCCGAGGACGAAGCTCACGAGTTCTCGTACTTCAGGCATACACCCGACATCCCAGCCAGCCGAGCAGTCGCCCTCCTTCTACTCCCTGAAGCACGTACGTTGCGGCAGTCGCTCAGCGGTGATCGAAACGACTCGATTGAGCGGATCATCGCTGCCAACAGGTGGGCGGCCACTGGCGGCTCTCTCGACGGGCGCTTGGTCTGGTCCCGATCGCTCGACCACATCTGGCACACGGAACCCCTTGAACTGCCCGATGGCGGCACAACGCACACGCTGGCGTATTCACTAATTGAAGAGTCCTTGAGGGGCGCAGTGCTTTGCCCCTGGGACGGCGAGAGCCAGACGCAAAAGGTGAGTCGCATCGAGGGTCCCATTGGCGCGGCACTTGCGAACGCTCCGCATGAGGACGTGATTACTGAGCGCCTGATCATAGGAATACGTGGTCTTCAGCAACTCGCGATACGCCGCGACGCCCTGGGCGTTCAAGGACTTCAACTGCTGACAGCGCTGCTCACCCGCTACAGCGTTTCGCGACAAACGGAAGACTTCGGGCCGCAACACAGCCAAACGGACATGCTCGCAATTGCCCGAGCGCTGCTCCTCCTGTGCGGTCACGGCAATTCCGGACCGCTCTTCCGCCTTTTAGAGGGCTTCATTGACCGTAACGACTTGCTGGACGAGTTCATGGACGCTATTGCGGCCGCGGCCGAAGAGAACCAAGACGCGGCGGCGGCGGCAATCGAAATTTGGCCGCGGCTGATAGATCATGCGATGGATCTCATGGACCTCGGCCATGTGCCACTGGGTGACGGATGGCGGGCCGCCCGCGGGATTGCCTCGCTCATCCCAAATGTCGTCCAGGACGATGGCTATCTGCTGCGTGAACTGGACGGCACGCCAATCGTATGGATCGACTTCGACAAGATTGCGCCCCACATCTCACGGTGGATACCTTTCGCCGTCGGACACCGGGAGGCAGTCGATCAATTGATAGACCTACTTCGGTTGACCAGTATGGACCGACAGGTCAGCGACGGACTGCCCTGGATAGAGGACCTCGTTCGCGCTGACGCTCCCGCGGTCGCAGGCCGTTCATATCGCCTTCCCGGGTGGCTTCGCGAAACGCGATCCGCAGCCCGCGGGACGCCGCAAGGCTCAAGTTGGCAGCGAATCGTCGATCTTCTCGTCGTTGCCGGCGAGGAACGCCTCGCAGACCTAACGGACTGATGCGTCCTGTGGGCTTCGCGACCCTCCGGCTTCTAGGGTGTTCGAACGAGGACGCCCTCGCAAAGGGCGACCAAACCGAGGTCTGAGCGAAAGTTAAATCATCTGCGCTGTCCCGCGCCGATCAAGATCGAACCCTCGACGTTCTTTCCGATCCACTAACACCGCCCCTCAGTGCAATTACATCGATTGTCCTGCCCTCATCATTTGACCTTGGTGGTCGCTCAAGGTACGGCCGACCGTGGCGCTCACGGCATGGTGGGGTGCGGTACCGACTTGTCGCTTGAACCCTCTAGGTCGACTTCGGGAAAGCCCGATAAGGCTCCATTCCTTCCCTTGTCCGAATGAACATGCAGCCTCATATTCTTGACCTCGGATCGAGGAGAAGCCTAACGGTCGTAGCTCCGCCGCCATTGACGAGCCACTGGACGGGCGAATGCGGAACGCCCCCGATGAGCAGTTGCGGATGTTTGGTCGTCATGAACGCGTCTACCGCTTCCGGTGGCCAATCCCTCGGTAGGACCTGCGCAACGAGGCGCAAGCCAGGCGGCACGGCAAAGGTGCTCAGGAACTGCCAGCAGGGAAATCGCCTCTTTTGGCTGACTTGGAAAAAGTACAGGGAGCCAGAACGGGCTCGACGCTGCACTTGACGGGCACCGACCGCAAGCAAGCGCCCCGTCTCATCGTCGCTCAGAGATCGGATCACCGCTCGAAGACGCGATCGCAACGCTGGAGAGGCAGCCATCTCATCGTGGTGGTCGGGCTCGCCTCCATTCCGTTCGGATGACCCACCGACGGCCGCATCTGCGCCGTGCTCCAGCAAAAAGTTGCTCACGGTGCGGAGCATTGCGCTTACCAGCTTCAGATCTCGTCCGCCGGACAGGGCAGCCCGGACGAGGCCATCAAGCGCCTCGTCAACGGCCGAGTTCCCCGGGCTGAGGGCGGATGACGCCGAAATGGGCTCGTCGGGCGTCGAAGCCACAGCTGTCATTTTGCTGCAACCTCTTCGAGGATCTCCACAACGCGCAACGGGTCACCGCCGCGATCAAGCCATAGTGCTGGCGTCTGGGGATGCCCATCGATTGAGAGAGCCGAGTTGGCGGCCTGCATGAATGCGTCTATGGCGGCTAGACCCCAGTTCTTCGGAATGGCAACTGACACGATGTTGATCCCAAATACGACCGGTCGATTTGGTTCATTAGAAAACTGCCATTCGGGGTAGCGTATGTCGCCAGCGTGACTGACTGCGTGCAGGTAGTGCGCTTCGCGGAGTCGCCGGAGGTTGGAAGTTGTCAGTTTTAGGCGAGCGATTACCTGTTGGGTTGTCAGTGATCCATTCAGCGCGTCTTCCTCGACAATGTTGGTTCGAAGAGGGCGCTCGCTGAGCCGCGTATCTGCGGTAGACACCGGGAACGTGGGTTCCAGGCGCCTTGGTTCGACGATCGAGATTGCCCGCCCTTCGGCGATAGCACCTCCCACCTGATTCGTCGCCGCTTGCAACTGACGAGAACGTTCGCGAAAGTGCGGGCCGACTCGAAGGCTACGGGTGACGTGTCTGTCGAATCCTATGAAGCCCCGTCTCCGCCAATCCAACATCACCTGCCACCTGAAACCCCCGATGGCCCGACGTCGCTCACCCTTGTCCCAATCCCGAGAGAGTCGGGCGGGGAGGCCGCGGGTGTCGTCTAGGAGGAACTCGAACACCTCGCGGAACGTAGGGCTGCGAGAGTTGCGCCGGCGATACTGCGCTATGAAGATGGCGGCGGCGAGGGCCCACTCGTCCGCCGTCTCGTCGCCTGTGAACAACTCAAAGGTGTACTTCCATGTTGCGGGGGGCGGGCTGGGCGCGCCTCGCCACCAAGTTGGAAACGACTCGTTCGGCACTCTCATCATCACAATCGCGGTCGCACGCGTTGGGTCCGTCCTCAGAGCGACCGGGTTCCGAGAGACGGGCAGCACACGTGCAAAGTGGAAAGTGTCCGCGAGAAGGCGATTGTTTCGTATGGCCAACCGAATTATGCCATACCGAATAGGCCATGATGGGGCCTTGTCCTCGTAATTCTTGGAATGTGGCACGACGACGCACTGAACCGGGCGCTGACTGGAGCGAGTACGCACAGCGGTTCGCAACGACCCTGCGCGCCACCCGCGAACGTCTTAAACTAAGCCAGGAAGACGTGGCATATCGCGCGGGACTAACTCGATTCACATACCAGAAGTACGAAAAAGGCGAATCGAGACCTGGCGCTCCGGTGAACCCCTCTTTGCGATCTCTGCTAGGGATCGCCCAAGCTCTCGAGGTCGAGCTGATTGAGCTCCTTCCACGGCCCATTCCGGACCTGCGCCGCCGGTAGCCACTCGGACTGGTGCGTCTGCGGGGCTGTTGGCTGCTCGCCCCCTCTTCTTCCGGCGTATGCAACGGCAGTGCGCCAGGATGATAAGTGCGATCGACATTTGCCCCGGCGTGCGGTCGCCGTTCGAATCACGGGGCAAGCGCCAAGCACGGGCCGTAAATCAGCGAAGGACGACATGCGATGACCCCCTCGGGATCGAGTGACGATGCCGCGCCGACGGTGAAAAAACCAGACAGTCTCGCTGAATTAGTAACGAGCAGCAGGGCTGGCGATCGATTCCACTATGTGTGGGCAGCTGTGCAATCACTGAAGCTATTGGATCAAAGTTCTGGTTTAGTCCAGCTATGGGTTGAGGGGTCCGGCGGCGACCCCGTGGCGGGCGACGAAATCATTGACATCGCCGAGTATTACGGGTCTGCGCTTGACCGGATCGACCACGTCGTCGTCCGCCAACTCAAATACTCGACTAAGAGAGTGACTTTGAGCATGCCTCTTAGCGAACTGGGCCCTGTGCTCCATAAATTTGCGCAGGTGGATTCGAAACGCGGGGCGGCGTTGCGAGTGCCAGCGGGCGCGACCACGACATACGTCATCACCACGAATCGACCGATCAGCGCGAGGGTGCAGGACGCCATCAAAAAGATCGTCGACGGTGACGAGTTCAGTCCAAAGTCTGTGGCTGCAAATCTTCTGACCTGGCTTGAGCTGGATCGAGACAGCGCAGCGGAGCTCTTGAGGAGGGTGTTCTTTGATGGTGCTGGCTCTGAACTTCGCTGGATGCGTGCTCGTCTCGATAGCCTCACCGCGGAGCTGACTGGCGACACCGATGCAACGGTCCCCTCTGTCTTGATCGAACAGATCAGCCGACGAGCAAGCGGAGAATTAACCGGACCGATTGATTTAACAGCGGTCGCCATGGCGTTCGGCATCATGGTCGAGGACCTGGTTCCGGCACCGTCGCTCATCCCGCGCGAACCTCCCGGAGTGATTCGAGACTCTTATCGTGCCCTCGCCGAGTCGATAATCACGAGTGAGACTCCTTTGATCCTCTCGGCCGTCGGCGGCGCTGGTAAGACGACATTTGCGTCGAGTCTTCCGACTCTCCTGGGCGACCGCGCGACGGTCGTTGTTTACGACTGTTTCGGCAACGGCAGCTATCGCGCACCTGATAAGCCGCGACATCGTCATAGGGACGGTTTAGTCCAAATTGCGTCGGAGCTTGCTGCGCGTGCCCTCTGCGCACCAATCATTCCTCGTTCGTCTGTTGCTGCGCCGGAGATGGTCAAGGCGTTCGTGAAGCGGCTGCGCGAAGCAAGGAGCACCTTGGCAGAGAAAGACCCGGCCGCTCAGTTGGTAATAATTGTTGACGCTGCCGACAACGCCGCTCTTGCGGCCGACTCTCGAGGTGATCAGACCTTCGTGCGAGATTTATTGACTCTCGCACCCATCGAAGGTGTGCATATCGTGCTTACGGCACGGCCATACAGGGTTCATCTTCTCGCCCCGCCAGTAGGAATTCAGAGCGTTGAACTCGCTGAGTTCTCTATAAACGAGTCGGCTCGTATGTTGCGCTCGGTGTATGCGCCCGCGTCTGACAACGATGTCGCAGAGTTTCACCGGCGTACGTCAGCGAACCCACGCATCCAGGCACTCGCCTTGACGGAATCTACGTCGCTACGCGCGTGCCTAGATTCACTCGGTGGCCTCATCTCCAATGAGGGCGACGCTGTTGAGCAGTTGCTGGGCCACCAACTGGATCTCGTGCTTGAGGTGGCGGGCAGCGACCGCGAGTCGCTCAATTTCACCGGCCAGCTTCTGGCGACGCTTCGACCACGGGTCCCGATCGATGTTCTCGCAGCGCTTAGCGGTGCCGAGGTCGGGCTAATTCGCAGCTTCGTGTCCGATCTTGGCCGCGGGCTTCTGATGGACGACGAAGCTGTTCAGTTTCTTGACGAACCAACCGAGTCCTTTTTCCGCGCCCGCTATCAGCTTTCTGGGGAAAACGCCGACCGAGTTATCGCCGAACTGACGAAGTTATCCGTCTCGAGCGCGTACGCAGCTGCGTCATTGCCGCAGGTGCTTTGGGAAGCGGAACGCTACGAAGACCTCACGCAACTTGCAGTGTCAGAAAACGGTCTACCACGGTTCGGAGAGGTCGAACGTCGACAGATTTCTCAGCTGCGTACCGCATTTGCGCTGCGCGCAGCGATTCGCCGCCGCAGCCCAGCGGCGACTGTCGAAATGGCGATGATCGCAGGTGCAGCAGCCGCCAGTTCGGAAAGGCGATACACGTTACTTCGTGACCAACCCGATTTAGCAGGAGAGGTGTTGGATGGGACGACATTGGACGAGCTTCGTGCGGCCCGTCTGTTCCCGTCCGAATGGCCTGGCTCTGCTCTCGGAGCCGAGGCAGTAATGCTAGCCATGAAGCCGGAGAGATCCGTCGACGCCTTGAGTCGCCTTCGAGCTGCTGACGCGGCGATCAATGCATTCTCCGACGCCGGGAAAAACGGCCAAGGGAGACTTGAGCCCCGCCACGGAGCTAACGTCGCGCTTGGGATTGCGCTTCTCGTCGACGAAACGCGAGCGGCGCGATATTTGGAGCTTTGGACCCCAGCTGGTTTCGCTTTCGAGCAAGCCGCCCTCTTCACGTCGACACTCTTGTCAAGAGGAGAAAATTCGCGCGTCACAAAGTTGGGAGTCGCCTCTCGGACGTCTGTGCTCAGCCTCGCTTTAGCGTCGGAGATGCAGCGCCGCGGACTGCCCCTTGACCCCGACCACGCGCGGATCGCGTGGCGAACTGTCAGAGGCGCGCGGGTAGATATCGCGCATGACGAGTACTCGCTTCGGGGGACCTCGGACGCGACGTATGGGGGAATCGTATGGATTGCGACTTGGGCAGTGCGATACGGAACGGCAACCCAGAGACAGGCAATCAACCTGCTCAAAAAGTATCTTCCTAGCAGTCCGCCGCGAGGGCTAGGCGACGCTCGCGGCCGCGACAACAGCGGACTTCTTTGTGCTTACGCGCTGCTGGCAGCGTTGAGAGGCAAGGGACTGACCGTGAAGGAACTTGAGTCGGCGACCGACGGTCGATATGACCCAGGCGCCGAGGGGGAGCGGGCCCAACTCGCGCGAATCCTTCCATGGATTCAAGAGTGGGCAAGATGGGCGCTCGGCAATGCGACGACGGCCTCAACGCTTGAGATACTTAAGGACTACCCGACGACCCGTAGTTCTTACCGAGATCCCATCCTGTTGCGCCGACTAGCTGGCCCGATGACAGCACAGTTCGCGCGGTCCTCTACCTCAACGCGCGTAGCCAAAGCGTTCGAGCAGATTCTGCGAACCGCTGACGGGCATTCGGGACTTTATGTGGCCACTGACATGATCGCTTGTGTCAATGGAGATAGTCGTTTTGCTGACGCCGTATACGCCTGTGCCGCCTCGGCTGCGGAGAGTGCGGAAAGAGAACAGCAGTCGGCGGATCAGATGGCTGATGATCTAGTCCACATTGCTCGATCGGTCTTCGTGTTCGATCGTTTCGAAGCGCACGCTTACTTCGGCCGCGCCGTTTCCATCGCTTCACGAGTTGGCGAAGACGCTTGGCAGAGATGGGATGCGATCGTCGCTCTCGCTGGCGGCGCTACCGTGGAGAACGAAACGGAAGCTTTCCTCCTTGCGTCCCGCGTCGCCTCGGTTGCAGAAAATCTCGAACCCTACGTGTACAACGGAATAAACATCGATGCAACCGTGCGCGCGCTGCATCGCGTTGCTGGCTCGCGGTCACTTGCGATTTTGAGTCAATGGCGCGACCGCCGGTTCTGGGACTTCGGCACCCTTATCGATTCCGCTCGGGACGATCCCGCTGGAATTGTCGCAAGCCGTCCCGAACTGGGACTCGCGCTCTCGACGTTCTCCTCCAGCGCTCACGTCGCCAAGGAATTGAATGCGATCACAGAAACAGGCGAACTGACTGCTGCGAGGTTTGCCGCTGTGCAAGAACTTGTGAGGGCTCGCGGAGAAGAGATCAATGCTGAAGACGTTGATCAACATACGGCCGCCGAATTCAGGCTGACTGCTCGTCGTACCACCACGGATCCTGCTTATGTCTCGACGAGTCTTCATAACCCGGATTACGAAGCTGAACAGGCGAGCCTGATGGAGATACTGCGACAAGGCCTGCGAAGTGCTGTCCTATCAAATGAAATAGGAATGAGCGCCGCAGCCCTCCGAATTAAGGAGGGCCCAATAGGTTCCCACCACCTCTTGACAGATGAGATCCGTGCCCGTCCCAAGAACACCTGGGCGGCGATCCTGCGGGCCTTCATCGCCTCTGATTCCTTCAGTTCGTGGGATCGCGCGCGGTTCATTCAGACAGTCGCTCAGCTCCCTTCGGAAAGTTTGGCGTTCCGCCTCGCCCTTAGCGCCACCGGTGAGGACTATCTTCAGCGTCACGCATCCGACATAACCACCGGCTACTCGCATGGTTTCGACATCGCCGCTCTCGCGTCGGTACTTCAAATGACGGTCCCCGACACGCTGATGCGAGCACTGGAGCTCACGGACGCTGAAACCGCCCTATCGTCTGCGAACTCTTGTTATCGCCTGGCAGGCGCCATTGCCCCGCTGCTTTCCGCTGAAGAGTCCGTTAGGGTCTTGAACTCGTCGCTGGACGCCCTCGAATCTGCGCTCGAGATCGACCAATGGACCTCGAGTGGGATCCACGTTCCCACAGCCGTCGACCCCGCATCCGCGACGATCGCCTTGATCTGGGCTGCCCTCGCCGACCCCCGAGCGTCGTTGCGATGGCGCGCGATCCACGCGCTACGTTTCGTGATTGTCTATGCGATCGAAGATGCAATTGAAGCGCTCGCATCTGTCGTCTCAGGCGGGCGGGTTGCGGGCTTCGACGACGAGCGTTTCCCCTTCTATGAAATGCACGCTGTTGAGGGGTTTCTCGTGGCCGCAGAACGCGCCGCCCTCGAAGCACCCGATCGACTAATACCGCTCGTGAATTCTGTCGCGACTGTGAGGGCTAAGTACCCAGATCATGTTCTGATTCAGGCGATTTGCAATCAGATCGGGACGCACTGCGGCAATGACTCTCTGGTTCGTGATTCGTCTTTGGTGCGCGCCGACACGGAGGACGTTCCACATTTCAAACGCCCGAGGGCGCCCTCGGCGATGGGGCATGACGGAGCCTCGTCGGAGTACTCGTTTCACTTCGATCTCGACGAACAGTGGATCGCGCCGCTGACCGAGTCTTTTAGCGTGGAACATCAAGAGGTCGTGAACGCGATGAGCGACCTCGTGCTGGACGAGTGGAGCTACAGAGGGTCCCCGCTGCTAGAAAAGGATCCACGACGCGACGCCGGAGCTTACGAGAGCAGCGAAACGTACTTCTCGAAATATGAGTCCCCCCCTGCCGAGGATTTTGATTACTACCTCACGCACCACGCCCTGTTGACGATCGCGGGGAGGCTCCTACAGACCACCATCCGATATCGCGACCCCGACGATGGAACTGACGCCTACGACGAATGGTTTAGACAATTCGACCTCGCACGAGAAGACCGTCGCTGGATCTCCGATGCCCGACGCCCTGTGCCAGAGCACGATGACCGACACCAGACGCGTGGCAGCGAAGGATGGCTTTGGAGCGTGTCCCCGGGCGACTTCGTGCGAGCGTTCTCGCCTGACGACGACTGGGTTACCGTCTATTCCTCCGCATACCAATCGGCCTACCGGACAAGCGACAACACTGCGGTTCGGAGCGCTCTGGTGTCCAATGAAACGGGAGGGGCGTTAGTTCGCGCTCTCCAAACTGCCCCGTCATTTAGAACTTTCCGCCTGCCGTACATTGGTGAGGACGACTTTGCTGTCGATGAAGGGCCTTTCCAGCTCCTCGCGTGGATTGATAGTCCAGAATCACGACAGGGTGCCGATTCACGTGACGACTTCGCCCGCAACATTCGTTTCCCAACACCGCGCCCCGGTGACTGGATTGTCAACCTTATGGGTCTGATCCCAACACTCGACGGACTCTCATGGACTCTTCAGGAGGGCGGCGATGTAGTGGCAGTTTCGGATGCTTGGTCGCGGAAGGAGTCGGGTCGCGAGTCCAACGGTCCCGAGGGGACCCGGCTTCGAGTGTCTCGAGACCTTCTGACTACGGTTGCAGTGAAAGCCGACATGTCAATAATCCTCGAAGTGCGGATCGATCGGCGTGATGACTCAAGAAGAAACTACTCACATGATGACGACACGATGGGTTACATAGATGACTACGTCCAACTCTTCTCGTTCACCCCTGGGGAAGGGTGGAGAGACTATAGAGGGCGTTCTGTCGCTCGGACAGCTCATAGCTGAGAATCTCGACGAAAATGACTTTCTTTCAAGATGGATGAGTCATCATCTCGCGGAGCGGATTGAGTCGCTCAGGTCTCTGCCTAGTGAGGAGAGAGCTGATGCTGAAGCCGGCATGGCTGATCTCGTCTTGAGAATCTGGGAGCGTCGACAGGGTGCCAGGTTTGTGGATGAACCTCTAGCACTTACCGATAGCGTCACACGAGCGCTGGCGCGTCTAGACCCGACATTGAGAGGACCTTTTCTCTTCTATCGACCGTTCGACGACATGCCGGGCCCAAGCGAGGCGGAGATCGAAGCCAACGCCGCGATGAAAATCGCACTTCAAATCGACGATACCGCGGGAGATTTGGTCAGCTCGCTCATCAAATATGCTGCAGAAATCGCAGTCGAGAAGGACGCCCGGTGGGTTGCGGCGAGCCAGGCTGGGGGATCTCCGACTCTCCGTGACCTTACGACGCTCCTTGGCTACGCGACCGACGAGGATGATGTGGATTCTGTGAATGCAGAACGTCACCGTATTAGCAAGCACGCGAAAGCCCTGGAGGGATGGTTACAGGCTCTTAAGTCGCTCGACAAATAGGTAGTTCACGCCAGGTATCAGGCCTGTTCTCGAATCGCGGGTCGCTTTGAGGGGAACGTCTGCGTTACGGGGAGCGCCTCGATCGGCACCATCAAGAGAGACGCCCGAACTGTCGACACGTGACGGTCTGAGCGAATGTTTCTGGCTGCAACAGAACAACCTGTCACCGCCCCGTGATTTCGAGGAGAGACTCGCGGATAGCACGATCGTGAGATGGTCATGTGCTTGGAAGGCCGTCGGTGCCAGTTCGTGACGGACGCCGTCACAGCGTTCTAAGGGTGGCAATTTTCTGCTCGTAGGCCCAGCTCTTCGACGTGAAGGGGGCTCGCACTAGCGGCTGGAGTTCCTGAAGGCGCGCAACACACAGAAATTCCAGACGCGACGCTTCAGCTAACCTTCGTTCTGGCCGAGAAGAGATTCCCGATGCTCTCTAATCTCGCCGATATAGCGGGCATAGTTCGCTGAAGCTTGAACAGCGTGCCGCTCTATCGCCGCGGGGGAGTAGCCAAGGGCATCCGCGATGATGACGCTGGCCTCCATCTTGGAGATCTCCTGAAGGGTCCCGAGGCGCGCAGCTCTAACACTGAAAAACTGCTTCATCCAGTGACGGAAGTGATTCACGCTTAGGTGTTGCCCGGGGGTGTAGCCGGGAAATACCCACTTGCTGTTCGGATGAGCTGCCGTGTTCGAGTTCGTGGGGTTCGCTTGGAGTTGCCGCCAAGGCTCGTCGAGTGGCGTGGGGAGATCGATGGCGAAGCTGCCCAAGGTTATGCTGACGAGCTTTTCATTGATGACGACGCGATCCCAGGTCAAAGCAGCAACGTCTTTCATCTGCTGGCCGAAGACAAGCACCAGAATGGCGGCGGCTCGTTCTCTCGGGGGAGCGTCGTCGGAATGGACGACGGCGTCCATGGCTGCGTGTTGAGCACTGGCGTCAAGTTTTTCGCTCCCGCCGCGAGGATTCGGGGCGATCTTTAGACCCGGAGCAACAAGTCGAGCTCTCCCCGCCCAGGAGACGAACCCGGCAGCAAGCCTGCGAGTGCTCGAGCCTCTCCCGCTTGATATCCAATAGTCGAGCTGTGCCTGGTTGAGATCTTCGAGGGAAGCACCCCTTTCGTTCAACCATAGAACGAGGTCGATTGCGACCGTCACGTACTGCTTCGCTCGGAGAAAGGTTCCATTGGGAACTACGCCCATTCCGTGCATGTGCCGGAGGTGCTTCCAGCGAATGTAGCGAGCCATCACATCTTTGGTCGCGCGGTTGGGTAGTCGATTGAGAGCCTCATCTGACCAGGCTTCGAAGCGCACCAGATATGTGTCACGGCGGGGGAGCGTTCCGTGCTCGACCAATAGCCCCCGGATGAATTCACGGGTCTTGGAACTGGGTAGGGCGTCGATCGATTCGTGTGTAATCGAGGAGCTGTTGGATAGGCGGCTAAGGAATTGCTGAACGTGTGATTGCTGGATCCAAGTTAAACCGCTGTTTGCGCGCTTCATAGTCTTCAACGCCGTAGCCACCGGCTCGAGCTCCGCTGGAACCCGGCCAGTGTCTCTTCGCGCGAGACTTCTATCGACCACTTCGCCCAGAATGCACGGCCAGCACCGACCGCGAGAGTAGAGCTCATCTTCAGCACCGCAGGCCGCGCAGTCCACGTTGAGTTTGACGCCGCTGCATTGCCTGCAAGCCGAGCGCCCTTCGATGATTCCGGGAAGCACCCCGGAGTGACCGCAAGCACAGACTCCTCTTGTTCTCTTGGCCTTCTGGTAGCAGTTCCCGCATATCCGCCCGTCCGGCCAGATCGCAGCGACGTATCGATGTTCCCCACAACGCGAGCATGGGTCGGGGAAAAGCTCAGGGTTGTCAGGCTGACGCGGCCTACTCACCTGGATCAACAGGAGTCAGGCGAACTCGGTGAGTAAGCGGTTCGATCGACGCGGGAAGGTTGTCAACGCTCCGTGGCGCGTTGGCATTGACCGCGGCCTTCAGCTCAACATATGGCTCGATTAGATCGTTGGGAGTGCAGTCAAGGATGTCGCAGAGCGCCGCTAAAACGCGGCCCGGGATGCGTTCAGGCGTGCCAGTGACTATTCGATAGACCTGACTCTCTGAGAGGTGGATACCTCTCGACTCCAGCAGAGGCATGAGTTCGGTGCTCTTCCAGAGATTGTGTGTCGCCATTACGGCTCTGAGTTTCCAGTGGTATCCGATCCGGCGCTGCTCCTGCGGCTTTCGCCGAACGTCAGCCATTCACGGCCTCCTTCTCAAGTCGTGCTCGCTTGATGACCATCTTTTGAATGGACCGCTGCTTGAAGGCGTCCGAAACGTGAGTGTAGAGCCCTGTCGTTGACGAATAAGCGTGCCCAACTTGCTGCTGGACCAAGAGCTGGTCATAGCCGGCCTCGAGGAGGTGAGTGATGTACGAATGCCGTAAACAGTGGAGACCGAGCTCCTCCGGAAGGCCAACCTCGCGGCGCGCGGCCGTCCACGAATCGCCGAGAGTGCCAATCCCAACGCGAGCGGACCGCTCACTCGGCCATAACGCCAGGCTCCGATCGGCAGTAGCGAATCGACCCCTTCTGGTCGACGACATCCATTTCTCCATCATGGGGACAACCCACTCAAACTCCGGAACAGTCAGGACTGTGCGACGCCGCGGGCCGGACGCGGCAGTGCCTTTTGCCCACCGGACCGTGAGTGCGCCAAACATCCCATACTCCGGGATGTGCGGGTTTGGGCCGAAATCGACTGTTTCGAGCTTTGCAAGTTCCTGCCGACGCAAGCCATAGGCATAACAAAGCTTGAACGCCATAGAATCCCGCAGAACTGGGAGCCACCGTTTCGAGCCGGCAGCTTGTTCCCGTTCGGCAAGATCATCCATGTAATCGAACACGCTCTGCAGCTCTGAAATCGTTAAGGCGCGCTTATGGCCGGGAACCGCGTCATCAGATGTGTGGTGTGGGGAGTTCCATTCGAAGACGATCTGAGACGGAATTTCATCGAAGGTCTTCTCGCAGAAACTTACCCAGCCGTACTGGGGGTTGGTCACGTATCCGCAGAACATCGCGACTGTGTTGGAGTCAGTCCGCAAGGTGGACAGAGCCAAAGGTCTCGGTCCTGAGCGACGATGCGCCGCAAATTCGTCCACGTCACCAGGCCCCCAGCGCCACGGATAGTCGTTGGTGAATGACTGGAACCGCTTCAGAAGCGAGACACGATCGTTGATAGTTGCAACGGCTAGACCGCGCGCGAGCATCTGGGCCTTCCAGCCGTCAAGCATCGCTTCGAGGACTCGCTCTTCCGCCCGAAAGAGACGCAGGGAGGGGTCGTGCAAAATTTTGGGTACAACACCCGGGACCGCTGACACCATCACGTGTTCCAATCGTGGAAACCTGCATTAGATGCAAGAAACCTACGCCTGTGCGGAAGTTCGCGCAATAACCTTGGGTTTCGCAGAATTCCTCCACCGAGCAATCTCCCGCTGGGCCTGGGATTTTGTGTACTGGCGGCCATCCGGGAGTTCCTGCATCTGATGCAACTCCCGCTATTTGTGCGCTGATAATGCACATTATGTCAGCTAGCGATTCCCTGATCGCACTTTCTGCACTCAGAGCGGGATAGGTCGTCCACCCCTCCCCGCTTCTGCGCGCGACAAGGTCGGTTACTGCAACGGGTCGGCCCGGGT
>Ga0247729_10000283_pt1 | contig 22025 bp, 19 predicted proteins | sample UWRJL133311R2_FD_180958 | JGI IMG/M metagenome (GOLD analysis project Ga0247729, IMG submission 180958) | Plant litter microbial communities from Arlington Agricultural Research Station in Wisconsin, United States - UWRJ-L133-311R-2 | ecosystem: Environmental > Terrestrial > Plant litter >... | reverse complement strand
CGCCATGGCGGATGCGCCGGCGAACCACAGGATGCAGATGGTGCTGATGTCGTAGACGGTGCCGAAGCCGTTGCCCAGGTACTCGTGGGCGAGGTACGCCAGCGCCCTGCCGTTGGCCTCGCCGCCGGAGCGGAACTCCTCCTGCGGGATCAGGAAGGTGGTGACGATGCTCGAGCTGATCAGGAAGGCGCTCATGATCAGGGCGGCGGTGGTGAGCAGGCGCTGGGCGCCCCGGATGCGGCCGGCCGGGTTGTGGTCGGTGTCGCCGGCGGCGCCGGTGATCTGCGGCATCACCGCCACCCCGGTCTCGAACCCGGAGAGCCCGAGAGCGAGCTTGGGGAAGACCAGCAGCGCGATGCCCACCATCATCAGCGGGTTGCTGTGCTGGGCGGTGAGGGCGCCCCACCAGTCGTCGACCACGGTGAAGTCGCCGCCGATGTGCCCGAAGGCCACCACGATCACGATCGCGTTCAGCGTGAGGAAGACGGCGACCAGGATCACCGCGATGCTGATGGCCTCCTTGAAGCCGCGCAGGAACACGGCGGCCAGCAGCCCGACGAAGACGAGGGTGATGAGAACCTCGTTGCCGTGGAACCAGGAGGGCGCGAAGGGGTTCTCCACGGCGTGAGCCGTGGCATCCGCTGCGGAGAGGGTGATGGTGATCATGAAGTCGGTGGCGGCGAAGCCGAGCAGCACGAGCACGAAGAGCTTTCCGCCCCACCAGGGCAGCAGGCGCTCGAGCATCGAGATCGACCCCTCGCCGCGGAAGCTCTCGCGGGCGACGCGGCGGTACACGGGCAGCGCCCCGAACAGGGTGAGCAGCACGAGCACGATGGTGGCGAGCGGGGAGAGCAGGCCGGCGGCCACGGCGGCGATCGCCGGCTGGTAGCCGAGGGTGGAGAAGTAGTCGACGCCGGTGAGGCACATCACCCGCCACCAGGAGTGCGTCTTCTCCACGGTCTCGGCGTGCGGACCGGGATGCGCGCCCGAGCGGTCGGCGAGGCCCTGCAGCAGCCAGGCGTGCGCCCGTCGTTGCGGCGACACCGCTGCCGTCTCTGACGGCACTCTCACCTGCGACACACTGCACCTCGTGATTCCTAGCGAAACCTCAACGCTAAGCCGTTCGGGCACGGGCAGAGGGGCGTCGGCCGTAAGGATTCCGTAAGGATTCGCGGGATCCCGAATCCGACCAAACCCTTCGGGCGAGGGGGCCGAACACCTAGTACAAGCCGGCACCGAGGCCGGCACGAACACCCCGGCACCAGCCACCACAGCCATTTCGATCAAAGGATTCACAATGCGCAGCTTCACCAAGGCAGCCCTGAGCATCGCCTCTGCAACACTCCTCATCGGCGGCCTCGCGGCCTGCTCCACCCCGGCCGAGACCGACTCCGGCTCCACCGACGACACCTCGTCGTCCGCTCCGGCCGAAGACCCCGAGCCCCTCGCCTCGATCCCCGCCCTCGACGGTGTGGACACCCAGGTGCTGCTCGACGCCGGCTTCCTCGACGCCCTCACCAGCCTCGGCCTCACCCCGGGCGTGACCGGCACCGCGACGCTGGACGCCGCCACCGGCACCCTCGCCTTCCCGATCACCGGCGGCAACGTGGACTACTACGACCCCGCCGAGGACTACCGTCCCTACGTGCAGGGCGAGATCGACCACATCGGCTCCGGCATCACCCTGACCGCCGGCGACACCGTCGTCGGACTGTCGGACTTCGTCATCGACCCGGGCACCTCGCGCCTGACCGGAACCGTCACCGCCAACGGTGAAGAGGTCGGAACCGACATCTACATCTTCAACCTCGACGGCTCGACCCTGAACCCGCTCGAGACCGACGCCGACGGCAACGCCGTGCTGGAGGGCACCACCGTGCTGATCAGCCCGGACGCCGCCACCCTGCTCAACGACACCTTCGGCACCGACGCCGTCACCGACGAGCTCGTCGTCGGCATCGCGAAGATCACCGCCAAGGCAGCCGCGTAATACCGCATCACGGTTGACTTGATCGAAGAGGCCCGCCCCGCATCGTGCGAGGCGGGCTTCTTCGCGACCACCGCGTCTGCCTAACGTAGACAGCGACGAGACTTGTTCTGGAGGGGAGGGACCGTGTCGAAGACCATCGACGACACCCGCACGACGACGCGCGGGAGCCGACCCGTCGCATCCGCTCGCCGCTTCGCCGCTCCCCTCGCCATCGGCCTGCTCGGACTCGTCATCTCGCTGATCGGCATCGGCGTGCCCTCCGTCTGGTACGACGAGTCCGCCACCGTCATCTCGGCCACCCGCAGCTGGAGCCAGCTCTGGGACATGGTCGGAACCGTCGACGCCGTGCACGCGCTCTACTACGCCGGCATGCACCTGGTCTTCGACCTCGTCGGCTACTCCCCCCTCGCTCTGCGGGTGCCGAGCGCACTCGCCGTCGGCGCGGCGGCCGCGCTCACCGTGGTGCTCGGGCGCGTGCTCGACCGTCCGCGGCTCGGCCTGATCGCCGGAATCGTCTTCTGCCTGCTCCCCCGCACCACCTGGATGGGGACCGAGGGCCGCTCCTACGCGGCGACCGCGGCCATGGCCGTGCTCGTCACCATCCTGCTGGTACTCGCCTCGCGGTCGACCCGACGCGTGCTCTGGGTGCTCTACGCGGCCGCCGTCGTGCTGTCGGTGCTGCTCTTCGTCTACCTCGCCCTGGTGGTCGCGGCCCACGCCGTGACCATGCTGGTCTGGTTCGCGTCCAGCCGATCGCGGGCCTGGCCGCCGGTGGCGCGCTGGATCCGCTGGACGGGCCTGGCCACGCTGCTCGTCGCGCCCTTCGCCCTCGCCGTCATCGCCCAGAGCGGCCAGCTGCACTGGCTCGACCGCCCGGACGCCGGCACGCTGCGCCGGGTTCTGGTCGGCCAGTGGTTCTACACGAGCGTCCCCTTCGCCGTCGTCGGCTGGCTGCTTATCGTCGCCGGTGCCGTCGTGCTGCTGCGCCACGCCCGCGGACTCTCGGTGGCCTCCGTGGTGCTGCCCGCGCTCGTGCTGCCGACCGCGGCGCTGCTCGCGATCAGTCTCACGATCACCCCGATCTACACCCCGCGCTACCTCTCGATGTGCCTGCCGTTCGTGGCCCTGGTGATCGCCGCGGTCATCGACCGCCTGCGGCTGCTGCCCGTCACCGTCGCCGCCCTCGCGGCACTGGCCTCCCTCGCGCTCCCGCAGATCGCCGAGCAGCGGCAGCCGGACGCGAAGGAGAACACCTCGTGGTCGGCGGTCGCCGATCTCGTCGCCGCGTCCCGCGCCGAGGACGGCGCCGACTCCACGACGGCGATCGTCTACGGCAACATCGCGCGGCACCCGATCGCCAGTGCGCGCGTGATCGCCTACTCCTACCCCGAGGCCTTCGCCGGCACCGTCGACGTGACGCTCGGAACCCCGGCCGCCGAGACGGGCGCCCTCTGGGAGACCCGCATCCCGCTCGCCGAGGGGCTCCCCCGCCTGCGCGACGCCGACGTGGTCTACCTGGTGACGAGCGTCACCCGCGACCGCCGCCCGGAGACGACCGAGACGCTGGCGGATGCGGGCTGGCACCTCACCGAGGAATGGAACCTCGCCGAGGTGAACGTGCTGCGCTACGAGCGCTGATCGCCCTACGACACCCGCACGTCGATCGAGTGGTAGCCCTCTGCCCCGTCGGGAACGACGGGAACCTGCGCTCCGCTCTGAACGCCACCATCGGCATCCGTCGCCCGCGCCTCGATCGTGTGCTGGCCGGGCGGGGCGTCCCACTCGTAGTGCCACTGGCGCCAGGTGTCCGCGGAGATCGCGGTCGCGAGCGTGGCCTCGACCCAGTCCTCGCCGTCGATGCGCACCTCCACCTTCTCGATGCCCACGTGCTGGGCCCAGGCGACGCCCGCCACGGCGACCGTGCCGGTCGACACCGACGTCGCGTTCGACGGCACGTCGATGCGGGACGAGGTCTTGACCGGCCCCTTCGCCGACCAGCCGCGGTCGGTCCAGTACGCGGACTCCTTCGCGAAGGTCGACACCTTGAGCTCGACGACCCACTTGGTGGCCGAGACGTAGCCGTACAGTCCGGGCACGACCATCCGCACCGGGAAGCCGTGCTCGAGCGGCAGCGGCTCGTCGTTCATGCCGACCGCCAGCAGGCTGTCGCGCCCCTCGTCCTGCAGCACCTCGAGCGGGGTGGTGGCGGTGAAGCCGTCCTGGCTGGTGGAGAGAACGACGTCGGCGCCCGCGGTGGGAACGGCCCGGGCGAGCAGCTCCCGGATCGGGTAGCCCAGCCACTTGGCGTTGCCGGTCAGGGTTCCGCCGACCTCGTTCGACACGCACATCAGGGTGACGTAGGTTTCCACCAGCGGCAGCGCGAGCAGCTCGGCGAAGGTCACCTCGATCTCGTTCTCCACCATGCCGGTGATCCTGAGCCGCCAGGAGTCCGCGTCGATCACGGGCACCTGCAGCGCGGTGTCGATGCGGTAGAAGCTGTCGTTCGGCGAGACGAGCGGGGCGAGGCCGTCGATGTCCAGCTCGGCCCCGGCGGGGATCGGCGCGGCGGCCACGGCGGGCGCGGGCAGCTTCAGGGCAGCGCGCACCGCGTTCACGGCGGTCGTCCCCGCGTTCATCGCCCGGGCGAAGCCGCCGGCCACGATCGCGGCGCCGGCGGTGCCGATCGCCATGGTGAGAAAGCCGCGACGGCTGACGGATGCTCCGCGCGGGTCGTCGAAATCACCCGTCGCCTCCGAGTCCACCGCCCAGCGCCGCAGCCGGTCGCTCGCGACGCGCAGCACGACCACGCCGCCGATCATGCCCACAACCGTGGGAACCGCCCAGACCGCGGTCGCCTCCGCGCGGGTGGTGACGGCGAACACCGCGATGCCGCCGACGATCACCAGCCCGACGATACCGAGGGGCGGGCGCCGGTACTCCAGGGTGCCGATCAGCGCGGCCAGGGCGAGCACGAGAATGCCGAGCACCACCAGCAGCGCCACCTTGTCGCCGGTGCCGAAGAGGTCGATCACGAGCTGTTTCAGCCAGGCCGGAACGAGGTCGATGACCCAGCCGCCGACGGCGAACAGCGGTCCGCTCGCCGGGGCGAGGAACAGGGCGGCCACCTCGGCGATCGCGAGCGTGGCCAGGGCGGCGAGCACCCCGACCAGCGATGCCAGTACTGTCTCACGACGGCTGCTCATGCGTGCCCCTCATTCCGCTACTGGGGGAAGCCTACGCACCGATTATGCGAGCGCCATGCACGGGGCCGGTGGCGCGCACGACGCTGAGCTTCGCCGCGCTGAGCGCGATCTGCAGCTCGAGGGCGCTGTCGAGATCCGCCGCGAGGAAGGCGATCGTCGGCCCGGAGCCCGAGACGACTCCGGCCAGTGCCCCGCTGCTCTCTCCGAGCTCGAGCACCGCCGCCAGCGAGGGTTCGAGGTGCAGCGCCGGGGCCTGGAGGTCGTTGTGCAGGGTGTCGGCGAGCATGTGCGGGTCGCCGGCGCGCAGGGCCTGCAGCACGTTGGCGTCGACGCTCGGCGTGGCGGTGGCGGGGAAGATGTCCTGCGCGTGCCGCTCGCGGTGCTGGTCGAGCTCGTTGTACACGGCGGGCGTGGAGAGCCCGAAGTCGGCGAGGGCGAGCACCCACTGGAACTGGCCCTTGGCCAGGGCGGGGCTGAGCTGGTCGCCTCGTCCGGTGCCGATCGCGGTTCCGCCGGTGAGGGCGAAGGGCACGTCGGCGCCGAGCTGGCCGGCCAGCTCGAGCATCTGCTCGCGCGGGAGCTGAGTGCCCCACAGCGCGTCGCAGGCGATCAGCGTGGCCGCGGCATCCGCTGATCCTCCGCCCATGCCGCCGGTGACGGGAACGTGCTTGTCGATGTGCAGCCGCACCCCGCCGCGGTACCCGGTGGTGCGGGCGAGCAGCTGTGCCGCCTTGATGGCGATGTTCGAGGCGTCGGTGGGTACGCGGGAGAGCTCGACGGTGCCGGTGACCTGCACGGAGAAGTCGTCGGCGGGGAAGGCCCGCACGTCTTCGTAGAGCGAGACTGCCTGGTACGCGATGGCCACATCGTGGTAGCCGTCGGGCAGCAGAGCGCCCACTTTGAGGAAGACGTTGATCTTGCCAGGTGCGCGTGCGTGCACCACGGTTGGGGAGGCCGAGGTGGTCATGAGTCCAACCTAGTCGAGCCGCACGGAGCGAACGGACACCCCGGATCCGGGGTAGCCTGTGCGCCCGCTATGCGCTGCGCGCGATGGCGAGGAAGTCGAGGACGGTCAGCTCCTCGCCGCGGCTGGTCGGTGCGAGGCCGGCCGATTCGAGGCGAGCGGATGCCGTGGCCGAGTCGCCGAGGACCACCGACAACGCCTGCCGCAGCATCTTGCGGCGCTGCTGGAACGCGGCGTCGATGAGCGCGAAGGTCGCGAGGCGCTCCTCCTCGGTTCCCGGGAGCTCCTCCCTCTCGAACCCGACGAGGATCGAGTCGACGTTCGGCACCGGCCAGAACACCTGTCGGCTCACCTTGCCGTGGGTCTTCCACGTTCCGTACCAGGCGGCCTTGGCGCTCGGGGCGCCGTAGACCTTCGAGCCGGGGGGCGCGGCGAGACGCTCGCCGACCTCGGCCTGCACCATCACGAGACCGCGGCGGAGGGTCGGGAAGTGCTCGAGGAAGTGCAGCAGCACGGGCACCGAGACGTTGTACGGCAGGTTGGCCACGAGCACGCTCGGCGACTGCGGCAGCTCGGTCACCTTCATCGCGTCCTCGGTGATGACGGTGAGCTTCGCCCCCGGCTGCATCTCGGCCACCGTGGTCGGCAGCTGGGCGGCGAGGCGCGTGTCGATCTCCACGGCGACGACGCCTGCGCCGGTCTCGAGCAGGCCGAGCGTGAGCGAGCCGAGGCCGGGCCCGATCTCCACCGCGGTCTCGCCGGCGACCACGCCCGCGACGCGCACGATGCGCCGCACGGTGTTGGCGTCGATCACGAAGTTCTGGCCGAGCTTCTTGGTCGGCTGGATGTCGAGGAGCTCGGCGAGATCACGGATCTCCGCCGGGCCGAGGAGGGTGGCCACTAGGGGGTGCTGCTTTCGTCTGTCGGCTCGGCGTCCCACGACCCGTAGACCGTCTCGGTGTTCGAGCTGATCCGGGCGGCGAGCTCGGACACGTCGGTGTCGAGGTGGGCGGCCATGCCGCGCACGGTGTACGGCAGCATGAACGGCGCGTTGATGCGCCCGCGGTAGGGCGAGGGGGTCAGGTAGGGGGCGTCGGTCTCCACGAGCAGCAGCTCCCGCGGCGCCACGTCGAGCGCCTCGCGCAGCGCGCCGGCGTTCTTGAAGGTGACGGTTCCGGAGAAGGAGAGGTACCAACCGTTGTCCGCCGCGATGCGGGCGAGGGCGGCGTCGCCGCTGAAGCAGTGGAACACGGTCTTCTCGGGGGCGCCGACGCGCAGCAGCGTCTCGACCACGTCGTCGTGGGCGTCGCGGTCGTGGATCTGCAGCGCGATCCCGTGCCGCTTGGCGATCTCGATGTGCGCCTCGAAGGAGCGCTGCTGGGCCGCGCGTCCGTCGTCGGCGGTGCGGAAGTAGTCCAGGCCGGTCTCTCCGACGGCGCGCACGCGCGGGCGGGAGGCGAGTTCGTCGATGGCCGCGAGTGCCGCGTCGAGCGAGCCCTCCCCGTCGAGGAGCGGGGCGTCGTTCGGGTGGATGGCCACGGCCGCGAGCACGCGCGGGTCGCGCTCCGCGAGCTCGGCCGACCAGATCGACGACTCCAGGTCGGTGCCGACCTGCACGATGCCGCGCACGCCCGCGCTTGCAGCCAGGTCGAGGTGGGCACGGTAGTCGAACTGGTCCGCTCCCGGCAGGCCCGAGGGGTCGAGGTGCGTGTGGTTGTCGTACACGCCGACCTCGAGCGGCTCGGGTGCGGGAGCGTAGCCCGGCTCGGCCATCTAGCCGGCGACCTCTGCGGCCTCGATGCGCGGGAAGAGCGGCTCGAGTGTGGACACGCGGCTGCCGACGGGGAGCTGGCCCCAGGTGCCGGCGGTCACGATCGACTGCTCGTCGAGCTCGCCGAGTCCCGCGGCGGCGCCGAGACCGGTCCAGAGCTTGGCGGTGGCCTCGGGGATCACCGGCGAGAGCAGCACGGCGAGCGCGCGGAGGCCCTCGGTCGCGGTGTAGAGCACGGTGCCGAGACGCTCGCGCGTCTCGTCCTTCTTGGCGAGCACCCAGGGCTCCTGGATGGTGATGTACCCGTTCAGCTCGTCGACGATCGTCCAGATGGCGGCGAGGGCCTCGTGGATCGCAAGCTTCTGGATCGACGCGTCCGCGGCATCCGCTGCCCGCTTCGTCACCGCCTGCACCTTGAGGTCGTCGGCGCTGTACTCGGCCGGGGCCGGCAGCACGCCGTCGTAGTAGCGGTTCACCATGGCGATCACGCGGGAGGCCAGGTTGCCGAAGCCGTTGGCGAGCTCGGACTGGTAGCGGGCCGCGAGGTCCTCCCAGCTGAAGGAGCCGTCCTGGCCGAAGTTGATGGCGCTCATGAAGTAGTAGCGGAAGGCGTCGACGCCGAAGGTCTCGGTGATCTGGCTCGGCGCGATGCCGGTGAGCTTCGACTTCGACATCTTCTCGCCGCCGACGAGAAGCCAGCCGTGGCCGAAGACCTGCTTGGGCGGCTGGAGACCGGCGGCCATGAGCATGGCGGGCCAGATCACGGCGTGGAAGCGGGCGATGTCTTTTCCGACCAGCTGCGTGGCGGGCCAGCGGCGCTGGAACTGCTCGTCGTCGACCCCGTAGCCGATGGCGGTGATGTAGTTGAGCAGCGCGTCGAACCACACGTAGAGCACGTGGGAGTCGTCCCACGGGATCTTGATGCCCCAGTCGAAGCTGGAGCGGGAGATGGAGAGGTCGCTGAGGCCCTGCTTCACGAACTGCAGGATCTCGTTGCGCACGCTCTCCGGCTGGATGAAGTCGGGGCGCTCCTCGTAGAGGTCGAGCAGGCGCTGCTGGAAGTCGCTCATGCGGAAGAAGTAGTTCTTCTCCTTGAGCACCTCGATGGGGCGCGAGTGGATCTTGCAGACGAGCTGGCCGGCGTAGTCGCCGGTCTCGGTCTCCATCAGGTCGTCGAGCTGCTTGTACTCCTCGCAGCCGACGCAGTAGTAGCCCTCGTACTCGCCGGAGTAGATGTACCCGTCGTCGTAGAGCTTCTGCAGGAAGATCGTGACGGCTTCCTCGTGGCGCTTGTCCGTGGTGCGGATGAAGTCGTCGTTGCGGATGTTGATCGTCTCGAGCAGCGGGAGCCAGGCCTCCTCGACGAGCTTGTCGGCCCAGGCCTGCGGGGTGGTGTCGTTCGCCACCGCGGTGCGCAGGATCTTCTGCCCGTGTTCGTCCGTCCCCGTCAGGAGCCAGGTGTCGTCACCGCTCTGACGGTGCCAACGAGCGAGTACGTCGGCCGCAACTTCGGTGTACGCGTGGCCGATGTGCGGCACGTCGTTGACATAGAAGATGGGCGTCGCAATGTAGAAGGAATCACCGGCGGCCATGGGTTACATCCTAAAGGCTGGCCGCGACTGTTACCGCCGCCTGCGGTTTCGCTAGCGCGCGGCCAGGGCCCCCTCGTAGAGGTCGCGCTTGCTGAGGCCGGTCTCGGTGGCCACCTCTGCGGCGGCCTCCTTCAGGCGCGAACCCTCGCTGACGAGCTTGAGCACCTGCGCGATGCCGGTGGGCAGGTCGGAGGTGGCGGGGGCCGCACCCTCCACCACGATGCAGATCTCACCACGGGCGCCGGGGGCGAAGTAGTCGGCGACCTCGCGGGCCGTTCCGCGCTTGACCTCCTCGTGCAGCTTGGTGAGCTCGCGGCAGACGACCACGCGGCGGTCGTCGCCGAGCGCGGTCGCGAGGTCGTTCAGCGAGTCGCCCAGCCGGTTCGGGCTCTCGAAGAACACCATGGTGCGCTCCTCGCGCACCAGCGCCGTGAAGTACGCCACTCGGCTCTTGCGCGGCAGGAAGCCCTCGAAGCTGAAGCGGTCGGTGGGGAGTCCGGAGACGGCGAGCGCCGTGAGCACAGCGGATGGCCCCGGCAGAGCCGTGACCGTGACTCCCAGAGAGGCCGCTGCGGCGACGAGGGGGAAGCCAGGGTCGCTGATGGCCGGCATGCCGGCGTCGGAGAGCACGAGCACGTCGGTCTCCCGCGCCAGCTCGGCGATCTCGGCGGCCTTCTCGCTCTCGTTGTGCTCGTGCAGCGCGATCAGTCGCGGCCGGTTCTCGATGCCGAGCGCGCGCATCAGGTGGATCGTGGTGCGGGTGTCCTCGCTGGCGATCACCTCCGCGTTGCCGAGCGCCTCGATGAGTCGCTTCGACGCATCGCCGAGATTGCCGATGGGGGTCGCCGCAAGAATGATCACGTGCCATTCTCCCACCGCGCTGACCGTACGATTGCGGGGTGAGCCTGCCCCCTTCCGACGAGACGCGCGGCGACGCCTTCGACTCGATCGTGGCGGAACGGCCGGCTCCCCCGAGTGCCGCCGCCACCGGCAGCCGCCTCGACGCCTGGTGGCAGCGGCTGATGTCGACGCCACTGCGTCGTCGGCTGTACACCTGGGGCGCTCCGGCGATCGTGCTGATCGTGGCATCCGTCACCCGGCTCTGGAATCTCGGATCCCCGCACTCCCTCGTCTTCGACGAGACCTTCTACGTGAAGGACGCCTGGAGTCTCTGGAACCTCGGCTACTCGGCCACCTGGCCGGCCGAGGCGGACACCAGCTTCAACGCCGGGATCACCGACATCTTCCACAGCGACCCCTCCTTCGTGGTGCACCCGCCGCTGGCGAAGTGGCTGATCGGGCTCGGCATGGCCGCCTTCGGCCCGGACTCGAGCGTCGGCTGGCGCATCAGCACGGCGCTGGTCGGCATCCTCGCGGTGGCGCTGCTGATGGTGATCGCGAAGAAGCTGTTCGACTCCACCCTGCTGGCGGTGATCGCCGGCGGACTGTTCGCCATCGACGGCAACGCGATCGTGATGAGCCGGGTCGCCCTGCTCGACAACTATGTGATGTTCTTCGCGCTGCTCGGCTTCGGAGCGATACTGCTCGACCGCGCCTGGGCGGAACGGCGGTTGAACGCCTGGATGCTGAGGCGCGCCGACGCCGGGCGAACCACCGACTGGGGCCCGGCGCTCTGGTGGCGCCCCTGGCTGCTCGCGGCCGGCGTCGCCTTCGGCCTCACCTCGGCCGTCAAGTGGAGCGGCCTGTACGTGCTCGCCGTCTTCGCGGTCTACTCGCTGGTCGTCGACGCCGTGGCCCGCCGTCGCGCCGGAGTCGTGTTCTGGGGAACCGGCACCCTGCTCAAGCAGGCCCCCACCACCTTCCTGCTCATCGTGCCGATCGCGGTCGTCGCCCACATGACCACCTGGATCAGCTGGTTCACCTCGGCGAACAGCTACAACCGCGACTGGGCGGCCGTGGCCGGCAACGCCTGGTCGGGCGCGCTGGCCTGGGTGCCCCTGCCGATCCAGAGCTGGTGGCACTTCCAGGCCAGCGTCTACGCCTACCACGTGGGCGAGACGCGCCCGCACGGCTACCAGGCCAACCCGCTCACCTGGCTGTTCATGGTGCGGCCGACGAGCATGTACTGGCAGTCGACGGAGAGTGGACAGAGCGGATGTGCCGCCGACCTCTGCGGCACATCGATCACCGGCATCGCGAACCCCCTCATCTGGTGGGCGGCCACGGCGGCCATCCTGTATCTCGTCTACCGCCTGGTGCGCTACCGGGAATGGCGCGTCGGACTGGTGCTCACGGCCATGGCCGCGGGCTACCTGCCCTGGCTGATGTACCTGCACCGCACGGTGTTCCAGTTCTATACGATCGCGTTCGAGCCCTACATGATCCTCGGGCTCACGCTCGTGATCGGCATGGTGCTGGGCAGCAGGCGCGACCCGTCCTGGCGACGGGAGCAGGGCATCCGCTTCGTGTTCCTGTTCCTGCTTCTCGCCGTGCTGGTCAGCGCCTTCTTCTGGCCGCTCTGGGCCGGCATCCAGCTGCCCTACGATCTGATGCGCGCGCACTGGTGGCTGCCGACCTGGCGCTGACAATCGCGGCGCTGACCAATCCCGGGGCGCGCCCGCCACGAACCACTCCCGTGAACACGAGACGCATCCTCACCGCGGTCGCCGTCGGCGTGCCGCCGCTCATCCTCGCGGCGGTCGGTCTGACGCACCCCGCGCAGCTGAACGCCGACACCGCCGCGTACTGGCGCGACCTGCACATCGGGATCCTCGTGGTATTCCCCCTGCTCGGATTCGCGCCGTGGCTGATCGTGCGCGGCCGCTCGCGCTGGCTCGGCTGGGCCGCCGGGATCCTCGGCTTCGTCTACGCCGCGTTCTACAGCGCGCTGGACATCCTCGCGGGAATCGGCTCCGGCGGTCTCGAGCACTCCGGCCACCACGACGCCATCGGCGTCACCTTCGCGCTCGGCGACGGCATCGGACTCGTCGGCAGCGTGGCCTACCTGGCCGCCTGCCTGCTCGTCGGGGCCGTCGCCGTGCGCACGAGTGGACCGCGCGCGCTGCCGGCCGCGCTGCTCGTCGCGGTCGGTTCCGCGCTGTTCCTCGCCGAGCACATCTTCTTCCCGTGGGGTGTCATCGGGCAGCTCGCCCTCGCCGTCGGCTGGGCGGGTCTGGCGATCTCGTTACGCGGGGTTGCGCGCGTTGGAGACATTGACGGTGGCTCTCGGTAGGTTGTGCGCATGACCGCAGCGCCAGACATCACCCCCGGACCCATCCTGTCCTCCCCCGTCGTCAGCACCCAGTGGCTGTTCGACCACCTGGGCGGCGACAACCTGGTGATCCTCGACGCCTCGGTGCTGCCCTTCGTCACCCCCGTCGGCCACTCCGGCTACCTCAGCGGCCACGAGCAGTACATCGTCGGCGGGCACGTTCCCGGCGCGGTGTTCGCCGACCTCATCGATGAGTTCTCCGCGCCCGACGGCGCACACCCCTTCACCCGTCCCGACGCCGCCCGTTTCGAGGAGGCCGCCGCGGCCGTCGGCGTCAGCAACGACTCCACGGTCATCGTCTACGACTCGCTCGCCGGCCAGTGGGCGGCGCGCGTCTGGTGGCTGTTCCGCGCCTTCGGCTACGACAACGTGGCCGTGCTCGACGGCGGGCTGGCCAAGTGGGTGGCGGAGAAGCGCGGCACGGAGACCGGGCACGTCACCCCGGTGCCCCGGCAGTTCAGCGCCGTCGAGCGCGACGAGCTGTGGGTCGACAAGGCGGAGGTCGAGCGCATCGTCGCCGGCCAGTCCGACGCTGCGCTGGTCTGCGGCGTCCCCCAGTCGGAGTTCGTGGGCGAGACCGGCAACCGCCCACGGCTCGGTCACATCCCGGGCAGCCTCAGCGCCCCGGCCGTGCAGCTCGTCGACAGCGACAGCAACGCCTACCGTCCGGCCGAGCAGCTGCGCACGGAGTTCGCCCCGGTTCTCGGCGCCCCGCGCATCGTCACCTACTGCGCCGGCGGCATCGCGGCCGCCTCCGACGCCCTCGCCCTCACCCTGCTCGGCCACCGGAACGTGGCCGTCTACGACGGCTCACTCAACGAGTGGGCCGCCGACGCGGACGCGCCGCTGGTCGCGGGGGCGTAGGAGTCGCAGGGATCGCAGGGATCGCAGGGGTCGCAGCGCGCTCATCGCGTCGGTGACCATCGCGGGTTGCGCCGCTGACCGGGGCGACGCGCGCACGTCCTGCGGAGTCACGCCGGCGTCGTCGATCTGGGCGGGGCGACGCGCGGACGTCCCTGCGGAGTCATGCCGGCGTCGTCGATCTGGCCGGGGAGTCTGGCCAAGGAGTTCGGCCGAGGAGACGCCCTCCCGATTTCGCTCTGTCAGTTCGCGCTGAGTCAGCACGAACTGACAGAGCGAAATCGGAAACGCATCTGCCTCTGAGACGGCGCGGGTGTCCTCGCGACGGAGCGCGCCGCACACACCGAGCCGGCCACGCGCGCCGAGCCCGCCACGCACACCGAGCCCGCCACGCGCGCCGCACCCGCTCAGCCGGGCAGCGTCTCCAGCAGGCTCGCGGCATCCGTCACCGGCAGCGCGCACACGAAGTCGCGGCAGAAGTACGCGGTCGACTCCCCCGCGCGACTCGTGCGCCCCTCGAACAGCTCGAAGCCGGCCTCCGCGAAGGCGCGGGACTGCTCCGACGTGACCACGGCCACGAGCGCACCGGAACGCTGCCAGGCGCGGGCGACGGATGCGACGTCCTCGCCCTCGTGGGACGCCTCGCCCGCGACGACCACCAGCTGCGTCGAGTCGGCGCCGAGCGCGCTCATCACGCCGAGCGCGGCCCCGAATGCGATGGGGCGCTGCACCGCGAGCGGCGCGAACAGCTCCATCGCGGTGCGCGCGGCCTCGCGGTAGCGCGGCTCCGCCGTGAGGGAGTACAGGCGCTGGGCGGCCGCCGCCATCGCGCTGATCCCGCTCGGATAGGCGCCCTCGCTCGGGTCGGCCTGCAGCGCGAGCCCGTGCGCGGCGAGCACGGGGTCGGCCCCGCCGGGAACGGCGAAGGGGGCACCGGTCAGCGTCGCGTCGACCAGCGACCGCGCCGCCACCGCGTAGCGCGCCTCACCGGTCGCGAGCGCCAGCTCGAGCAGTCCGTTCGCGAGCATGCCGTAGTCCTCGAGCGTGGCGGATGCCTCGGAGAGCGTGCCCTCGATGCTCACGCGGACGAGGCGGTCGGCCAGCACGTGGCGTTCCAGGAGGTAGTCGGCAGCACGCCGTGCGGCGGCGATCCACTCCGGATGGTCGAGACGGGATCCGCTCGCCGCCAGGGCCTCGATGGCCAGGCCGTTCCACCCGGTGAGCACCTTGCCGTCGATGGCGGGCGGGGTCTGCTGCGCGCGCTCGTCCTCCGAGAGCGCGTAGTAGCCGCCCTCGACGCGTTCGCCGTCGACGGTGCTCTCGCTGTCCTGCGCGGAGGCGAAGCCGCCGGCGTCGCGCTGCATCACGCGGACGAGGAACTGGGCGACGCCCTCGGCCACCTCGTGCGCTCCGACCCGCGCGTAGGCGCCGAGCAGGAGGGCGTTGTCGTAGAGCATGCGCTCGTAGTGCGGGTCGCTCCAGTCGGCGCGGGTGGAGTAGCGGAAGAAGCCGCCCTCGATCCCGTCGCGCAGGTCGGAGGCGGCCATCGCGGCCAGGGTGCGCTCGGCGAGCGCCTGCGCGCCGGAGTCGCCGAGCGTGCCGCGGTCGAGCAGCAGGTGCAGCACGGTGGCCACCGGGAACTTCGGCGCCGCTCCGAAACCGCCGTGCGTCACGTCTTCGTAGGCGACGAGCTCGGTGACGACCCGCGAGAACTCGAGGTCGCCCGGCAGCGCGCCCGAGGGCTGCTGTCCGAGGCCGCGCAGCGCGGTCGCGATCTGGGCCGCGTTCGTCTCGACCTCGTCTCGGCGCTCGGTCCAGGCATCCGTCACCGCGGTGAGCACCTGGAAGAACGACGGATGCGGGTCGATCGCCCGTGGCGGGAAGTAGGTGCCCGCGAAGAAGGTCTCGGCCTTGGGCGTGACGAAGACGTTGAGCGGCCAGCCGAGATTGCTCGTGAAGGCGCTGGCGGCGGCGAGGTAGCTCGCGTCGACGTCGGGGTACTCCTCGCGGTCCACCTTGATGGCCACGAAGTTGTCGTTGAGGTACTCCGCGAGGTCGGGGTCGCTGAAGCTTTCCCGCGCCATCACATGGCACCAGTGGCAGGTGGCGTAGCCGATGGAGACCAGCACGGGCACCTGCCGGCGCTCCGCCTCGGCGAACGCCTCGGCTCCCCACTCGAACCAGTCGACGGGATTGTCTGCGTGCGAGCGCAGGTAGGGACTTACCGCGGATGCCAGTCGATTCGCCATGTGAGCAAGCGTAGGCTCGCACTGTGCCTACGACAGCCATTACCTATATCGGTGGACCCACGGCGATTATCGAGTATGGGGGTCTGCGCATCGTGACCGACCCGACCTTCGACCCGCCGGGCAGCTACTCCGAGCCGGGCAGCAGCGTGCTCGTGAAGACCGCCGGGCCCGCGATCGAACGCGGCGACCTGCCGCCGATCGACCTGGTGCTGCTGTCGCACCACGCGCACCGCGACAACCTCGACTACGAGGGGCTCGAGTTGATCGCCACCGGCATCCCCACGCTCAGCACCATGCAGGCGGCCGGCGACCTCTTCGGCGGCTCCGTCTCGGGCCTCGACCCCTGGGAGGACTTCACCCTCGGCGCCGTCACGGTCACCGCGGTTCCCGCACTGCACGGCCCTCCCGGCAGCGAGCCGCTCACCGGACCGGTGACGGGCTTCGTGCTCGAGGCGGCCGGCGAGCCGCGCGTCTACGTGAGCGGCGACAACGCCTCGCTGCCGCTGGTGCAGCAGATCGTGGAGCACTTCGGACCGATCGACGTTGCCGTGCTGTTCGCCGGGGCGGCGCGCGTCGCGAGAATCGACGGAGCGCTCACCCTGACATCAGCGGATGCCGTCGCGGCGGCGCGGATCATCGGAGCGGGAACGGTCGTCGGCCTGCACACCGAGCACTGGCAGCACTTCTCCGAGAGCCGCGAGCAGCTCGAGGCGGCGTTCGCCGGCAGCGGCCTGCTGCTGGACACGCCGCCGGGCGTCCGCGTGCCGCTGCCCGCCCCGTTGGTTGAGTAGGCCGCGACGAAGGAGCAGCCGTATCGAAACCGACCCGGTCGAGCGTAAGACCGGGTCGGTTTCGATACGCGAACTCGCTTCGCTCGCCTGCTACTCAACCAGCGGAACGGCTCAGCGGATCGTCTCCTCGACGTGCCGCTCCTCGGCGCCCACGTACTCGCTCAGCGGGCGGATCAGCGAGTTCGACTCGAGCTGCTCCATGATGTGCGCGGTCCAGCCGGTGACGCGGGCGGCCACGAACAGCGGCGTGAAGGTGAGGGTGTCGAAGCCCATCAGGTGGTACGCGGGCCCGCTCGGGTAGTCGAGGTTCGGCAGGATGTTCTTGCGCTCGGTCATGGCGGCCTCGAGCGTCTCGTACAGCTCGCCCAGCTCCGGACGCTCGTAGGCCTCGACGAGCGTGTCGAGCGCGGCCTTCATCGTCGGCACGCGGGAGTCGCCGCTCTTGTAGACGCGGTGCCCGAAGCCCATGATCTTGCGCTTCTCGGCGAGCGCGGTGTCGAGCCAGGCCTCCGCCCTGTCGGCCGTGCCGATTTCGTCGAAGACGTGCATCACGGCCTCGTTCGCGCCGCCGTGCAGCGCGCCCTTGAGCGCTCCGACCGCGCCGGTGACCGCCGAGTAGAGGTCGGCGAGGGTGGAGGTGATGACGCGCGCGGTGAAGGTGCTGGCGTTGAAGGAGTGCTCCGCGTACAGGATCATCGACACGTCGAAGGCGTCGACCACCACGAGGTCGGGCACGTCGCCGAAGGTCATGTGCAGGAAGTTGGCGGAGTACCCGAGGTCGTCGCGCGCCTGCACGAGGTGTTCGCCGCGGCGGCGGCGCTGGTCGTAGGCCACGATCGCCGGAAGCTGCGCGAACAGCGCGATCGACTTGCGCAGGTTGTCCTCCGGGGTCGACACCGCGGCATCCGCGTCGCGCGCGCCGATCACGCTCACGGCGGTGCGCACGACGTCCATCGGGTGGGCGGTGGTCGGCAGGTCGTCGATGACGCGCTTCACCACCGGGTCGAGGGTGCGCAGCGAGCGCTCGAGCGTCTCGAAGTCGGCGAGCTGCTGCGCGTTCGGGAGCTCGCCGTGCCAGAGCAGGTAGGCGACCTCCTCGAAGCTGCAGAGCGCCGCGAGCTCCTGCACCGGGTATCCGCGGTAGAGCAGGGAGTTCGTCTCCGGGTTCACCCGCGAGACGGAGGTGGTGTCGACGTAGACACCGGCCAGGCCCTTGTGGATCTCGGGGTGTGTCGTTGTGGTGTCGGTCATGATGCTCCCTTGCGAATCGGTGACGCTAACAACCTATGGCATCAGACGGGGCGGTCGAAGATCAGCTCCAGCCCGTCCTCGTCGTCCCACTGGTCGCCGTTGGGCTCGAATCCGAGCCCGGCGACGGTGGCGAGCGACGCCGCGTTGTCTGGGCTGATGCTGACCCGCAGCACCCGCACCGTCGCATCCGCCTCGGCGAGCTCGATGAAGTGGCGCACCGCCGCCCGCGCGTAGCCCTGGCGCCGGAACGCCGGGTCGATGCGGTAGCCGATCTCCACCATGCCGCTCTCGTCGGGCGGGCCGTGGAAGCCGCCAAAGCCGACCGTGACGCCGGCCTCGGAGACGAAGGCCTTCGCCACCCAGTGGGCGGCGTCCGGGTCGGCCGCGATCTGGTCGGCGCGCAGGCGCCACAGCCGGACCGCGTGCGGTTCGAGGAAGTACTCGCTGAGCATCACACCGATCCGCTCGCTCGCGGTGACGAGGTCGCCGAGGAGCAGATCGTCGAGCACACTCGCGATCGGCACCATGCGCACCACGTGGTCAGCCACGGTTGCCGTCGAGCGTGAAGGTGTACACGGAGTCGTCGAAGCTTCCGTAGCTCTCGTAGTCGAGCAGCTCGTAGAGGCGGGCACGGGTCTGCATCTCGGGGACGCGGCTGGTCAGCGATCCATCGGCGAGGATCGTGTCGAGCCCGCGCTCGGCGGCGCCCATGGCGAGGCGCAGCAGGCTCACGGGGTAGATCACGATGTTGACACCCACGTCGGCGAGCTGCTGGTTGGTGAACAGCTCGCTCTTGCCGAACTCGGTCATGTTCGCGAGGATCGGCACGTCGACGGCGGCGCGCACCGCCTCGAACTCCGCCAGGTCGACCATCGCCTCGGGGAAGATCGCGTCGGCGCCGGCGTCGACGAGGGCCTTCGCGCGGTCGATGGCGCTCGCGAGACCGTCGAGCGCGCGGATGTCGGTGCGCGCCATGATCAGCAGATTGGGTCGCGGCGCGCGCTCACGGCGGCCTTGATGCGCTTGATCGCCGTGCTCTCGTCGACGACCGCCTTGCCGTCGAGGTGGCCGCAGCGCTTCGGGTTCACCTGGTCCTCGATGTGCAGGCCGGCGACCCCTGCGTCTTCGAGCTGCTGCACCGTGCGGGCCACGTTCATCGGCTCGCCGAAGCCGGTGTCGGCGTCCACGAGGGTGGGCAGGTCGGTGAGGCGGGAGATCTGGCCGGCGCGGGCCGCGACCTCGCTGAGCGTGGTGAGGCCGATGTCGGGCAGGCCGAGGTCGGCGCTGATCACCGCGCCGGAGATGTAGACGCCCTCGAAGCCCTTCTCCTGGATGAGCTTCGCCGAGAGCGGGTTGAAGGCGCCGGGGAAGCGCAGCAGCTCGCCGCCGGCGAGGGCCGCGCGCAGGGCGGCGCGCTTGTCGGCGGGGGTGACGGAGGTGTAGAGCATCAGAAGAGTCCCTTCGGGCCGACGGGGAGCGTGCCGGCGGGCGCCGTCACGGTGAGGCCGCCGAGCTCCTCGGCGGTGAGCGCGGGGAGCCGCTGCACGAGCTCGAGGAAACGCTCGATCTCGCGCTGCTCGAGCACGCCATCCGCCAGCGCACGGAATTTCGCGACGTACTGCTCACGGGCGAAGGGGCGGGCGCCGAGGGGGTGCGCGTCGGCGACGGCGATCTCGTCGACGATCACCGTCCCGTCGCTCAGCTCGATCTCGACGCGACCGCCGAAGGCCTTCTCCGCCGGGTCGATCGAGTGGTAGCGGCGGGTCCACTCCGCGTCCTCCTGCGTGGTGACCCTGTTCCAGAGCGCCACGGTGTCGGGGCGGGCGGCGCGCTCGGGCGCGTAGGAGCGCTCGTGGTGCCACTCGCCGTCCTGCAGCGCGACGGTGAAGATGTACGGGATCGAGTGGTCGAGCGTCTCGCGGCTGGCGGCGGGGTCGTACTTCTGCGGGTCGTTGGCGCCGGAGCCGATCACGAAGTGGGTGTGGTGGCTGGTGTGCAGCACGATGCGCACGACGTTCGCGGGGTCGCGCAGCTGCGGGTGCTTCGCACCGAGAGCGCGGGCGAGGTCGATCCAGGCCTGCGCCTGGTACTCCGCGGAGTGCTCCTTCGTGTAGCTGTCGAGGATCGCGCGCTTGGCCTCGCCGGCCTCGGGCAGCGGCACCTCGTAGGCGGCGTCTGCGCCGTCGAGCAGCCAGGCGATCACGCCGTCCTCGCCCTCGTAGATCGGGGTGGGGCTGGTCTGCCCGCGCATCGCCCGGTCGATCGCCTCCACGGCCATCTTGCCGGCGAAGGCGGGGGCGTGCGCCTTCCAGGTGGAGATCTCGCCCTTGCGCGACTGGCGGGTGGCCGTCGTGGTGTGCAGCGCCTGGCCGATGGCCTGGAAGATCGTCTCGACGCTCAGCCCGAGCAGGGTGCCGATGCCGGCGGCCGCGCTCGGCCCGAGGTGGGCGACGTGGTCGATCTTGTGCTTGTGCAGGCTGATCGCCTTCACCAGGTCGATCTGGATCTCGTAGCCCGTGGCGATGGCACTCACCAGCCGGGCGCCGGTGGCACCGGTGTGCTGGGCGGCCGCGAGGATCGGCGGGATGTTGTCGCCCGGGTGCGAGTACTCGGCCGCGAGGAAGGTGTCGTGGTAGTCGAGCTCGCGCACGGCGACGCCGTTGGCCCAGGCGGCCCACTCGGGCTGGAAGCGGCCCTCGATGCCGAAGACGGTGGCGCCGTGGGTTTCGATACGCGGGCTCGTGCCTCGCTCGGCACTCACCCGGCGAAACTCACGATCCTCGGCCTGCGCGCGGGCGGCGACGGCGGGCGCCCGGGTGAGGCTGGCGGTGGCGACCGCCGCGTTGTCGATGATGCGGTTGATGATCATGTCCGTGACCTCGGGGCTGACGGCCACGGGGTCGGCGGCGACCTCCGCGATCGTCCAGGCCAGCTGCTGCTCGCGGGGCAGGCTCTCGTCGCTGGAGTACACGCGCACGGGATGGAGCTTCATAGGGGGGTCCTTTCGATCGAAGCGAGGATGTTCTTGAGGCTGCGGTGGAGGTGCAGCTGGGTGGCGTGGGCGGCGAGCGACTCGGAGCCGTCGACGATCGCGTCGACGATCATCAGGTGCTCGCGGGCCGCCTCGCGCAGGCGCTCCGGGTCGTCCTGGGCGATGCGGCGGATGCGTGCGACGTGCGTCCGCACCCCGTTCAGGGTGCTCACGAGGAAGGGGTTCGCGGCGGCGGTGTCGATGGCCGCGTCCAGCCGTCCGACGAGCGCGTAGTACTCGTGGCGTGCCGGGTCGCCGTTCTCGAGCAGCTGGTGCGCCGCGCGGAACTCGCCCTGCAGCTGTTCGAACACGGCGCGGTCGCGGCGGCGGGCGGCGAGCCGGGCGGCCTGCTCCTCGAGCGCGCTGCGCACCTCGAAGAGCTCGCCGACGCTCTCCAGCGGCGGGTCGGTCACCACGACGCCGCGGCCGGAGTGGGCGGCGACGAGTCCCTCGGCCGCGAGCCGGGAGAGGGCCTCGCGCAGCGGGGTGCGGGAGACGCCGAGGCGGGTGGACTGCTCCACCTCGCCGAGCACCGTGCCCGGCGCGAGCTCGCCGTCGAGGATCTCCTCGCGCAGCAGGGAGTAGGCCCTCTCGCTCGCTCGCATCGGTGACTCCCTCTCGATCTGTATACACAGACTAGGCCACGGGCATCCACTCTGGGCGATATCGTGACCTGTGTATGCACAGGCTGCTCCGGAGAGACGTCGGGTGTACCGTCGATGGCGATATGGACAACGATCTCGCGACCGCCCTCGGCGCCCTCACCTCGCCGGAGCGTGTGCTCAGCGACGGAGCATCCCTCGCCACCTACAGCCACGACGATGCCGAGTGGGCGCCCTTCGAGCAGCCCCTCGCCGTGGTGCTCGCCCTCAGCACCGAGGAGGTCGCGGCGGTCGTCGCATTCGCGGTCTCCCGGGGCGTGCGGGTCGTCGCGCGCGGCGCGGGCACCGGGCTCTCCGGCGGCGCCAACGGCATCGCGAACTGCATCGTCGTCTCCCTCGAGCTGATGACCGAGGTGCTCGAGATCAACACCGACGAGCGCTACGTGGTGGCCCAGCCTGGGCTGATCAACAACGACCTGCGCATCGCG
>Ga0247729_10000282_pt1 | contig 22032 bp, 19 predicted proteins | sample UWRJL133311R2_FD_180958 | JGI IMG/M metagenome (GOLD analysis project Ga0247729, IMG submission 180958) | Plant litter microbial communities from Arlington Agricultural Research Station in Wisconsin, United States - UWRJ-L133-311R-2 | ecosystem: Environmental > Terrestrial > Plant litter >... | reverse complement strand
GCGACGAAGCGCGCGAAGCGCTGCGCGAAGCCGGTTGGGCGTGACGGTCCGGCTCGCGGAGCACCGCGGCATCACCACGACGACCGCGCTCGTCGCAGCGGCACTGGCGACCGCACCGGCGACCGGCGACACCGATGTGCTGGTGATCCTGGCTGACGGACCGCATCCGCTTCACGACGAACTCGGCGCGCCAGCACCGGCCGCACTCGTCATCAGCGAGGATGTGCCGGCACCCGCCGGGTTCGACGGAACCGTCCTCAGCGTCGGTTACTCGTCGCGCGCTGACTTTTCCGCGAGCGACATCCGGGTGTCTCTCGACGGAACACGATTCACCCTGGCCACCGCGGGCACGACCGTGCCCGTGCAACTGGCCATCGTGGGGGAGCGCCACGTTCTCGCAGCGCTTGCCGCGATCGCCGCCGGTGTTGTCAACGGCGCGAGCGTCGCGGATGCCGCTGCAGCACTCACGGCCGTGACGGACCCTGAGCCGGGCAACCTGCAGGTCGTTCCGGTCTCTGGGGCGATCACTCTTATCGACGATTCGAGTGATTCGTCGTCGGCCTCTACCATCGAAGCCCTCAAGACCCTCGCCGAGGTCACGGATGCCGGGCGCCGGTCGATCGCCGTCATCGGTGAGCTCTCGGGCATCACCGATCCGGTCGAATCCCGCGACGAGCACGACCGCCTTGGTCGCATTGTCGTCAGGTTGAACATCGGGCTGCTCGTTGCCGTCGGGCATGGCGCACGCCACCTGCAGGCCGCGGCCGGTCTCGAAGGTTCGTGGGACGGGGAGTCGGTGCTCGTCGCAACACCGGATGAGGCTTACGATTTGGTGCGGGACAAGCTGCGCGATGGCGACATCGTGCTCGTGAAGATCGCACCGGTACCAACGTCCCCGCACGGCGCACACGCGCAGACCGATATCCACCCACTCAGCCAGAGGCTCGGAAGGCTACCCGCGTGAACGCACTACTTATCAGCGCGGCCGTCTCGATGGCGTTCACGCTGTTCCTGACCCCCATCTTCATCAGGTTGTTCAACCGCATCGGATGGGGACAGTTCATCCGCGACGACGGACCGCAGTCGCACCACGCGAAGCGCGGAACGCCGACCATGGGCGGAATCGTCTTCATCATCGGTGCGGTCGTGGGGTACTTCGTCGGCCACCTCGTCACGGGGCAGAAATTCACCCTTGTCGCATTCCTGGTGATGTTCATGATGGTGGGCCTCGGGCTCGTCGGGTTCGTCGACGACTTCCTCAAGACGCGCAAACAGCGCAGTCTCGGGCTCGGCGGCTGGTCGAAGATCCTCGGGCAGGTGATCGTCGCGACGATCTTCGCGGTCATCGCCCTGAACTTCCCCGACGAGAACAACCTCGTCCCGGCAGGTAACGCCAACTTCGACGCCGCGGGCAATTTCAGCAGCCTCGACGTGATGATCTCGGCCGTGCGGGACATCCCGTGGCTCAACCTCTTCTTCGCCGGGTCGATCATCGGCGTGATCCTGTTCATCCTCTGGGTCAACGTCATCGCCGTGAGCGCGTCGAATGGCGTGAACGTCGCCGACGGCCTCGACGGCCTCGCGACCGGCGCGTCGATCCTCGCCCTGACCGCCTACATCGTCATCGGGTTCTGGCAGTACAACCAGTCCTGCTTCAACGACAACATCGACCCGACGGTGATGTACAAGTGCTACGAAGTCCGTGACCCGCTGGACCTCTCGATAATCGCCGCGGCCATCGCCGGAAGCCTCATCGGTTTCCTGTGGTGGAACACCTCGCCTGCCCAGATCTTCATGGGCGACACCGGGTCGCTCGGACTCGGTGGCGCTATCGCCGCACTCGCGATCCTCAGCCGCACCGAACTGCTTCTCGTCTTCACCGGTGGCCTGTTCCTCATCGTCACCGGATCCGTCATCGTGCAGCGGGTGTACTTCAAACTCACCCACGGCAAACGGATCTTCCTGATGAGTCCGATCCACCACCACTTCGAACTCAAGGGCTGGGCCGAGATCACCGTCGTGGTCAGGTTCTGGCTCATCGCCGGCCTCTTCGTCGCTGCCGGTGTCGGTCTCTTCTACCTCGAGTGGTCGAACCGCAGGCACTAGTCGCCATCGTCGACCCGGGTGCACCCTCAACACAGGACAAACATGGATCTCACCTCCCTCACCAGCTGGCACGCTGACTGGCGCGGACTCCGCGTCGGCGTGCTCGGGCTCGGCGTGACCGGATTCTCGGTCGCCGACACGCTCGCGGAACTCGGCGCAAGCGTGCTCGTGCTCGCCGAGAGGGCGCCGAAGGCACAAGCCGGACTGCTGGGCGTGATCGGCGCGGAGCTCTATGAGGGAAGCCTCGCGCAGGTCCCGCAGCAGCTTGTCGACCTCGACCCGCAGCTGATCGTCACCTCGCCCGGTTTCCATCCGGACAACGCGGTTCTCGAATGGGCCGCGTCGAACGGGATCGCGGTGTGGGGTGACATCGAACTCGCCTGGCGAGTGCGTGACAAGGTGCGCGCCGCCGAGTGGATCACCGTCACGGGAACCAACGGCAAAACCACGACTGTTCAGCTCGCGACCCATATTCTCGCCGAGGCTGGCCACCGCGTCGCGGCGGTGGGCAACATCGGGCTGCCCGTGCTCGACGCTGTCCGCGACCCGATCGGGTTCGACGTCCTGGTCGTCGAACTCTCGAGCTACCAGCTGCACTGGATCAACTCGTCGCCCGAGGGTGCGATCTCCGCGCTCGCGAGCGTGTGCCTCAACATCGACGACGACCACCTCGACTGGCACGGCTCGGCGGAGGCCTACCGTGCCGCCAAAGGCAAGGTCTACGACAACACCCGCGTCGCCTGCATCTACAACAAGTCCGATGAAGTGACGATGCACCTCGTCGAAGAGGCAGACGTGATCGAGGGATGCCGCGCGATCGGCTTCGATCTCGGAATCCCGGGCCCGAGCGACGTCGGCATGGTCGACGACATCGTCGTCGACCGCGCGTTCCACGACGACCGACGCAATTCGGCGCTCGAACTCACGACGCACGGCGAACTGGCCGCTGCCGGTCTCGCCGCCCCGCACTCCGTAGCGAACGTGCTTGCGGCATCCGCCCTCGTCCGCGCGTTCGGCGTGGCACCCGCTGTCATCCGCGCCGCCGTCGCGACGTTCACCGTGGACCATCACCGCACCGAGACCGTCGTGACCCTCGACGAGGTGCTGTGGATAAACGATTCGAAGGCCACCAATGCCCACGCGGCCAATGCGTCGCTCACCGCTTACGGATCGGTCGTCTGGATAGCCGGGGGACTGCTCAAGGGAGTCGATGTCTCACCCCTCGTCGAGAAGCATGCCCCGCACCTCCGCGCGGCGGTCATCATCGGGGTCGATCGCGAGTTGCTGCGAGAGGCATTCCAGCGACACGCGCCGGGGCTGCCGGTGTTCGAGGTCGACGAGACTGACACTGAAGAGGTAATGCCAGCCGCGGTCCGGTTGGCGGGGGAAGCCGCGCAGCCTGGAGACGTGGTGCTCCTTGCTCCGGCCGCAGCATCGATGGACCAGTTCACCGACTATGCCGACCGCGGTCGCAGGTTTGCTGCCGCCGTGCTCGCCACCCGCGCAGATCCCGCCCCGTAAGACACCGATTCACCGACAGAGAAGGGGACCGAATGGCCACGATGAAGCCGCCGGTACCCCCGACCCGGGGAACGACCCCGCGTGCGCCCCGCGTGCCGTCGTCACCGAGGTCCTCGACGAAACCCGTCACCGAGCCTGCCGCAACCACCCGGCCGGTGCGCACTACGCCTCCTGTGCCTCCGGTTGCGCCCGCGTCGACAGGTCACGGCAAACCGGCGGCAGCCGTCGTCGCCGTGCGCCGCATCTTCGCTGCCGAGACCGGTAACTACTTCCTGCTGCTCGGCACGACACTGTTCCTCGTGGCCTTTGGCCTGGTGATGGTGCTGTCGTCATCATCGATCGAGTCATACCTGCAGAACGATTCGGACTTCTTCGCCGCGTTCTCGAAGCAGGGCCTGTTCGCCCTCATCGGTATCCCGCTGATGTTGCTGGTTTCGCGCCTGCCCCTCGTGTTCTGGAAGAAGTGGGCCTGGCCCTTCCTGATAGCGGCCATGTGCTTGCAGCTGCTGGTATTCACGCCGCTCGGCTGGGGCTACGGCGGAAACACCAACTGGATCCAGATCGGCAGCTTCAGCGCCCAGCCGTCTGAAGTGGTCAAGCTCGCGCTCATCCTCTGGATCTCCTGGGTGCTGTGGACGAAAGCACCGCTGCTCGGTGACTGGAAGCACGTGCTGTTGCCGATCGCGCCGGTCGGCGGGCTCGCCATCGGCTTCGTGCTTCTCGGAGGCGACCTCGGTACCGCAATCATCATGCTCGCCATCGTCTTCGGTTCGCTGTTCTTCGCCGGTGTGAAACTGCGGTTCCTCGCGCTGCCGGCGGTGCTCGTGGCCGTCTTCGGTCTCGTCTTCGCCCTCGCCGGTGGTTCGCGTAGCGACCGGGTCAGCGCGTGGCTCAACGGATGCGTCGACGTCGACACCCTCAAAGAGTGCTGGCAGCCGGTCCACGGCACCTGGGCGCTGGCGGCCGGGGGAGTCTTCGGCGCGGGGCTCGGCAACTCGAAAGCCAAGTGGTCGTGGCTGCCCGAGGCCGACAACGACTACATCTTCGCGATCATCGGTGAAGAGCTCGGCCTCATCGGCGCGATCGTCGTCCTCGCCCTCTTCATCGTCCTGGCCTTCGCATTCATTCGCATCATCCGTGCCACCGACGACCCGTTCTCGCGCATCGCCACCAGCGGCGTGATGATCTGGATCATCGCGCAGGCGCTCATCAACATCGCGGTCGTGCTCGGGCTGCTGCCGGTACTCGGCGTTCCATTGCCGCTCATATCGGCCGGAGGCTCTGCCCTGGTTTCCACGCTCATCGCCATCGGCGTCGTGCTGTCCTTCGCCCGCAAACCGGTTGTCGACGACGGATTCACTCCGCAGACCCCGGCACAACAGTCTCGCCTGGCGGCGACCCAACGTTCGAGAGTTCTCCGATGACCACCTACTTGCTCGCCGGCGGCGGTACTGCCGGCCACGTGAATCCGCTGCTCGGCGTGGCCGACCGCATCCGGGACCGCGAGCCGGATGCCGAGATCCTCGTGCTCGGGACTCGCGAAGGACTCGAGGCGCGCCTCGTGCCCGCGCGCGGGTACGAGCTGCTGACGATCGCACGACTGCCGTTCCCGCGCCGCCCTAATGCGGCCGCCCTCGCCTTCCCCGCCGGATTCTCGCGGGCGGTCTCTGAGACGCGCGCCATCATCCGCGACCGCGGAGTCGATGTGGTCGTCGGTTTCGGTGGCTATGCCTCCGCCCCCGCGTATGTCGCCGCGTGGCGCGAGAGGGTGCCGCTGGCCATCCACGAGGCCAATGCAAAGCCCGGCATCGCCAACAAGCTCGGCGCACGGTTTACATCGTTCGTCGGTGTCGCGTTCGAGGGCACGAGCCTTCCCGGGTCGATCGTCGTCGGCATGCCGCTGCGCGCGGAGATCGAGACGCTGGTCAAGTCGGATGCCAAAGCCGAGGGGCTAGCCCTCTTCGGGCTCGATCCGCTGCGCCCGGTATTGCTCGTCACCGGTGGCTCGACGGGTGCCCGCAAGATCAACGCGACGGTCGCCCAGTCGGTCACCCTGGTACTCGGGCTCGGCTGGCAGGTGCTCCACATCGCCGGGGACGCCTCGGAAATCGAGGATCCCGGGCTCGACGGGTATCACCTGCTGCGCTACTGCGACCGGATGGACCTCGCCCTCGCGGTTGCCGACCTCGCTGTCTCGCGCGCGGGTTCGGCCACCGTGAGCGAGTTGACCGCGGTCGGCGTTCCCGCCGTCTACATTCCCTATCCGGTGGGCAACGGCGAGCAGCGGTTCAACGCCCGCGGGGTCATCGCGGCCGGGGGAGCCATCCTCGTCGACGATTCTGACTTCACTCCCGACTGGGTTGCGAGCACCCTCGTGCCGCTTCTGTCCGATCGCGCTGCAATCGCCGACCTCGCGGCTCGTTCTGCCACGGTCGGTGTGCGGGACGGAGCAGACCGGATGGTCGACCTCGTCCTGCGTGCAGCTTCGCACGCCTCGCCGACCAGAAAGTAAGATCGACTAAATGATCAAGCCCGACTTCTCCCAGGAGCTCCCCGCCGAGCTCGGCGCCGTCCACTTCGTCGGGATCGGCGGATCGGGCATGAGCGGGATCGCCCGCCTGTTCCTCGGTGCTGGGCACACCGTCACCGGTTCCGACCGCAGCGAGAATCACAACACCGAGGCGCTTCGCGAACTCGGGGCGACGGTGAGCATCGGGCATGATGCTGCGAACCTCGGCGATGCCGACGCACTCGTCTTCACTGGCGCCCTGTGGCCGGACAACCCGGAGTACCTGCTCGCGGTCGAGCGGGGCATCCCTGTGCTGCACCGCTCCCAGGCACTCGCCTGGCTCATCAACCGCCAACGTCTCGTTGCCGTCGCGGGCGCGCACGGCAAGACCACCTCGACCGGCATGATCGTCACCGCGCTGCTCGAGCTCGGCGCCGACCCGAGCTTCGTCAACGGAGGTGTCATCCAATCCCTCGGCCTCAGCGCCGCCACCGGCAGCGGTGAGCTCTTCGTGGTCGAGGCCGACGAGTCCGATGGGTCGTTCCTGCTGTACGACACCGCGGTTGCGCTCATCACCAACGTCGACGCCGACCACCTCGACCACTACGGTTCGCACGATGCCTTCGACGCCGCGTTTGTCGAGTTCGCCGGCAAGGCGAGTGAACTCGTCGTCGCATCGAGCGATGACGCCGGCGCTGTCCGAGTCACCGAGTCGCTTCGTGCCGCCGACCCGTCGAAGCGCGTGATCACTTTCGGACAGGATGCCGCAGCAGACGTGCGCATCCACTCGGTGGTCGCCGAAGGTCCCGTCTCCTTCACCATCTCGTATGCGGACCGCGACTACGCGGCCACGCTGCGCGTCCCCGGAATCCACAACGCAATCAACGCAGCCGGAGCGTTCGCGGTGCTCGTCGGCCTCGGGTTCGACCCGGAGGCAAGCCTCGACGGCATCTCTGCCTTCGGGGGCACCGAGCGCCGGTTCGAGCTGCACGGCGTCGTGCGCGGAGTAAGCGTGTACGACGACTACGCCCACCACCCGACCGAGGTCGCCGCCGCGCTCTCCGCGGCCCGCACGGTCGTCGGCTCGGGCAAAGTCATTGCCGTACACCAGCCGCATCTCTACAGCCGCACCGCGCTGATGGCGGGCGAATTCGCCGAGACCTACGAGTCGCTCGCCGACTACACGATCGTGCTCGATGTCTATGGTGCCCGCGAAGATCCGGTTCCCGGCGTCACGGGTGCCCTTGTCTCGCAGCGGTTCGCTGATGCCGGGCGCGTGTCCTATCTTCCGGACTGGCAGGCGGCATCCGACTTCGCTGCGTCGATCGCGCAGGAGGGCGACATCATCATGACCCTGAGCTGCGGTGACGTCTACCGCATCGTTCCGCAGTTGCTCGAGTCGCTTGGTGCAGCGCCGGCCTCCGACACAACAACCCGCTAGGCGAGAGTGAAACGGCCAGAGGGATTCGACCAGGCACGACGCCCGGTTCCACCCCACCGACCAGCGGCGACACCTCCGCCGGTCCCGTCGTCGCCCGCACCGTATTCGCGGCCGTCGAACGACGAGACTGCGGCAGATTCGGCCACGCCGAAGCCGGGGCGTCAGAAGCGGGTCAAGGTGGTGCACCAGACCGCGGGCAGCGGTGCGGCAGAGCCCGAATACTCGGCGAAGGCTGAAGCCAAAGCCGCGGCCCACGCCGCGCGGGAGGCCCGCCGCGAACTCACCCGTGCGGCTCGCGTTCGCAGAAAATGGGAGCGGGTCGAAGCCAGGCGGTTCACCCGGCGCAGCCGGAACCGGCAGGCGACACTGGCTGTCGTCGGCGGACTCGTGGTTGTGCTCGTCGGCATGCTCGCGGTAGCCGTCTACTCGCCGATTCTGGCCCTCACGACAGTCCAGGTAGACGGCGCGGACCAGATCGACACGGCCGACGTGCGAGCAGCTGTAGACGACCAGGTCGGCACTCCGCTCGCCCTCATCGACTTCGACCGCATCACCCAGCGCCTCGGCAAGATCCCGCTGATTCGCAGCTACGTCACCGAGACGGTCCCCCCGAACACGCTTGTCATCCACATCGTCGAGCGCCAGGGAATCGGCGTGGTCAAAGACGGATCGCGTTGGAACCTCGTCGACGCCGCTGGCGTCACGTTGTCCAGTTCGACCGATCGACCAGCCGGGATGCCGCAGATCGCCGTTTCGGGGGTTGCGACGGAGAGCGCAGCGTTTGCCGAGGCGACGAAGGTTCTGCGCACGCTTCCCAAAGACCTTCGCAAGCGGGTCACCAAGATCTCAGCGAGCACGGACTTCAGCGTCACGTTCACCCTCAAGGGCAATGCCGGCCAGAAGGTGTTCTGGGGTAACGCAGAACGGTCTGACTTCAAGGCTCGGGTGCTGGCGGGAATGGTCGAGCAGAACCGCTCGAGAAAAGGCATCACGTACAACGTCGCTGCGCCGGACAACGTCTACATCTCTGAGTGATCGTGCGCCGCTGATTTTGTTCGCGGTTTGTTTCCGACACGCGGCGGCACCTGAGCCGGGGCGGCCGTGCACCGACTTACTCTCGGTGCAAGAAGCAATTAGTGAGAATAACTTTCATCTTCAAGTAGAGGTTGAAGGTTTAAGCGGAGGCCGAACATCGTGACATCGAACCAGAACTACCTAGCCGTAATCAAGGTAGTCGGCATTGGCGGTGGCGGCGTCAACGCCGTCAACCGCATGATCGAGCTCGGTCTGCGCGGCGTGGAATTCATCGCGATCAACACCGACGCCCAGGCGCTGCTCATGAGCGATGCCGACGTCAAGCTCGACGTCGGTCGCGAACTGACCCGCGGTCTCGGTGCCGGAGCAGACCCCGAGGTCGGCCGTCGCGCTGCCGAGGACCACGCAGAAGAAATCGAAGAAGCTCTCGCCGGGGCCGACATGGTATTCGTCACCGCGGGTGAGGGCGGTGGAACCGGAACCGGTGGAGCCCCCGTCGTCGCTCGGATTGCGAAGTCGATCGGTGCCCTGACCATCGGTGTGGTCACGAAGCCGTTCGGGTTCGAGGGCAAGCGCCGCTCGTCGCAGGCCGAGATCGGTGTCGCAAGCCTCAAGAGCGAGGTCGACACCCTCATCGTCGTCCCGAACGACCGCCTGCTGGAAATCAGCGATCGCGGGATCAGCATGCTCGAGGCGTTTGCGACTGCTGACCAGGTGTTGCTCGCCGGTGTACAGGGCATTACTGACCTCATAACGACCCCCGGCCTCATCAACCTCGACTTCGCCGACGTCAAGTCGGTCATGCAGGGTGCAGGTTCCGCTCTCATGGGCATCGGCTCTGCACGCGGCGCCGACCGTGCCATCAAGGCTGCGGAGCTCGCTGTCGCCAGCCCGCTGCTCGAGGCGAGCATCGATGGTGCCCACGGAGTCCTGCTCTCGATCCAGGGCGGCTCGAACCTCGGCATCTTCGAGATCAACGACGCCGCCCGCCTCGTGCAGGAAGCCGTCCACCCCGAAGCCAACATCATCTTCGGAGCCGTCATCGACGACACTCTCGGCGACGAGGTGAGGGTGACCGTCATCGCTGCCGGATTCGACGGCGGCGAGCCGAACATCGTGAAGTCGGATGCGCGCCGCAGCAACTTCGTCGCGGCCGAGCCGGGTTCGAGCGTTACGGCCGTCGAGGCTCCGGAATCGGACGTCTCCTCCGAGACTGCAGCAACGGGTGAGTCCACAACGCCCTCTGAACCGACCAGGTGGGTAGCTGCAGAGCCCGTGCGTCCGGTGACCGCACCGATCGACCGCACTTTCGACGAGGACGCCGCTGATGGCGACCTCGACATCCCCGATTTCCTCAAGTAACCCTCGCAGGAGCACGCAGCACGTGACTGATCTCGCCGATCGTCTTGCCGCGGTGCAGTCTTCGGTCGGCGACGCGATCCGTGACGCGGGTCGCGACGCGGCCGAGGTGACGACGATCGTGGTGTCGAAGTTCCATCCGTCGGCGTTGGTGCGCGAGCTGCAGGAACTCGGCGTGCGCGAATTCGGAGAGAGCCGGCACCAGGAGGCCGCCGCGAAGGCAGCGGAACTTTCGGACCTGCAGTTGTCCTGGCACTTCATCGGGCAGCTTCAGAGCAAGAAGGCGAAGCAGGCGCGTGCCTACGCCAGTGTCATTCACTCGCTCGACCGGGACTCGCTCGTCGACTCGCTCGCCGCAGCTGACCCCGCCATCGTCGACCCGGTCGACGTGTTCGTCCAGGTCAACCTGACCGATGATCCGGCGCGTGGGGGAGTCCAGGCCGCCGAGCTCGATGCGCTCGTCGAGCGGGTCACCGCGTCCAGTCACCTGAGGTTGCTCGGACTGATGACCGTCGCGCCGCTCGGCGAAGAGCCGCGCCCTGCCTTCGCCCGCCTCCGGGAGCTGTCCGAGGGCATCCGCCGTATCGACCCGACGGCATCCGCCCTGTCGATGGGGATGTCGGGAGACTTCCGGGAAGCGGTGCTCGAAGGCGCGACACACCTACGCATTGGCACGGCAATCACGGGAAACCGACCCCCGCGCGGTTAATCTCGAAACACCAGCCGGCAGCATCTTTCGACCAACAGGCTCGAACAGCCGGCAACGCACTCGGAGGAAACACAATGGCTAACCCGCTGCGCAAGACCATGGTCTACCTTGGCCTCGCTGACGAAGAATACGAATACGAGGCCCAGCAGCAGCAGCCGGCACAGCCCAGCGCTCCTGCAGCACCCGTAGCCCAGCACGTCCCCGCCGCGGCACCGGCACCCCGTGCCGCTGCTGTCACCCCGCTGCGCCGTTCCGCGCCCGCAGCACGCACCCAGGAGGCCCCGGCCGAGATGAACGAGATCCTCACGGTTCACCCCCGCCAGTACAAGGACGCCCAGGTCATTGCCGAGAACTTCCGCGAGGGAATCCCGGTCATCATCAACCTGTCGCAGATGAGCGAGCCGGATGCGCGTCGCCTGGTCGACTTCGCGAGCGGACTCTCGCAGGGCCTGTACGGCAAGATCGAGCGCGTCACGAACAAGGTCTTCCTGCTGTCGCCCGCCCACGTCGCCGTCAGCGGCGACAGCGCAGAAGCCGAGACCGACGTTGAGGCGTCGTTCTTCGCCCAGCAGTAGTCGGCGCCGAACGGCGTGAATTACGGCACCTCGATCGTCGCGACGATTCTCTATGTCGCAATCAGTATTTTCATCTTCGTCATGTGGGGCCGGTTGATTCTCGACCTCGTCGTGAATTTCTCGCGGGGGTGGCGCCCGCGCGGCCCGCTCCTGGTCGTCGCAGAAGTGATCTTCACGATCACCGATCCGCCGATCAAAGCGGTTCGCCGTGTTGTTCCACCACTTCGCCTGAGCGGCATCCAGCTCGATTTCTCGTGGAGCATCGTGATGCTAGCCGCGATCCTGCTGAGTTACTTCGCCCGGCAATTCATGATTTAGTCCTTCGGTTGTACTCTGGTGTGGTGATTGTTACTCCTGAGTCACACGAAGCTCGATAAACACAGCGCCCAGCCAATACTGAAATACGTATTGGTAGCGTTAGCCGAACGTTATGTTTTTATGTCCAAGAAAGTTTAAGAGGTGACGGCAATGGCTTTGACTCCTGAAGACGTGGTCAACAAGCGGTTCCAACCGACCAAGTTCCGCGAGGGTTACGACCAGGATGAGGTCGATGACTTCCTCGACGAGGTAGTTGTAGAGCTTCGTCGTCTCAACCAGGAGAACGAAGAGCTCCGCCAGCGCCTCATCGCCAGCGACTCGCGCATCAACGAACTGCAGCGCAGCGCCGCGCAAGCCCCTGTGGCACCGCCGCAGGCCGCTCCGCAGGCCTATGCAGCGCCGCCCGCTCCGGAGCAGTTCGCTGCCCCGGCACCGGCGTACTCGGCCCCGCCGGCAGCAGAGAACCCGCTCGACCCGGGCAACACGAACAACCTTCTCCAGCTCGCCCGTCGCTTGCACGAAGAGCACGTGCGTGAGGGCGTCGAGAAGCGCGACGCGCTCATCGCCGAGGGCCACGCCGCCGCAGCCCGTGCCGTGCAGGAAGCGGAATCCGCTTCGCGCGCCCAGATCGGATCACTCGAGCAGGAGCGCGCGCAGCTCGAGTCGAGCATCGAAGAGCTCCGCATCTTCGAGCGTGAGTACCGCCAGAAGCTCAAGGGTTACATCGAGAGCCAGCTCCGCGAGCTCGACAATGTCAACCTGCAGTCGGCCGGCGCCGCACCCAGCGCCCCGCAGTACGGCGCCCCTCCGGTAGGCGCACCTGCCGCTGGCTACCCCGGTTTTGCCGCCAACTGACAACACCACCGCACCGACCGCCAGTACGTCGAGGGCCAGCGCTAAGGCCCTCGTCGTACTGGCGCTCGTCGCTGTGGTCGTGTACTCACTCGACCAGGTGGCGAAATTCCTGGTCGTCTCCAACCTGACCGTTGGCGAGCAGGTCCCCATCCTCGGCGAGCTGCTGCAACTTCACTATGTGAAGAACCCCGGTGCGGCGTTCTCGATCGGGGCCGGCTCCACCTGGATCTTCGCGATCATCGCATCCGCGGTCGTCGTGGTCATCATCATCTTCGCCCGCCGCATCCGCTCGATCGGCTGGGCCGTTCTGCTCGGACTCCTGCTCGGGGGAAACGCCGGCAACCTGACCGACCGCCTGGTGCGCGAGCCCGGGTTCGCCATCGGTCACGTGATCGACTTCCTGCAGATCTACGCATTCCCGGCGATCTTCAACGTCGCCGACATGGCGATCGTGTTCAGCATGGTAGTCTTCGTGATCCTCACCATCCGTGGCGTACGACTCAACGGAACCCGGGTCGAAAACGAGAAGAACATCGCGGGCCGGTCCGACGCCGAGTCGCAAGACGCGCAGGTCGTATCGACTGACGATGCCCGCACCCAGCCGAATGAGAAACCGTAGTCAATGGAATCGCGTAGCCTCCCCGTTCCCGACGGACTCGCCGGCGAGCGAGTCGACTCCGCCATCGCCAAGCTGCTCGGATTCTCGCGCAGCTTTGCCGCGGAGGTAGCCGAAGCCGGTGGCGTGACAGCCGACGGCGTAGTGCTCGGCAAGTCCGACCGGCTTACCGTCGACTCCTGGCTCGAGGTCACCTGGCAGCCGAAGCAGGCACCGAGCATCGTTCCCATCGCAGTCAGCGATCTCGGAATTGTCTACGACGACGACGACATCGTGGTAATCGACAAGCCTGTCGGTGTCGCAGCCCACCCATCCGTCGGCTGGGACGGCCCGACCGTGCTCGGGGCTCTCGCCGCTGCAGGATTCCGGATCTCGACCTCGGGCGCTTCGGAACGCGCGGGAATCGTGCACCGGCTCGATGCCGGCACGAGCGGGCTCATGGTCGTCGCGAAGTCCGAGCGTGCCTACACCGAGCTCAAGCGGCAGTTCCACGACCGCGAGGTGAGCAAGATCTACCACGCCGTCGTGCAGGGCTACCCTGACCCGCTCTCGGGCACGATCGATGCCCCCATCGGCCGGCACCCCGGCGCGAGCTGGAAGTTCGCGGTCACCGCCGACGGCAAACCGTCTATCACCCACTACGAGACGCTCGAGGCGTTCCGGTCTGCCGCCCTTCTCGAGATCCATCTCGAGACCGGCCGCACCCACCAGATCCGCGTACACATGGCTGCCCAGAAGCACCCGTGCGTCGGCGACGCGATGTACGGCGCAGACCCCACGATCAGTGCGCGGCTCGGTCTTGAGCGCCAGTGGCTGCACGCTATGAAGCTCGGTTTCCGTCACCCGGGAACCGGCGAAGATGTTTCGTTCGAGTCGAAGTACCCGGCCGACCTGCAGCACGCGCTCGACGTTCTCGCGGCGGTCTGACCGGTCTTCTCACGGTTCGACCCGCCGTCGAGTGCGCGCTGTCGTACATCGTCGGCATGTCGGTCGTAGGCTTTGGTTAGGCTAAAGACTTCATCACAACGGCGGAGAATTAGTGTCACCCAGCGACGATTCCTTCGTGCATCTGCACGTCCACAGTGAGTACTCGATGCTCGACGGAGCAGCCAGGGTCGGCCCGCTTATGCAGGCCGCCGCAGAGCAGAAAATGCCGGCGATCGCCGTCACCGACCACGGAAACATGTTCGGCGCGTACGACTTCTGGAAGCAGGCAACGGCCAACGGGATCAAGCCGATCATCGGCACCGAGGCCTACATCACCCCGGGCACCGCACGCGGTGATCGCACGCGTGTGCGGTGGGGTGGGCAGCACCAGAACCAGGACGACGTCGGTGGTTCGGGTTCGTACACCCACATGACGCTCCTGTCCGAGAACAACGAGGGCATGCACAACCTGTTCCGGTTGTCGTCGCTCGCATCGATCGAGGGTTTTTACTTCAAACCGCGCATGGACCGCGAGCTGCTGAGCCAGTACGGCAAGGGCATCATCGCGACCACCGGATGCGTGGGTGGCGAAGTGCAGACGCGCCTGCGACTCGGCCAGTACGAAGAGGCCAGGCAGGCGGCATCCGACTACCAGGACATCTTCGGCAAGGGAAACTTCTTCGCCGAGATCATGGACCACGGCATCGACATCGAGCGTCGAACCATGAACGACCTGCTGCGCCTCGCGAAGGAACTCGACCTTCCGTTGGTCGCCACCAACGACTTGCACTACACGCACGCCCACGACTCGACGGCCCACGCCGCCCTGCTCTGCGTGCAGTCGGCCTCGACCCTCGACGACCCGAACCGGTTCAAGTTCGATTCCGACGAGTTCTACCTGAAATCTGCCGCGCAGATGCGCCAGCTGTTCCGGGATTACCCGGAGGCCTGCGACAACACGCTGCTCATCGCCGAGCGTTGCGAGGTCAACTTCGAGCACCGCGACCTCATGCCGCGCTTCCCGGTGCCCGAGGGCGAGACCGAGGCGACCTGGTTCGAGAAAGAGGTCGCGACGGGAATGAACCGTCGTTTCAACAATGCGCCGTCAGAAGCGCATCTCGCGCAGGCCCAGTACGAGGTCGACGTCATCAAGCAGATGGGCTTCCCCGGCTACTTCCTCGTGGTCGCCGACTTCATCGCCTGGGCGAAGAACCAGGGCATCCGCGTGGGTCCCGGTCGTGGTTCGGCTGCCGGATCGATGGCGTCTTACGCCATGGGAATCACCGAGCTCGACCCGCTGGCCCACGGCCTGATCTTCGAGCGCTTCCTCAACCCCGAGCGCGTGTCCATGCCCGATGTCGACGTCGACTTCGACGACCGCCGCCGCCCTGAGGTCATCCGTTATGTCACCGATAAGTACGGTGACGACCGGGTGGCCCAGATCGTCACCTACGGAACCATCAAGGCCAAGCAGGCGCTCAAAGACTCGTCGCGCGTTCTCGGCATGCCTTACTCGGTCGGTGAGAAGCTCACCAAGGCGATGCCGCCCGCGATCATGGGCAAGGACATCTCACTCGGTGACATCATGAACAAGGATGCTCCCCGGTACAAAGAGGCTGCCGACTTCCGTGCGGTGCTCGAGTACGACCAGGAGGCCCAGAAGGTCTTCGAGACCGCGCTCGGCATCGAGAACCTCAAGCGCCAATGGGGGGTTCACGCCGCCGGTGTCATCCTCTCGGCAGAGCCGCTCCTCGATGTGCTGCCGATCATGAAGCGCGAGGACGACGGCGCGATCATCACCCAGTTCGATCAACCGCCGCTCGAATCGCTCGGCCTGATCAAGATGGACTTCCTCGGGCTGCGCAACCTCACGATCATCGAAGACGCGCTTCGCATGATCGAGAAGAACACCGGCTCGAAACTCATCATCGAAGACCTCGACCTCGATGCCGACCAGAAGACCTACGACCTGCTCGCCCGCGGTGACACGCTCGGCGTATTCCAGCTCGATGGCGGGCCCATGCGGTCGCTGCTCAAGCAGCTCAAGCCCACCAGCTTCGAAGACATCTCGGCCGTCATCGCCCTGTATCGCCCGGGCCCGATGGGAATGAACTCGCACACGAACTACGCGCTGCGTAAGAACGGGCTGCAGGAGATCGTCCCGATCCACCCCGAGCTCGAAGAACCGCTGCGCGAAAGCCTCGGCATCACCCACGGCCTGATCGTGTACCAGGAGCAGGTGATGTTCGTCGCCCAGAAGGTCGCCGGATTCTCGCTCGGCCAGGCCGACGTTCTGCGACGCGCGATGGGTAAGAAGAAGAAGAGCGAACTGGACAAGCAGTTCGCCGACTTCGAGAGCGGAATGATCGCGAACGGCTACAGCGCCGCTGCGGTCAAGGTGCTCTGGGACACTTTGATGCCGTTCGCCGACTACGCCTTCAACAAGGCGCACTCGGCCGGGTACGGCGTACTCAGCTACTGGACCGCGTACCTCAAAGCCAACTTCCCGGCCGAGTACATGGCAGCGCTGCTCACCAGCGTCGGCGACTCGAAAGACAAGCTCGGTATGTACCTCAGCGAGTGCCGCCGCATGGGAATCAAGGTGCTCGCTCCCGACGTCAACGAGTCGTTCGTCGACTTCACCGCGGTGCCGTCTGCGGTCGAGGGGACTATCGGTGACATCCGGTTCGGGCTCGGTGCTGTGCGTAACGTCGGCGCAAACGTCGTCGAGGGCATCCGCGTAGCTCGAGAGACCAAGGGGCGTTTCGAATCGTTCCACGACTTCCTCGCGAAGGTCCCGCTGCAGGTCACGAACAAGCGGACCGTCGAGTCGCTCATCAAGGCCGGTGCGTTCGACTCGCTCGGCAACACCCGTCGCGGGCTCCTCGAAATCCACGAAGACGCGGTCGACAGCTCGGTCAGCCGCAAGCGCAACGAGGCCAACGGCCAGGTCGGGTTCGACTTCGACAGCCTGTGGGACGAACCGCAGCCGGAACACGCAGTGCCCGACCGCCCGGAGTGGGCCAAGCGCGACAAGCTCGCGTTCGAGCGCGAGATGCTCGGACTCTACGTCTCTGACCACCCGCTCGCCGGGCTCGAGATCGGGCTCGCGAAGCTGGCGGATGCCTCGATCACCGATGTTCTCGCCGGCGAGGTCGCTGCCGATGGCGAGCACGTGACGGTGGCCGGCCTCATCACGAGCGTGCAGCACCGCGTGGCCCGCAACTCGGGCAACCAGTACGGCATCATCTCGATCGAGGACTTCGGCGCGTCCATCGACATCATGTTCCTCGGCAAGGCCTACCAGGAGTTCGCGCCCGCGCTCGCGAACGATGCCATCGTCGTCGTTCGCGGCCGCATCAGCATGCGCGACGACGGCATGAACCTGCACGCGTCGAACATGTCGACGCCCGACCTCGGCCAGGGTCTGGGATCCGGACCACTCGTGCTGTCGATGCAGGAGTACCGCGCGACTACCGACACCGTGTCTGCGCTGAGCGACGTGCTCATCCGTCACTCCGGCGACAACGAGGTACGGCTCAAGCTGGTCAAGGGCGACATCGCCCGGGTATTCGAGCTGCCGTTCCGGGTCAAGGTGACGTCTGACCTCTACGGCGAGCTCAAGACCCTGCTCGGGCCGAACTGCCTCGTGTAACAGCGCTGCCGTTTATTATCAGCGCGGCCGTTTAAACGGCCGCGCTGATAACAAATGGCACGGTCATCGAACGGGCTAGTCGAGGACGGCCGCGATTTCTGCGGGGGTCATGTAGCGGCGCTCGTGGTAGACGAGCGCTTCGTCGGCGTCGCCGAGTTCACCGGTCTCGATCTGCACCACGACCACGGCGTTGTTGTGCACGGGATGCACCTCGATGATGCGGCCGAGCATCCAGGCGGTCGCGCCGGTGAGGATCGGCACACCGTGCGGACCTGCTGACCAGTGGTCGCCGTCGAAGCGGACGCTGTTGTCGGCGGCCATTCGTTCGGCGAGGTGCCGGCTGCGCGGGCCCAGCATGTGGATGGCTACGTGGTTTCCGACGGTGATCGCGGGGAATGAACTCGCCGAGCGCGCGATGTTGAAGGTCGTCAGCGGGGGGACTGCCGCCAGGGACGCGAGAGAAGTCGCGGTGAACCCGACCGGGGATCCGTCGGGCGCGAGTGCCGTGATGACGGCGACTCCGGCAGCGTGACGACGGAAAGCCTGCTTGAAGGCTTCGAGGTCTGGGGGAGGCAGGATCTCATTCATACGTAGAGTTCAATTCCGTGCGGCTCGTGGGTATTCCGGTGGTTCGGGATTCGCTCGGGCGGCGCACAAACTAGCATGGGGAGGCCATGATGCAGACGATTGACCTTCGGGACCTCCAGCCTAGCCGTGCCGATCTCGCGAGACTTGTTCCGCGAGCGCAGACGGATGTCGCAGCAGCCTCCGCAATTGCGGAACAGCTCATCAACGACGTGCGCGAGCGCGGGGAAGACGCGCTGCGCGACCAGGCCGAGCGCCTCGACGGTGTGCGTCCCGAGGCCGTTCGCATCCACAGCGACTCGATCGCGAAGGCGGTCGCCCAGCTCGTTCCCTCGGTGCGCGACGCACTCGAAGAAGCGATTGCTCGCGTCACTGTCGCTACCCGCGCCCAGCTTCCCGGCCCGAGCATCACCGAGCTCGCCCCGGGTGCCCAGGTGATCCAGCGCTGGCAGCCGGTGAACCGGGTCGGGTTCTACGTGCCCGGCGGCAAGGCCGTGTATCCGTCGAGTGTGGTGATGAACGTGGTTCCCGCGCAGGTCGCTGGGGTGTCATCCGTCGCACTTGCATCACCGGCCCAGAAGATGTTCAACGGCTCGGTACACCCGACCATCCTCGGTGCAGCCGGTCTGCTCGGCGTCGAAGAGGTCTACGCCATGGGTGGTGCCGGTGCCATCGGCGCACTCGCGTATGGGGTGCCGTCACTCAGCCTGGACCCGGTGCAGGTCATCACCGGGCCGGGCAACGTCTTCGTTGCTGCGGCCAAGCGTCTCGTTCGTGGTGTTGCGGGTATCGATTCCGAGGCTGGCCCGACCGAGATCCTCGTAATCGCGGATGCTTCGGCGGATGCCACGCTCGTCGCCGTCGACCTGGTCAGCCAGGCCGAGCACGACGAATTGGCTGCGGCGGTTCTGGTCACCGACTCGGTCGAGCTCGCAGAAGCTGTGGCGGTCGAGGTCGACCGGATCGCATCGACCGCGTACCACGGAGAGCGCGTGCGCGAGGCGCTGGCCGGGCGCCAGTCGGCGATCGTGCTGGTGTCGGACATGCCCTCGGCAGCCGCGTTCAGTAACGCCTATGGTCCCGAGCACCTCGAGATCCAGACCGTCGAGCCCGGAACAGTGCTCGACCTGATCGAGAGCGCAGGGGCGATCTTCCTTGGCGCCTACTCGCCGGTGAGTCTCGGCGACTACCTGGCCGGGTCGAACCACGTGCTTCCGACCGGGGGACAGGCGCGATTCGCCTCGGGTCTCGGGGCATACACGTTCCTGCGCCCGCAGCAGGTCATCAACTACAGCCGCGAGGCTCTTCAGACAGTCGAGGCCCAGGTCGTCGCGTTGAGCACCGCCGAAGACCTGCCAGCGCACGGCAACGCCGTGACGGCGCGCTTCACCGAGTAGCCCGGGGCCCCCTCCCGCGGGGCGTTGCCGCGGCTCGGGACTGCGGCCAGCGGCGGCAGCGGGCTGGCGGTACTCTGTTAGCACCATGTACTGCCCTTTCTGCCGCCACCCTGACAGCCGCGTCATCGACTCCCGTACCAGCGATGATGGGTTGTCGATCAGGCGCCGCCGGCAGTGCCCCGAGTGCGGTCGCCGGTTCTCGACGACCGAGACCGCGAGTCTTCTCGTGATCAAGCGCAACGGCGTGATCGAGCCGTTCAGCCGCGAGAAGATCGTGTCGGGTGTGCGTAAAGCGTGCCAGGGTAGACCGGTTACCGACACCGATCTTGCTGTGCTTGCGCAGAAAGTCGAGGAGAGCATTCGCGCAACCGGTGCTGCCCAGATCGACGCCAACGACATCGGGCTCTCGATCCTGCCTCCACTGCGTGAACTCGACGAGGTCGCCTACCTGCGTTTTGCAAGCGTCTACCAGGGCTTCGATTCCCTCGAGGACTTCGAATCGGCGATCGCCCAGTTGCGCGTAGCCCACGAGGACAGCGCCGAGTAGCTCGCCACCTGCACATTCGTCGGGCCTGTGGAAGGACTCGACGCGGAATCTCGAGTTCGCCTAGCGTTCTCGCATGGCAAGAAGAAAGCACTTTCTGACGCTGGCCGCGTTAGCCGCAATGGGTGCTGTATTAGTCAATCTCATTGCGGGTTGCGCGAGTCCGGATGACGAACCGACCCGCACAGCCGAATCGTCGTCGAGCGCCCGGGCTTTCGAGTCCGACGAAGAAGCGCTTGCAGCCGCAACAGAAGCTTTCGCTGACTATCAAGACACTTCAGACGCGATACTTGCTGACAGCGGAGATCGCCCCGAACGATTGCTTCGTGTCGCAACGAAGGACGTTTACGAGATTCAACTGGAGGGCTATGAGCAGATCGCCGCAGACGGGTTTCACTCAGTCGGCCATTCAAAATTTGATACTGTCTCGCTGCAAAGCGCGAATCTCTTCGGCGGTGTCGGAGCAGTGGTCATCTATCTTTGTGCCGACATAAGCGGCACCGATATACGCGACCAGAAGAACAGATCAGTTGTTAGAGCAGGCAGACTCGAGCGCTGGCCACTTCAACTCACTTTTGATTATGTCGATTCGAGACTGTTGCTCTCAGATCAAAGCGACTGGTCAGGAGATGACTTTTGCTGAGGGCAGATTTCCGACTCGCATCAATGAGCATGATGGCAATTCTTTCTGTCTTGTTGTGCTTCCTCGGAGTCCATCCTGCGGCCGCAAACGATCCCTTGTGTTCGGATTACGCGAAGCAAAATGGGTGGTGCACGAAGGGCACGATCGCTGAGAATGGCGCCGAAGTGTCGGCGGATCGTGGATCAGGCAGCAGAAGTTCTGGCGGCGATGCCTCTGAACATCTACAGAGCAGCGCCAGCGACGATGTTTATGGCGCTCCAAAGCCAGCTATCCACCGCGTAGTCGACGACAACTGCGACTTCCGTTGCACCGACTGGTCGGTGACCCCTCCGCCGGAGGAGGACGACGAAGACGCGCCCGCGGTGACCGTGACCCTGAGTGATGTTGCGCGGTTCCAGCCGGCCGTCGGTATCGACCGCATGGAACCGAACGGGTGGGCCGTGATCGGGTTGCCAGCAAACTTCTATGCCCGCGGCGGTGCGAGCGTGAAGCAGGGCGAGCTGTTCGACCGTCCGGCGCTGGTCCGCTTCACCCCGGTCGCGTGGCAGTGGGACTACGGGGACGGCGCTAGCCGCGGCGGAGCGAACCCGGGCGCGAGCTGGGCCGATATCGGTACCGAAGAATTCAGCGAGACGCCCACGAGTCACGTCTTCGACGACGCGGGCGACTACGACATCCGTCTCACCATTTCGTACGGCGCCGAGTACCAGTTCGCGGGTTCGGGATGGATACCGATCGCCGGCCTTCTGCCCGTAGCGTCGAACGTGATCGAGGCGCGGGCCGTCACTGCCAGGACAGTGCTGGTGGCAGAAGACTGTAACGAGAACCCGCAGGGTCCCGGCTGCTGACACGGGGTCCTCGCTGGCAGAACCGCCTCGCCCGGTCACCACCACGCGACACGGTACGCTGAATTTCGATGTATCGCCTTCTCTTTACGACGTTCCTCTCCCGGCTCGACCCGGAGCGCGCCCATCATCTCGCGATGGCCGTGATACGCGCGCTTCCCGCGATCGGTGTGGGTGCGGTGCTCCGCCGGTTCACGCGCCCGCATCCGTCGCTCGCAGTCGAGGCTCTTGGCCTTCGCTTCGAGTCGCCGTTCGGAGTCGCGGCCGGCTTCGATAAGGAGGGTGCGGCTATACGTGGCCTCGGCCAGCTCGGCTTCGGCCATGTCGAGATCGGCACCATCACCGCTATTCCCCAGCCCGGCAACCCCACGCCCCGGCTGTTCCGCCTGGTC
>Ga0247729_10000281_pt1 | contig 22092 bp, 11 predicted proteins | sample UWRJL133311R2_FD_180958 | JGI IMG/M metagenome (GOLD analysis project Ga0247729, IMG submission 180958) | Plant litter microbial communities from Arlington Agricultural Research Station in Wisconsin, United States - UWRJ-L133-311R-2 | ecosystem: Environmental > Terrestrial > Plant litter >... | reverse complement strand
CGTTGTCACCGAGGAGCACGTCACGGGCGTCTCCGCCATCGAGAACGTCGTTGCCGTCCAGCAGCCCAGCGGACATCGCGTCGCGAGCCGCCTTCGGCGTTGTGAGAAGCCGATCGGATACTCCGTAGGCGGAAGCCGTGATGATCGCTCCGCTATTGCTGGAGCCACCACCGACCAGGTCGTCTTCGCCCTCGTTCCCGCGAAGATCGTCAGCGCCGTCGTTGCCTTCCAGGTAGTCGACGTCCGCACCTCCGGCGATGTCGTCGTCACCGCCCTGCCCGAAGAGCAGGTCGCGACCGTCGTCGCCGGTTAGGGTGTCGTTGCCGCCGGTGCCCACCGGGGCGCTCCTCTCGGAAGTACCGAGGTCGAACAGCTGGACCGTTCGCAACCTCGTGCCATCCAGGCGAACGTCGTTCGTCGTCTCAAGGCGGGCGTTGTCGCCGGCAAGGACGTCATCGCCCGAGCCGCCCGACACGACATCGATCGCGTCGAGCTGGCCGGCTCCGGTTCGTGCGGGCGAGATCACTCCGTCACTCGACGAGCTACCTCCGGTCAGGATGTCGTCCTCCGAGCCTCCCGACAGCACGTCAGCGCCAGCGTCGCCTTCGAGAATGTCCACCCCGTCGTTGCCGGCCAGTGTGTCCTCGCCGCCCTGGCCGAAGAGGGTGTCTTCGCCTGTCCCGCCAGACAACTCGTCTTCGCCCGCGACCGCCGGTGAAGCGGTCGCGCCTGGTCGCGGAGCGTCCAGGAGCTCTACGTAGGGAGCAGCGAGTCCGTTTGTCGGGGTGCCGTTGTCACCCACAAGCAGGTCCTTGCCCGCGCCGCCTGTGATGGTGTCGTCACCATCGGCGGTGGCCGCGGAGCCGGAGCCGCCGACGATCTCGTCATCGCCCGATCCGCCTTCGATCGTGTCCTGGCCTGCACCACCCTCGGTGCCGTCGGCACCTTCGGCAGCGTCGATGGTGTCGTTGCCACTCTGTCCGAAGATCAGGTCGGCGAGACCGCCTCCGCGCATGGTGTCGTTTCCACTGGCACTCGCACTCGGCTGGGCTACGGGCGCCGACTCGATCGGCACGTCGAAGAGTTCGATCGCCACGTCACTGCGTATCCGCTGCCAGCTTGTGCGCGTGTCCGGAGCGACTACCTGAAGTCGTGCGTTGTCACCCACCATGACGTCAGAGCCGTCAGCGCTGTCAACTCCCTCATCGCCGATGATTACATCATCACCGTCGTCGACTCCGGCCGCGGTGCGTGTCAGTGTGACCGCGCCGGTGGTCGACGATCCGCCGACAAGAAGGTCGTCGCCGTCGTTGCCCTCAACGCGGTCAGAGCCGGGTCCGCCCTCCACGACATCCGCACCCGGTCCGCCAAAGACCTGGTCGTCGCCGATCTGGCCGAACACCCAGTCATCGCCGACTCCTCCGTACACCGTGTCTTCGGGATCGTCAGACGGATCCGCAGCCAGCAGCGTCACGTCGACGCCCGCGATGGCCGAGCTAGGCTGCGCGCTTCGCTTCAGGCTTGCGTTGTCGCCGAGGACGACGTCGTTGCCGCCATCCCCCAGCACCTCGTCGGCACCGTCCCTGGCACCTGCGCTATCGCTACCGCCGGCCAGCAGGTCGTTTCCGGAGCCACCCCGCAAAACGTCTTCACCGTTGTTGCCGAAAAGAATGTCGTCGCCGTTGTCGCCGACCACCAGGTCGTCACCCGCGTCTCCGGTGATCAGGTCTGCTCCGGCGCCGCCCCGAACGAGGTCGTTGCCGGTCCCGCCATGCACGGTCGCGTCGTCGCCAGCACCGGCGTCGATGTAGTCGGCACCTGCTCCGCCGACGAGGCTGGCGTCAGCCACGTCGCCTCCGAGAATGCAGTCACCGTTGCCGCGGGCTCCGGTCACCCCACTGAGCGGGATGGAACCGGTGTCGCCGCTGGCTGCGGTCGTTCCTGCCTCGATCGTGCCGTTGCCATCCAGGTCGGCTTTTCCGTCCAGGAACACAACACCGGCCACGATTCCGGTGAAGTTGCCGGCAGCATCCATGACGATCCCGTCGCGCACCTTCATGCCTTCGAGTTGCCCACTGTTGCTGAGGCCTGAAAGGTCGCCCTTCAGGTCGACACGTCCGTTCACGACGCTCGTCGTACTCGAGCAAGTGATGGCGCGCGCGTCGGCCGTTTTGTCATCGTCGTCCGCCGTGACCGCCTCGTCGTCGGGGAGGTTGTCGCCGGCGACGGTGTTGAATCCACCTTCGCCGAGGATAAGGTCTGCGCCCGCGCCGCCGGCGATGGTGTCGTCGCCGTCGCCACCGCGGACCAGGTCGTCTCCAACCTCGCCGAACAGCCTGTCGCTGCCGCCCGATCCGTAGACGCGGTCCTGTCCGGCTCCACCGCGGATCAGGTCGTCTCCCTGAACATCGGTCTCGACGTCAGTGCCGTCCCCGTCGAGCAGATCGCTGCCATTGCGACCGCAGACGACGTCGTCTCCCGCCCCGCCAGACAGGGTGTCGTCGCCGGCTCCTCCGATAACGAAGTCGCGATCTCCGCCGCCGGAGACAACATCGGGGCCGGTCTCACCTGTCTCGCCCGGAGTATTGCACTGGAGCGTTACTGCAGCGTCGTCAGGCGTCTTCAACGTCGCCAGACCCGGCACGTCCACGCTGAGGATCTTGTTGCTGGCGGTGACGCCACTCACGTTGACAGTGGTCGAGGCGGAAAAATCGCCGCTCGGGTCGTACTTGCCCCCGACGACGACATCGGAGCCGTCACCACCTACGACGTTGTCAGCCCCGTCGCCGCCGACCACCAGGTCGCCAGCGTCGAGAAGCGGCGCGATCACGGCCGGATCCGTCGTCGGGAACAGCATGCCCGGATCGGCGCCGATGCCACCGTCGACGTTGTCGTCGCCGCTCTCACCGCGAACCTCGTCTGCGCCTGCGCCGCCGCTTATGCGGTCAGCACCGTCGCCACCCGTGATCGTGTCGTGGCCCTGGCCTCCGTCGAGCTGGTCTGCGCCGTCGTTGCCGATCACGGTGTCATTGCCCGCACCGGTAGAAATGGTGTCGTTGCCACCACCACCGCTGACGATGTCATTGCCGTCGCTGGTTTCGATGGTGTCGTTGCCGTCTCCGCCCGCGACATTCGCGGTCGCGGTGAACCGGGGAGCCACGAAATGCGGGTCGCCCGGGTTCAACATGACCGGCTGGTTGTCCGCCGTCGTCGTGATGACCGGCATCGCGTACATGCGCACGGTGTCGTTGTTGTCACCCGCATCTGCGACGACCGTTGTGCCATCCGGCACGACGTAGTTCTGTACGACGTCGAACGCTGCAACCTGGAGGGTGATGTTCCCGCCGGTTGACGGACCGAGCTGGCGAACGGTGTACTTCTCGGCCGACTGGCCGGCGAAGCCCTTTCGATCGGACGCTGACGCTCCCATTGTCAGCTGAAGTTTCTTGCCGGGGATGTCCGCAACGGCGAGTACCGGATCCGGTGGCGAGTCGCAATTGAACTCGAACAACGAGAGCCTGGGGCTCCGGATGATGTCGAACGATTTCGAATATGAGTAGAAGAGCAGTTCAACCTCGAAATAGAACTGCAGGAAGAAGGACATGCCTGAAGACACGTTGAAGGCACACGACGGGCCGGTCGACGTTCCCGCGAACTCGTCGGTGTAGATCTTTCCGTCACCATTCGGGTCGAAGGCGTCGAGCGCGAGGTCGAGCACTACTCCACCCTGGATGCCCGCCGAGGCGAATCCAATGCTCACTCCGGCCCCCGCCGTGACGGTGAAAGTCAGACTGATCTCCGGAACATCGACACCGTTTTCCAGGTCGCTGATGTAGAAGCCGTTGCTGAGCAGCGATTGGCCGGTTGCGTCGTCGAACGCCTCGATGTCGCCCGACGGGAGCCCGTTGATCATCTTGGTCAGGCCCCTGGTGTCGAACCCGAAGGCGAACCGGCCGTCGAGATCGACTTTTCCGCTGATCTTCGCGGTGACCGGGACCGGTCCGACAGCGAACGGGCCGAATTTCTTGGAGATCTCGGCCGATACTCCCGCATGACCCAGGTCGACGTAGATGAGGGTGGCGTCACCGGTATTGCTGAGCATCGAGAAGATCTGCTTGGTGTCCTGCAGGACTGGCACCGAAACGCTCGGCAGGCTCAGGTACGAAGACTTCGTGCTTGCCTTGTCCACCGTGGTGCCCGCCGGCAGTTTCTCGTCAGCTGCCGCCTTCTCCTTCTTCGCGTTGCGGTCGTCCGGCTTGCATTCGCCCGATGATCCGCTGCCTTCGAAGTCTCGCGTGGAGGACGTCCCGTCTTTTGCTTTCAGGGTCTCGGTGCACTTCGGCCGGTCGATCTGCTTCGGTGTCAGCACAAAACCGCCCAGGAACCCGGTGCCGATCGGCCGCAGGTCGGTCTTGTTCTCGTCGGTGGCTGCAACGAGGTTCTGCAACTGCAGCAGGTTGAGTATCAGGGCGATCTTGGGGTTCTTCGAGGTCGACAGGAGCGTCATCAGGGACGTCGGCCCCTTGCCGACCATCTCAGAGAGACTCGAGACGACGGGGATGGGGCGGGCCAGGGTGTCGACGACCGGGTTCAGTGGTGCGAGCCACTTCTTGGCCTTCTCGAACCCGGGAACCAGCGCCGCGTTGAACGTGTTGACGTCGACGCGCAGGGCTCCGAACTTGAGGTCCTCGTATTCTCCGTCCTCCCACGTCTGGTCTATTGCGCCGAGCACATCGAAGAATTTGGCGTTGGAGGCGAAGGATTCGAAGTAGACCGAGACGTTTCCTGTACCGGCCACGTTGGTGACCGACTCGATTTTTTTATCGAACAAGGCCGGCAGGTACACCAGGTTGTCGCCAGCCGTCGCGGGAAGGACATCAACCCCGATGGTGGCGTGCAGCTTCGTTCGGGGCGAATCGCCCGTCTTGTCACGATCCACCAGCACCGACGGGAATTTGCCGACATAGGCGTCGATGCATCGTGCAGTATCTGCTTTATCGGCCGGGAGAGCGGCGTCCGTGACTACTTCGGTGCTGGTCGGTTTCCACTCCGTTGCGCGGCTCCAGGAGTGACATTGTTCAGCGTCGTACTCCGGCAGCTTGGCGTCGATGGTCACGGAGAGCATCGGCGCCTGCGGGTCGACAGTCGCGAGCTCGATGAACGGCCCGCTGCCGCGTCCGATTCCCACCGTCACGTGGAGTGTCCAGCTGGTCTCGGCGGGCACCGTGAGATCGCTGATGATGGTCGAACCTGCCGGGCCGACATGGAAAGGCACAAGGACTTCGGATGCGGGCACCTCGCCGCTCAGCGTCAAGTCGACCATGATCTGCTTGACATCGGCAACGGTCTTGGACGCGCCGTCGCACGACACCGCACATGTGATCTCGACGGGCTCGGCGCTTACCGTGATCCCCTTGCTGGCGACCTGCGATGTCGCCGTGCCGAGCGCCGCGGAAAGTGCGGCGTCGAGGTCGCTGATCTTGGCGGTTTCGGCCACGTCCACCTTCGTCAGCGCAGACCTCGCTGTCGAGACGAATTTGTCGAGATCGCCAGGTACGTCGGCGCCAGCGTCGAGGTTCGTGCCGACCAGCGGCAGGCTCGTCGGCACGCCGTCGCTGAGCACCTGGTCCCCGTCGAGCGCGTCGGCGAGGGTGAGCTTCAAGCCGCCGAGGGCATCGGCGAGATAGCGATACGCGATCGGCTGCTTAGTGGTGTTCCCACCTTTTCCGCCCGAACTCTGGTCTGCCGCCAGCGCGACCAGGAGTGGGTCCATGGCGGTGCCGTCTGTCGCGTTGAGTGGCATTTCGAGACACGCAGCGATCTTCGGTGCATCCTGCGAGCTGGGATTTCCGCAGACCTGCGGTCCATCGACCAAGGCACGCTCCTGCGTCAGCTCAGTTGCAACGTCAGCGATCTTCGTCCAGTCGTTCTCGGATCCGGGTACGGAAATGGTCGATTGCACGCCGATGCCGAGCTTGATTTCTGCGGCGTCCCCTGTCTTGACGTCCGCAGATCCGAATTCCGCGTCCTTACCGGCCAGATCCAGCTTTGCGGCGGCCTCCTTGCCGTCCACGACGCCTGTGATCTTTTCGCTGACACCGGTGTCGCCTCGAACTTCGGACGTAGCATCAGTGAGATTCACTCCGACAACGTATTTCGCGGATGAGCCGACCTTCAGCGGCAGCGTGGCAATCGTCTGCTTGCCGTCCGCGCTCGCGCCGATCACGCGCAACTCCTGCTGCGTTGTGGCAACCCGCAGAGGTGCATCTCGCTGGCCTGCTGACTGAAGGGAGGATTTCAGCACCAGAGTGGGCGTATCGCCAGTGGTCAGGGTGAACTTCAGCTCGGGCGTTCCCACTACGCCATCTGTGACATCCCCCGAGAGCGTCTTCTTCAAAGTCGCAAAGGTGCTCGCAAATTCCTGCATGGATGAGACGCCATCGGCTCCGTCCAACGCCTGCTCCTGAAGGCCCGAGATAGCACTGCCCAATGTGTCTCGGGCGACACTGATGTCGGTGGGCAGCAGGTCGACCAGTGGGAACGTGCTGTCGGCGCCGAGGGCGGCAGCGGGTGATACGAACGAGCGGTGCACCGTCGCCAGGTCTTCGATGAGGATGTCGCGCAGGGCGTCCTGGTCGCCGTCCATGACGTACGAGTGCCCCGGGGCTACTCCGCCATCTCGTGTTCCGGGTGCGTCCGCCAGCGGACCATCGAGACAGGTCAGTTCGTGCGCCGAATCCACTCGGAATTTCGTGCAGATGGTGCTGGTCGAGTTGGGTATGCCGAGGTCGTAGAACGGGCGCGTGACGACACGGTCCTCGGTGTCGTCGGTGAATCCGAACTGCGTATAGAAGTCCGCTGTCGGATCCACCACGGTGGCGCCCTGGGTGCCTTCTCCCATGACGCTCTGCCTCGCGGGCACGATATCGAGCAATCGGAGTGCGTCGTAGTCGCCCGGATCCTGGGCGCCCGTCGTTTTCACCGTCGGCAGGGTGTCTGGGACGAGAGTCGCCCATTCCGCCTCGATGACACCCCCTCTTCCAACCGGCCGGGTGCCGTCGTCCTGTTGCGAATCGCTGACCTTGAGAGTGGCTTCGGCGGTCAGTCCACGTGTGATGGCGGGTGACACATCAGAGTCCTCTGCCAGCAGTTTGGTAACCGAGACAACACCGGACGTCGACTGCCCCCTTGGCAGATCGAGGGTTGCGGTGGGCACCGTCACCGATGCTGCCGAATTGCCGGTCTGGTCGAGCGAGTATTCGCTGACATCGACATCCACCTGCAGGAATCCGATGCGAGCGACCATCTCGGCGTCAGTGCCCAGATCTGCATCCGCGTTTTCGACCTGGTAGACGAGCCCGCCTGCCCCGGGACGCACGTAGACGGTGGGGTCGACGGGCGCCGCGTCTCCAGCGGTCGGTGCTGCAGCCGGTTTCTCCAGGCCGATTCCGAAGTCGGCGGTGAACGACCGGCCGCTGGTGGTTACGGTGGCTTCTCCCGTTTGTGCCGCGTCTTTGCTCGCCGAGGGGCTCTCGCCGGTCTGGGAGCAGTGTCTCGGCTGGTCGGGATCAGAATCGGCTGCCTGGCAGAGGCCGGTCAGACCCGTGAGCGGGGCGAGGTTTCCGTTTCCCCCGGTGCTGACTGTCTTCGACGTGGCCTCGGGTAGGTCCTGGCGGACTTCGACCTCGAAGGTGCCGTTCGTGTGGTCGTACTTGACGTCTCCGTCGAGCCCCAAGCCGTGAACCGCTGTGCCCAGACCCTGGATCGATGAGATCGCAGACCGCGCGGCGTAGTCGACTCCGTCTGTGCCGGTGTAGGTCACACGAAGCGATGGAAAGCCATCGCCCCCAGAGACAACGACGTTCTTCGTGGGTGCCGTGCCTACAGTTCCCGCGACGCCAACCGGGGTGGCGATCGTGACGGGGCCGTCTGCATCATCCGGTGCCGACCACGTGATCTCCTCGCCCGGTTTGGGGTCGCTTCCGGAGACCGCCTGGCAGTAGCGGACGTCTCCGGGGCGGGGAGCACCGGTAGGCGGGAAAGTGTTTGCCGCGCCACAGGTGATCGTGGCGGTGGCCTGCTCGGTCAGGAGGCCGAGGATGTCCTGCGCGGGCGAATACACGTCGCTGAGCGAGAGGTCGAGAAGCGGCAACTGCTGGTCCACCGACGTTTCGAGACCGTCGACAGCGCTGGCGTACTCGGTGAAACCGACGATCGCCTGGAGCTTTGTGAGGGATGACATGTCTGCCAGGGCGGCGTTCCGGTAGATGACCGGTTGGGCGTATGGTGCCTGGGCGTCAGCGGGTCGTTTGCCGACCGTGACAGTCCCGGTCGCAGACGGATCCATCGTCGTGCTCAGGTTGATCGCCATGGCGATGTCTTCAGCGCCGGGGCCCTTTGTCGCGAAGAGGTCGGAGGCGCTGCTGAACTCGAGGTCTTCGGTGGTGATCTGCCCGCGACCATTGGGATCACGCATCGTCAGGACGGTAGTGCTGTCGATCTTCGCCGATCCCTCTGCGGCGAGCTTCACGAATCCGTCGATGGCAGTGAATGGCTGGATCTCGACCTGGGTGGCCGTATCGCCAGCGTCGATCGCCCTGGTCCAGACGCGAGTGGTCAGGACCGGCAGATCGGGATTCTCGACGACAGAGAATTGGCGCAGTTCGACGGCGTTCGGGTCATAACGGAAGCGGATTGTCGCGTCGAGCGTGGCCGCGACTTCGCCGTCGAGGGCTGCGGTGCCGAACTGCAGCTGCGTGTCCTGGTAAGACAGGGCGACAGGGCGAGCGGATGCGAGCTTCACTCTCAGGATCCAGTCGCGGCTGTTCTTCGGTGCGCCTGCTGGTGACGCCGCATCCGTGACGCGAAGTGAATCCGTGTCGAAGGCGGAGTGCAGGCCGTCGAGGTCGACATCGACGTGGTCCAGAAGGGCGGCGTTCACCTTGGTACCGATGGCAGTGTCCAGGGACAGCAGGTCGCGCACCGACGTGTCGGTCAACGGTAGGTCATCGGACAAGGCTGGCTGATCGGCGGCCGCAGCCAACGCACTCCCCAGCTCGATCAATCCGACACGAACAACAGAGACACCTGGATCCTGGGCGGCCGCGGCCGCCGGCTGGGCGACCAGAAGGGTCGACGCCAGGCTCAGGATCGTCACCGCTGCCAGTGTGGCCGTCGTAGCTGTACGGCGGAGAATGAGCGCTGAGGCCCCAGATGAGAACACGTTTGACCTTCAGTTCAGTGTCGACAGGTCAGCGGGTCGTGACGGTGCTCGAGTAGTCGGCCACCGTCTTCGCCGTTGACCGCACGAGGGCTACATAAGACGTATAGGCGTTGCCGTTCCGGTCTGTCACGGCGAACTTGGCCTTGCCGTCCCGACCCAGCTTGCCCACGGCCGCCGCGTATCGTTTGCCGTTCACAACCCGGTAGAGATCTACCCGGGTGCCGGCCGCAACAGAGGCGGCGGATACCGTGAGGTGATCGGCGTGCTTCCCGCGCTTGCTTGCGGCGAGGTTCGCCTTGATGACGGCCCCGAACCGGACACTGATTTTCAGTTCCCGGTTGCCGAGGCCGTCGGTAACACCGGCCGTGACGACGGCGCGACCGACCTTGTTGCCGATGAACTTGTACGACGCCTCACCACGAGCATTCGTTGTTCTGGTCGCCAGAACGTTGCCGCTGACGTTATCCGGTCCGTAGCGGAAGAACTGCACTTCGTAGCCGCGTACCGGGTTACCCAGCTGGTCCAGGACCCGCACGGTCTGGGTGACCGCCGTACCGACCCTGACGACGTCGGTCGCCGTAGAGGTGATGGAGAATTTCGAGCTGTTGAACCTGACCTCGTAGAACGACGCAGATGTCGAGTCGCTTGTGGTGGCAGTGCCCGCTTGCGAATTGCCGGCGGTGTCGACATAGAGGTCGGTCGGCGCGTCTTCCCAAGTCGCGGTCGCGGTGATCGTCGCCGGCTCGAAGGAGGTGAGCCAGATGTCGCTGGACGCGGTGAAGTCAGAGACTGTGGAGTCGTCGCTGTAGTCCCAGTTGTCGGTGTCGCCGGAGTACGTCAGGTCGATGAGGCTGGTGCCCGTGCGGTTGCCGAACTGGTCGAGAGCGAGGACGTCGTAGTAGGTGCGGTCTCCTGCCACGGCGGGATCAACCGGGTTGTCCTGCTGGCTCTTCGCCGAGAGGACCACGGAGACCTGCCCGTTCAACGGCTTCGTCGAGTCCCACAGCGCGGTTTTGGTGTCGGTCACTCCCCCGGCGACGGCGGTGACGGTCGCGGTTACCTCTCCATCGTCATCGAAGCCCTTGTCCCGGCTGATGCCCACCTGGAAGGCGACTCGGCCGTCGGGTCCGGTGATGTCCGTCATCGTGGTTCCGAGCTGCTCGAGGTCGCCTGCCATGGCTCCGACGACCGGGGACTGGGCGCTGTTTCCGGACGTGAAGAAGCCATGGTCGAGTGAGATCGTGTACACCTGGCCCTCGACCGGGTCCGGGTCGGAGTCGAGGTCGCCCTGCACGCCTGGCGTGGCCGGGTCGATATCGAAAGTGTCGTCTGGTGCGGTGACTGTCAGTTCGCCAGCGATCGCTTGTCCGGGAGTGCCACCGCTGAGCGGGTCGAGGATCGCCGTGGTGCCCGCTGGCGGGGAGTCACTCGACACGAAGTCGACGGTAAGGGACGCCGGAGTGGCATCGGCGTTGCCGACGCCAGGAGTCGTTCCCGCGACGACGACGTCGCCCAGTTCAGTGCCCTGGCCGTCCTCCGACGGGTCGGAGAGAAGCGCGGTGAATTTTCCGGTGGAGGCGGTCGTGACCTGCAGGGTGTCCTGAGGCAGGTCGGCGGCTTTCAGTACGAAGCCGGCGTCGGCCTGCGCGTCAGAACCGGCAGTTCCGCGCGTGATGCCCAGGTCGATGAGGCGTCCCGGCAGACTAGTGCCGTCCTCGAGCTTCAAGGCACCCTTCAGAGTGTGGACTGCTGCCGCATCCGTGCGCAGCGGACTCGCGTCGGTGAACGTCGTCGTCGCGTCGCCCACCTTGAACGCACGGTAGGTGGTGCCGGGGATCTTTGCGGATCCAGGCTTTCCCGCCGTGATGCCGACGGTGAGGGCGTAGCTGCCCGAGACCTGGTTCTGCGGCAGCGGCACTACGAACTTGCCAGCGGTGTCGAGCACCTGCGTCGATGACCCCTTGGCCGGGACACGAATCGGGGTGGCCGATTTCGCGAACGGTGTGATTGTCCAGAAGTAGATGAGGTTGCGGGCGTTGTCGACGTCGACGCTCCGCTTCGCAGCGTTGGTGACCTGTACGGTTACATCGCCGTCAACGTACTCGTCGAAATCGAACGCGGCTCCGTCGTGCGAGCTCGCCACGAGGGACAGCTTCGCAGGCACGGTCGCGGCTGAGGCGGTGATCGCGGGCACCGCAGACATCACCAATCCGAGGGCGACGGCAAGCCCGAGGGCACGATCGAATTTAAGAGAATTCATGTGATTTCCGATCAGCTTGACGAGGCCAAGGTGCCGAGGAACAGGGATCAAAGTCGTACGACGAAGCCCCGTATTTCAGAAGCTTGCGGCTGAAGATAACACAATTAGGAACTTTCACACCGAATAGTCGCGTTTTTTGCCCCGTAATGGGGGCGTGCGTCGGAAGCCCAGCTTCCGGACCGGAATTGCGCCTGCTCTACCGGGAGATATGAGACGGAGTGGTCAGCGCCCTGGTCGCATTTGTCGGGGCCGACGCCCTCGCCCGCCGCATCGCCGAATCACGAGGCGTGACAGCACAGGAAGGCATGACGATCCTCATGCAGTCGCTCGGAGGAGTCCCGGCCGGGCACTTCGCCCCACCCGCCGACGTCGCCGAGGTGATCGGGTTCCTCGTCTCCGACGCAGCCGCCTCCGTCTATGGCACCGACATCACCGTCGACGGCGGACCGGTCCCGACGCTATGACCGTCATGCACAGCAGAGTCACCGACTACTTTGCACTCGTCGACAGCGACGACAAGCGCCGCACTATCCGGGTCTTCGCATCCGACGCGGAGGTGGTCGACGACGGCCGCACCTATAGCGGCACAGATGCGATCCTGGACTGGCTCACCGGAGCAGCAAGCGAGTACGCCACCACCGCGTCGGAGCTCTCGTCAACGATTACGATGAACACCGCTTCCGTCCTCGTCCGTTTGGAAGGCAACTTCCCGGGAGACCTCATCGACCTCAGGCACGATTTCGAGCTCGATCCTGAAGGGAACTTGACGCGACTCGCAATTGAAGTCTCGAGTCAAGGCGTTCCTGCCCAACATGCCGATCGCAAAGAGTCGTAACCGGCCGTTACGACAAGTCGGAGTCGCTAGCGTCGATGTTGAGGCCCCCGCGGCAATCCCACTCCGCGATCGGATCGGGTCCCGGTCCGCATCCACTGCGTGAGATAGAGGGGATTCCTGACTATCTCAGACCGACCATCACTGCGTTCTCTATAGGCACGCCCGCGTGTTGTTCCCCGAAAGTGTTCGGCCCGGTGCGTCCGGTAGGGATGCTCTACCGGACATCTTCTGGAGCGGTTCGCGGGATCCCGATCATGTCGATGGTGAACGGGCTCATTGCGTCGTCTAGGAATGTGTCGAACGGCTGCGATTGATCGGAACCGAGCCAGGATGCCCGAGCGGCCTGCATGCAGGCGAAGGCCGCGGCGACGATCGCGGCGGCGCGCGGGTCGTTCGCCGGAAGGGCGAGCCGTGCGGCGACCCGCCCGATGAGCAGCGCTTGGACGCGCTGCAGTTTCTCGAGGTATCGAGCCGTGAGCTGCGGCGTGCTCTGCACGATGTGGTCCATGGCATCGTTCCGCGCCCGCTGCCGGTCGTCCTGCACGTAATCGAGGGTGATGTCGAACACCCGCCGAAGCGATTCCCAGACGGGCTCGTCGGCGGGTCGAGCGTCCAGAGCATCTGCCATGCGGTCGCCGAAGAGGTCGTACTTGCCGATGACGAGGTCATCCTTCGATGGGAAGTATCGGAAGAACGTGCGTTTGGACATCCCCGCCGCTGCCGCGATCTGGTCGACGGTTGTTTCGTCGTATCCGTGCTCGAGGAAAAGATCCTGCGCCACCGTCGTCAGCTCGGTCTGGGCGAGTCGACGCGTTCGCTCTCGGATCGGCGTCGGGTTGATCTCGCTCATGCTCCCAGCTTACTCCTAAGACGCGAACTTGACACCGGGTGCCATTTGAGGCGTATGGTTTACCTATCGTCGCAAGGACGGCATCAATCTAAGGAGCAACATGAGCAAGGTCTGGTTCGTCACCGGAGCGTCCAAAGGCTTCGGCCGTGAGTTCGTATTGGCCGCCTTGGAGCGCGGCGAAAAGGTCGCCGCGACTGCCCGCAACATCGACACCCTCGTTGATCTGGTCGAGAAGTACGGCGACGCCGTCCTCCCCGTCCAGCTCGACGTAACCGACCGCGACCAGGTGTTCGCCGCCGTCGCGCGAGCCCACGAGAACTTCGGACAGCTCGACGTCGTCATCAATAACGCGGGCTACGGCCTCTTTGGCACAGTCGAGGAGATCACGGAGCAGCAGCTCCGGGACCAGCTCGAGACCAACCTATTCGGCGTCTTCCACGTCACCCAGGCGGTCCTGCCGATCCTGCGCGCACAAGGCTCGGGGCACATCATTCAGATTTCGACCATCGGCGGCATCGCCGCTTTCCCGAGCCTCGGCGGCTACCACGCCTCGAAATGGGCACTCGAAGGCATCACCGAGTCCCTTGCGCAGGAGGTCGCCGGCTTCGGCATCAAGGTCACCCTGGTCGAGCCAGGCGGCTTCGACACCGACTGGGGCACGGCATCCGCAACCGTTGCCGAGGCGCAGCCACAGTACGCAGCAATTCACGAGGGCATGGCCGCTCAGCGCACCAAGAGTACGAGCCCCAAGCCGGTCGGTTTCGGTTCTGCGATCCTCAAAGTCGTCGACGCCGAGAAGCCCCCGCTGCGCGTGTTCTTTGGTGAGCAGCCCACCCAGGTAGCGCCGTACATCTACCAGCAGCGCCTCACCGAGTGGGCCGAATGGGCACCCGTCTCGCGTGAAGCAGAAGGCAAGTAGAACGCTCCGGGAGGGGGGCGGGCCGCCTGCCCGCCTCCCGAGGCTGACTCGTACCCGACGTCAACCACCTGCCGATGGTCGTGACCATGTCAAGACGCGCTTTCCATGACCTTTCTCGGGAGCCGCTCGCTATCCGGAACGCTGCGACGGCAGGGTTCCTGCTAGACGGATGCGCCGTGCAATGGTGCCAGTGCGCTATCGAGGGCCACCTCGAGTGGCCAAGCGGATCGTTCCGGCTGGCTCAGGATGAGCCCGCCCTGGATCGCGGCGAGGATGACGGTAGCAACCTTGGTGGGGTCGGTTGTCTGAGCGACGAGTCCGGCATCTCGCATTCTGTGGACCCCGTCTGCGATGGTTTCGCGCCACGTGCGCATCCCGTCGGCGATGATCTGCTCGAGCTCAGAGTCGGTCATGGCCGCCTGTGTAGCCAGTGAACCGATCGGGCACGCCCAGCGGCCCCTGCTGATGTAGTACTCGACGAGCGCGGACCGCCACTGCTCCCATGATTCCCATGAGCCGAGGTCGTGGATGTACGGCTCCTGAGCTTCGAAGAGCTGCCGTCCTTCCCATTGGGCGACTTCTCGGACCAGCTCGGCCTTGCCTCCGGGAAAGTAGTGGAACAGCTGGCTCTTGCTGGTCAGTGTGGCCGCCCGAACATCGTCGAGCGTGGTGCCGCCGATGCCGGAGGCCAGGATCTGCTCGCCGGTGGCCTCGATGATCCGCTGACGGGTCCGCCGACCTCGCTCTGTGATCTTCGACTCGTCCATATGTCTCAGCCTACCCTGTTGGACTGTTTAGTCCATTACGTGCTAGGAATGGACCATGAAGTCCAATGAAGAAGTCCTGCAGTCCCTCATCCCCGACACCCGGCTCGCCGGGCGCACCGCGATCGTGACGGGGTCATCCAGCGGAATCGGCGAGGCGATCGCCCGAGTGTTGGCGGCGTCCGGCGCCGCGATCGTAATCAGCGGACGCGATGTCGACCGGGCCCAGGCCGTTGTCGACACGATCACCGCCGCCGGAGGAACCGCGCACGCGGTGCCCGCGAACCTGGCCGGCGGCTACGACGAACTCCGCGACTTCGCCCGCACCGCCACGGAAAGCCTCGGCGGACGGGTCGATATTCTCGTCAACAACGCAGGCATCTACCCGGTGCTCCCGACCGCGATGCTCGCCGATGCCGACCTCGATGCGGTCCTCGCGACCAACATCCGCGCACCCCACGTCCTCGTTGCCGAACTCGCCCCAGCGATGGCTGATCGCGGCTCGGGCGCGATCGTGAACATCGGATCGTGGATGGCTCGTGTCGGCATCCCCGCCGGCGCGGCCTACACCGCCTCAAAGGCGGCCATCGAGCAGATGACCCGGACGTGGGCTGCCGAGTTCGGCCCCCGCGGAGTGAACGTCAACACCGTGGCCCCCGGCGCCACGGCCACACCCGGCAATGCGGCCGACGCCGAGCAGTTGACGGCGATGACCGCAGGGACAGTTGCCGGCACGCCTGTGCGGCCCATCGACATCGCCTTCGCTGTGCGATTCCTCGTCTCGGACGAGGCACGGTATGCCCATGGCACCTTGCTCGACATCGACGGTGGCATCGCGAACACACGCGTGGGCTGAGATGACCGGGACCACCGCACGCCCCGACAACTCCCCTCGTCCGTGAGCGCGCCGCATTTCGACGTCGCCGTCACAGCGCTGACCGCAGCGCTCGGCGACAGACTCGCCCCGGGAATTACTGATTTCGTCGACCTCTTTCAGGACGACGCGATCGTCGATGTCCCCTTCGACGGGGACGGGACAGCGAGACCGATGCGGGGGCGGGCCGCCATGGAGCAGCTGACAACATCGCTCCGGGGCATCCTCCGCTTCGACGAAGTCACGATCCTCGAGCTCCACGACACGAACCAGGCGGGGACGATCATCTGCGAATACGAGGCTCTGCTCCACCGAAGCGACCTCGGCGGAAGTTTCCGGAGACGCTACATCTCCGTCATCCAGATTCAGCATGGGCGAATCGCCCGACTCCGAGAATATGGCGGACCATTCATCCCGGCGTGACAGGGTTCGGTCCGCTCCTGAGTGCGGACCGGCCGACGGCGCAGCGTGACGGGTGGCACTATGGCGTCCTGCGCACATTCAAGGTCGTAGCGGCCCTCGGACGTTCGTTCGCGTCGGGGTCCGGGATCGAACTGGTGGCCGATACCGGCGTTATGCGGTCGGCGAAGAACTACGCCCACCAGATCGCCGAGCGTCTCGAGGCCGAGCTCGTCGACCGCTCCGCCGCGGGGCCACCACGGCCGACATCGTCGACACGTCTCAGCAGAGCCCGGACTATTCCGTCTTCCCGCCGCAGGTCGCCGAATTACCGACAAACGCTGACGCGATCACGGTGAGAGCCGAAATCGCATGAAGCTAAAAGAAAAACCCCCGCATTACCGGGGGGTTGTTGCTGGGGTACCTGGACTCGAACCAAGAACAAAAGAATCAGAATCTTCCGTGTTGCCAATTACACCATACCCCACCGAGCTACACCGAAGCGGAGCCGACGGTCTACTTTACCGTACGCGCGCGGTATGCCAAATCGAGGTGCACGTCGGCGCGTTGACCGTCGTCCGGGCTAGACCCGAATGCCGAGCTTCCACACTGCTTCGGTCAGGCGGATGCCGGGCCGGTAGGCGAAATGAGTGACGGATGGCGCCGCAATGACCTGCAGATCGGCGCGAGCCCCGACGACCAGGCTTCCGATCGCATCCGGCCCTTCTGCGCGTCCGAGTGCCGTTGCGCCGCCCTTGGTCGCCGCCCAGATCGCCTCGTCCACCGAAAGCCCCATTTGCAACACTGCCGTGGTCACGGCGAAGGCCATGGACGTCGTGTACGAGGTGCCCGGGTTGCAGTTGCTCGCGAGAGCAACCGTCACGCCGGCATCGAGCAGCTGGCGGGCCGGTGCGAAGGGTTCGCGGGTGCACAAGTCGCAGGCCGGGAGAAGGGTTGCGACGACATCGGAGTTCGCCAGGGCGTCGATGTCGGCGGAATCGAGGTGGTTGCAGTGGTCGACACTGGCGGCGCCGAATTCGACGGCGAGCTTCACGCCGGGTCCGGTGCCGAGCTGGTTGCCGTGTACGCGCAAGCCGAGGCCGGCCGCTGCTCCGGCCGCGAGCACCGCACGCGACTGGTCTTCATCGAATGCGCCACGCTCGGCGAAGACGTCGATCCAACTGACGTAGGGGCGAACCGCCGCGAGCATCGGGCCGGTGACGAGCTCCACATACTCGTCGGCATCCATCCCCGTGGGTACCACGTGGGCACCGAGGAAGGTGACGTCGTCGACAACCTCTGAAGCAATCCGGGCCGACCGCAACTCGTGCTCGACATCGAGCCCGTAGCCGGTCTTGGTCTCCATCCACGTCGTGCCGTCGTTGACGGCTTCACGGCGCAGGCGCAGCAGGTTCGTGGTGAGCTTGTCGTCGCTCGCAGCGCGAGTAGCTTCGACGGTCGAGTTGATGCCGCCGGCGGAATACTTCGCGCCGGTCAGGCGCGCTTCGAACTCCGCGGTCCGGTCACCGGCGAAGACCATGTGGCTGTGCGAATCGACCCAGCCGGGCAACACGGCACAGCCGTCGACATCGGTGACCCGGTCGGCTGACGGCGCGTGCGCCGCGGGGCCGACCCAGGCGACGCTTCCGTTTTCGATGACCAGTGCGGCATCGTTCATCCGTTGACGCTCGGGGTCGTTCGTCGTGAGCTCGGCGATTCCGGTAATGAGTTCGCTGGTCACTTGCAACCTTTCAAGCACGGCACGGGTATGCCGGTGATTCCGGTTCTGGCTATCGTGATGTCTTCTTCAACACTCGTCGATAAAGGTGCGAGAGGGAATCGATGCCTGAGACTGCCACGATACCTCCAGACTCGCGATGGGCGACTCGGGCACCCGCGACCCACACGCTGAGCACGTCGGAACCGGTAGCAACCAGCCCGACCTGCTCTGGTCGTGATCCCGCCGTGCGGGCGGACTCCATGTCTATTTCAACCAAGTCGAGCGGGTCACCGACGGCCAGCGCAGCCGCGCCGAGTCCCAGCGACCGGTAGCCCGCGGTGGTCGCCGCGTCGAGCAGCTCGGCCGGGCTGAACCGACCACGCTCCCCGCTCGCGAGGCGCTCCCCCGCCTCGAGTCCGCGCAGCTCGAGCAACGGGTCGATGACCGCATTCTGGTCGGATCCGAGCGTGATCGACGCCCCGGCATCCGCCAGTGCCCTAGCCGGCCCGATGCCATCGCCGAGGTCGGCCTCGGTCGTCGGGCACATCACCACGTTGACCCCGGCATCGCCGAGCAGGCGGATGTCGTCACCAGTCAGGTGCGTCGCGTGTACCACCGAGAGACGGCTGGCGAGCACCCCGAGACCCGCGATGAGGGCCGTGGGCGTCGCGTCGTAGGCGGTGAGGCTCTCGGAATTCTCGCGCGGTTGCTCAGAAAGGTGAATGTGCAGTGGCACGTCGGCAGGAAGCCCCGCAACGATCTCGGCTATCGCTTCCGCTGGTACCGCGCGCACCGAATGGATCGCGGCCCCGAGCGTCACCAACGGGTCCGCTCGTTCGACCAGTCGCTCGCGGAGCGCGTACCAACGGGCGAGCCAGCCTGCGGCGTCGCCATCACCGAACCGCGCCTGCTCGGCAGACAGCGGCTGGCCGACGCCCCCGGCCAGGTAACAGGTGTCGAGAAGCGTGAGCCGGATGCCGACGGTCGCCGCGGCATCCGCCAGCGCCAGTTCCATGTCGTGATCGTCGTAGGCGCGACCCGACCGCTGGTGGTGCAGGTAGTGGAACTCGCCGACCGCCGTGTAGCCGTTCGCGAGCATCTCGCCGAAGACCGCGGTCGCGAGCTCTTGGTAGCTGTCGGGGTCGAGCACCGCGGCCACCCCATACATCTGCTCGCGCCAGGCCCAGAAGTCGCCGCCGGAGTCGTGGGTGCGGCCGCGGAGCACGCGGTGGAACAGGTGGGAGTGGGCGTTGGCGAACCCGGGGACGACGTAGCCCGCGCGGGCGTCACCGGGCTCGGCGACTACGCCCGCCTGACGGGACACGATACGGCCGTCAGCGCCGGTGACAAACCGGACGCCACTCTCGAGAAGCCCGCCGACGAGAACCTGCTCACACCAAAGAGAGGTCACAGCAGGTCTTTCAGTACGGCCACTAGCGCGGCAGCGCCAGCCTCGCAGTCGTCGTCGGTCGCGCCCTCTTCGGGCGCGTGCGAGATGCCTGTCGGGTTGCGCACGAACAGCATCGCGGTCGGCACCACCGCGGCGAGAACTCCCGCGTCGTGGCCAGCGCCGGTGGGCAGCATAGGGACGCCACCGAGTGTTGCGGCGACTCGGTCACGCAGCTCGGGATCGAACAGCACTTCCCCGCCGTAGGACTCCTCGACGATGTCGATGTCGCAGCCCTCGATTTCTGCCGCCGAACGAGCCGCGTCGGAGATCGCGGCGACGGCATCGAGGGTCTCGGCATCCGAGCCCGCTCGAACATCGAGCCACGCCGACACCCGCGAGGCGATGACATTGGTGCCTCCGGGAACGGGTTCGACTCGGCCGACCGTGGCGCGAACACCGGCAGTGGCACGGGCGACCTCGCGACTGGCGAGGATGGCGCTGGCCGCGACCACCATCGGGTCGTGCCGGTCGGCCATGTCGGTGGTTCCGGCATGGTTGCCCTGGCCGCGCACGCGGATGCGCCAGCGACCGTGGGCAAGGATGCTCGACGCCACGGCGACCGGCGCCCCGAGGTCGATGAGCCCGCGTCCCTGCTCGACGTGCAGTTCGACGAACACCCCGATGCGGTCGATGGCGTCACGGTCGAGACCGAGGTTCGCGACGTCCAGTCCGAAACCGGCCGCCGCCTCGCCGAACGTCGTGCCCGCGGCATCCGTCAGCGCGAGTGCTCGTTCGACACTAATCGCGCCGACCATGAGCCGGGAGCCGAGGCAGGCTATGCCGAAGCGGGCGCCCTCCTCTTCGGCGAAGACGACTACGGCAAGGGGGCGAGCGGGGGCGAATCCCTGGCGCTGCAGCTCGGCGATCGCGGCGAGCGCCGTGGCGACCCCGAGCGGACCATCGAGGGGCCCGCCACCGGGCACCGAGTCGAGGTGACTACCGGTGACGACGGCGTCTTTTCCGGGGGCACCCCACCAGGCCCAGATATTACCGTTGCGGTCGGTCTCGAGGCCGAGCCCGAGTTGAGTGGCGCGCTCGGTGAACCACTCGCGAAGCTCACGCTCGGCCGGGTCGAACACGTGCCGGCTGTAGCCGCCGCGCCTGGCGTCGCGGCCGACCGGGGCGATCTGCCGCAGCAGCGTCGCCACCGACCGTTCGGCCGCCATCGCTGCTACTTCCCTTCCCACATGGGCACGCGCAGGCCGCGCTCGCGGGCGACCTCGGCCGCTCGCTCGTAACCGGCGTCGACGTGGCGCATCACGCCGGTTCCCGGGTCGTTGATGAGAACGCGCTCGATCTTCTCGGCAGCGAGGTCGGTGCCGTCGGCGACGAGCACCTGTCCAGCGTGGATGGAGCGGCCGATGCCGACTCCCCCGCCGTGGTGCAGCGAGACCCAGGTGGCCCCGGATGCCGTATTCAGCAGCGCGTTCAAAATCGGCCAGTCGGCGATCGCGTCCGATCCGTCGAGCATCGCCTCGGTCTCTCGGTACGGCGAAGCCACCGAGCCGGAGTCGAGGTGGTCACGGCCGATCACGATCGGCGCACTCACCTGGCCGGTGCGAACGAGCTCGTTGAAGGCGAGGCCAGCGAGGTGGCGCTCTTTGTAACCGAGCCAGCAGATGCGCGCGGGCAGCCCCTCGAAGTGCACCTTCTCGCTCGCCTGGGTGATCCAGCGGCGCAGTTTCTCGTCGTTCGGGAAGAGCTTCAGGATCTCTTCGTCGGTACGCGCGATGTCGGCCGGGTCGCCGGAGAGCGCAACCCAGCGGAATGGCCCGCGGCCCTCGGCGAACTGGGGGCGGATGTACGCGGGAACGAAGCCGGGAAATTCGAACGCCCGGTCGTAACCGCCGAGCTCGGCCTCACGGCGGATCGAGTTGCCGTAGTCGAACACCTCGGAACCCGCCTCCTGAAATCCGACCATCGCGGCAACCTGCTTGCCCATCGTGGCGCGCGCCCGATCGGTGAACCCGGCCGGATCGACCTCGGCTGCTGCTTTCCACTCGGCAACGCTGATGCCCTCGGGCAGGTAGCTGAGCGGGTCGTGGGCCGACGTCTGGTCGGTGACGATGTCGACGGTGACCCCACGCTCGAGAATGTCGGTGAAGACCGTGGCGGCGTTGCCCACGATGCCTATCGAGAGCGCTGTGCCGGACTTCTTGGCGGCATCCGCCCGAGCGAGCGCGTCGTCGAGGCCGGTGGCCAGTTCGTCGAGGTAGCCGTGGTCGATGCGGCGCTGCAGCCGGGTCTCGTCGACGTCGACGATGATCACCACTCCCCCGTTCATCGTGACGGCGAGCGGCTGGGCGCCACCCATTCCGCCGGCACCGCCGGTGAGGGTGAGGGTGCCGGTGAGGCTGCCGCCGAAGCGCTTGTCGCCGATCGCGGCGAAGCACTCGTAGGTTCCCTGCAGGATTCCCTGCGTGCCGATGTAGATCCACGACCCCGCGGTCATCTGGCCGTACATGGTGAGGCCGGCTTCTTCGAGGCGACGGAACTCGGGCCAGTTCGCCCAGTCCCCGACGAGGTTCGAGTTGGCGATGAGCACGCGGGGAGCCCACTCGTGCGTACGGAAGACCCCGACCGGCTTTCCGGACTGCACGAGCAGGGTCTCGTCGCTCTCGAGCGTTTCTAGCGTGCGGACGATTGCGTCGTAAGCTTCCCAGCTGCGGGCGGCTTTGCCCGTGCCGCCGTAGACGACGAGGTCTTCGGGCCGCTCGGCGACCTCGGCGTCGAGGTTGTTCATGAGCATGCGGATCGCGGCTTCGGTCTGCCAGCTCTTCGCGGTGATCTCGCTGCCT
>Ga0247729_10000279_pt1 | contig 22193 bp, 18 predicted proteins | sample UWRJL133311R2_FD_180958 | JGI IMG/M metagenome (GOLD analysis project Ga0247729, IMG submission 180958) | Plant litter microbial communities from Arlington Agricultural Research Station in Wisconsin, United States - UWRJ-L133-311R-2 | ecosystem: Environmental > Terrestrial > Plant litter >... | reverse complement strand
CCGTGCACTTCTGGTAATCGGCACAGTGAACAAGTGTGCATCGGCGTTCAAGTCTAACCCGGCGTTATAGTTAACTCGATCTGATTGAGTTTAGCCGCCTCCCATCGCAGACTATACAGATGCGCTGCCAAGCGCGGGGGAAGCAACGTCTCGTCACTCGGCCGCTCTACAACAATCCGCAGCGCCTCAGCTTCGAACCACCGAGCAAGAGTCGGATGGGTGCGGATGTCTTTCTTCGAAGATTTCTCCAACGTGTATTTCAAGGCATCTGGATGCGTTTCGCGGCCAGCGAACGTTGTGTCGTCGGCATGCGCAAATATGATGACGCCCGGACCGAGAATCTTCGCATTCATCCCACGGCTTCGGTTATCGAGCAGGATATTTTCGAGGGTCAGTCCATCCAGCTCTTGATCTCGGCGCTCGATCCTCCAGTTTTTTTCCGGCTCTGGACTGCTGAAGTTCTTACTCCGCAGCGCGGCAAGATCTGCCTGCAGATGCTCGTTCATGTTGAGATACGCGAGCGTCGTCTCGAGCTCTGCATGTCCGAGCGCCCTTTTCACCAGGTATGGGTGACCATTGCGAGCGGTGATCAGCAGGAGAGCCATTGTTGGCCGGAACCGCTGAAGATAAGCAGTTTCTTCAGATCCGACATCTAGCCGGTGTGCTTTCGCGAAACGATCGACCAGTTCCGGCGTATGCGAAGTCAGGCGACCGCCGATGCCGTCAAACCGAACACGAAGCCAAAGGTGCTCACTTTCCGCGGCAGTCGCCAGAGCTTCCTGTGCGCGAACGGCTTCGCCGACCGAAACGCTTACGGGCCAGCCTATCGAGTCGCCTCCTGGCTTGGTCGAATTCTTGAAGGTGCGCGATGAGATGAAGTCGGCCTCCTTATCGTTCAAGACGAACCGAGAAAGGCAGCCCCGTTCCATCCAGAGCAGTTCGCCCTGTCGGCCGGCGGTCCCCATGGCGACACGCTGCAGATTTCCGGCCTGCAACATCGCCGCGAGGTTCATCAAGCCGGCCACGTCTTTCGCGGGAAACTCATAGTCGTGAAGGAAGGGAAGCTCCTTCACTTGGAACGAATTTTTCTTGAGGTACTCGCGATAGCGTTCGCGCACCTCGCGGGAGGACGATCCGGAGCGCAGGCATCGGCTGATCTCAGCAAGATGGGAGCAGATATCGTCTGCCAGCTCGTGGATGAAAAAGTCGTGCACTCGCATGAGACCGAGACAATAGTCGTTCGAGAACGGCGACGCGCTCGCTTCCGACACTCCCCGGAAGTTCGGCCGCGAAGCATCGTCTTCGAAAAGTTCTTCGAGTGCGATGACCATTCCGTCATATGCCGCGCGGCTGAGCGCATCATCAAGTTGGCCAGAAGCGCCGTACATATAAACGCGCCTTAAGAGGGTGCGGAGGATGGACGGGGTATTTGCACCGGGCGCCCAATTCTGGGAAATCTCCTTGACGAAGGTGGCGCCGTCGTCGCCGGTTAACGACATCAAAGTCGCTCGCCTCTCAAGGCGTGAGCCGTCGTTCACGAAAGCAAGGAGCCGCAGAAACATCGCGAGATCGCGTTTGACGGTTCCGAGCGCGCTATGGCCCCGACCGGCGCCTTTCATCAGCATAATGCAGACGCCCTTCGCGACCAGCAGCATCTCCGAACACACGGGGTGTGTCAGGCGATATGGGCCAACCTCCACATTCCAGTCGATCTTCCTTCGCCAGGCATCTGGTGCCCCACAGAGCCTTTGATCGAAATACCAGACGTCGTCGCTGGCGATCGACCCATATGGACACTCGAGAGTTTCCGTGGACACACGCTGGCTGAGGAAGTCGGCAGCGGAGGTCGCGCTTTGCAATCTTCCCCAGATACGTCGTGTTTTGCTGACGAGGTTGCTCACTGCTGCGCCTTCTCTATCGATCCGAGGATCCCTTCATCAAACGCGTGTTGAAATCCTGCGGGCATTACCAGGACGATGGCTCCTGGCGCTTTGGTCTCCTTCTTGTAGCCAGAAGGCCGATCGGGCCAATGGAGGTGACGAGAAAACGCATCGTCCATCAGTTCGATCATGCGATCGCGGATCGTTTCGCTCTGTTCGAGGTTCAGCTCAGGTTGATCGAGGTACACGGCACCCGTGTTCGAGCTCGTGTGAACCATCGCCGTCTGCAGTCGTCGCGGAGAATGATTCGAAGATTTGTATGTTTTCTCTGCGAAAGAATCTCGCACGCGGTGCGCGCTCCACTGCACATTCTCGCCGCGCTCTCGGATGTCGCGCTGGCGCAGAATTTCGCTCGCCATCTCCTGGATCGGCGTACCGCGGCCTTCGACATACACGGGTGCGATCGGGCGCGCGCCGAGAGCCAGCCAGACGCTGTCCAGATAAGGGATAAGCTGATCGATCTCTCCGATCACCTCTGGAGTTTTTGGTGCCAGTCTGAGCTCTCCAAGCCTCCGTTTAGTCCAATCGTGGATGGGAGCGGTCATCTGTATCACCGTCTTGATGATGTTGTAGATCGACTCCTCGTCACCGAGCGTCGAATCCCATCCGACGACCGCGCCCTTCGATCTGCTCTTTCTGGAGTAGACGAGCACTTCGCCGGTATGACGATCGACGCGGCTCCAGTCGTTACGGTCGATGTCCAGGATCGTCGCGAGATTCGCGCCGGTTCGATGCACCATTTCGCAGATGATCGGGACCAAATCGAACTTCGTAGGGAGGAACCATCGGTAGAGAGCGGCAAGTCCGCTGCTCGCTTCTTTGGCCGTCGTCCGCCCTGTGCGATCGGGTCCGCGCCACAGCGACATAGCGTCCGAATGAAAGGTGAAGGTCCGTGCGTCGATCTGATACTTTGCGTTGAACTGCGTGATGTCAGGCAGCGATTGAAGCAGCTCGCCTCGGACGAAGTGTAGGATGTTCTCGCGGGTTCTGATCTGCTTGTAGTTTCGCACACCTCGCTGGACCGACAACAGATAGTCGGAAAGAGCGCTTGTGCCGGCGTCGGCCAGGGTGTTTGCAAGCCGCCACCTCCGAACGGTCCGCAGCCGTTCGGTCCTGAAGACGTCGATAAGCTGCTCTTCCATGGCGACGGAATATGGCGTTTCGATCGCTCGCCTTGCACTTGGCATTCGACTGTGCGGGTTCTTCGGCAGTTCTACGCGGATGCCGGCGTTCGCGCAGGCCTTGGTCACGGCCATGCGGCAAACCTTATAAGTCGCGGCCTTCCGCGCTGAAATTTCGTTGTCTTCATCGAGGAGATCATCAAACGCGTCCCACACCTTACCGGGAATATCGGCGACGTCGCTCACCTGGACGGTCGTGTCTCGCGCCTCGATGATGTCGAGAGCTTGCCAGAAATATGACATTGCCAGGGTCCAATCCGCGACGACGAACCTACCGCGTTTCGGCAGCTCCCCTCTCACGGCTGAGACGATCTGTGCCGCCAATTGCGGACGTCCACTGTACGAACGTACGCCTTTCGCGGGCAAAGTACGTCCCGTCGCGTAATGGCTTAGATCGAATTTTTTGCCAGGATAGTAGCGACCCGACCGGGAGCGGCGTCCGCGTACATGCACAGTATACTGGTCGATCATTGCTTTTCCTTCTCGGCTCGAAGCTTACAGGCGATCGCGTGCCGCACCGGCCCGAGATAGCCGTTTGTCGTGCCGATATGGGCATGGCCCAGCAGGATCATCAGCTCGATTTGCGCGATGGTTATCAACGCTTCGATATCTTGCGGTGCGTACTTGCCGTCAGGGCTGCCGATAGCTTTCAATCGCTTAACGACAAAATCGGCCATGTGATCGCACGCGTAGGCGTGCCGCAGCCAGTGAAGCCTCGCTTCTACGTTGAGGTCGGTGCATGCCTTTCGAAACGCTTGGTACAGACCATGATACGAGATAGGGTCGCCGTTCTTACCGTTGAGGAGCAGCGCCGTCGGCTCCTGACCATCGTGCCTTTCGCGATACTTCCGCACGCGATTTGGCCGTTCGTCGAAGCGGTAGCGATTGATCTCCTCCATCAATTCCGGATCGATCTCCGGGAAACGGCGATGGCCTCCCTTTCCGATCACTTCGAAGTGGTCGTTATTGAAGATGGATGCCGTCGAAGTCTGCGGCATGAGCGAATTTTCGATCTTTCCTCCTTCAAACGGCCGCAGGCCGCTACCGCGTCCGAGGCGGATTGCGATCCGGTAGGCCGGATCAGTCATCGTCTGCAGGACCGACGTGAACGTCGTCGGATCGATATATCTGATCGGCGGTGCGGTACCCTGCTTTCGTAGGATGGCAATCGACGGGTTTTTGCCTTCGGCCGAGATGTTCGCTGTCACCACAAGATTCGACCGCTTCCCTTGCCATGCCGCCCACTGGGCGCAGTACATGAGGCTGTACTGCAGCCTGCCGATCGTCCCGCTGCCCATTTTTGCCTGCTCCAGATCTTCGCCGAGTTCGTCGATATCTTCTTCCGTGACGTCGATGATGGAGATGCTTTTCGCTTCGAGCAGTCGAAGCCCGCGCGAAAGATCTCCGGCATGGTTCCGTAGCGACCTGCCCCGCATTTTCATTTTCGGTCGGCCCATCCACGGTTGCGGATCTCGGCTTGCTCTCTTCGTGAAATCGCGGGTGTGGCGAGCATAAAGGTAGGAATTCGCATCGTACCGGTCGCACCCAAGCTCGTAGAGAAATGCCGCTCCGTTCAGTCTTTTATCGACGCCGAGCGCGATCCCCGACGGGCCCATTATGTAGACCGCCTGGGCCGGCCGGCGCCGGGGATGTTTGTGAGCGGCTGGCATCGGAGCTCAGTTGAACTTCGCGCCCGAACGACCAGAACCCTGCGATCCAGACCGTTCACCGATCAGCTGCAGCGACAGCATCTTCGTCGGGTTCCCACGTGCGGCGGTGAACGCCATGCAGATCGTGGTGGCAGGGTGCGTGTCGGTGTTCGGGTCGCTCTTGTTCGAAAACTTTGAGGTGTCGGTGGTGGGCATGATGTCAGCTCCGTCTCTGTGAAAGAGTGTTGTTCAGGATGGAAGAGTGTGCATCCTGATGCTAGACAAAGCATGACGTTTTCGGTTAGTCCACCGAAGAGAACATTCTTACTTAACGCGGACTTAACGCGCTCGGCATGTTATTGATTTTAATGCATAAATCGGTCCTTGATTTTCGGCCGTTAACAAGCAAAGTGTGCATCCAAGGGAGAATGGAATTGCGCCAGCTCGTCGAGAAGCTTCGAAATGCCAAGCGAAACAAACAAGCTTGGTTGGACATCGCTTTGACTTTTCGAGAGATCGGAAGGACGCAAGGCGGGCTCAATCTGGAGCGCGAAGCAGCGGAGGCATCCGGTTACACGGTGGGCGTTTTGCGACGTTTCGTCGTCGTCATGGAATTCTTAGAATCCGACGCTTTTGACAAATCGATGCTGCCACCAAAACGGGTGCTGGAGACATCCTTCACGGCCGTCGAACAGATCCAGCGCATCGCCAGGCTCGATCCGGAACGTGCGAAGGAACTGATCGCAGATCTCTCCGAAAGGTCGCTGCGAATAGACGCGCTTCGAGACGAATATGCTCAGTTACAGAAATCTTCGTCCGCTCGCCTCGAAGCGTCCGCGTTTTCGACGTCGAACTCCGACGAGATCGACGGCGGTGCTCCGATCGCCCTAAGCACTCAGTCTTTCAATATAAAATCGGGCCCTCGGTCGGTCGCGGCTCTCCAGCGCCGCAGCCGAGCCGAGAAAGCCTTCCGCCTAATCGGAGCGATGCTTCCGGACATTAGCGGCAACGTCGAACGATTTGATCGGCCTACGGGGATACCGTCCGCCCCGTTGCGATGCGATGCGATTGCCTGGCTCGACGTGTCGTTCAAGACCGGCGATGGATTCGAAATCGTGTACGCGCCAGCCGCAATGACGGAGGTCGCATTCTCTGATCAGGTCAGCCGCGCGATCGTCGCCGCCATGTTCTTCAGGCGCCATTTCATCGTCTTCACCGACGACTCAGATCGCAAATTCATCAGCAAAGCCGAGCGTATGATCGCGGATCTCGACCTCCGCTCAGTCGGGTTGCTTGCGCTCGGAGACATGCAGAGACCGGTCCGCGTCAGGCCCCCCGACAATGCCCGCCCGGAGCCGGACCGACGCCATCTCTTATTCAAATTATGCCCTAAAGGCAGGTGGGCGAGCGACTCTGACGCGTGAGCGCTCGTAGGAACAATACTTTCTGAGATCTGAACACCGCTAACCCTCTCGCAGTGGTCCTAATCGTGTCCAATCGAACAGTTGATTTAGAGGGTCTATCCTGTTTTCCCTAATTGTCACGCAACGTAAGCATAACGGTGTTTGTTTATGTTGTGGATGCGGAAATTGGGAATTTAGCGCATCTTACTCTGATTTCCTTAGGAGATCAGGAGCTGCTGGCAGTGGGAGCTTCTGAAAAGACAAACAAACATTGCAAGCCGAGCGCTATGTCAGCGATGGCTTGATACCCGACGACGGCGACGTCGACCGCCTGGTCAAATTACTTAGTCATCCGCTGCATTCCTACCGTGACTTCGCGATCGCTTTGGCCGCCAAGGCCTAAGACCGGAGCGTCCTGCCGGCGCGGCCTAAATAGAGGTCGCACTGGCCGCCGGACATGACCGACCGCTTCGCGCCAGAACCTGCCGATCATGCTGCAACTGAGGGCAGCTCCACTACTTGAACGAGCCCGCCGGTGTCACCGTTACTTATCGTGATTTCCCCACCGTTTCTCCGCACGATCTCGCGTGAGATCGAAAGCCCCAATCCCGCACCCGGTATGCTCCGGGTGCGAGCGGGATCGACGCGGAAGAACGGCTCAAATACCTGATCCATGAGGTCTGTAGCGATCCCTGGCCCGGTATCGCGGATGGTGATGCGTGCCGTAAGGCCTCCGCTGACGCTGACGGTGCCGCTTTCTCCATGGGTCGCGGCATTTATCATCAGGTTGCGCAAGGCTCGGCTCAGGGCCACGCGATTACCCTTCACGCAAACATGCGTAGCGTCGGAGATGGCGACCTTGAATTGCTGTTGTCGCAACTCGGCGACAACGCTCTCCACCAGATCGTCCATGGGTATGACCTCCGACAGCGTCGCGGTCGACTCTTCCCGAACCAGCTCGATCGCACTGTTAGCTATATGCTGGAGTTCCTTGATGTCGCTGAGCCACAGCTCCCGGTCATCATCGTCCACGACGAACTCTGCCCGCAACCTCATTCGGGTTAGCGGCGTGCGGAAATCATGGCCCGCTCCGGCGATAAGACGCATGCGGCTCTCGATTGCCCTCGTCAACCTGGAAGACAGGGTGTTGAGCGCGACCGCCGTCGCACGGACTTCAGCAGGGCCGTGTTCCGGCAGGTAGGGCAGCACCCCATCGGGTCTGACCATTTCGACCGCGCTTTCGAGCATGGCCAACGGCCTTATCATGCGGTTGGCAGCGAGCACTGCCACCGCGCCGATACCGATCGTGATAAATGCAAGCCACCAAATGAGTTCGATGTCAGGCGGCGGATCGACGTCCACGATCAGCCAGCCGCGCGACCCGACCGGCACCGATGCCAACTGGAATCGTCGCCCCTCCAGGCCGGCCTTGCGCGTGATGACGACGTCGAGCGGACTGCCGAGACGAGCGGTCAGAGACCGAAACATTTCCGTCCGCTTCTCATCTATCGTGCCACTCGCCGGCTCCGACACCAGTTCGCGCTCCGTGGGATCGTTGGCGGCGAGGCGCTCCATCTGGATGAGCTGCCTGGCGAGCAGATCGACGACTTCGTCATCGGGCGCCCTGAAAACATACATCGTGGCGACCGTAATCGAGACCACCACAGTCACGATCGATATCACGAGCAGCAATACGATCTTTGCGCGGAGGGTGTTCATGCGTTAGTCCTCGACATGAACGACCTTTGCAACCAGCTGGTAGCCGCCGTTTCGAACAGTCTTGAACAAGCAGACAGCAATGCCATCGGACAACTTTCGACGCAGACGGCTTACCAGCACATCAATGGAACGATCGAGCACCTCCCCGTCACGTCCGCGCGTCAGATCCAGCAGCTGATCGCGCGACAACACACGGCCGGGACGGACGAGAAACGCCAGCAGCAAGTCGAATTCTGCACCGGTGAGATCGATTTCACTACCACCAGGATCGATAACCGATCGCGACGCCGGGTCTGCCGTGAATCCTTCGAAAGCATACCGCACCACGTCACTTGAGGTCGTGCGATTTTCCCTGCCGCGGCGCAGGACCGCACGAATTCGGGCCACCAGCTCGCGAGGGTTAAACGGCTTTCCAAGGTAATCGTCGGCACCGATCTCAAGTCCGATGATCCGATCGATATCTTCCGTCAAAGCGGTGAGCAGAATGATCGGGACCGTGGACTTCATGGCCCTCAGATCGCGACAGAGGTCGAGGCCGGACCCGTCAGGAAGCATCACATCGAGAACGATCAAGTCAATGTGGTTGGTAACGAGACGCTCGCGCACGTCGGCGCACTTCGACGCCAGCTGGACGCGGAATCCCTGCGCCTGCACGTAACGAGCCAGAAGCTTCCGAATTTCGAGATCGTCGTCGACAACAAGAATCTGCGGCACATGCATCACTTTGAATTCCGAGTCTTCCCCCGCGGCAGTATTAGTCGTGTTGAGGGGAGCATGATTGATAAGTTTTGTAACCCAGGATTTCCTTAGCCGATTGTGGCGGCCCTTTGACACAAAAACCACCTGACTGGAAATACTTCGACACATTCGGCCCGAGTTCAAGCAACCTCAGACCGTTACTGGTGGCTTAGCGACAAACACTTAGGGGTCTCGAATGCGCTTTCTCACCAGCCGCCATCGGTTAACGGCATTGGCTGCTCCTTCCGGCAGCCAATGTCCGGCCCAGCATCGTGCATCGATGCGGACATCCTGTTCCTCACTCGTCTTCGCTGTGACTGCCGTCGCCATGCTGGGGGGATGCGCGACGGTTCCCGCGGTTCAGGGCAACCAGCTTTCGTCTTACGACGGACTTTCTCCTTCGGACGGCAAGCTCACCAAGTCGAAACTCATGGTCAAGAAGGAAAACGTGCTGGCAGCGCAGACGATCAACATCGCAAATACCACATTCCCCTCCACGCTCGCGCCTAAACTGACGGGAGAACAACGGCTCCTGGTCGCGAACGCCGTGAACCGCGCGCTGTGCATCAGCCTGAGCGACCGCTTCCGGGTCGTGACGCCCGACGAGCCGGCGGATTTGACGGTACGGGCGACGGTCACGCGGGCGACAGAAACCGATGAGATCGCAGCCGGCGTTTCCGCTGCCGCGTCGATCAGCACGTCGTTCATCGACATGGGGACGAGCGTGCCGATCCCGATCCCCCGCATACCCTATGGTCTGGGCGATCTCGCGATCGAAGCCGAAGCGGTCGATCCTTCCGGACGCCAGCAGGCCGCTATGCTGTGGGGCAGAGGTGCCGGCGTCTTCTTCAGCTCCCCGAGAGTCTCGAAGTCCGCCGACGCATACGAACTTGCGTCGGCATTCGGCGACGACTTCGGTCATCTTTTGGTTAAAGGCGAAACCCCTTTCAAGATGAACATGAACCTTCCGACGTGGCAAAAAGTGAATTCCAACCTGGGTCTTGCGCCAAAATACGCCGCTTGCGAGGCCTATGGTCGTTCCCCCGGCGTCGCCGGATTGGTCGCCGAAAATCTCGGACTGCCGCCGGAGTGGACCGACAAGGGCGCCGCCCAGGCCTCCGCCAGGCGTTAGCAGCAGGCAAGCGCGCATGCAGGGACGTCGCTTAGGTCGGGCGACGTCCTCAAGAGTAACTTGGTAGTCCGGGCAAGGTTGGCCTGATTGCATTTGAGGCAGCGGTGCCTGCCATCGGCCAGGCGCGGAGATGTTCTCCCCACCTTGCAACCGGCGGTGACCGTTAGTAGGCCGCGGTCGTGAGCGACCGCTCGAATCCCCGGCCGCCGGCGGCTTTGGCCAATCCGAATTCATACAGCGTCTTCATGTATTTCCGATCGAAGGTCACCAGTCCCGGCGGGGTCGGCACGCCGGGGTCGACCGATGTTGCGTTGAATTCCCAGTTGTTGCGGCGACAGAATGCGTAGGTCGCGATCATCGTATTGCGGGTATTCGCCTTGACCGCGGTCTGGAAAGAGCGGACGACGATCGGAAGCGTGTAATCCGCCGTATATGCCGGGTCTGCGTTGAGCTTCCCGTTGATGATAACAAAGAGCCGGGACCTCGCGCTGCTATCGGAGGTCACGAGCACAGCCTCCGGTACAGGCGTGACGTTTGAACTGACGCCGCCGTCGACGTGCATCTCGGAATAGGCCTGGCCACCCGATTCGACTTCGATGAGCACCGGCGGAAAGATGCCCGGGATGGCCGCCGATGCCGCCAGCACGTTCCGGAACAGATCCTGGCGTCGCGGGCTTGTGCTCGCGGCGATCTCTCCCATGTTCCACAACGTCGTCGATTGCCGATCGATGTTGGTCGTGGCGATGATAAGGACCTTGCCTTGACGATGACGGGCCGCGACCGCCTCGATCAGCGTATCGTCGGCGAAGCGGAGGATCAGCTCGCGCAACGGGCCGGATTCGTAAACGCTGGAGCCGATGATCGCATCGGCGCCCGCGATCTGAAGTAGATCGTTGGCCATGCCCGTGGTAAACATCGTCTTGAGAGTGGCGTCGTGCTGAGCGCCCAGAAACGCGAACGGCGCGATCAACGCGCCGACACTCGAGCCGGTCACAACATCGAAGTCCGGTCGCTTGCCGGTTTGCGACCAGCCGGCCAGAAAGCCGGCTCCGTATGAGCCGTCCGCCCCGCCGCCCGACAAGGCAAGAATCGCAAGCGGCTTGCGGCTGGCCTGAAACAGCCTTGTAATCTCCTGGGTCGTCAGCCGCGCCTTCGGAATATTCGGGATGACGGTCTGGTTCTGGGAAGAAATCGGGGCGCGAGGCAACGAAGCGCAGCCCGTCAGCAACACCGACGACGCCACGGTGACGAGGAGTAATGAGCGCATCATTGCGCTCAACGGTCAGCAGGCATGGCCATCAGCTGGTTCGTTTCAGGCCCATCCGGTACCCGGGTCCAGGTCCGCGGCGTGCCCAGCCGATCGGCACTCAGATATACTTGAACGAGCAGGCTGGTGCCGTCATCGTTCAGCAGCATCCGGGCTCGGTACAGATGGCCATCCAGAGGATTGAGAATGCGGCCGTTCTCATACAAAAGCCCATCCTTCTTCATGCCGATGATAAAGGTCAGCCCCAGAGCCGGCGCATCTTTCTGGATCCCCTGGCAGGCCCGACAGAGCACGCTCGCCGCGTCTTCTCCTCGGCCGAAAAATATCTTCACAATCTGACCTTCGTAGACCCCGTCCCTCATGTAGATCTTGAACCAGCCTGTCGGATTGCCGGCGTCGTCGGCGATCTGCCAGACGCCTTCCGCAGTCGGCTGCGTCGATTGCGCCGGGAACGGCCAGACGATCAGACAGATGCTCGCGACAATTCGAATGATATTCACGGCTTGTCTTCCCGGAAGTTTGCCTGGACATCGGTCGGGCACAAGGACGCTTCGGATTCCGTACCGGCCGCCATCGACGTCGATTCGGCATCGAACGGTGGCGTACTCTGACGCCTCGCACAGCCGAGATGCTCTGCTGTGGCGCGTGTGTCCAACGAGGCGCGAGGTTGCCACGCTGTTCGCACAGACTCCTGGTCGCAAACGACTTCCTGCGACGCATCGTTCGTCGCAAGGCTTGCATCGGACAGAGCGCGCGAGCCGGGCACCTGTCGCAGGAGCGTCGGCGTGCTCAACTTCATCAACCTGCCGAATGCCTGTGCCGGCCAATTGCGGTCGTAGTCCATCGCGGTCCTCTTTCAGGGTTGAAAAGCTTGCAAGGCGACAATCCCCGTGCGGGTCGGCGTAAATTGGGCGCTATATTTCCCAAGATTTCGATTTGGCTGGATGTTGATGCGGAAGATTGCCTGCGGCCGGAACCAGTTTTGCTTGCGCCGCTCCGCAGCGGCGGCATCGGGGAGCGGCCATAAGCACGCTCGGAGCTGACGAACCGCGAGCGGGACGCTCACTTCTTTTGTCGGGAAAGATTGATCGACACCTCCGACACCCATGCACCCGGGGATTCAAAGGAAAGCTTTTGACGGTCGCCTTCCGTATGGACGGTGAGCAATGCCGTGATCGTAGCGCTCTCGATCTTCGCGTCGATCACGCCATTGACGTGCTGACCCGAGAACTGTCCGCCTTGACGATACTGGCTTTCAAACCAGTTGCCCGAAAGCACCGATCCTTTCTGATCTATATTGGCGCTCAGTTGCATCTTGTAGGCCTCGCTGGCACAGCGCATGTCCATCTTCACCGACTGTCCCTCGTTCCCGACGAGATAATCGATCTTGCAGCGAACACGCTCGCGCGGTCCATCGGACGGCTTCATCGATCCCGCCCCCGACCAAGAGCCCGCGAGACTGTTCAAGCTTTGCTCCGCCCAGGCTGGCGTGCCGAGCGCGACGGCGATCAGGAGTGCACATCCTAGAGCTCGTAACATGGCTATCCCTATGTGAGGTGATCGATGAAACGTTCCGCAACGGATGCCCGAATTGAATACGTTTTTGGGCGTTCGTCCGTCTCATTCGCGCACGACAAGGTCGTGCATGAAAACCCTCGCGGTCATACTTGCTTTGGCTCTGTCATCCATCGCCCTGGCTGTCGTCACGGACAGGACGATGAGGCAGGAAAATCGACTTCCTCCCTCCATTCGCATCGGGATCGCCCGATAGCTTACTTGCGAGCAGTTTCGCATTCTCGGCGGAGGATGGGCGGCCAGGGTAGCGATATTGGACTGCGCAGGAGAAAGCGGCGATGTGAGAGCGCGCCATTTTTTCCCGCAGCCAGCGAATCAAGGCGACATCCACTCGGCTGGGCAATCCGCACAAGACGAGGCCCGCACACGATGCCGCGAAGAAAACCGCATTGTAGATGAGATGGACCATCGTTGAACCCCGGGCTGCGTGGCGTATAGCCACTTCGTCGTCGCCCAAGCTTTGACGTGCGGCGTGGGCGAAAATTCGGCGGCGGGTGTCGCAACGTTGCTCCGGCCTGTGAAATGATTTCTGAACGTTGAGGCGGGATTCACGCGTCGATCACCTTAGCCAGACGTGTTGGTACTAGGCGTCCGGTTTCCGATCGAGTTCGTCGCGTTGCAGCCCGCGAAAGCGACGTCGGACCCACTGCTCGCAGTCGTCCATCACCGTGAAGAATGCCGGAACGTAGATCAGGCTCAGGATCGTCGAGCTGAACAGGCCTCCGATGACGGTGATCGCCATCGGCGCGCGCCGCTCGGATTCCGCGCCAATTCCGAGCGCTATCGGCAACATGCCGGCGGCCATGGCGATTGTCGTCATGACGATCGGCCGGGCGCGCTTGCGGGCGGCTTCCAGCATCGCTTCCGCGCGCTCCATTCCGCGGTCACGCCGGGCTGTGATGATGTATTCGACCAGAAGGATCGAGTTCTTGGCCGCGATGCCCATCAAGGTCAGAATTCCGATAAGGACGGGCAACGAGATCGTCGTCCGGGTGAGCAGCAGCAGACCGAAGGCGCCGCCAAACGACAATGGGAGCGCCGTCAGGATGGTGAGGGGCTGGACGAAGCCATTGAAGAGCAGCGCCAGGATGAGGAAGAGCAGCACCACGCCGGCACCGATCGCAAGGGTGAAGCTGCCGAACAACTCCTCCATGCGCTCCGAATCTCCGGCCCGTTTCTGGGTCACCGAGGTCGGTAACGCCATGATCGACGGCATCTTCGCCACAAACTCTTCGGCCTCTCCCACCGTCAGTCCGGTCAATTCCGCTTCGACGGTCTCGCTCCGGCTCCGGTCCAGACGATCGATCTGGACGGGTCCGGCGCCGAACATTAGATCGGCGACCGAGAGCAACGGCACTTGTTTCTCGAACGCCGGGACCTGCAGAATGGAGAGCCGGGAGAGATCCTTTCGTGCGGCATCGTCCAGCATCACGCGGATCGGGATCTGCCTGACGTCCAGACTGAATTTGGCGAGGTTCTGTTCTATGTCTCCGACCGTGGCGATATTGACGGTGCGGGCGATCGACGTCGTCGAAACGCCGAGCGCTGCTGCCTTGTCTTTCTTCGGAACGATCTGGAGTTCGGGCATGGCGAGACTGCCGGTCGCGGTCGCGTTGCGAAAGCCGGGCGTCGCACGCATGTCCTTCACGAGGCTCTGGGCTGCTGCCGACAAAGCGTCGGCATCGTCGCCCAGCAGGGAGACCTGGATCGTTGCAGCGGATGCGCCATCGCCGCCGAACCGTGCCCTTGCCCCGGTCACATGCGGAAGCTCCGCAGAAATCGCGGTTTCGAACGCCTGCTGCGAAATCATCCGCTCGCGCCGGGGCACGAGATTGATGGTCACGGTCGCCTTCCTGATCTCGCCGATCGAGGTGGACAGGTCACCCGGACCGGACATGGTCGATATCTGGGCGCCGATGGTGGAATAGACGGAGGCAACTTCCGGCCGGGCGTTGAGGCGTTCCACGAGCTTGCGAGTCGTGGAGTCGGTCTCCTCGAGAGTTGCGCCGGGCGACAATTCGACGGTCAGGATGGACCGGCCGCGATCCGCCGTCGGCATGAAATCCGCCGGCAGATTCAGAACCAGCGGAAGCGAGGCGATCAGGAATACGGGACCGGCTGCGATGGTCACCCATCGATACTTCAAGGTCCACTGCAGTGTCCTGACATAGAAGCGAACCCAGGCGGGCTCGGGTCGCTCCTTGGTGTCCCCTTTGAGCAGATAGGCGGCCATCAGCGGCGTCAGCATGCGGGCTACGACGAGCGAGAAGAACACGGCGCTGCAGACGGCGATCGAGAAAGCCTTGAAGAACTGTCCGGGTATCCCCGGCATCAGCCCGACCGGCACGAAGACCGCTATGATCGCGAAGGTCGTCGCGACGACGGCGAGCCCGATCTCATCGGCGGCGTCGATAGCGGCATCGTAGATGCTCTTGCCGGTTTCCCTGATGTGTCGGACGATGTTCTCGACCTCCACGATCGCATCATCCACCAAGATCCCGACCACCAGCGCGATCCCCAACAGGGAGATGTTGTTGAGCGACTGGTTCAGAACGAACATCACCGCGAAGGTGGGAATGAGAGATAGCGGAAGCGCGAGGCTCGAGATAAGCGTGGCGCGCATATCCCGCAGGAACAACCACACGACCAGAACGGCCAGCAACGATCCCAGCAGCAGCGCTTCGATCGCGGCATCGTAACCTTCAAGGACGGCATCGACCGACGAAGTCACTTCGATAATCTTCGTTTTCGGATGTGCAGCCGCGAATTCGGTGACCCGCTTCCTGACGGCGCGAGCGACCGCGACCTCGCCGGTGCCGACGGCGCGGAATACGCTGAAGCCGACCACCTCGCGGTTGTTCAACCGGGCGCGCTGCCGGGGCTCCGCCCATGACTGTTCGATCGTTCCGAGGTCGGACAGCTTCATGCTCCGCCCGTCGCTGAAAGCGAGCCGGGTGTCCCGGAGCGAGGAAACGTCGGGAACGCTTCCGACGGTTCGGATCGCCTGCTCGCCTTCTCCCAGCGTCGCACGTCCGCCGGGCTGATTGACGTTCTGCGCCTTGATGAGTTCGGAGACCTCATAGGCGGTGAGACCGAACGCGGCGAGGCGGTCGGGATCCAGCCTGACCGAGATCTCCGCATCCACCCCGCCCGCGCGCGAGATGCGTGCCACCCCGGAAACCGAAAGAACCGCCTTGGCAATGTCGCTATCGACGAACCAGCTGAGCTCGTCGGGCGACATTCCGGGCGCGTCGACGATGAAGGTCAGTATCGCCTGCTGCGTGGCTTCGACACGCTGGATGACGGGATCGAGAACGCCCTGCGGCAGCTTCCCGCGCACCGTGGCGACGGCGTTGCGGACGTCGTTCGTGGCACGGTCGATGTCGGTGCCTATGGTGAATTCGACACTGCTGGAGGACATGCCCTCGTTCACGCTGGACCTGACGCGATTGGCATTGCCCAGACCGGCAACGCTGTCCTCTATCACGCGCGTGATCTGCGTCTCGACCTCGGTCGGGGCCGCGCCGATCCACGCGACGTTGACCGTCACGACGGGAACGTCGATGTCGGGCATGGCGTTCAGCCGGAGCTTCGAAAACGAGACGAGTCCAGCCAGAGTCAGTAACAAAAAGAGGACGATCGTAGCGACGGGATTGCGGATCGCCCAGGAGGATATGCCGGTCATTGAACCGGATTTCGCACGAAAGCGGTCTCGACATTTACCGCCTCCCCGTCAGTCAAGAGCCCGGCCCCGTCGGTAACGATGCGCTCGCCGGCGTCGAGCCCACGCACAATCTCCACGCCGCCCATATCGATCTGGCCGATCGCGATTCCGGCCAGCGAGACGACGTTTCCAGGCGTGACCCTGAATACGTGGGCCTTCGCATCCCGCCAGACCAGGGCCTTGAGCGGCACGGTCAAGACCACCCTGCTTTCAGCGACGATCTCCACCCTCGCGAACATGCCCGGCTTGAGCTTCGAATTGGCGCGCAACGCGACGCGAACTGTCCCCAGTCGCGTCTTGGGATCGACGACGGGTGAAACGATCCGCACTTGCCCTTCTTCCTGAACGCCGCCCGGCCCGGCGATCGCCACTGATTGCCCTACGGCAACGGAAAGAAGATCGGATTCGAGTACGCGGGCATCCACTTCGATGCGCGCATCCTGAATGATGCGGAACAGTTCGGTCCCGCTCTGGACCACCTGCCCCATGGTCACCGCCCGGGATGCAACAATGCCTGCCGCGGGCGCGACGACCGTCGTCTGACGATGGCGAGCCTCGATCTGTGCCTGTTGTGCCTGCGCCGCCAACAGCTTGGCTTCCGTTGTCCTGACCAGCGTCTCCCTGAGTTCGATCGTCTGGGTGCTGATGGTGCCTGGCGTCACAAGACGCGCCCGGCCGGCGTCCGACCGGGCATTGGCAAGGGCGGCCTCGAGTTCTGCGATCGCCGCCTTCTGTTTTGCGGACTCCGCAACGATCTGATCGTCGTTCAAGCGGGCCAGAACCTGCCCCTTCGCCACCACCTCGTTCTCATCGACAAGAATGTCGCTAACGGAAAGTCCGCTCGCCTCCGTCGCAATCGGCATCTCACGCCAGGCGACGACGTTTCCCGTGGCGGTAATCCGCTTGGTGATGCGCGATGTCTCTACGGGGACGGTCCTCACCGTCATCGTCGAAGACGCGCCGTGGGCGTGCAATACAGGCGGCAGGACAAACGCGACCATTCCGCCTAACAAGAGGCGGCGGCACCTGGAAATGAACTTCATCAATCGTCTTCCTCCGGCATACAGATCGAAGGCTCCTTATCGGAGCAACTTCGATTAATCTGACAAGAGGATAGACCCCGAGCATTTCCACCGAAGGACGAAGCTTGTCCGAATGTGTTTCCGCAGAAAGAAATGTGTCAAACTGTTGCTGGTTGACTTGCCGGGTCCCCAACCTTTCACGGGATTCCGTAGACGTCAGGGAGCAAATCTGGTCAAAGCGCCCTCCTTGCGATTGCGGCTGATAGGCACTTCGAGACCGTTACTCAAGACGGCCACGCTCTTGCGGCCATCGACCACGATGTCGGTAATCGCCGATCGTGCGACCCAGAACGATCGATGAATCTGGGCTCCCTCCCAGTGTCTGAGCTCTTGCACGGCGTCGCCGAAGCCGTATTTGATCAGTTCCGACCCCACCGTCGTGTGGACATTGATGTAGTGTTGCTGGGCCTCCAGAGCGAGCAGGCGGCCATGTCGCCTGCGTTCGAGCTTGCTCCAGAACAGCGGCGTCTTGTTTTCCGCGATAGCCGGCGCACCTGCAAGCTGATCGGCCTCATCCACCCGCTCAGGCGCGACCCCGAACGGGCCGGCCTGTGTGAGCCAGTTGATCGCCGTGATGATGAGCAGGCACGGCGCAAACAGGACAGCCGCCTCCAGCAGGATCTCGTAGGCAAGCATCTCCATCAGATCCGGAAACGAAGCGTGGGCAGAGTGAAGAATATCCGTCAGCCCGAAAGGGATATCGAGCAAGAAGGACGGGCCGACCAGCGCGAACGAGCAGATCACAGCAACACTTAAGTGCTTGAGGACAAATGCCTTCCAGCTATCGGTCGGCCATTTGAAGCGCGGGCAAATCCAGAGAAGAGAAAGCGTGACCAGACTGGCCTCGATGATCCAGAACGCAGCGGCCCGTGCAGCCCCCAACGTGACGACCTGGCTGAGGGAGCCGAAAATAGTCATGACCACCAAGCCAACAATCAGAAAAATGAACGGTTTCAGCCGCTCCGCAGATTGGCTGGATGCAATTCGACTGGATGCGATCACCGGCGTGTCCTCCTGATTTTTTGTCACTATACGCCGCCGGCGGTTGCCGACCACGCCGGGCGTGAACCCGCCCAAGGCTCTTTTCCACTCTTTGGCGGCCCGAGGTTTCCCACCCGTGAACCCTATTGCCCACTGATGCAGAATGTGTGGCGGCGCGCGTCGGTCATTGATTTCATGAGCCTCGACAAAGGCGACGGCATCCGTCCACAAATTCAAATCACACTGGAGCGATCATCATGCACTCACGGCGCCACCCACGCTTCAGGACAAGCGTCGCTTTCGCATGCGCGGCGACCCTTCTATTCTCAGGATATTCATCCCACGGACAGGCGATCGCCCAATCGCATGGACAAGCGACCGCCGAGCGCCCCGTCGAAGTCCCCCAGAGACGAATCAACAGCTTCATCTACGATGGCGCGGACAGGGATGTTGTCCGCGACACGCTGGCTTCGATCAAAAACGTGAAAGAGGACAATGAAGCCTCCTGGATTTTGCGATGGACCGCTGTCGCGGAAACCGAAGCTGGGAAGGCCGACAAGCTCCTCGCAGCGGGGGACAGGGCAAAGGCTTCGGAGACCTATTTCTCCGCATCTAACTACTTCATCATTGCGGGCTTCCCCGAATATGGTTCGGCGGCGCAAAAGGCTGCTTTGGCACGTCATGTCGAGATGTATGAGAAAGGCGGCAAACTGATGGACCCGCCGCTGCAGGTTAACCCTGTGACGGCGCGCGGGAATTCGTTCAAGACCTATTTCCATCGGCCAAAGGGAATAGAACGGCCTCCTCTCATTCTCTGGACGGGAGGTACCGACAAGTTCAAGGGACATTCCTATCAAACCGTCAAGCGGCTGCTGGCTCTGGGCTATGCCGTGGCAACCTTCGACCTCCCCGGCACGGGCGAGAGCACCTTCTGGCCGCTGACGCCCGATGGCGAGTTCGTTCACAAGGCGGTGCTGGATTTCTATGCGGGTCGGGACGATATCGATACTGCGAATATATTCGAAGTCGGTGTCAGCTTCGGAGGGTACTTCGCCATTAAAATGGCCGCTGCCGCAGATCCGCGTCTGCGCGCGGTGGCTTCCCTTTGCCCGCTTGTCCACATGCCCTTTACCCTCAGCGAAGTTGGACTCAAGAAACTGATGGCTTCCCCGGAACGGGGAACCGTTGCCGCTTTCGCCGAGAGGATTCGCATAGACACCGACAACACGGCCGCACTGACAAAAGCCGCAAGGGCCTTCGACCTCGTCCCACAGGGTATCGTTACAGGAACGCCGATCATTGCCACGCCACTTCTTGTCGTGAACGGCGGACGAGATGTTCTATCCCCGATATCGGACCTGAAATTAGCCGCTCAGTCCGCCAAGGTGTCAGAACTCTGGGTTCTCGGAATGGCCGATCATTGCTTCCCTGAATACTTCGAACAGGCGCTGCCAGATATCATCAAGTGGTTCAAACAATACGCTTCAAAGCCCTGACCAAATGTTGTGGAGGCGGCAGCTGCTTGGGACGCCAGCTTCTAACTTAAGTGAAAAGACCCACCGACCGCTTTGCGCCGATACTGTTGAAAAAGTCGTTTTCCGCTCTAGGTTGAAATTTCCTAGCCTCGCTGGTGAGCTTCGCGCATATTCACGTGAGGGACCGCGTCGCATCCCGCAAGATCGATCACGGGTCACCGAAAGTCGGCAGAAGCGGCGTGCAGCAACCGATGAGACCAAACGCGGTTCTTGGCGAGATTTCTTAGGTCTATCGATTTTAGACTTTTTCAACAGTATCCGCCAGAAGCGGTCATTCGCAACGAAGGCGACGTCCATGTTTTTCAGCCCGCACTATTCCAGATGCGACTAAGACGGCGATCGACAAATCCGATTGGTCTAGCGCCACGCAATGTCCATCGATCGGTCTTCTGAATTTTGTGCATCTAGACGCGTAACCGTCGGCTTCAGTCTTACGAGGCCAAGCCCCTATTCACTGCTTCGCCTTCTTGACCAGCTTGCCCGCGGGGGCTGTCAGGATGGCGCTCGTCACGAGGTGAAAGAGGTGATCGGCGCGCGGCGCGAACGACGGCAAATCGACGAGCCATCCGAGCGCCGACATCAGGCCGAACAGGTCGTCTCCGTTCATATCGGCGCGTGCCGTTCCTTCGGCCTGGGCACGGAGCAACAGTCGTGCGCTCGCCGAGTGCACCGCCGCGCATGAGGCATAGAGAGCCGAGTCCGGGTTCGTGTGGGCGGCGGCCATCATGGTGACAACGCCCCTGTAGCTTTGCGTGAACGCCACCCATTCGCGGAACCAGGACGTGAGCGCCTCGCCCGGTGACGTCGCTGTTTCCAGTTCGACCGCCTTCTGCGTCAGCGCGTCCAGATCCGTGCACAGCAACGCTTCGAACAAAGCTTCCCGGCTCGGGAAATGACGCAGCAGCGTGGCCAGCCCGACGTCGGCGCGACGGGAAATATCTCGCATCGACGCATCGGAACCGTGCTCGGTAACGACCTCGCGCGCAATCGTGAGGATATGGCTGCGATTTTTTTTCGCGTCGGCGCGCATCAGACACCTTGCAATCGGATCAGCGATCCGTATATGTGGATCGCTGATCCGATTATAAGATCCGGATCAGCGATCCATTAGATAAGGTGCCTTGCCGCCGATGGCAACAGCCGCTGCAGGCCAAGCCGAAGGAATACCGAGATGAACACCATCAGCGTCATCGGCGCAGGCGGCATGGCCGCGGAAATCGGCAGCCTCGCCGCCAAGGCTGGACACAGCGTCGAGGTGATCAGTCGTGATGCTGCGAAGGCGCTGGCGTTGGCGGGAAAGATCGGCGCCGGCGCGACGACAGGAACGTTCGGCGCCGCCCCGGCCGGGGACATCGTCATCCTGGCGGTTCCCTACGCTGCCGTTCTCGACGTGGTGAAGCAGTACGGCACGGAACTGGCTGGCAAGATCCTGGTCGACATCACCAATCCCGTCGCCCCCGACTACGTCAGCTTCGTGACCCCTGCCGACAGTTTCGGCGCGCAAGAGATCGCTAGGGCCGCCCCTGCCGACGCGCACGTCGTCAAGGCGTTCAACACCCTGTTCTCCCACGTCCTCACGGCCGGTTCAATCGAAGGCCAGCCGTTGGACGTGTTCATCGCCGGGGACGACGCCCAGGCCAAGGCACGCGTCTCGACGTTCATCGGGAGCCTTGGACTGCGCCCGATGGATACCGGGCTGCTGCCCATGGCGCGGACGCTGGAGCACGTCTGCCTGCTCTCGCTCGGCCTCATGACCCATTGCGTCAAGCACACCAACTTCGCCATCGGCATCAGCCTTCCCGGCTGAGCGCACGCGCACCAACACTCTGAACTCGCCTCATCTCACATCGCTCACACGGAATAGTACCATGCATGTTTTCGTCACTGGCGGCACCGGCCATTCGGGTCCTTACATCATTTCCGATCTCATCGCTGCAGGCCACGAGGTCACCGCTTTGACCCGCTCGGACGCGGCCGCGGCGGCGGTGTCCGCGCTTGGCGCAAAGGTGCGCCATGGCAGCCTCGAGGATCTCGATGGCCTCAAGGAGGCGGCCGCGGCCTCGGACGGCGTCATCCACGTCGCGCATCGGCAGGACCTGATTCCAACAGGCGGGATTAACGCCGTGGCCGACGCCGAACGCCAGATCATGCTCGCCTATGGCGAAGCACTGGCGGGAAGCGGAAAGCCGCTGGTCGCGTCGGGAAGCATCGGCTCGCCCGGTTGGGAAGGCCTGAGCCGACCGGCCACGGAGATGGATCCGCCGCTT
>Ga0247729_10000278_pt1 | contig 22311 bp, 20 predicted proteins | sample UWRJL133311R2_FD_180958 | JGI IMG/M metagenome (GOLD analysis project Ga0247729, IMG submission 180958) | Plant litter microbial communities from Arlington Agricultural Research Station in Wisconsin, United States - UWRJ-L133-311R-2 | ecosystem: Environmental > Terrestrial > Plant litter >... | reverse complement strand
GGGCTCCCGCTTTCGCGGGAGAACGGCAAGTCGTGTAACGTTCGCGTCACCCCACCCGTTCGCACTGAGCGAAGTCGAAGTGCGTGCCACGGGCGCCATGCTTGAGGCACGTGCTTCGACTTCGCTTGTGTGTTGGAAATGATGCATACTGGCGATTGCCGGGACGGGGTGGCCACCCCGTCCCGGCGGCGGATGTGAGGCCGTTCGACTTCGCGATCTTGCAAGATCGTTGCTGAGCAGGGCCGCATCCGTCTTCCCAAACCCCGAACAGTTGCTTGGGGCCGCTCGCGGACCCCGCATCACAAGCTTGGGAGACCGGATCATGCCACAGCCCGACCTGTTTGTCGGCATCGATGTTGCCAAAAACGAATTGGTTGTCCGCCTTCATCCTCTCGGTGAGGAATGGCGTTTCCCGAACGACAAGGCGGGGTTGAAGGCGCTCGAACGCCGCCTCAAGGCGCTCGCCGCCCGATATCATCTCCTCATCGGCTTCGAGGCGACGGGTGGGTACGAGCGCAAGCTTGCCGCGCTGCTCGATCGTCTCGGGCTGACTGCCTATCTGCTCGATCCCGCACGCGTGCGCAGCTTTGCACGCGCCGAGCGGCAGTTGGCGAAAACCGACCCGTTGGATGCTGCCGTGATCGCGCGGTGCCTCGCTGCGCTCCATCCCGAACTCACCCCATACCGGCACGATCCTCAGGCGGCACGCCTTGCCGAGCATGTCCGCATGCGCGATCTCGCCGTCGCCCAGCGCATCCAGCTCGGCAATCAGCTCGAGAGCCTCGACGACCCTGCCATGCGCCGCCTGGTCAAAGCTCAGGTCGGCAAACTCAAAGCGCTCGCCCTGCGGATCGAAAAGGCCATCGCCGCCCTCATCGCCGCAAGCCCGGATCTGGCGACACGCGACCGCCTGCTGCGCTCCGCACCCGGCATCGGCCCGATCGTCGCGGCATGTCTGCACGCGCACATGCCCGAACTCGGCATGCTCTCCAGCCGACAAGCCGCGGCCCTCGCAGGCGTCGCCCCCTTCGACCGGCAAAGCGGCGCCACCCGTAAACCCGGCCGCTGCACCGGCGGGAGACCCGCCGTACGCAGGTGCCTCTACCTCGCCGCTCTCGCTATCGCACGGTCCAAAAAGGGCCCCCTCGCACAAACCTGCCAGCGCCTCCGCGACAACGGCAAACCCGCCAAGGTCGCTCTCGTCGCAACCATGCGAAAACTCATCATCACCCTAAATGCCATGCTCAAATCACAGCAAACATACCGGCCTGCATGAACACAGTTGCTCAGGAGAGCATAGAAATCGGGGCTGTAGGGCGGCAGGAACAGGAGTGTGGCGCCGACGCTCTCGATTGCGGCACGCACGGCTGGCGTCTTGTGGCTCGACAGATTGTCCATAACGACCTCATCGCCACGCGCGAGTTCAGGTATAAGGACGCGGGTCACGTAGGTCAGGAACGCATCGGCGTTCATCGGCCCGTCGAGCACCAGGGGGCGATCATGCCGGTGCGGCGCAGGCCGGCTGTGAAGGTGGTCGTCTTCCAGTGGCCGAAGGGAATGCCGGCGCGCAGTCACTGGCCTCGACGGCAGCGACCATAGCGGCGCGCCATGTTGGTGGACGCCCAGGTTTCATCGATAAAGACCAGCTTGTCGGGATCGAGATCGAGTTGCCCCTCAAACCATTCCTCTCGACGTTTCAGGACGTCGGGACGATCTTGCTCCGTGCATGGCCGGTCTTTTTTTGCGTGTGATTCCGTGGCGACTGAAGAAGCGCCACAGCGTCGCGATGCTGACGCTCACGTCACGCTCCGCGAGCACGACCCGCAACTCCGCGAGCGTCGGATCAGGCTGCTGTTCGACCGCTTCCAAGATAAACGCGGCATGATCCTCGATCTTGGACTTACGGCGGTCGCCGCCCTGCGGCTTGGCGGCCGGCGTACCATGACGCAACGCCAACTGCCGCCACCGGATTGCGCTCGCTGCGCTGACACCGAACCGCTCGGCGGCACGACATCCCGCCATCAACTGCGGCGACCACCCGCTCCCGAAGGTCCTGCGACAGCACTCGCGGCATCCATGCCGGCCTCCTCGATCCGGCACAAAGCCCGAATCAGAAAATGCCGTCCGTGTGAATCCTCAATGATTCAGAAAGCGCGGAAACCGCTCTAGCCCGCTGGCGTGGCTCGATCGGCGGGACGGAACGATCGACGACTATGTCTTTCCCGCCGGGTTGACATAACGGGCATCTGAGCACCCGCGAATACGCCCGGCTTTTCGATAAACGGGTGACAGGTGTCGTCTCATGCGAAGCGAGTATGGCACGCACTCACTTTGGCGAACGAAGGCATCAGTCATCTACAGATCGACCAGCAACCTTCGAGCGGTCCAGTTTCTTCTCGGCCATAGCAAGATCGAGAATAAGGCATCTTTAGCAAGATCGTAAGATTTGAGCTGCTGCCGGTCCGATAGACACGAGGTTAAGCTACCTGCGCTTGCCGCTCGAAGTCCATGGGGCTGAGATAGCCCAGGGTCGAGTGCCGGCGCGTCGGGTTGTAGAAGCGCTCGATGTAGTCGAACACGTCGGCCTTCGCATGATTGCGCGTTCGATATGTCTTCCGTCCGATCCGTTCGGTCTTCATCGACGAGAAGAAGCTCTCCATCGCTGCGTTGTCCCAGACGTTGCCCGACCGGCTCATTGAGCAGGTGACGCCATTGTCGGCCATCAGCCGCTGGAACTGCTCGCTCGTATATTGGCTGCCCTGATCCGAGTGATGCAGCAGGGCGTCGGGTTTTCCGCGCCGCCAGATCGCCATCATCAGCGCGTCGGTGACGAGCTGGGCGGTCATGGTGTCGCTCATCGACCAGCCGACCGCACGGCGGGAGAACAGGTCGACCACGACGGCGACATACAGCCATCCCTCAGCGGTCCAGATATAGGTGAAGTCGGCGATCCACCGCTGGTTGGGCGCCTCGGCGGAGAACTGGCGGTCGAGGATGTTGTCGGCAACGACCGACCGCAAACCATCGTCCTTAGGCAGGCCACGACGTCGCGGACGCGCCCTCAGGCCCTGCACACGCATCAGTCGTTCGATGCGATGCAGACCACATGATAGGCCTTCGGCCAGAAGATCGTGCCAGACGCGGCGCGCACCGTATGTCCGATAGCTGGAGATGAAGCTGGCGCGGACCTTGGCGCCGAACGCCTCATCGCTGCGGGCGCGGGCACTGGGTGCCCGAACCAGCCAGGCGTGAAAGCCGCTGCGCGAAACACCGAGCGCTTCGCAAATCCACGACACCGGCCAGATCCCTCGGTGCTTCGCTACGAACTCGAACCTCATATCGAGTCCTTGGCGAAGTAGGCCGCCGCTTTTTTTAAGATGTCGCGCTCGGCCTTCATCCTGGCAAGCTCGCGGCGCAGCCGCTCAATCTCCTGCTGTTCCGGCTTCATCACGCCGTGCCCGGGAAACGCCGATCCTGGATCGGCCGCCTGTTCGCGAACCCACTTGCGCAGCACGTTCTCATGCAGGTCCAGATCGCGGGCCGCCTGCGACACCGATACCCCGCGCTCCCGCACCAGCTTCACCGCCTCGAGCTTAAACTCGCGGCTGAACTTCCGTCGTTGCATCTCCATCCTCCAGTTCCAAAAACACCTTATCTCGGTGTCCACGGAACCGGCAGCAGCTCAATTAGCGACCGCTTGCTCTAGCAGGCAAGCGGTGTGCCCCATCCTACAAACCTGAGGCGCCTTTAAGCTTGGCCTGCCATTAAAATTTACGACCCCGCAGCAAGGAGAAGCCTGCCTCCCGTGCACCTCTTATGCGCTATCGCCTTCCGTCGTCACCAGCAGGGTTCCCGTATTAAGGCCGGAGAACAAACCCGCGAACGCGTTCGGCAGCAAGGCGAATCCCTTCCGCAGGTCGACACGGCATTCCAACTGCCCGCTGGCGGACCATGCGCGGATCGCCGTCGTCGCCTCGTCATACCGGTCTGCAAAGTCTCCGACGACGAAGCCCTCCATCCGGATACGCCCATAAACGAGCTTCATCATATCGCTCGGGCCGGCGGCCGGTCGGCCGGTGTCATAGGCGGAGATCTGGCCGCACAGCACGATCCTGCCGTGCGGCACCATCTGGTCGATAGCATCCTGCAGGATCTGGCCACCGACATTGTCGAAGAAAAGACCGTAACCGTCGGGACTGGCGACCCTCAGCCGGGCAGCCATGTCGCCCGAGCGATAATCGATCGCGGTCGCGACGCCGCAGTGCTCTTCGAGCCAGCGGCATTTTTCCTGCCCCCCCGCGACGGCGACAACGCGACACCCCGCCAGCCTTGCCATCTGGCAGACCATCGCGCCAACCGAGCCTGCAGCGCCAGAAACGAGGACGGTCATTCCCCGTTGCGGTTCCCCAACCGCGAACAGGCCGAAATAGGCGGTCAGACTGTTCGGGGAATATAGCGTCATAGCGTCAATGGGATCGATGCCGCGCGGCACCGCGGTGACGGGAACCGCCGCCCTATCGGGCCAGAGCACGGCATAGTCCTGCCACGGCGTCACCGCAGTGACGAGATCGCCGACTGCGAAGCCGGGATGGCGCGTGGCGACGATCTCGGATGCAGCCATCCCCCGGATCGGTTCGCCGATGCCGATTGCGCCCCGGTAACTTGTGCCGGGCGGGTTGAGCCAATTGCGGATGGTTGGAGCACAGGAAAAGATCTTCGTGCGGACGAGTATCTCTCCATCGGCGAGCTCCGGCGCTGCGTAGTCCTCCTCGCGATACGCGAAGTCGGACGCGGCGACTGGCCCTTCCGGCCGCCGCGCCAGAACCCATGCGCGGTTGACGCTCACGCTGCGTTGCCGAAACCAACGCCCTTTTCCGCGAGCCTGACGAGCAGGCCCGAAGGCCGGAAAGCCTCGCCATACCGGCTTTCCAGGCCGCGCATCTCCGCGACGATCTTGCCCAGCCCGATCTGATCGGCCCAGAACAGCGGCCCTCCGCGGTACACCGGCCAGTTATAGCCGAGGATCGCCGCGATATCGATGTCGGAGGCGCGGAGCGCGATACCTTCGTCGAGGATCTTCGCCCCCTCGTTTACGACCGGGTAGAGCAGCCGTGCCAGCAACGCCTCATCGCCGACCGTGGGATTCGGGGCGACGGTGCGCGCCGACGCCACCGCCTTTATCAGTCCAGCGGTTACGTCGGACGCACCGGGTCGCCGCTTCTCGTCGTAATCGTAATAGCCGGCTCCGCGCTTCTGACCGAGCCGGCCCGCCGCGACGAGATCGCCCATCACGGTGCGCTCGGTCGCGTCGCGACCGATCACGTCGAGGCCGACCAGATCCATCATCTGGAAATGGCCCATCGCGAAGCCATAATCGACGAGCGCACGATCGATCTCCACGATCGGCGTACCCTCCAGCATCATCGCTTCGGCTTGCGCGCCGCGCGGCGCGAGCAGGCGATTGGCGATGAAGCCGTCGCAGACACCGCTCAGTACGGCCACTTTACCGATCCGCTTGGCAAGGTGCATCGCGGTCGCGATCACCGATTTTGCCGTCTGGGCGCCACGCACGACCTCAAGAAGCCGCATCACATTGGCGGGCGAGAAGAAGTGTAGTCCAACGACGCTTTCGGGCCGCCGGGTGGCCGCCGCGATGCGGTTGAGGTCGAGGAACGAGGTGTTTGAGGCCAGGATCGCGCCCGACTTGGCGATAGTGTCGAGTTTGCCGAAAATCTCGCGCTTGACGTCGATGTTCTCGTACACCGCTTCGATAACGAGATCGACGGCGGACAGCGCCGTCATATCGAGCGTCGGCGAGATCAGGCCGATCCGCTGTTCCACCTGCTCGGCGCGCATCCGACCCTTGCTGACCGTCGCTTCGTAATTGCGGCGGATCACCGCGACCCCGCGATCGAGCGCTTCCTGCGTCGTCTCGACCAGCGTTACGGGAATGCCGGCGTTGAGGAAGTTCATCGTGATGCCGCCGCCCATCGTGCCTGCACCGATCACGCCGACCGATCGAATATCGTGGACGGGCACGTCGGCCGGTAGATCGGGCACGCGCGCCGCCGCGCGCTCCGCGAAGAACACATGGCGCTGCGCGGCGGATTCCGGGCTTGCGGCCAATTGCTCGAACAGCGCGGTCTCGCGTGCGAGTCCTTCCTCGAACGGCAGCGAGACAGCGGCTTCGACGGCAGCGATGATCGCCTGCGGTGCGGCGAACCCCTTGAAGCGGCGCGCGTTCGCGGCAGCAAAATCCGAGAACAGCGACGGCGTATCACGATCCGCAGCGATCCGATCCGTCCGGTCCCGCGCCTTGGGCAGCGCCGAACCCTTGGCGACGACATCGCGCGCATAGGAGATCGCAGCCTCGCGCAAGCCCGCGTCGGGGACGAGCGTGTCGACGAGGCCGAGGGCAAGCGCCTCGCGAGCGCCGATCTGGCGGCCGGAGGTGATGATATCGAGCGCGGCTTCGGCGCCGATCAGCCGGGGCAGCCGCTGCGTTCCCCCCGCCCCCGGCAGCAGGCCGAGATGGACTTCGGGCAACCCGACTTTAGCGCTCTCCGTCGCGACGCGGTAATGGCAGGCGAGCGCTAGCTCGAACCCGCCGCCGAGCGCGGTGCCGTGGATCGCCGCGATCACGGGCTTGGCCGCCTGCTCGATCGCAGCGAACAGATCGGGGAAGCTCGGCGGCTGCGGGGCCTTGCCGAACTCGGTGATGTCCGCGCCCGCGATGAAAGTTCGCCCGGCGCAGATCAGCACGATCGCCGTGACCGCCGTGTCGCCCGAGGCTTGCTTCAGCGCGTGCAGCAGACTGGCCCGCAGCGGCGCCGACAGCGCGTTCACCGGAGGATTGTCGAGCGTGATGATGGCGATACCGCCCGTCGTCACGGCGGTCGCTGCCAGTTCGGTCATGTGCGTCTCTCCTAAACGGTCGGGGAAGCCGCGCGACGTCGCTCGACCGTGTCGATCGCGACGGCGGCCATCGCCTTCTTGTCCAATTTGCCCGTGGCGGTGACATGCATGGTGTCGACGATCACCAGATGTTCGGGCCATTTCTTTCGCGACACGCCCTGCGTCGCCATATGATCGAGCAGCGCGGGAAGCTCGATCGCGCCCGCGCCGGGCCGTAAGCGACACACCGCGCACGCCTGTTCGCCGAGCTTGCGCTCGGGAACCGCCACGACCGCGACCTCGGCGATCGCGGGATGACGCAGCAACGCCGCTTCGACCTCGGCCGGATCGATGTTGAAGCCGCCGCGGATGATCTGATCCTTGATGCGGCCCACCACGCGGACGAAGCCCGCTTCGTCACGGATGATCTCGTCGCCGGTCAGGTAGAAGCCATCGGCGGTCTTGCACTCCTGTCCCGCGCCCAGCCCCTCGGCATAGCCCAGGAACAGCGACGGGCCGCGAACCCCCGCCTGCCCGCGTGATCCTCTCGGCAAGACGCACAGGTCCGAATCGAACGCCTCTTCCTCGGTGCCGGGGAACGGGATGCCGTCGAAAACCTGGCGATGCTCGAGCGGATGATCGGGCCGGGTCGAGGCGTGGCCCATACATTCCGACATGCCGAACATGCGGAGCGCCTTGAGGCCGAGCAGCGCGTCGGCATCCGCGATCAGTTCGGCGGTCATCGCGCTGCCGCCAACCGCCATCGCGCGCAGCGGCAAGCGCCCGCGCCAATCGCCCTGCCGCGCTGCCTCCACCATCGAGAACAGGTGAGTCGGCACCGCGATCGCCCAGCCACAGCCATAGCGCTCGGCGCGCCGCAACGCCTCGGCTGGCACCCACGGATCGACGAGGATCAGCGGATGCCCGAGCGAGAGCGCGAAATGCGCGGTGAAGGTGAAGCCCGGCGCGCTGTCCAATGGCACGATGCCGAGGATCGCGTCGCCAGCCTGCAAGCCGGCGATGGCCGCGCAGGCGCGTGTCGCATAGTTGAGCGCGCCCGGCCCGTGCATCACGCCCTTCGGGATGCCGGTACTGCCGGAGGTGAAGCCGATCAGAACCGTCTGAGCATCCCGCGGATCGGCCGATCGATCGCCTTCGGCAACGATCACGTCGACATGGCTTGCGTCGGTCGGCAGGACTTTGGCGGCGTGGCCGATCCGCGCCTCGATCAGCGCAAGATCGGCAGGTCCGAGCTTGGGCGAGACCGGGCAGAATACCGCTTCGAGCGACGATACCGCCAGCGCGGTCGCGATCGTCACAGGCGTCTTGTGCGCAGCGACGAGCACGCGCGACCCGGCGAAAACCCGCGCGCCGGCGAGCTTGGCCGCAATGGCGCTGGCCAGATCGTGCAGTTCACGGCGGCTCCACAGCCGATCCTGACAATCCGCCATCGCCAGCGCATCGGGGCTCGCGGCGGTCAGCCCGTCGAACTGCGGCCAGAGCCGCGCTTCGCTCCACTCGAACGCGGGATGCGTGGCTTCATCGGGCAAGGGATTGTCCCCCGTCGACGAGGAAAGTCTGTCCGGTAATGAAGCTCCCCGCGTCCGATGCGAGCAAAGCCAGCGTACCGGTCACTTCCTCGGGCCTGCCGAAGCGGCGCAGCAGGATGCCGGCGCGGGTCTTTTCCTGTGTCGCGGCATCGAGCGTCTCGGTCATGCCCGTTTCGATCGACCCCGGCGCGATCGCGTTCACGCGGATGCCATGCTGCGCCCATTGCGCGGCGAGATCGCTGGTGAGGTGAACGATCGCCGCCTTGCTGGTGGTGTATGGCACGACCTGACCGGCATCGGGCTGGTAGGAAATGAACGCGCCGACCGAGGCGATGTTGACGATCGCGCCTCCGCCCTGCGCGATCATGTGGCGGGCGGCGTGCCGGCAGGCCAGGAACGTGCCGGTCACGTTGACATCCATCACCTTCTGCCAGCCCTTGAGCGGGATGTCCTGCGGCAAGCCCCACCACGAGGCGCCGGCGTTGTTGATGAGGATGTCGAGCCCGCCCAGCCGATCCACGACCGTGGCGACCGCAGCCTCCACGGACCCCTCGTCCGCGACGTTGCAGGCAAGCCCGATCGCGGCGACACCGAACCGCTCGGCGATGTTCGCAGCAACGCCGCTACAATCCGCTTCCGATCGAGACGCGAGCGCGACCGAACAGCCGAGATCGGCGAGCGTCGCTGCCATAGCTTCAGCGAGCGCACCGCGCCCGCCGGTGATCAGCGCACGCTTGCCGTCGAGGCGGAACTGCCCGGTCGAGAACCCGCGGACCATCTCAGCCATCGCTTTTCTCCACCAGAAGATCGACCTCTTGCGTAATCAGGATGATGCGCCGACCGCCCATGCCTTTGGTTTGCGCGGTCGCCGCCTTCCATTCGGGAGATGCGAAGGCGGCATCGAGCGCGGCTTGATCGGCAAAGGTCAGCACGGCATGCCCGTCCCAGCCGGGCGCCTCGGGATTGTCGTAATCCTTGGTGACGGCGCCATGCCGGTACGCTTTCAGCCCGGGCAGGATTCTGGCGACGTCGGCGTGAGGCCCACGCCACCAGATCGTAAACTGCTCGTGCGTCCAGTCTGCCGGCCGGCTGGCCAGAACGACCATGCTGACCGACATCGCTTAGTTGCCCGTCCAGACGGGTTTGCGCTTTTCGAGGAAGGCGGCGACACCTTCCTTCGCATCGGCCGAGTGATGCACGACGTTGCAGGTCATCGTCTCGAGCGTGATGAGCGAGTTGGTATCCGCGTCCATGCCGCGGTTGAGCGCCATCTTGGTCATCCACATGCAGAACGGGCTCTTGTCGATCAGCGGCGCACAGAAATCCTCGATCAACTTGTCGAACTCGGCGGCCGGCGCAGAGGCGTTGCACAGGTTCCACTCGACGCACTCGTCGCCGGTGAGGAGTTTGCCGGTCAGCATCAGCTCCTTCGATTTGCGCATACCGATGTAGCGCGGGAGGCGGTAGATCGGCCCGGCGCCGCCGAACAGCGCGCGGCGGATGTGGAAGTCGCCGATCTTCGCCTCGGACGCCGCCAGCGCGAAATCGCACGAGATCATCAGCTCGAAACCGCCGGCGACGGCATAGCCTTCGACCGCCGCGATGGTCGGTTTGCTCATGTTGTAGATCTTGTCGTAGGTCCGCGCCGAGTCGATCGCCAGTTGCAGCGACACGGTCGATTCATGCAACACGGGGCCGACGAGCTGATCGAGGTCGGCGCCCGAGCAGAAGGTATTGCCGCGACCGCGAAACACCACGGCCAGCGCCTTCTTCTCGGCGGCGGCGCGATCGACAGCGACTTCAAGTTCGCGCAGGAGCTGCGGGCTGACGCAGTTGCGCTTGTGCGGGCGGTTGAGCCAGATCGTGCAGATGCCGTTATCGGCCAGCTCGTACTGAATGACGTCCTTTTCGGGTTCCACTGATTGTCTCCTTGGTGAACGGTTGGAAAGATCGACCCGCGCGTCAGCGCGGGATCCCGCCCTCTTCGGGGGGCGCAAGCATACCGCCGACCGCCATCCAGGCGGCGACGCCCGCTGCGGGCACGGCACACAATACGGCTTCGGCAATCTCTTCGTCGGACGCGCCGGCATTTCGCGCGCCGCGAACATGCGTCGCCGCCATCGGGCTGTACCCGGCCGCGAGGATCGCCAGCAAAAGCAGCTCGCCATGTTTCGGCGAAAGCGGATTGGCGTCTATGCTGCCGCGCCGCATGAGATAATATGCGTCGGCCGCTTTGGGGCTCAAGCGAAGAAGCTGCCTGAGCGGCGGCGGGATCGTGCCGAAATAGGCGGTGAAATTCGCTTCGGCCTCGCCTGCCCCGGCGGTCGGAAGCTGCGCCGGCGCGGGCGCTTGCAGATCCTCGAACGCGGTCACCAGAATGTCGGCGAAGTCCATCGCCGCCGCCTCGCCGCGCAGGCTGGTCAGGACGATCAGCCCCGCCGTCGCCTCGATCGGCGTCAGGCCGATCGCCACGCCGCGCGCGATCTCGCGTCGGGCCAGCCCAAGGTGGCGTCGATCGATCGCCGCCACGGCGACGAACAGCGCCTTCAGCCGCGCCGGCACCGCTCCGTCGGCATCGATGACCGAACGAAACGCCGCGAACCCGGCCAGCGTATAGGGCGCATGCCCTTTGAGCAGCGCGATATCCATTAGCGGACGTGTTGTCATTCTGCCCTCTCCTGCTCGAAAGATGCTCGACCGACTGGTCGGGCGTCAACTAAAAAATTCCGCACTGACCTATTTGACAGCCGACCGGTCGGTCGGGTAACCAAACAGTCGACCGGTCGGTCGGGCGAGTCATAATAAGGCGGACGAAGCGAGTCGTGTCACGCATCGGGAGGGCAACGAGTGATATTCGAGCAGTCTGCAAGATCCAGGGAGTGGATGGAGCGCGTTCGCGCCTTCATGGACGAGCATATCGTCCCCGCAGTGCCGATCTACCACCAGCAACTCGCCGCGATCGACCGCTGGGCCGAGATTCCCCCCATCTTCGAGCAGCTCAAGGCGAAAGCCCGCGCCGAGGGTCTGTGGAACATCTTCATGCCGCCATCGGAGCATGACGACGCGTTTTTCACCAGCGTCGGTCTCAGCAATGTCGAATACGCGCCGATCGCCGAACTGATGGGCCGCATCTCGTTCGCGAGCGAGGTGTTCAACTGCATGGCGCCCGACACCGGCAACTTCGAAGTGCTGCACCGTTACGGCACGCCGGAGCAGAAAGAGCGCTTCATGGTGCCGCTGCGCGACGGCGAGACGCGGTCAGCCTTCCTGATGACCGAACCGGCGGTCGCCTCGTCCGACGCGCGCAACATCCAGACCCAGATGCGCCGTGAGGGCGACGAATATGTCATCAACGGGCGCAAATGGTGGTCGTCTGGCGCGGGCCATCCGCACTGCGCCTTCTTGATCGTGATGGGCAAGACCGATCCCGACGCCGCGCCGTACAACCAGCAATCGATGATCCTCGTGCCGCGCGATACGCCCGGCGTCACGCTGGTCCGCCACCTGCCGGTGTTCGGGTACGATCATGCGCCGCACGGGCATTTCGAAGTCCTGCTCGAAGACGTTCGGGTGCCGGCCGAGAACATGCTGCTCGGCGAAGGTCGTGGCTTCGAGATCGCGCAAGGGCGCCTCGGCCCGGGGCGCATCCATCATACGATGCGCAACATCGCGACGATGGAGGTCGCGCTCGAGAAGATGTGCCGGCGGTTGCTATCGCGTCGTGCGTTCGGAAAGGCGATTTCCGAACATTCGGTCTGGGAAGAGCGGATCGCGCGGGCGCGCTGCGAGATCGAGATGGCGCGTTTGCTGTGCTTCAAGGCCGCGCACATGATGGACACGGTAGGCAACAAGGAAGCGCGTGCCGAGATCGCGATGATCAAGATCGCCGCGCCGAAGATGGCGCAGCAGATCGTCGATGATGCCATTCAGGCGCACGGCGGCGGCGGCGTCAGCGACGACTTCGGCCTGGCCGAACTGTGGGCGAACACACGCATCGTCCGCCTCACCGACGGCCCCGACGAAGTCCACGAACGTCAACTGGCGCGCATGGAACTCGCCAAATACCGCGACGATTCGCGCGGAGCGCACGCATGAGCGCGCCGCAGCCTGCCGTGATGATCGGCGGCACGGTCGATGTCGCCGCGAACAGCGCCTTCGATGAAACCCGGCTCCGTGCCTATCTGACCGGACGCATCCCGGCGTTTTCGGGTCTGATGCGGGTGCAGAAGTTCGAGGGTGGTCAGTCGAACCCGACGTTCCTGCTCTCGACACCGGATGCGCGCTACGTGCTGCGGCGCAAGCCAGCCGGCGTCCTGCTCAAGTCGGCGCACGCGGTCGACCGCGAGTACCGCGTCACCAAGGCGCTGTTCGAAGCCGGTCTGCCGATCGCCGAGCCGCTCGTGCTCTGCGAGGACGATGACGTCATCGGCACCATGTTCTACGTGATGCGGCATGTTCCCGGGCGGAGCTTCTGGGATCCGCGCATGCCGGGTCTCGACCCGGCCGAGCGCGCGGCGATCTACGATTCGGCGAACGATACCCTGGCCCGGCTGCACCTGGTCGATTATGCCGCGATCGGTCTCGGCGATTACGGCCGTCCGGGCAATTATTTCGCTCGGCAGATCTCGCGCTGGACGCGCCAGTATGAGGCGTCGCGCACGCGCGATATCCCCGAGATGGAGCGGCTGATCGCCTGGCTGCCTGACGCCGTACCCGAAACCGGGGATCGCACCACGATCATCCACGGCGATTATTCCTTCCACAATCTGCTCGTACACCCGACCGAACCGAGGGTCTCGGCGGTGATCGACTGGGAGTTGTCGACGCTGGGCGACCCGCTCGGGGATCTCACCTATCACATGATGGAATGGTCGCGGCCTGAAGGGGTCGATGTCCGTGGCACGTTGAAGGGCGCAGATCTCGGCGCGCTCGGCATCCCGACTGCGCAGGAATATGCACGGCGCTATTGCGAACGCACCGGCTTCGACGGCGATCCAAACCACCCCTTCTACCGCGCCTTTAACCTGTTCCGCGTGGCCGCGATTCTGCAAGGGATTGCCGGGCGCGCGCGCGACGGCGTTCAGACCGGCGCGAACGCGGAGGAGATTATCTCGCGTGTCGAACCGCTCGCGCGCGCGGCCTGGATCGCCGCACAGGAAGCAGGAGCGAGCTGACCAATATCATCCGAAGGCGAAACGATCATCATGGCCGCTAAAAGGCCAGTTGTAGGGGAGATAAAAGATGTCCAAGAAAGCGCAGTATATCCGTGCAATGCTACTCTGTGGAAGCGCCGCCACATTCGCCGCCCCCGCGCACGCGCAGACGCCACCAGCCGCTCCGGCGCCTAACGGCGCACTCGCGCACTCGACTATCGACGATATCGTCGTCACCGCGACGCGCCGCGCCGAGCGCCTCCAGGACGTGCCGATCGCGGTCAGCGCGCTCGACGGCGCGCAGATCCAAGCGCAGCGCATCGACAATTTCGCTTCGATCACCAAGATCGCGCCGGGACCGACGTTCGTGCCGGTGAAGGGCACCTCGACCATTTCGGTCCAAATCCGCGGCAAATACTCGAACAACGACGCGCCCGGCCTCGAAAACCCGGTCGGCGTGTACATCGACGACATTTATTACGGCTCACTCGCGTCGTTCGACGCCAATCTGTTCGACGTCAGCCAGGTTGCGATTCTGCGCGGCCCGCAAGGCACGACCTTCGGGCGCAATGCGGTCGGCGGCGCGCTCCAGATCACCAACAACGTCGCCGAACTCGGCAAGACCGATGCCCGGATCACGCTGACCGGACTGAGCAACGCGATGGGCCAGTTGGGGATCGAGAGCGACGGCTACGTCAACTACGCGCTCGGCGACTTGCTCGCCGCACGCTTCGCCTACAGCGTGAAGAGCGACGGCGGCTATCAGAAGAACCTGTTGAGCGGGACCTACCTTGATGACAACCGCGTACAGAGCGTGCGCGGCTCGCTGACCTGGCAAGCGTCCGAGCGCCTCAGGATCACCGCAAGCGCAGCCTATACGCACCGTGGCGGCTATGGCGACGGCGCGGTGATCGTCGGCCAGGGCAGCCTCGTCAAACAGGTGAGCGCAGCGAATGGCGGCGATCTCCACAAAACGCTGCTCGACGATGACGGCGAGACCCGCCGGCATCTGTTCGCGGGCACGATCAAGCTGGATTACGACACCGATGTCGGGACGATCACGTCGATCACCGGCTATCGCTCGCTCAACGCCTTTTATCAGGAGGATTCCGACGGTGGCCCGCTGCCGGCGAATTATCCCTCCATCAACCTCAACAAGGAGAAGCAGGTCAGCGAAGAGCTGCGTTTCACCTCGAAATTCGGTGGCCCGTTCGATTTCGTTTCGGGCGTCTATTTCGGATATGAAGATCTCTACAAAGGTATCCAGTTCAATTTCAACGGCACGCTGCCGCAGTCCTATCTCTCGGTGCTGTCGCCGGGGCGGGTGGCGTCGCAGTTCGTCGCGGGCAGAATTTCCAACTACAGCGTCGGGCCGTTCGTGGAGGGCAAGTACAAGCTCACCCCAAAACTCTCGCTGACGGCGGGGCTTCGCTACAGCTACGAACGCAAGAACGGCTATACGTCGCATGTCGGCTCTTCGCCGTTTTACGGCGCGCCCTATTTCGTCGATCTCGGCAAGAACGGCTCGGTCAACTCGTGGCAATCGTTCACGCCGCGCTTCATCGTCGATTACAAGCCGAGCCGCGACACCTCGTTCTACGCCTCGGTATCGAAAGGCTTCCAGGGCGGCGGCTGGGTGCTGACCGCCACCAGCGCGGCCAAGGCGCTCGTCCCGCTTGAGGCAGAGACGACCTGGAGCTACGAGATTGGCACCAAATCGAACTTCTTCGATCATTTCCTGACCACCAATGTCGCGGCGTACCTGTCCGACACGAGCAACCTTCAGGTCCGCTCGCTGATCAACGGCGTTCTGACCGACAGCAACGCCGGCAAGGAACGCGTCAAGGGCGTCGAGGTCGAGGCGTCGATCCATCCGGCGAAGGGTCTCTCGATCGGTGCGAATTATGCTTATACCGACGCGCGGTATCGAAGCTTCCAGGGTTGCGCGGCGGGTGGCCTGGATTGTACCGGCAACCGGGTGCCGTTCGTCTCGAAACACGATTTCACCGCGATCTTCGATTACAAGCTCGATCTGAACAGTGGCGCCAAGCTCGCCTTCCACGCCGACGACAAGTTCGCCAGCCCGTATCAGCTGATCGCGACGAACCTGCAGCAGATCGGCGTGCCCTATACGCGGCGGCGCAACGTCGCCAACGTGTCGCTGTCCTATACCCCGCCCTCGGGCGCGTGGGATCTGCGGCTGTGGAGCACCAACCTGTTCGACAAGACCTATGCAAGCAATGGCTTGAACTATTATTTCTACCATCTCTCGCCGGCGGAAGTCGCCGGGGTCGGCGGCGCCGCCAACGCCGATGTGGAACGGCTGACGATCGCCCCGCCGCGGGTCGTCGGCATCACCTTCACAGCGCGGGTCGGAGGTTAGACATGGAAGGCGCCGTCTCTCTCAAGTCGGAAACGGCGTCTTCGGTCGCGTCGACCAACCGGACCCGGCGTCTCGTGCTGCTGATGCTGGGTCTGGTGTCGATGTTCAACTACATCGACCGCACCGTGCTCTCGATCCTGCAGGAACCGATCAAGCGCGAGCTCAAGTTGAGCGACACCCAACTGGGCCTGCTGACCGGCCTCGCGTTCGCGCTGTTCTATGCGACGTTGTCGCTACCGATCGCGCGGCTGGCCGACCGGCTCAACCGGCGCAACATCGTGTCGGCGTCGCTCGCGGTCTGGAGCGGGATGACCGCGCTGAGCGGGCTTGCCACCGGCTTCGCGACGCTGGTGGCGTTCCGGGTCGGCGTCGCGCTAGGCGAGGCGGGGTCGGTGCCGGCGTCGCACTCGATCATCGCCGATTATTATCCGCCCGACAAACGCGTGACCGCGCTCGGCCTGTGGGGCCTGGCGCTGCCAGCGGGGATCATGCTGGGCTATGCGTCCGGCGGATGGATCGCCGCGACGCTCGGCTGGCGTGCCGCGTTCGCGGTGATCGGCGGAGCGGGCCTGCTGCTCGCGCCTTTCGTGATGCTGCTGGTGCGCGAGCCGGTGCGCGGTGCCTTCAGCACGCACCCGCTCGCCGCCGAACCGATATCGCTCGGCGCCGCACTCGCCACGCTTTGGAAGTTGCGGACCTATCGCTACATGCTTGTGGGAACGACGCTTCACGCTTTTGCGCAATATGCGATGATGAGTTGGACCGCGCCGTTCTACATGCGCGTGCATCACATGCCGCTGTCGGAAGTCGCCGCCTGGCTGGCGCTTATGAACGGCATCGGCGGCGGGGCCGGCATCTATCTGGGCGGGTGGCTGTCGGACACGGTGGCGCGGACCAACCCGAGCGGGCGCGTTTGGGTCAGTGCGGTGGCGATGTTCCTCATGGTGCCGGCGGCGCTCGTCCAGTTTCTCGTCCCCTCGCTAAGCGTGTCGCTGGGGTTCGGCTTCCTCTCGTCGATGTTGATGTTCTTCTATTACGGCCCGATCGTCGGCGTGCCGCAGTCGCTGGTCGCACCGCACATGCGGGCGCTGACATCGGCGGTGACGCTGCTCGTCTTCAACCTGTTCGGGCTTGGCCTCGGGCCGGCGGTCACCGGCATCATCAGCGACCGGCTGGCCGCCGGCTACGGCATGCACGATACCTCGCTGCGTTATGCACTGGCCGCCGTCCTGATCTTCTCGCTGGTGGGCGCGCTGAGCATCCTGCGTGCCAGCCGGTTCTATCGATCCGACATGCGCGAGGCCTGACCCGCAATGTCGCAGGTTTGCAGAGGCTTCCCGCCCATGAGCACGATACGGCGATCGCTACACTTGTGCGTGGCAGCGGGGCTCGCGCTATCCGCGCCCGTTGCCGCCGGCTCGCTGGCCGACGCGACGAAGACGGAGCAGATCTTCGCCAAACGCTCCACCGATCCCTACACGCTGGCGGTGCGCGCGACCGTCTGGGGGTATCCATTGGTCCGCGCCGCACAGTTGCGGCAGAAGGCGACTCAACCGGACAATCCTTTCGCCTCACGTCCGCAGACAGTAGCGACCGCCGCGCTCAACAGGCTGGGCCGCGCGCGACAGCTTGCCGACCCGGACACGCGCATCGGCGTCGCGCCGAACAACGACACTTTGTACGTACTGGCGTTCCTGGACACCGAAGATGGCCCGTTTCTGCTCGATACGCCCGACTTCGGTGCGCGATATTACACGTTCCAGTTCGGTGAGTCGGACAGTTCGACCCACCATTCCTATGGACAGAGCACGCACGGCCACAAGCTGCCGCCCATCTTCATAGTCGGCCCCGCGTATCGCGGCGCGGCGCCCGAGGGCGCGCTCTTGGTTCGGAGCGACCAGCGCTACTTGATGGTCGCCGGACGCATCTTGGTCGGTCGCCCGGAGGACTTGCCCGTTGTCCATCAGCTCGAAGATCGCATCGCGTTGAGTAAGTGGCTTGGCCCAGACCGGCTCGGCCCGACCACGGTGTCGCCGCAGCGCATTCTCGCGGGCGCAGCGGCGGACGTGCCAGAGGCACTCAAGCCGCTCGCCGACCTGGGCACGGTGCTGCAGGATTGGCGGCCGGCGCCCGAGGAAAGCCAGTTGCTGCAATCGTTCGAAGCGATCGGCCTGACGCGTCAGGACGGGTTTCGCCTCGACCGGCTCAACACGTCGCAGCGTGCCGCGGTTGAAGCCGGGATCGCGGACGGGCTCAAAATCATCCGCGCCAAGACCCGCAACCTTGGTGCGATGGCGAACGGCTGGTCGACGAGCTATTCCGGCTCGATCTTCGGCAAGGACTATCTGCTGCGCGCGGCGGTGGCGATGGACCAGATCTACGTCGTGGACAAAGACGAGGCGCTTTACCCGGTCGCGCATGTCGATAGCGTCGGCGCCTCTTTGGACGGCAGGACCGCCTACACGATCTGTTTCGCCAAGTCCGACCTACCGCCGGTCAACGCTTTCTGGTCGATCACGCTGTACTACGCGAAGGGTTTTTTGGTGCCGAACAGCCTGAAACGCTATTCGATCGGGGATCGCACGCCCGGCATCGCCTATGGCAAAAACGGTTCGCTCAAGCTCTACGTCCAGAACGACGATCCCGGAGCGGGCAAGACGGCCAATTGGCTGCCCGCGCCGAAGGAAGGCTTCATGCTTATGATGAGGCTCTATCGGCCCAAGGCGAGCGCGATGACCGGAGAGTGGCATCCGCCCGCAATCATGCCGACAGTCGCAAGTTCGACAACCGCTGACGCCTGCTCCGGTCAGTAGATCGCACGCTCAGGCGGCGAGCGCCATCCGCGCCGCCGCGCCACCGCCGTGAAGCCGCGACAGCAGCAGCACGCGGCGCAACCCTCGGCCGACCGCGAGTTCGTCGGTCACGCCCATGCCGCCATGAAGCTGCACGACATCCTCCGCCAGCCGCAGCGCCGCATCCAGGATATACGCCTTGGCTTCGGTCACGGCCTGCCCTCGCGCGTCATCGCCGACGAGCGCGGCGCGGAGCATCATTGAACGTGATTGTTCCAGCAAGGTATAGAGCCGCGCACAGCGATGCTGGATCGCCTGAAAACTACCGATCGGCTTGCCGAACTGCTTGCGCTGTCGAACATAGTCGATCGCGAGATCGAGCAACGTGCCCATCGCGCCGACCAGTTCCGCCACGATTGCAAGTTCGGCCATCGTGATGGCGGCGCTCAGATCGGCCTCGGCGATGTCGAGCGGGACGCAGCGGGCGCCGTCGAAGCGAAGGTCAGCCGCGATGCTGCCATCGACCATCCGCACCGCCGATCGCACGACGCCTGAGGCGTCCGCCTCGACCAGCGCGACTCCCCCCGTCTCCAGCGCCACGACGAACGACGACGACGCCATTCCGCCCGGAACGATGCCACTTGCGCCGGAAAGCGCCCCCGCGTCTTCCCTCCCCCCGCGTGCGAAGGCGAGGACGGCGTCGCCCTGCGCGAGCGGCTCACCCCACCGCGCGCCGGCGTCGCCGCTGCGCGCGAGCACCTGACCGCACAGGACAACGCTGTCCGCGAGCGGGGTGATCGCCAGCGCGCGGCCGAGTTCTTCGGCGACGATCATCACCTCCATCGCGCCGCCGCCCATGCCCCCGGCGGACTCCGGAAGCAGGAGGGCGAACAGACCGAGTTCGCCGAGCGCGCGCCAGTCCTCCGCCGGCATCGGCCCTTTCGCCATGCTGGTCGCGTCATAACGATCGGCGAGGAAACGCCGCACCATGTCGCGGACCATAACCTGCTCGTCGCTTGGCGCGATGTTCATCGTCAGAGCACCTCGATGATCGACGCATTGGCGATACCGCCGCCTTCGCACATCGTCTGCAGGCCGTAGCGGCCGCCGCGTGCCTTCAGCGCGTGGATCAGCGTGGCCATCAACTTGGTGCCGGTCGCGCCGAGCGGGTGGCCGAGCGCGATTGCGCCGCCGTTGACGTTGAGCTTCGCCGGATCGGCGTCGAGCGCCTTGGCCCAGGCCATCGGGATCGAGGCGAAGGCTTCGTTGACCTCGAACAGATCGATGTCGGCCATCGACAGCCCCGCCCGTTCCAACACGCGGCGCGTGGCGGGGATCGGCTCTTCGAGCATGATGACCGGATCGCCCGCCGTCACCGCGAGATTGACGATGCGGGCGATCGGTGTGAGGCCGTGCGCCCTGACCGCGGCTTCGGATGCGACGAGCACGCCGCTCGCGCCATCGCAGATCTGGCTGGCGGTCGCGGCGCTCAATGTGCCGCCCTCGCTCAGCAGCTTGACCGAACCGATCGATTCCAGCGACGCATCGCCGCGAATGCCTTCGTCGCGGTCGTGCGTGACCGTCTGGCCATCGGGCGTGACGACCGCGAGCGGCACGATCTCCGCAGCGAACGCGCCGGCGGCGGTGGCGGCAGCGGCCTTCTGGTGGCTTTGCAGCGCGAAACGATCATGATCCTCGCGGCTGAAACCGTATTTGTCGGCGATCATCTGCGCGCCGACGAACTGGTTGAAACCCTCGACCCCGTACCGCTTCTGGATTGATTCCGCGAACGGGTTGGCGCCGATGCCGCCGGCCTTGGCAAGCGTGATCGGCGACCCCATCGGCACCCGCGTCATGCTCTCCACGCCACCCGCGATCACGATGTCCTGCATGCCCGACATCACCGCCTGCGCCGCGAAGTGCAGCGCTTGCTGCGACGATCCGCACTGGCGGTCGATCGTCACCGCCGGCACGCTGTCGGGCAGCGACGACGCCAGGACGACGTTGCGGCCGAGCGCGAAGGTCTGCTCGCCGATCTGGCTCACGCACCCGATGATGACATCGTCGATCGCAGCCGGATCAAGGCCGGCGTCGGCGACGAGCGCGTCGAGCACCGCGGCGCCGAGATCGGCCGGATGCCAGCCGGCGAGACGGCCGTTGCGGCGCCCTCCGGCGGTACGACGTGCGGCAACGATATAGGCTTCAGGCATGATGTCGTCCTTTGTCTGTCACAGGCCGAGCGCGGCCTTGGCGATGATGGAAAGCTGTATCTCGCTGGTGCCGCCGAAGATCGACCAGGCGCGCGCGTTGAGGTAGCGGGCGGCCGCCACCTGCGCCTCCGCCGAGTGGATCGGTGAGGGGACGTCCGGGCCATAGAAGGGCCGTTCGAGCGGAAGCTGGAGACCGTCGAGACCGAACGCATCGACCGCGAGCGCTTCGATGCCCTGGCGGATTTCCGAGGCGATCAGCTTGGTGGTGAGGCTGCGCGGGTCGGGCGCGGCGCCGGCATCGATCTCGATCAACGTTCTGAGTTCGGTCATTTCGAGCGCGTGCGCTTCCAACCGCAGACGCAGCGCGCGGTCGGCGAGTTCGCCGCCAAGTGGCCCCGCCGCCTCGTCCAGTCGCCGGAGGTCGGCGAGCAATTGCGGCGCGAACGACGAGCCGCCGCGCTCGTTCTCGAGCAGGAACTTGGCGATCGACCACCCCTGCCCTTCCTCGCCGACGAGGTTCGCGACTGGCACGCGCACCTCGTCCAGAAACACTTCGTTCAGCTCATGATCGCCCGATGCGCTGAGAATCGGCCGAACCGTGACGCCGGGCGCGGCCATGTCGATCAGCAGGAAGCTGATCCCCTGCTGCGGCTTGACGTCGGGATCGGTGCGCACCAGCGCAAACAGCAGGTTGGCGAACTGTGCCTGCGTGGTCCAGATCTTGTGGCCGGACACGATATAGTCGTCATTAGCGCGCACGGCGCGAGTGCGGAGGCTGGCGAGATCGGACCCCGACCCTGGTTCGGAGAAACCTTGCGCCCAGACATGCTCGCCGCTGCGGAGCGCCGGCAGATACTCCGCCCGCTGCGCGTCGCTGCCGAAGGTGTAGAGCACCGGCCCGACCAGCTTCAGCCCCATGCCCGGCAGCACGGGCGCGCCCGCTTCGGCACACTCCTTCTCGAAGATCCAGCGCTGGATACGGGTCCAGCCGGGGCCGCCTGCCGCCGCCGGCCAATGATAGACCAGCCAACCCTTGGCCTCGAGGATCGCCTGCCATGCGCGCGCGATATCCGGCTCGGCGAACACGCCCGAGGTCAGTGCGGCACCGCGCCGGAGTTCGGGCGATAGCGCGTCCGCGAGGAAGGCGCGCACCTCGTCGCGGAACGCTCGCTCGGGGTCGGTCAATGCCAGATCCATCACCTCACCTCTCGACGATCGCGACCGCAGACACGCCGGGCGCTCCATAGACATGGCTGTAGCCGAGCCTCGGATTGCCCGGCGCCTGCCGCCGCCCGGCGCGCCCGGTGAGTTGGACGAAATTCTCATAAA
>Ga0247729_10000277_pt1 | contig 22454 bp, 24 predicted proteins | sample UWRJL133311R2_FD_180958 | JGI IMG/M metagenome (GOLD analysis project Ga0247729, IMG submission 180958) | Plant litter microbial communities from Arlington Agricultural Research Station in Wisconsin, United States - UWRJ-L133-311R-2 | ecosystem: Environmental > Terrestrial > Plant litter >... | reverse complement strand
CGGGCGCATGTGGCACGTTTTCATCAACCACGGTGAGAGCGACAAGATGTACATGACCACGAACCAGTTCAAGGCCTACGACTACAGCCTCGTGGCGGGCGACGCCGCCCGCGAGCGTCTCTCCCGCAAGCTCTGGAACTTCGACGTCGATGCGAAGACGCTCTCCATCGGGCGGCCGCAGGCCGACCACTTCGCCGGCGAACTGCCCTACCCGGCCGACGACCGCACCGTGGTGCTCTACGCCCCGACCTGGGAGGGCGACCGTCCGTCGGCGGCCTACGGGTCGATCGCGACGCACGGCGTCGCACTGGTCTCCGCGCTGCTCGCCACCGGCACGCACCGGGTGCTCTACCGCCCGCACCCGCGCAGCGGCGTGCTCGACCCGGCGTACGGCGCCGCCAACCGGGCGATCATCGCCGCGATCGCCGCGGCCAACGCGGCCGATCCGAGCGCGCACCACATCTACGACGACGGCAACGAGCTGGGCTGGCAGCTGGCCGGGGCGGATGTCGCGATCACCGACGTCTCGGCCATGGTCTACGACCGTCTGGCCACCGGCAAGCCGCTGATCGTGGCCCGTCCGGCGTCGGCGCACGCCGATGTCGACGAGTCCGGATACCTCGGCGACTGCGAGTGGTTGACCGCGGGAGCGGCCGGCGACATCGTGGCCGTCGCCGACCGGGTGCAGAACAGCGCCGAGGCGAAGGAGAAGCTCGACTACTGGGTGACCCGCCACTTCGGCGACACCACCCCGGGAGCCGCGACCGCGCGCTTCCACGGCGCCGTGGAGCAGCTGCTGGCCGAGTGGGACCGCAACGCGGCCTTGCACGAGGGCGACGTCGACTCCGACGACACCGCGTTCGGCGACGACGAGGACGAGGACGCGATCAGCACCGACTGAGCGGCGCCCGCTCAGAAGCTGATCCGCCACAGGTACTCCTCGCCGTTCGGCCGGAACCAGCGCACGACCACCACGGAATTGCGCGCCAGATCGGGCCCGCGGACGGCGAAGGAGAGCGTCGACCCGGGCAGGAGGCGGCGCGAGCTGAGCGGAAGCATCAGTCCGCTGCCGAGGAGGCACAGGCGCACGGCGTCGAGGGTCTCCTCGCTGCGGTTGACCAGGTAGTACCTCTGGGGAGCGTTCGACCGGTCGACGGCGAACGGGACACGGTAGGCGAGTGGTTGCATGGGCGCAAAGTACGTCGAGCCAACGACGGTATCCGGGCCAATGTGCAAGCCCTCCGCCCGGTTTGGGATGGGGAGGAGAGGCGGCGTACCGTCGGGCTCATGCCCCGACTCCGCCGAAGCAACCTCTCCAAGCCCGGACTCACGCGCGTGCGCAGCGGCCGCGGATTCTCCGTGAAGGACGACCTCGGGAACACCCTCAGCGACAGCGTGATCCGCGAGCGCGTCGACGCCCTCGCCATCCCGCCCGCATGGACCGACGTCTGGATCGCGCCGCACCCGAACAGCCACATCCAGGCGACCGGGGTGGACGACGCCGGACGCCGCCAGTACATCTACCACGCCAGCTGGCGGGAGAAGAAGGACAGGGCGAAGTTCGAGCGGGCCATGCTGCTATCGGCGTCGCTGACGGCCGCACGGCGGCGGGTCACCCTCGACCTGCGCAGCGAGGGTCTCACGAAGACCCGGGCGCTCGCCGCCGCCTTCCGCATGCTCGACACCGGGTCGCTGCGCATCGGCTCCGAGCGCTACGCCGAGACCAACGGCAGCCACGGCCTGTCCACCCTGCTCTGCGCGCACGCGCGGGTGAGCGGCACGACGGTGTCGCTGAGCTTTCCCGCGAAGAGCGGCCAGGAGTGGAGCTCGGAGATAACGGATGCCGACCTCGCGGCGGTTCTGACCGCGCTGAAACGACGCGGCCCGACCGCGCGACTGCTCGCCTTCCGCGATGGCGACGACTGGCATCCGCTCGGCGCGGAGGACATCAACCTCTACGTGCGCGAGTGCACGGGCGGCGAGTTCTCGGCCAAGGACTTCCGCACACTGCGGGGCACCCTCGCTGCGGCCGTGAGCCTCGCGAAGCACGGTCCGGAGGAGACGCGCACGAAGCGCACCCGGGCGGTGTCCCAGGCGATGCGCGACGCCGCGGTGGTGCTCGGCAACACGCCGGCGATCGCGAAGAAGAGCTACGTCGACCCGCGTGTGGTCGACAAGTACCGGAGGGGCACGACGCTCGACGCGGCCCGGCTGGACTCCGCGGAGACCCAGCTGCGGGAACTGCTCGGCTGACCCGCGATCAGTGCGGGTCGATCCGGGTCAGCGGATGCCCGGTGTCGGTGTAGAGAGCGCCTCCCGACCGCAGCGCGCGGCCGATACAGCGCAGAGCCGGCTCGTACAGTGCGGGGTGGCGGCCGTCGAGGGCGCCCACCCGGCAGGCGAACGCCAGGTCGAACAGCGGCGTTGCGGGGTCGAGACCGAAGTCCTCGACGGGGGCGCAGAGGGTCGAGAGCGCTCCGGTCTCGATCAGTGCGGCGCAGGCCGCGCGGGTCCGTTCGATCCCTGGGGCGGAGCGGTCGAGAACCAGCACGTGTCCGGTCGGGCCGACGCGGGCCGCGACCTCGCGGGCGGCAGCGCCCGGGGCGCCGCCGATCTCGAGCACTCGGAGGCCGGGACGGAGCGGCAGGGCGTCGACGACGGCGAGAAGCCGCGGCGAGAGCCCGCTCACCGTCCGGCCTCCTTCTGCGACATGGGCGCGAGGGCTAGGCGGTGGGGTCGCTGGGGTCCGCCGGGAACTCGCGCTGCGCCTTGTCGAGCGCGCGCTGCGTGCGGGAGGGCTTCGGCGCCTTGGGCGCGCCGAGCTCCTTCGGCGGGCGCATGGCGCGGGGGAGCTTCGGTTCCTTCTCCACCTTCACGCGCAGCCCGAGGGAGACGGGGAACTCCTGCGGCGCCTCGCGGAAGGCCTCGCGGGAGGCGCGGATGATCGAGCGTCCGAGCAGGTTGTTCCCCGTTCCGCCGACGACCGCGCCGATGCCGAAGGGGATCGCGCGTCCGACGGCATTGGTGCCCTGGGTCACCGCGTAGCGCTTGATGAAGGTCTTCTTCAGCCGGTCGGCGATCTGGCCCATCGCCGCCTGCGGCAGGCTCTTCGTGACCATCTCGCCCCAGAACTTGGTGCGCACGGGGCCGGTGCCGGTCGCCTGGCTCGCGAGCTGCTTCACCAGATCGGTGCCGGCGCTGCCGAGGATGAGCGTCATCACCAGGGTGCGGGCGCGGTCGGGGTCGTCGAGGGCGATACCGTGCACCTCGGTGACCGACTGTGCGAACAGCGCGCTCGCCTCGAGGAAGCCGCCGGTCTCGACCGCGGACAGGGCCAGGGAGGCCCCGACTCCGACGGCGGGGATGACCGCGCTGGCGCCGACGAGGGCGCCACCCGTGGTGACGGCCGCGAGGTAGCGCTTCTCGAGGATGCGGATGACCTGCTCCGGGCTCGCCTCCGGGTGCCTGGCTCGGATGCTGCGCAGGTGGGCGAGCACGGCGGGGCGCTGCACGGTGAGCACGCGGTCGATGCCGCTGACGACGAAGCGGTTGTTGTCGGGGACGATGGGCTGGCTCATTTGGCTCCGTATTCGGTGTTGTAACGCTCGAGCACGTCGGCGATGGGGGCGTCGAGCACGAGGCGTCCCTTGTCGAGGTAGAGGCCGCGCGTGCAGAAGCGGCGCAGGTCCTTCTCGCTGTGCGAGACGATGAACAGTGTGCGTCCGCCGGCGAGCAGCTCCTCGATGCGCTTGTAGCACTTCTCCTTGAAGGCCTTGTCGCCGACGGCGAGAACCTCGTCGACGAGGATGATCGGCTCCTCGAGGCGCGACACCACCGAGAAGGCGATGCGCACCTTCATGCCGCTCGAGAGGTGCTTGTAGGGCGTATCGAGGAAGTCGCCGATCTCGGCGAACTCGATGATCTCGTCGAAGCGCGACTCGATCTCCGCCTTCTTCATGCCGTGCAGGCCCGCCGTGAGGTAGACGTTCTCCCGCACGGAGAGGTCGTTGACGAAGCCGCCCGTGATCTCGATGAGCGGGGCGACGCCGCCGTGCACCGCCACCGTGCCCTCGTCGGGGAGCACGACCTCGGCCACCAGCTTCAGCAGCGTCGACTTGCCCTGGCCGTTGCGGCCGACGACGCCGATGGCCTCGCCCTGCTTCACGTCGAAGGTGACGCCGCGCAGTGCCCAGAACTCGCCGGGCCGGGTGCGTCGCGCCCGCGCGCTGAAGAGGTCCTTGAAGTTGCGACGGGCCCGCCGGTTGCGGCGATAGCGGATGCCCGCATCCGTTACAGAGATCACCGTTGCGTCATCGACGACCGTCGTTGCTTTCACGAGCTCACTTTGGGACACGGGGTTAGATCTCTTTCAGAACCGAGCGGATGGAGCGCTTGAAGACCAGGAGTCCGACGCACAGGATGACGATACTCATCCCAGCTGAGACCGCGACCATGAACCAGTCGAGCTGCTCGGGGAAGAACGCCGAGCGGTAGATGGAGAAGATCCCGCTGAGCGGGTTGAACGCCGCCCAGAAGTGGAGCTGCTCCGGGAGGTTGGTGACCCCGTAGATGATGGGGGAGGCGTAGAAGAGGAAGCGCAGGGCGAGCTTCACGGCGCGCTCCAGATCGCGGAAGAAGACGACGAGGGGTGCGACGATGAGCCCCACACCCACGGTCAGAACTCCCTGAATGAGAATGCCGAGAGCGAAAAATCCGATGTTGGGGTTGACTTGCGCTCCGTAGAGAATTGCGAAGAACGCCAGCACGGGCAGGCTCGCGATGAACTCGATGCCCTTCGAGAGCACGAGGCTCACCACCCAGATGGTGCGGGGGATCTTCGTCGACCGCACGAGCTTCGCCTCGCGGATGAACGCGCGCGTGGTGTCGGAGACGGCTCCGGTGAACCAGGTCCACGGCAGTAGCGCCGAGAGCAGGAACACGATGTAGGGGTCCTCGCCCACGTCGCGCCGGAACACCTGTGTGAACACGAACCAGTAGATGGCCGCCATGACCAGCGGGTCGAGGATCGACCAGAAGTACCCGAGCGCCGAGGTCGAGTAGCGCACCCGGAGGTCGCGCTTCGCGAGCAGCCAGAGCGAATGCCAGTAGCGCGACAACGACGACCGTGCGGCGCGCTCGGGTGGTGCAACGGTCACGTGGGTCCTTTTAAGAGGTGGCGCCCCCGACGGCCCCGCTGAAGACGCTTAGACGAAGAGGTTCGCCCGTTCCAGGTCTTCTGCGAAGTCAATCTCCACAGCGTAGAGATCGGAGATGTCCACCGGCTCAATGTGCAGCTTGTCCTGCTCAATCGCCAACTCTATGCCACGTTCGAAATAGTCCTGATCGCCGACGCGCTTGAGCTGGCGAAGCAGCACCGGCTTGTCGTCGCGGGAGATGTAGTTGATGCCGACTGCCTCGCCGAGACCGTTCTTGACGGTCTTAGAGAGCTCGTTGATGTAGCCCTCGGCGTCTGTCGTGTACTTGACCTCTTCGTCCGACACCTTGGCGGTGTTCACCGAGACGAAGGACTGGTCGCGGGCGACCATCTTGGCCGCGCGGTCGAGGGCGGTGGGGTCGAAGACCACGTCGCCGTTCATCCAGAGCACGCCGCCGGGAGCCGAGGCCTGCAGTGCGCGCATCAGGCTCTTGGAGGTGTTGGTCTGGTCGTACTGCTCGTTGTAGACGAACGACGCCTCGGGGAAGGCCTCGATGATGTACTCGAGCTTGTAGCCGACAACCACGGTGACCTGGGCGTCCTTGCCGAAGGCGTGGTGGATGTTGTCGAACTGCTGCTTCATGATGGTGCGGCCGTCGGCGAGCTCGGTGAGCGGCTTCGGCAGCGAACGGCCCAGGCGGCTGCCCATGCCGGCGGCCAGAATCACGATCTGCGTGGTCACGATGAGTCTCCTTGTTGTCAACCTACTTCTCCGAGGCAACGAATCACTGTGGCAAGTTTGCCTGTTGTTTACCTGAAGATGAATTTATGGACACACCGTTGTGCTCCTATAAGTTTAGGGAAGACCCTCGTCTGTGGGGCAAAAGAGGCCAGATGTTGTCGTTTCGTGATGGAACCTCCGTGCGCGCCCCCGGTTGGTACGGTTGACCAGTGGATTCCGAACCCGACCAGCCAGAGGCACAGCCGACGCCCCCGGCAAGCAAGCCGGCCGCCCGCAAGCCAGCCGCGCCGCGCAAGCCCGCGGCCCCCCGAACACCTCGCGCCACCGGTGCAGCCGCCGGCGCCGCGAAACCCCCGGTGAAGTCCCCCGCCAAGGCTCCGGCGAAGGCGGCTCCGAAGACCTCGGCGACGGCCAAGCCGGCGACGCCGAAGACGACGAAGCCCGCCACCCCGCGCAAGCGGACGACCACCGCGAAGCCAGCGGATGCCGCGGCTGCGGCCGAGCAGGTCACGCAGGCCTCCGAGGCGGTCGCCTCCCCGAGCCCCTCGTCTCCGCCACCGCCCCCTCCCGCGGCCGATGCGCCTCCCGTCGAGGCGCCCGCTCCGCGCTCCCAGAACTCCGTGCGGTCGGCCGCGGCCCGCAAGGCGCAGGCCGCCCGCCTCGCCGAGGTCATCAAGCGTGCCGAGGCCACGCGCCAGGTCGCCCAGGCGACCATCGTGGTCGAAGCCGCGGTCGTCGACGACGCCGCAGTCGAAGCCGCCCCCGCCGTCGAGGACGTGCCGGTCGTCGTCGTCGAGCTCCCCTCCGCCGAGGAGGCCCCCGTTGACGAGGCCGCCGTCGCCGTGGAGATGCCCGACGCGGACGAGGTTCCCGTTCCGGAGGAGACTTCCGTCGAGGTCGTCGAGGTCGTCAGCGTCGCAGACGTGGAGGTGGCCGCCGCGGAAGCGGAAGCCGAAGCAGAAGTCGAAGCCGAAGCCGAAGCCAAAGCCGTCACCGCCGACGCCGTCGTCGAGGAGGCACCGCTCGAGACCGAGGCCGCCGTCGTGGTGACCGTCGCCGAAGTCGACGACGTGGTGGTCGTCGTCGACGACGACACCGTCGTCGAGAGCGTCGTCGCTGAGACGGACCCGGCCACGCGCCCGGCCGCGCCATCCGCTGTCGCCGTCATCGAGGCATCCGCCGACGACGCCGAGCCGCGAGAGGTCGTGCTGTCGATCGCCGGCCTGGTGAAGCGCTTCGACGACACCATCGCCGTGGCGGGAATCGACCTCGAGATCGCGGCGGGCTCGTTCTTCGGGATCGTCGGACCGAACGGCGCGGGCAAGACCACCACGCTGTCGATGGTCACCGGACTGCTCAAGCCCGACGCGGGCAGCGTCACGGTGCACGGTGCCGACGTCTGGAATAACCCGGTCGCGGCCAAACGCACCATGGGCGTGCTGCCCGACCGGCTGCGGCTGTTCGACCGCCTCACCGGCGCCCAGCTGCTCTACTACTCCGGGATCCTGCATGGTCTCGAGAAGTCCGTCGTGCGCAGCCGCACCTCCGACCTCGCCGCCGCCTTCGGGCTGGAGGACTCCCTCGACCGCCTGGTCTCCGACTACTCGGCGGGCATGACGAAGAAGATCGCGATCGCGGCGGCCATGATCCACTCGCCGCGGCTGCTCGTGTTCGACGAGCCCTTCGAGGCCGTCGACCCGGTCTCTGCCGCCAACATCATCGAGATCCTGCAGAAGTACGTCGCGGCGGGCGGCACGGTCGTCATCTCCAGCCACACCATGAACCTGATCGAGCGCATCTGCGACTCGGTGGCCGTGGTCGTCAACGGCGCGGTGCTCGCCACCGGCACGATGTCCGAAGTGCGCAACGGCAAGACGCTCGAGGAGCGCTTCGTCGAACTCGCCGGCGGACGCAGAGCTGCGGAGGGCATGGAGTGGTTGCACAAATTCTCCGACTGAAGCTGCGCCTCCTCGCCAACTCCCTTCGGCGCAGCCCCTGGCAGCTCGTGGGGATGGCGCTCGGACTGCTCTACGGTCTCGGCACCGCCGTTCTCGTGGTGGGCGGACTGGTTGCCCTCCGCCTCTTCGACATCGACATCGCCGGGAGCGCCGTCGTTGTGCTCGGAGCCGTCGTCGTGGCGGTCTACACGCTGCTGCCGCTCGTGCTCGGAATCGACGACACCCTCGACCCCCGCAAGTTCGCGCTCTTCGGCATCCCGTCGGGCAGGCTCGCGACGTCGCTCGCCCTCGCCTCGTTCATCTCGGTGCCCACGGTGGTCATCACCGTGATGGCCCTCGCCCAGACCGCCACGTGGAGCCGGGGCGCGACCCCGGTTTTGTTCGCGCTCGTGGCCGCGGTGCTCATCGTGGTCACCTGCGTCATGTCGGCGCGGATCTCCACCTCGCTCAGCGCTTTCCTGCTCTCCACCCGCCGCGCCAGGGACATCACCGGCATCGCCGGGCTCCTGGCCCTCGTGGCCCTCACGCCGCTCATCATCGCGCTCGCCTCGGTGGACTGGGCGAGCGAGGGGCTCGACGTGCTCGCGTCGATCGCCGACGTGTTGGGCTGGACGCCGCTCGCCGCGGCGTGGGCGATCCCCGCAGCAGCCGCGGGAGGCGACACGGGCGGCGCCCTCCTCCGACTGCTCGTGGCGGTCGCGTGGATCGGCGTGCTCTGGCTCGCCTGGCGCATCCTGGTGGTGCGGATGCTGGTCACGCCCGAACGCCAGGCCGCCGCGAAGAAGTACTCCGGCCTCGGCTGGTTCGGCGTCTTCCCCGCCAACCCCACGGGCGTGATCACGGCCCGCTCGGTCACCTACTGGCTGCGCGACTCGCGGTACGTCACCTCGCTCATCGTGATCCCGATCTTCCCGCTGTTCATGGTGATCGCCCTCGGGATCGGCGGCGTCTCCTGGCAGGGTCTCGCACTGCTCCCTGTCCCCGTGATGTGCCTCTTCCTCTCCTGGGCGGTGCACAACGACGTCGCGCTCGACAACACGGCGATCTGGCTCCACCTCACGGCCAACACCTCGGGACGCGCGGACCGGTGGGGCCGTGTTGTGCCCGCGCTGATCCTCGGGATCCCGCTGATCGGCGTGGGCTCCGTGGTGTCCGCCGCGGTCTACGGCGACTGGTCGGTGCTGCCGTCGATCGCCGGAGTCAGCGCCAGCGCGCTGTTCGTCGGCCTCGGCATCTCCAGCGTGATGTCCGCCCGCTTCCCGTACCCCGCGGTGCGGCCGGGCGACAGCCCCTTCGCGCAGCCGCAGAGCGGCAGCTCGGCCGGCCTCATCCAGGGCGTCTCCTTCGTCTCGATCGTGGTGCTCACGCTGCCGGCCCTCCTCGCCGGCTTCCTCGGACTGCTCTACGGCGGCGACTGGCCATACGCCGCCCTGGCCTACGGCCTCGTGGTCGGACTGCTGGTGCTGTTCGGCGGCATCGCCCTCGGTGGGCGCGTGTTCGATCGCCGCGGGTCTCAGATTCTCGCCTTCTCCCTGCGCAACTGACATCGAGCATCCGCTCTCGCACGAACGTAGAATTGCCTGCATGACTGATACCGAGAACCCCGGCGGAGGAACCTCGACTCTCGATCGCGAGCTCGAGGAACTGCTCAACAACGAGCAGGTGGAGGAGGGCGATCACGAGCGCTTCTCGCACTACGCGCCGAAGAACAAGATCATGGAGTCGGCGCTCACGGGCAAGCCGATCCGCGCGCTGTGCGGCAAGCTCTGGACGCCGGGCCGCGACCCGGAGAAGTTCCCCGTCTGCCCCACCTGCAAAGAGGTCTACGAGACGCTCAAGTAGCGCGCCTGCCGTACGCCCCTAGGCGTAGACGGTCGGTATCGCCGGCTCGCCCCGTCCGAGGCGGAACGCCTGGTCGGGCAGCTCGGCCATCGCGGCCGCACGGTGCGTGCGTGCGACTCCCGTGCCGTGCGCCCCGAGGTACTCGATGACCGGCTCGCCGTCGACCATGAGGGGGACGAGGAGCGGTCGCTCGGTGTCCGACGGCTGCGGCTCGTCGCCGACGTAGATCGTCTCGGCCACGGCCACGCCGTTCTCGAGGCTGCGCACGGGGTGCTTGCGCCCGCCGACCGTCGCCTTGGCGGCCGACTTCTTGGCGACCGAGACCCAGTTGCCGTCGCCGTCCTTGCGGGCCACCAGCTTGTAGACCATCGAGGAGGCGGGGAATCCCGACCCCGTGACAACGGATGTGCCGACACCGTAGGAGTCGACCGGTGCGGCCCGCAGAGCCGCGATGGTGTACTCGTCGAGGTCGTTCGTGACGGTGATCTTGGTGCTCACCGCTCCGAGCGAGTCGAGCTGCGCGCGCACCGCGGCCACCTGCCGCGGCAGGTCGCCGGAGTCGATGCGCACGGCGCCCAGCCCCGTGCCGGCCACCTTCACGGCGAGGGCGACGGCGGTGGGCACGTCGTAGGTGTCGACCAGCAGCGTCGTGCCCGAGCCGAGCGCGTCGACCTGAGCGCGGAAGGCGTCCTCCTCGTTGTCGTGCAGGAGAGTGAAGGCGTGGGCGGCGGTGCCCATGGTGGGGACGCCCCACTCGCGCCCGGCCTCGAGGTTGCTCGTCGCGCCGAAGCCGGCGATGAAGGCGGCTCGCGCGGCCGCCACGGCCGAGCGCTCGCCGGTGCGGCGCGATCCCATCTCGGCGATCGGCCGGCCGTCGGCGGCGGACACCATGCGGGCGGCTGCGCTCGCGATGGCGCTGTCGTAGTTGAAGACGCTGAGCGCCAGGGTCTCCAGGATCACTCCCTCGGCGAATCCGCCGTCGACCACGAGGATGGGGGAGTTCGGGAAGTACACCTCGCCCTCCTGGTAGCCGGAGATGGTCCCGCGGAAGCGGTAGTCGGCGAGCCAGTCCAGCGTCGGCTGGGTGACCACGCCGTGCTCGCGCAGCCAGTCGAGCTCCGGCTCCTCGAAGCGGAAGTCGCGGATGAGGTCGAGCAGCCTGCCCGTTCCGGCGACGATGCCGTAGCGGCGTCCCTCGGGCAGGCGCCGGGCGAACACCTCGAAGACGCACTCGCGCTCGTGGTGGCCGCTGCGCATGGCCGCGTCGATCATGGTGAGTTCGTAACGGTCGGTCAGCAGCGCACTCGTCATGTCAATGAGCCTATCCGTGTCGGGGCCATGGCTTAGCGTGAGCGGGTGGCAAGTACAGTGCGCTGGATCTTCGCGGGGCAGCTCGGCGAGCTCTTCGACGACGGCGGGCCGATGCTGCTCATCGAGGCGCGGTCGGTGCTGCGCCGACGCCCGATCCACCGGGCCAAGGCGCACCTCATACTCTCCGCCATCCGCCACCGCGCCGCGGAGCTGGGCGACCGGGTCGAGTTCCACCAGGTCGACCACTACTCCGAGGTGGTGGCCGGGCGCTCCGACCTGGAGGTGATCGACCCCACCTCCTGGGCCGCCCGCAGAACGGTGCGCCGGCTCGGCGCCCGCATCCTGCCCAGCCGCGGTTTCATCACGAGCGAGGAGGAGTTCGCCGCCTGGGCGCGGGACCGGGGCGCCGGCCGCCTCCTGCTCGAGGACTTCTACCGGGACACGCGGCTGCGGACGGGCATCCTCATGGAGGGCCAGGCCCCGGTCGGCGGACAGTGGAACTACGACCACGACAACCGGCAGCCGCCGCCGAGGAACGCGGTCTCGCTCGGACTCCCGGACCCGCGCTGGCCGGTGGAGGACGACATCGACGCCGGGGTGCGCGACGACCTCGACCGGTGGCAGGCCGAGGGCGAGATCCGACTGGTCGGCGACGACGGCCCGCGCCGCTTCGCCGCGACCGGGGCGGAGGCGGAGGCCGCGCTCGCCGACTTCGTGGAGACGCGCCTCGGCGACTTCGGCCCCTTCGAGGACGCCACCCTCACCGGCGACTGGACGATGGCCCACTCCCTGCTCAGCGCGCCGATGAACCTCGGGCTGCTCGACCCCCGGCACGTGGTCGACACCGTCGCGGCCGAGTACGCCAACGGCAATGCGCCCCTGTCGAGCGTGGAGGGCTTCGTGCGCCAGATCGCGGGGTGGCGCGACTACGTCTGGCACCTCTACTGGCACCTCGGCGAGGGCTACCGCACCGGCCACAACGCGCTGCGCGCCACGGTCGACCTGCCGCGGGAGTTCCTGGAGCTCGACGCCGCGGCCATCGAGGCGAATTGCCTGCACCACTCCATCGGCGGCCTGCGCGAGCACGGCTGGGCCCACCACATCCAGCGCCTCATGGTGATCGGCAACTGGGCGCTGCAGCGCGGCTACGACCCGACGCAGCTCAACGACTGGTTCACCGACATGTTCGTCGACGGCACACCGTGGGTGATGCCGGCGAACGTCATCGGCATGAGCCAGCACGCCGACGGCGGCATCGTCGCGACCAAGACCTACGCGTCGGGCGGCGCCTACATCAACCGGATGACCGACTACTGCGGCGGCTGCCGCTTCGACCCGAAGGTGCGGCTGGGGCCGGACGCCTGCCCGTACACTGCCGGGTACTGGGCGTTCCTCGACCGGGTGGAGCCCGCTCTCCGCGGCAACCACCGGATGGCGCAGCCCTTGGCGGGCCTCCGCGGTCTCTCCGATCGGGAGGCGGTCGTGCAGCAGGAGAGGGAGCGCGACTCGTTCCACTAAACTCGTGCGTGTGACAGATGCGCCGATCGGAGTCTTCGACTCGGGAGTCGGCGGGTTGACCGTCGCCCGAGCAATCATCGACCAGCTCCCGCGGGAGTCGATCACCTACGTGGGCGACACCGCGCACTCTCCCTACGGCCCCAAGCCCATCGCCGACGTGCGCCGCTTCGCGCTCGATGTGATGGACGACCTGGTTGCCGAGGGCGTCAAGCTGCTGGTGATCGCCTGCAACACCGCGTCGTCGGCCATGCTCCGGGATGCGCGAGAGCGGTTCACCGACGGCTACGGCATCCCCGTCGTGGAGGTCATCCAGCCCGCAGTGCGCGCCGCGGTTCGGCAGACGCGCAACAAGCGCATCGGAGTCATCGGTACCGCGGGCACGGTGAAGTCGAGAGCCTATGAGGACGCCTTCGCCGCGGCCTCCGACCTCCGCATCTTCACCGCCGCCGCTCCACGCTTCGTCGAGTTCGTGGAGTCGGGTGTCACGAGCGGTCCCGAGCTCTTCGCTGTCGCCGAGGATTACCTCGCCCCGCTGAAAGCAGCGGACATCGACACCCTGGTTCTCGGGTGCACGCACTACCCGCTGCTCGCCGGCGCGATCCAGTACGTGATGGGGGAGGACGTCACCCTCGTCTCCAGCGCCGAAGAGACGGCCTACGACGTCTACCGGATGCTCGTGAAGCACGGTCTGGAACGCACCTCCCCGACACCCCCCGCCTACACCTTCGAGGCGACGGGCGACAGCCAGCAGGAGTTCCTGACGCTCGCGTCGCGCTTCCTCGGCCCCGAAGTCACCCGCGTCGACCTCGTCGAGACCGGCGCCATCCACCTGCCGAAACTCTCCCTACCGAAGGACTCGTAATGACCCGTCACGACGGCCGCACAGCCTCCGAACTCCGCCCCGTCACGATCGAGCGCGGCTGGAGCGCCCAGGCGGAGGGCTCCGCCCTCATCTCCTTCGGCAACACCAAGGTGCTGTGCACCGCCTCGTTCACCAACGGCGTCCCGCGCTGGCTGAAGGGCAAGGGCACCGGCTGGGTGACGGCCGAGTACTCGATGCTGCCGCGCTCTACCAACGAGCGCATGGACCGCGAGTCGGTCAAGGGCAAGATCGGCGGGCGCACCCACGAGATCTCCCGCCTCATCGGCCGGAGCCTGCGCGCCGTCGTCGATATGAAGGCGCTCGGTGAGAACACGCTCGTCATCGACTGCGACGTCCTCCAGGCGGATGGCGGCACACGCACGGCCGCGATCACGGGTGCCTATGTGGCCATGGCCGACGCACTGGAGTGGGGTCGCGGCAAGGGCTTCATCGGCAAGAACGCGAAGCCGCTCATCGACAGCGTCGCCGCCGTGTCCGTCGGCATCGTCGGGGGAGAGCCGCTGCTCGACCTCGCCTACGTGGAGGACGTCAAGGCGGAGACCGACATGAACGTCGTCGTCACCGGCCGCGGCCTCTTCGTCGAGGTGCAGGGCACCGCGGAGGGCGCGCCCTTCGACCGCAACGAGCTGAACGCGCTGCTCGACCTCGCCCTCGGCGGCGCCGTCGACCTCACCGCGCTGCAGGTCGCTACCCTCGAAGCATGACCGTCACGCTCGTCCTCGCCACGCACAACGCCCACAAGGTCCAGGAGCTGCGCCGCATCCTCGGCGACCGGCTCGACGGCATCGATCTCATCGGCTACGACGGCCCCGAGCCGGTCGAGGACGGCGACACCTTCGGCGCGAACGCGCTGATCAAGGCGCGGGCGGCCGCGAGGCACACGGGACTGCCCGCGATCGCGGACGACTCGGGCATCTCGGTCGACGCGCTCGGCGGGGCGCCCGGCATCCACTCGGCGAGGTACGCGGGCAACCGCGACGACCAGGAGAACCTCGAGCTGCTGCTGGCCAATCTGGCGGGGTCGGCCGACCGCACCGCACAGTTCAACTGCGCCGCCGCGTTCGTCGACGGCGACTTCGAACACGTGGAGGACGGCGTCTGGCCCGGCACGGTGCTCGAGACGGCGGCGGGGGACGGCGGCTTCGGCTACGACCCCGTCTTCCGGCCGGAGGGCCTCGACGTGAGTGCCGCCGAGCTGACCGCCGACGAGAAGAACGCCATCAGCCACCGCGCCCGCGCCTTCGGCCAGATCGTCTCCGTGGTGCGCGAGCGCCTGCTCTGAGCTGACCCCCTACCGCGGGCGGTACCGCGCGAGTACGTTTCGGCTCATGACACTCGATCCGGTCGAAACCAATCCTGCCCACTACTCGACGGTCTTCGAGAACGACCGGGTCCGCGTTCTCGAGTACCGCGACGCCCCGGGCGAGAGCACGACGCCGCACGACCACCCCGACAGCGTGATGTGCACTCTCAGCACCGTCACCAGGCGGCTCAGCTCCGGCGACGCCACCTTCGAGGTGCGACTGCCCGCCGGTGCCGCGGTCTGGCTGCCCGCGCAGCGTCACTCCGGGCACAATATCGGCGACGGCGAGACGCACGTGATGCTCATCGAGCTGAAGGGCGGGGGAGCGGACCCCGCCACGAGCGGCATGCTCGGGCCGAATGCGGTTCCCGCCGAGGGCGACGCGCCGTTCGGTTCGGGCCGCGCCTGACGATAACGCCGATCATTCCTATCTAGGCCCGAGGCCTTCAAAGCGTCGGGACTCCCGCTTACCCTTGAGCATGTGACGAATTCAGACCAGCACGGGCACGCCCACGACCACGCCTCCGGCGTGACGAATCGTGCGCGCCTCGTCGTCGCCATCTGCATCGTCGCGGTCTTCCTCGTCGTCGAGGTTCTGGGGGCCGTCCTCTCCGGATCGCTCGCCCTGCTCGCCGACGCCGGCCACATGGCATCCGACCTCCTCGGCCTGATCGTGGCACTGGTCGCCATCCTCATCGCCGCCCGCCCGGCGACCGACAGGCAGACCTACGGCTATCAGCGCGCCGAGGTGTTCGGCGCCCTGTTCAACGGCCTCCTGCTCAGCGCGGTCGCGATCTTCGTCGCCGTCGAGGGGGTGCAGCGGCTGCTCGACCCGGGCGAGACGACCGTGCTCAGCACGCCGATGCTGGTGGTCGCAGTGCTCGGGCTCGCGGCCAACGTGGCCTCGCTGCTCGTGCTCCGCGGCGGCCGGGACTCGATCGGCATGCGCGGCGCCTACCTCGAGGTGCTCGGCGACATGTTCGGATCGGTCACCGCGATCCTCGCCGCCGTCGTGATCCTGGCGACGGGGTTCGCCCAAGCGGATGCCATCGCTTCGCTTGTCATCGCCGGCCTGATCGTCCCCCGGGCCTTCTCCTTGCTTCGCGACGTGTTCCACGTGCTGAGCGAGGCGGTGCCGAAGAACATGGACGTGGAGAAGATCCGTCAGCACCTCCTCTCCACCGAGGGCGTGGTCGACGTGCACGACGTGCACGTCTGGGCGATCACCTCGGGAGCCCCGGTGTTCTCCGCGCACGTCGTGGTGACGACCGAGCTGTTCGAGCGCGGGGGCACGGGCGCCCTGCTCGACGAGCTGAGCGGGTGCCTCACCGGCCATTTCGACGTGGAGCACTCCACCTTCCAGCTCGAACCGGCCGAGCACGCCGACCACGAGGAACGCTTCCACCGCTAGATTTCGGGACACCGAAATATAACCGCCGAAGCGTGTAAAGTTTCGGTGTGCCGAAATCCCGAATCGTCGAAACCCCGCCTGTCAAAGGGCGCGCCACCCTCCTTCTGCTCGGGCCCGCGTTCGTCGCCGCGATCGCCTATGTGGACCCCGGCAACGTGGCCGCCAACCTCACCGCGGGAGCCCGCTACGGCTACCTGCTGCTCTGGGTGCTGATTCTCGCCAACCTCGTGGCGGTGCTCGTGCAGTACCAGTCGGCGAAGGTCGGAATCGTGACGGGTCGCAGCCTGGCCGAGCTCCTCGGCGGCAGGCTGAAGACCGGGCCTCGCCGCCTCTACTGGGGCCAGGCCGAACTCGTCGCCGCCGCGACGGACATCGCCGAGGTCATCGGCGGGGCGATCGCGCTCAACCTGCTCTTCGGAGTGCCGCTCCTGCTCGGCGGCCTCATCGTGGGAGTCGCGTCCATGGCGCTGCTCTCCATCCAGTCGCGCCGGGGACAGCGCTCCTTCGAGATCGTGATCGTCACGCTCCTCGCGGTCATCGTGGTGGGATTCGTATCCGGGCTCTTCGTGAGCGACCTCGATGCCGGCCAGATGCTCGCGGGCGTCGTGCCCCGGTTCGAGGGCACGGACTCCGTGCTGCTCGCATCGAGCATGCTCGGTGCCACGGTGATGCCCCACGTGATCTACCTGCACTCCGCATTGGCGCGCGACCGGCACGGCGTCACCGATGACCCCGGGCGCATCCGCAGTCTGCTGAAGGCGACCCGCTGGGACGTCGGGGCCGCGCTCGTCGTCGCCGGGGCGATCAACATCTCGATGCTGCTGCTCGCCGCAGCGAGCCTGCGCGGCGTCGCGGGAACCGACTCGATCGAGGGCGCGCACGCCGCGATCGTCGCCGCGCTCGGTCCCGTGATCGGTGTGGTCTTCGCCGTCGGCCTGCTCGCCTCCGGGCTCGCGTCGACCAGCGTCGGCACCTACGCGGGCGCGTCGATCATGGGCGGTCTGCTGCGGGTGAAGATCCCGCTCCTGGCCCGCCGCGTGGTGACCCTTATTCCCGCGCTCGTTGTGCTCGGCATCGGCTTCGACCCGACCCGGGCGCTGGTGCTCAGCCAGGTGGTGCTGAGCTTCGGCATCCCCTTCGCGCTGATCCCGCTCGTGCGGTTCGCCAGCTCGAAGACACTGATGGGGGAGTTCGCCAATGCGGCCTGGCTGCGCTGGTCGAGCTGGATCGCGACCGTGGCGATCGTCGGAATCAACGTGGTGCTCATCGTGCTCGTGATCGCGGGCGGCTGATGACCTCGCCCACGCTCTACCCGATGGCCGTCGAGGACTACGTCAAGGTGGTCTACGCCCACACCGAGTGGCAGTCCGACCCGATCAGCACCTCGGTGCTCGCCGCGCGTCTCGGTCTCGCCGCATCGTCCGTCACCGAGATGGTGAAGAAGCTCGTGGCGCAGGGCCTCGTGCACCACGTGCCCTACGGGGCGGTGACGCTGACAGCGGATGGCACGGCCCTCGCGCTGCGGATGATCCGACGGCACCGCCTGATCGAGACATGGCTGGTGCAGCATTTCGACTACTCCTGGGACGAGGTGCACGACGAGGCCGAGGTGCTCGAGCACGCGCTGAGCGACCGGCTGCTCGACAAGATCGACGACCAGCTCGGGCGGCCCACGCGGGATCCGCACGGCGACCCCATTCCGGCCAGAGACGGCACCGTGAACCGGCCGTCGGCCGTTCTGCTCGGGGAGACCAGCCCGGGCGAGACCGTGCGGGTGGTGCGGATCAGCGACCGCGACCCGCTGCTGCTGCGGCACCTCGGGGCGGAGGGGGTGGCACTCGACACCTCGCTCACCGTGGTCGCCGCGGACCCCTTCTCGGTCGCCCTCGACGGGTCGGCGGGCGAACTCGGCCTGGCGCCCGACGCGCTCGTCTCCATCTGGGTGAGTCGTTCCGGGCCCACCCGCGTAAAGTAGGGGCGCTATGACTACGAATACTCCCCACAACCAGCCCAACGACGATTCCCCCGCCGAGCGCATCGCGAAGGTCGTCGCCGAGCTCGGGGAGGACGAGGTGGTGGCGCGAGCCACCGCGCTCATCGCCGGCCTCAACGCGGGGGAGGAGTTCCTCCTCTCCGTGGGCGGACGCCACGCGCAGGGGATCCTCGACGGAGCCCCCGCGCTGTACTGGCCCGAGGTGTGGGGTGCCCGCACCTTCCTCTACGTGTGGCAGGACTCGGCCATCCCCGCGGTGCTCGCGGGTCTCGGCAACCAGGCCTGGCGCGTGCGCGAGATGAGCGCGAAGGTTGTGGCCCGCCGCGAGCTGGCCTACCCCGCCGAAGTCGCCGTACTGGCGACAGACGAGGTCCCCCGGGTCCGCGCGCAGGCTGCTCGGGCACTCGGCGAGGTCGGCGGAGCGGAGCAGATCGACGTGCTGCGGGCGCTGCTCAAGGACTCCGAGATCGAGGTGCGCCGCGAGGCGAACGGTGCGCTCAAGAAGATCCGCGCCAAGCTCCCGGCCCGCGAGCCGGCCGCCGAGGAGACCTCCTCGCCCGACAGCGAGTAGTGGGGCGTGGCCGCGGAGCGGCCCATCCGCTGAGCATGAAGGCTCTCCGAGCCTCGCGGGGGACTACTTCGGGTCGTTGCTCTTGTCCTGGTCGAACAGGTTCTTGTCGAGCACGAGCGATCCGGTGTCGGTCGTGGCCCCGGCCTGCGCCTCGCGGTTGCGGCGCGCCTTGCGCACCGACTGGAAGTAGTGGAAGCCGGTGGGGATCACCGAGACGCACACCGCAGCCAGCAGGATGATGTCGATGTAGTGCGTCACGAAGTCGGCCACCGGCGGGATGTAGCCGAGGACGAAGCCGAAGAAGGTGAGTCCGGCGCCCCAGAGCAGTGCGCCCACCGCGTTGTAGAGGCTGTACTTCTTGTAGTTCATGTGACCGACACCCGCGGCGACCGGGGCGAAGGTGCGCACCACGGGCACGAAGCGCGCCACGATCACGGCGAGTCCGCCGAAGCGCTCGAAGAACGCGTTGGTGCGCTTGACGTTCTCGACCGAGAACAGTCCGGTCTCCTTGCGCTCGAAGATGCGCGGTCCGGCCTTGTGGCCGATCAGGTACCCGACCTCGCCGCCGAGGAACGCCGCGAAGGCGATCGCGAGGCACACCAGCCAGATGGGCAGATCGATGCCCGAGCCCTCGGCCGTCATGGTCGCCGAGAACGTGAGCAGGCCGGTGATGACGAGCAAGGTGTCACCCGGCAGCAGGAATCCGACGAGCAGGCCGGTCTCCGCGAAGACGATGAAGCAGACGCCGAGGAGAGCGAACGCGCCGAAACCCTCGATGAGGTTTGCGGGATCCAGGAATGGAATGAGGGCGGTCGAGAACACTGACAAATCTCCAGTCGTCGGTCGCCGCTGAATTTACCGGCGTCGGCGGCCGTTGTTGTTGCTTGCTGTCAGGGTACTAGCTGACACCGTCCAGCTTCCTGCAAACGGGGGCGGCTTCGGAAGAGTTCATCCTCTGGGACTACGCGGCGTACCGGATCGTTACCGGAACGGATGACGGACTACAGGGAGAGGCTGCGTTCGACCACGAGTCGGGCGGCCTCCTGCAGGCGCATGTTGTTCGACCGGGCGTGGTCGCGGAGTCGCACGAACGCCTGGTCGACGGTGATGCGGCGTGCACCGGAGATCACGCCCTTCGCCTGCTCGATCAGCACGCGGCTCTCGAGCGCGGAGGTCAACTGCAACTGGATCTCCTCGTACCTCCCGGCGCTTCTCGCCTGGAGTATCCCGATGGTGGCGACGTCGGCCAGGGCGCGAGCGAGCGCGACGTCGCGCTCGCAGATTCCGTGGAGTTCCGCGGAGAACAGACTCATCGTGCCGATGGTCTCACCCCGCAGCCGGAGTGGAACGGCGACCATGCTGCGGATGCCGAACACCGACGCCGAGCGCTGCAGCGCGGGCCAGGTGTCGCTGCCGACGGCGAGATCGTCGACTCGCACGATCTCGCCGGTCTGGAAACACTCGACGCACGGGCCCGTGCCGTCCGCGAGCTGCAGCATCTCGAGCATCTCGGCGCGGGTGCTGGAGGCAGCCATCACCTCGAGGGAGCCTGTGGCGTCGGCGAGAAGGATGCTCGCCTCCGAGACCCCGTCGATCGACTGTGCGGCAACGACGATCTCCCGCATTCCGTCGACAGCAGAGGTTTCGGACGAGACGGCGTCGGCAAGCGAGACGTAGACCGCTCCGAGCCAGCTCTCGCGGGGAATTGTCGACATTGCTCATACGATACGCGCGGGAGCACCCCTTGCCCGGCCACCGTGCGCGCTTTGGCGAAAAAATCTCGCGAGTCGGTTGACGTTCGGGGCGAGGCGGTCAGGCGGCAGACGGTCGACCCGGCCACAGGTCGACGCCCATGCCGTTCTCGAGCCGGGCGATCGTGTCGAGATCGGGCCAGGCGCGCCCTTGGAGGATGGCCTGGATCGTCGAGTGGTCGACGCCCGTATCCGCGCCCGCGGCCCGGAGACTGCGCTCGCCCATCGCGGCGCGGAGGGCGATTGCGAATCGCCGGGCGACCTCGGTGCTCGCGTCTTCGCTCGCAACTTCGGGCCAGTCGGCCACGCGCTCGCGTGGGGATGGGCGGGACGGTCTGGGCATACGTAGAGCGTAGGGGAGCGGGCTGCTCGCGAAGTCGGCCGCCCGGGATGTTCACGGTCGGCAGAGACGGGCGAGGATGCGTGTGCGGTCGGTTATGCGATGCCCGTGGTACCGAGCAGGCTGCCGATGAGGAACGTCGCTGCCAGTGCGAGCGCTCCGCCAACGGTGACGCGGACGGTCGCGCGCAGGATCGGACTCCCGCCGATGCGCGCGCCGAGCGCGCCCGTGCCGGCGAGAACCAGCGCCACGATGACGAAGGTCACCGGGATCCGCACCGCCTCGGGCAGCAGCACGATCGCCGCGAACGGCAGGACGGCGCCGCTCACGAAGGCGATCGCCGACGAACCGGCAGCGGCCCAGGGGCTGGCGACCTCCGACTCGTCGATGTTCAGCTCGGCCGAGAGATGGGCGGCGAGTGCGTCGTGGGCGGTGAGTTCGAGGGCGACCCGCTCGGCCGTTTCCGGGCTGAGCCCCCGTGCCTGATAGAGCCCGGCGAGCTCCTCGAGTTCTTCATCGGGGCTGGTTCGCAGTTCCTCGCGTTCCTTTGCGATCAGCGCCCGCTGGCTGTCGCTCTGGCTGCTCACCGAGATGTACTCGCCGACCGCCATCGACAACGCGCCGCCGACGAGCGCGGCGAGTCCTGCAGTGATGATCGGGCCGATATCGGTGGTGGCGGCGGCGACGCCGACGACCACTGCGGCCACGGAGACGATTCCATCGTTCGCACCGAGCACACCGGCGCGCAGCCAGTTCAGCCGCGCGGCGACGCCGTGGCCGTGCGGCTCGTCGGGGTGCTGCAACGGTGTCGTGGTCATGGGGTCAGTCAAGCACTCTTCCGTTGACGCGGCGTAGAGCTCGAGCAGCGCTCGGGGAGAAGGTGGTTCTGGAGAGCATCTCTCTGAGCCCGTGGATCGAGCGCGGGCGAGAGCACGTGTGGGCTACTGCGGGGGTTGCCTGCCAGCCAGCCGGAAAATCGCCGCTGATCCTTGAGATACCGGGTATGTCCGAAGTGCGGGAGAAGGGACTTGAACCCTCACGCCTTTCGGCACAGGTACCTAAAACCTGCGTGTATACCAATTTCACCACTCCCGCGAGCGGTGATCATTCTACTGGCGAACGAATGCCCGACTTGAATACTGAGCGTCTGGAGCGTTTTCGAGAATCTGTCGAGTTCGATGCGAACGCATTGAAACTCTTTCGGTATTTTTGCTGGGAATGCTAGACGTGACGATTCTTAAGTGCTTCACTGAATGTGAAGACAGTTCTTTATAGGTTTATAAAGGGGGGTGGTCATAGTGGACAACACCGTCGTGCGTGCGCTCTCCGCCCTGCCCCGCCTGGTGCTGATCGGTGCCGCGGCCCTGTTCTTCTCCCTGATCTTCTTCGCACTGAGTGCCGTGTCGAGTGCGTCCAGTGCCTCGGCGGAAGAGCCCTCCCTTCTGGGCGGGGTGTCGTCGGTGCTCGGCTCGGTGACCGCCCCGGTCGGCGCTGTTCTGGCGCCGGTGACGGCCCCGGTCGCCCCGGTGGTGCAGGCCGTGACCGCCCCGGTCGCCCCTGTTGTGCAGGCTGTTGCGGCGCCGGTGGCTCCCGTTGTGCAGGCCGTGGCCGCCCCGGTCGCCCCGGTGGTGGCCGCGGTTGCCGCCCCGGTCGCGCCGGTGCTGGCCCCGGTCACC
>Ga0247729_10000276_pt1 | contig 22473 bp, 20 predicted proteins | sample UWRJL133311R2_FD_180958 | JGI IMG/M metagenome (GOLD analysis project Ga0247729, IMG submission 180958) | Plant litter microbial communities from Arlington Agricultural Research Station in Wisconsin, United States - UWRJ-L133-311R-2 | ecosystem: Environmental > Terrestrial > Plant litter >... | reverse complement strand
GCGTCCTGGAAGCGGAACGATGGGCGGGCGTTCTTCCTTGATTTCTTCGACCGAGACGTCGTGGACGATTGCGATCGACGTCGTCGATTCGACTACGGCGGGGTTCACTATCGTGTTCTCGAGCGTGACGGCGACTTCGTGCTCGGGCGCTGCCCGAACCGGGGCAGGCAGGTCGACCGTGAAAGTGAGGCTCTCTGGCGTGGAGGTGCGGTCGGATGACCGGGATGCACGCAGCGCGGACACCGGGATGCTCGAGACCGGAATGTTCGACACCGGGATGTTCGACACGAGATCGGCCCCGGGAGCTTCGAGCAGTTCGCTGCGGAGTTCACCGGTCGTGGGTTCGGAGTCGTCCGCGAGCCGGACTCCCGAGTCTTCTTTATTGCGCCTTGTAACCACAGTCGCAACCCCTTTCGGTGCATTATTAGCGCCAGTTTACCGCGTGGCGCTTCACCACGCGGTTTCTGGACGTCAGCCGCCAGACTGGCCCGGGCCGCTCTTCGGGGCCCGGGCCAGTCTTATTGTGGTGCGGCCGTTTGCGCTGGTCGACGAAGAACGTCGGCCAGGTTACGCCGGCGTGATCTCGACCAGGAGGTCCCCGGCGTCGACCTGCTGGGTCTTCGGAATCGCCAGGCGGGTGATCTTTCCCGCGACGGATGCGGTGATCGCCGCTTCCATCTTCATCGCCTCGATCGACGCGACGCTCTGCCCGGCAGCAACAGTGTCGCCTTCGGCGACCTGCAGCGTGACTACCCCGGAGAACGGCGCGGCCACGTGGCCGGGCTTTCCGGGTTCGGCTTTCTCTGCGGCCTTGGCGTCGACGGTGATGCTGGTGTCCCTGACGAAGACCGGGCGCAACTGCCCGTTCATCGTCGTCATGACCGTGCGGATGCCCTTGTCGTCGGCTTCACCGATGGCTTCGAGCCCGACGTACAGGCTCACTCCCTTCGAGATCTCGACGACATGCTCGACACCCTGCTGGAGCCCATAGAGGTAGTCGACCGTGTCGACTACCGAGAGGTCGCCGTAGGTGTCGCGGTTCTGCTGGAAGATCTTCGTCGGGCCGGGGAAGAGCAACCGGTTGAGCGTCGAGCGACGCGCCGCAGCGTCACCGGCGAGCCCGGACTTGTCCTCTTCGGAGATCGGCTCGACACCGATCTTGACGTTGCGCCCGGCGAGAACCTTCGTGCGGAACGGCTCCGGCCATCCGCCGGGCAGCTCACCGAGCTCGCCGGCCATGAATCCGATGACCGAGTCCGGGATGTCGTACTTGTCAGGGTTGGCCTCGAAGTCGGCGGGGTCGGCGTTCGCGGCAGCAAGTGACAGGGCGAGGTCGCCGACGACCTTGGACGACGGGGTCACCTTTGGCGGACGCCCGAGGATGTTGTTTGCCGCGGCGTACCAGTCTTCGACTTTCTCGAACTGGTCACCCAGTCCGAGCGCGATCGCCTGCTGGCGCAGGTTGGACAACTGGCCACCGGGGATCTCGTGCTTGTAGACCCGGCCGGTCGGCCCCGGAAGCCCGGACTCGAACGGCTTGTAGACGTGGCGCACGGCCTCCCAGTACGGCTCGAGGTTCGAAACAGCCTGCAGCGAGATACCGGTGTCGCGCTCGGTGTGCGCGAGCGCGGCGACGAGGGCGGATGCCGACGGCTGGCTGGTCGTGCCTGCCATCGGGGCGCTGGCGACGTCCACAGCGTCGGCCCCGGCACGCGACGCGGCCAGGAGCGTCGCGAGCTGGCCGCCCGCAGTGTCGTGGGTGTGCACGTGCACGGGCAGGTCGAAGCGGTCACGAAGGGCCGTCACGAGCTTCTCGGCAGCACCGGCGCGCAGCAGGCCGGCCATGTCCTTGATGGCCAGCACGTGGGCACCGGCGTCGACGATCTGCTCGGCGAGACGCAGGTAGTAGTCGAGCGTGTACAGCTTCTCGTCGGGGTTCAGCAGGTCGCCGGTGTAACAGACAGCGACTTCGGCAAGCGCGTTCCCCGTGGCCAGCACGGAATCGATCGCCGGGCGCATCTGGGATACGTCGTTGAGGGCATCGAAGATGCGGAAGATGTCCACACCGGTCGAGGCCGCTTCCTTGACGAACGCGTCGGTCACCTCGGTGGGGTACGGGGTGTACCCGACCGTATTGCGACCGCGAAGCAGCATCTGGATGTTGATGTTCGGCAGTGCTTCTCGCATGGTGGCGAGGCGCTCCCACGGGTCTTCGCCCAGGAATCGCAGGGCGACGTCATAGGTCGCACCGCCCCAGGCCTCGACGGAGAGCAGCTCCGGCGTGAGGCGCGCGACGTGCGGAAGGGCAGCCACGAGGTCACGGGTGCGCACGCGAGTCGCGAGCAGCGACTGGTGAGCGTCGCGGAACGTCGTGTCGGTGACCGCGAGGGCCGTCTGCGCGCGCAGTGCGGCGGCGAACTTCTGCGGTCCGAGCTCCTGGAGCTTCTGGCGGGAACCCGCGGGCGCCGGAACGTCGAGATCGGTTGCTGGCAGCTTCAGTTGCGGGTTGATCGCGGTGCTCGTGCCGTTCGGCTGGTTGACCGTGACGTCGGCGAGCCAGCTGAGCACCTTCGTGCCACGGTCTTTCGAGTGGTGCGAGGTCAGCAGCCACGGCCGTTCCTCGATGAACGACGTGCTGAGGTCACCAGCGATGAACGACGGATCGTCGAGCACACCCTGCAGGAACGGGATGTTCGTCGAGACGCCGCGCAGGCGGAACTCGGCCAGGCCGCGTCGGGCGCGCGTGACAGCGGCCTCGAAGTTGCGACCGCGCGCGGTCATCTTCACGAGCATGGAGTCGAAGTGCGGCGAGATCTGTGCACCCGCGTTGATGGTTCCACCGTCGAGACGGATGCCGGCGCCACCGGGCGAACGGTAGGTGGTGATCTTGCCGGTGTCGGGTCGGAACCCGGCGGCCGGGTCTTCGGTGGTGATCCGGCACTGCAGCGCGGCTCCGCGCAGGTGCAGGTCCTTCTGCTCGAGCCCGAGCTCCACCAGGCTCTGGCCGTAGGCGATGCGCATCTGCGACGAGACGAGGTCGACGTCGGTGACTTCTTCCGTCACTGTGTGCTCGACCTGGATGCGCGGGTTCATCTCGATGAAGACGTGCTGGCCCTTGCGCTCCCCCGCAGTATCGAGAAGGAACTCGACGGTGCCGGCGTTGACGTAGTCGATGGACTTCGCGAACGCGATGGCGTCGCGGTACATGGCCTGGCGGGTGTCTTCGTCGAGGTTGGGCGCGGGCGCGATCTCGACGACCTTCTGATGACGACGCTGCACGGAGCAGTCCCGCTCGAACAGGTGCACGACGTTGCCGTGCGCGTCGGCGAGGATCTGGACCTCGATGTGGCGGGGGCGGACGACGGCCTGCTCGAGGAACATCGTCGGGTCGCCGAAAGCACTGTCGGCCTCGCGCATCGCCTCTTCGAGAGCGCCGCGCAGCTCATCCTGCGTGTTGACCCGGCGCATACCGCGCCCGCCACCGCCGGCGACGGCCTTGGCGAAGATCGGGAAGCCGATTTCAGCGGCGCCAGCGAGCAGTTCTTCGATGTCGCGGGACGCGGGGGTCGACTTGAGCACCGGAACGCCAGCAGCGATCGCGTGCTCCTTGGCCGTTACCTTGTTGCCCGCCATCTCGAGCACGCGCGTGGGCGGGCCGATGAAGGTGATGCCGGCATCCGCTGCGGCCTGCGCGAGATCCGGGTTCTCCGACAGGAAGCCGTAGCCGGGATAGATGGCGTCTGCGCCACTTTCCTTTGCAACCCTGATGATTTCGGAGACATCGAGGTACGCCCGGACCGGGTGACCCTTCTCACCGATCTGGTAGGCCTCATCCGCTTTGAGGCGGTGCATCGAGTTGCGATCCTCGTAGGGAAACACCGCTACGGTCTTCGCTCCGAGCTCATAGGCAGCGCGGAAAGCGCGAATAGCGATTTCCCCACGGTTGGCAACCAGAATCTTCCTGAACATCAATCCCCTTTGGCAAACCGTGAAACGTTTAGGTTTCTTTAGACTACTGAAGGTATCGTCGTTACTCGTGCATGTACTTAGCGTTAGCTCCCTCAAGGGGGGTGTGGGGAAGACCACGGTGACGCTCGGGCTCGCATCCGCCGCCTTTGCCAAGGGCCTCCGTACCCTCGTGGTCGATCTCGACCCCCAGTCCGACGTCTCGACCGGCATGGATATCGACGTGGGAAGCCACCTCAATATCGCCGACGTCCTCGCGTCTCCGAAAGAAAAGATCGTTCGGGCGGCCATCGCACCGAGTGGTTGGACAAAGGGGCGCCCCGGAAAGATCGATGTGCTCATCGGGTCTCCGTCGGCGATCAATTTCGACGGCCCACACCCGAGCATCCGCGACATCTGGAAACTCGAAGAAGCTCTCGCGAACGTCGAGAAGGACTACGACCTCGTGCTTATCGACTGCGCTCCGTCACTCAACGCACTGACACGCACTGCGTGGGCAGCGAGCGACCGCGTGACCGTCGTGACCGAACCCGGCCTGTTCTCCGTCGCCGCAGCCGACCGCGCTCTCCGCGCGATCGAGGAGATCCGCCGCGGTCTCTCCCCGCGCCTGCAGCCGCTCGGAATCATCGTCAATCGCGCAAAGGTGCAGTCGCTCGAGCACCAGTTCCGCATCAAGGAACTCCGCGACATGTTCGGGCCCCTCGTACTCAGCCCGCAGCTGCCCGAGCGTACGTCGCTCCAGCAGGCCCAGGGTGCGGCGAAGCCGGTGCACATGTGGCCGGGAGAGGGCGCCCAGGAGATGGCGCACAACTTCGACCAGCTGCTCGACCGGGTCATGCGCACGGCGCGAATGGGCGAGTACGCCCTCTAAGCAAAAACGCTGTTTGTTATCAGTGCGGGTGTTTAAACACCGGCGCTGATAACAAACAGCGTGTCTGTTGCGAAAAGTCTAGGACGCCTTTACCGCGCGACGACGAGCGAGTTCGTCTGCCGGATCTTCGGCGGCAACGGAATCGAGTTCGACCAGGCTGTTCTCGACCTCGCGGAGCACTTTGCCGACCGCGATGCCGAAGACACCCTGCCCGCGGCTGACGAGGTCGATGACCTCGTCGTTCGAGGTGCAGAGGTAGACGCTGGCACCATCGCTCATGAGCGTGGTCTGGGCGAGGTCGTTGATTCCCGACTCGCGAAGCTGGTTGACTGCGATGCGGATCTGCTGCAGCGAGATACCGGTGTCGAGAAGTCGTTTGACGAGCTTCAGCACGAGGATGTCACGGAACCCGTAGAGGCGCTGGGAGCCGGAACCGGCTGCTCCGCGCACGGTGGGCTGTACGAGCTCGGTACGGGCCCAGTAGTCGAGCTGACGGTAGCTGATGCCTGCTGCGCGGGCGGCGACCGCACCGCGGTAGCCTGCTGCGTCGTCGAGGTCAGGCATCCCATCGGTGAAGAGTAGGCCGAGATCGTAGCGGGAATCCTCGCTGCGGCGGGGTTCGCTCATGGCACTGTCCTCTTAACCTTCATCTTGAAGCTGACGTTGATAGTTTGTCTGGCTTCACGTTACCCACGCGAACGCCAACTGCCGATCACATTCGTCGAAATGGAGTCGGCGTGTCGAGTTCGCGGTACTCCGGCCGGGTCTGTCGGGCACGGAATCCGGGATAGGTCGACGCTACTACGAATCGAGCTTGGTGAGGGCGGTTCTGATCAGACTGCTGCGCACTATCTCGAGCTGGCCGGCGATCTCGCGGGCCATCTCCGCAGCCTTCGCGCGGCTCGAGGCGTCTTTGCGGCGCGCGACAGGCATGAGTGCGTTCTCGATCAGGCCGAGCTCGCGCTCTGCCGCCGCACGGAAGCCACGGAGGTGCCTCGGCTCGATGCCGCAGCGCTGGAGTTCCACGAGCGACTTCAGCACCGCGAGCGAGTCTTCACCGAAGACATCCGCAGCGACGATGAGCGACGACGAGACAGCGTCTCCGAGGAGCATCGGGTTCGCCCCGGCCTCGCGGATGAGCTCTTCGCGGGTGAACTTGCGCTCCGACGAGAGCATCGAGGGTGCCTGCACCGCGCCACCGGGGAGTTCCGGCGAACGACCGGCGTCGAGGTCGTCGAGGTAGCCCCGGATGACTTTCAGCGGAAGGTAGTGATCGCGCTGCATCGTGAGCACGAAGCGCAAGCGCTCCATATCGTCAGCAGAGAACTTGCGGTACCCCGATTCGGTACGCGCCGGGGTGATGAGCTGGCGCTCTTCGAGAAACCGAAGTTTTGACGGAGTGAGGTCGGGAAACTCGGGATTGAGCTTCGCCAGCACCTGTCCGATGCTCAGCAGGTTCGTGGCGGCCGTGCCACGGGACTGCGGGGAGGTTGAGTGTTCAGCACCGACCTGGGCCGAAGCGCGGGCCACTACTTACCTGCCGCGGAGGCCAGGTCTGCCCGCGACGCGTAGAACGTGAGTCGGAACTTTCCGACCTGGACTTCCGACCGGTCACCGAGAACGGCGATGTCGATGCGGGTGCCATCGAAATAGGTGCCATTGAGCGAACCGAGGTCCTTGACCTGGAACGTCGAACCGTTGCGGATGAACTCGGCATGACGGCGCGAGACAGTCACGTCATCGAGAAAGATATCCGCATCGGGGTGACGGCCCACCGTGGTGATGTCAGCGTCGAGCAGAAAGCGCGCTCCGGCATTCGGCCCGCGGCGCACCACCAGCAGTGCGGATCCGGCTGGCAGTGCCGAAATGGCTTCCTGCTCTTCGGTGGTCACGGCGCCGCCGAGCGCGGCGAGCTGCGCTCCGAATTCGTCGCCGAAAGTCAGGGTGGTGTCGTTTTCCTGGGGCACGGCGTTCTCCTCGGGTTGATTCTGTGCGGGTAGGTTCTCTTCGGCCGCATTCTCATCGGCACCAGGCGAATCCGTGAACTCAGCCATCGTGAACCTCCCTTACCCATTTAGCGTATCCGATTGCGTCGGCGGCCCCACCACCGAAATTCACCCCATTACGGGATGACGTCTGGTCGGGGAAGCCGCAGCTCGACGGGAATTCGCACCACTCGCCGGGTCTCGACCAGGTAGATGAGACCAGCCCACCAGTAGAGCAACGCTCCCCAGATCGCGAAGGCCCACCCTACTGGCACAGTGAATGGCTCGGCAATGGGGAAAGCCACCCCGATCATGATGATCGGCAGGGCGTAATACAAGCAGAAGGTCGCGATCTTTCCGAGGTGGTGAACGGGCAACGGCCCATAGCCGTGATTGGCCAGCACGATGCCGATGACCAGCAACATGACATCGCGGCCCACGACGATGGCGACGAACCACCAGGGCACGATCTGGCTGACCGTGAGACCGATGAGAGCGGCGAAGATGAACAGCCTGTCCGCGGCCGGGTCGAGCAGCTGGCCGAGACGGGTGATCTGCCCGAACCGGCGGGCAATCACTCCATCGAGGTAGTCGCTCAGGCTGGAGAAGACCAGTACGAGAAGCGCAAGGAATGCCTGGCCGCTGACGATGAGTACGAAGAACACCGGCACGAGCAGAAGGCGCAGGAAACTCAACAGGTTGGGGATCGTCAGCACCCGGGAGCTGACCACTGTCGGTTCGTTCGGGCTCACAGCAGCTGATCCTACTCACACCCGCGATTCTCACCAGCCCGTCACGGAATCCCGGAGTACCGTTGACGGATGTCCTGCATCCGTTTCAACACCCCAGCCCAGCGCCAGGCCATGCGCGACCACGCACCCGTCATGCTGACTCCGGAGCAGGTTGCCGCGCAGCATCCGGCACCCCCGGTCACTGACACCAAGATCAATCGCCTGCGACTGCTCGCCAAGGATCCCAACCCCCGCATCCGCGAGAGCGTGGCCAGCAGCTATCACGCACCGGAGGAGCTGCTCGTCGAGCTCGCGCGGGACCCCGACGAGGGAGTGCGCACCTGGCTCGCGCGCAACGAGACGGTGTCGTGCGACATCCTCCGTTCCCTCGCCGATGACAAGTCAGAGCGGGTTCGCGGATTCCTCGCGCTCAATTACTACGTGCCGGCCGACGTCATGGACAAACTGGCAGAGGACGAGAGCGACACCGTGCGCGGCCTGGTCGAGTGGAAGGCACAGCTCGCCACGAGCTGATGATGGCACCCTCTCGATCGAGCACCAGGAGTGGTACTGCGAAGACACCGGTCGCGCCGCTGACCAGTGCGCGGGTCGACAGCTGGATCTGGGCGGTTCGCCTGCTGAAGTCCCGCTCGACGGCGACCGATGCCTGTAAGGCAGGTCACGTCAAGATTAACGACGAACGTGCCAAAGCTGCCCAGCAGGTGCGCGAGGGCGACGAGATCAGGGTGCGCACCAGCGACGGCGACCGCATCGTCGTCGTGAGACGGCTCGTCGCCAAACGGGTCGGAGCGCCGGTCGCGGCGCTCTGCTATGACGACCTGACTCCCCCGCCGCCACCAAAGGAAGAACGGGTGGTCATCGCGGTTCGAGACCGCGGTGCCGGGCGACCGACCAAGCGAGACCGTCGCGATCTCGAGAAACTGCGTGGTCCTCGCGAGCCCTGGCCCGGCGAGGACGACTAGAGCCCTGGGCGGACGACGCCGACTGGTCCCCGCTTCCTACGCCATTCTTCTTCGAAACTTGCCAGCACACGGTCAGTTTGATTGGCTTACCTCGTGCTGTTTGCCGATCGAGTGGACGCTGGCCGATCACTCGCACCCCTGCTGACCTACCTGCGCGATACCGATCCGATCGTGCTCGGGCTTCCTCGCGGCGGTGTTCCGGTGGCAGCCGAGGTCTCAGGGATGCTCGGGGCGCCGCTCGACATCGTGCTCGTGCGCAAACTGGGAGTCCCCGGCCACCGCGAATACGCTTTCGGCGCCGTAGGCGAAGGCGACGTGCGCGTGATCGATCCCCACGCAGCCCGCATCTTCGACATCACCGAGGAGCAGGCACGCGAGGTCGAGGTCGCCGAGAGATCGACGCTGGAACGACAGGCCCGCCGGTTCCGAGGTCTTGGCGAGCCGATCGATCCGCTCAACCGCACGGTGGTCATCGTCGATGACGGGATCGCTACCGGCGCTACGGCGATGGCGGCGTGCCGCGTGGCCCATGCCCGCGGCGCCTGGCGGGTAGTGGTCGCTGTTCCTGTGGCGCCACCGGGCTGGGAGCAGAAGTTCACCGCCGTCGCCGACGACACGATAGCGTTCGCAACGCCCCAGCCGTTCCTGGCAGTCGGCCAGTGGTACCACGACTTTCGCCAGACCACGGATGCCGAGGTCTCCGCGCTGCTCGACCCCGGTCACACACCCGCGTGAACCGCGGACGGGTTAGAGGTCGTACCCGAAGGTCAGCAGGGTGATCGTGCGACCGGAATCCGTGAACGTCACGGTCCTGTCGTCGAGGCGATCGAAGCCCATGCGGTCATAGAGCCGGTGCGCACCGATCATCTCAGGTCCGCTGTTCATCACGACCCGGCCGAGTCCGCGTTGCCTTCCGAGCTCGAGCACGTGACGCGTCAACAGTTCACCGATGCCGCGTCCGCGCGCCGCCGGGTCGACGGCGAGCAAGCGGAAATCAAGTTCACCGTCCTGACCGAGCTCGGAGATCCACGCCCCGGGACGGGGCGTGGCGACTGTGCCGAGCAGGGCCCCGGTTGCAATGTCTTCGGCCACCCACACCTCATGGTCGCGCGCACGATCGGCGACCTCGCGCAAGCTGCGCCGGTAGCCGTCGGGAAGGTCGTAGTCGCTCGTGTAGGCGAGTTCCACCAGGTCGGCCACCTGCTCGATCTCATCTGCACGCACGAGTCGCACGAGCAGCCCATGCGCTCTGGTGAGCTCGAACTCGTAGACGAGCGAGACCACGGGGCCGTCGTCCGCCACCTCGCGGTCGAGTACGCGCTGGAATCCCCAGCGGAGGTAGAGGCGTTGCGCCCGGATGTTCAGGCTGCCGGTGTCGAGCACGAGGGACCGCGCGCCCCAGGAGCGTGCTTCGAGGATCGATGCGGCGACCAGTGCGTCACCGACTCCGCGCCCCGCGGCCAGCGGATCGGTAGCGACGAGCCGCAATTCGGCTTCCGACTCCCGCGCGAGCCTCGTCATCGACTCGCCGTGGCGCAGCAGGCTGGCCGTTCCGACGATCACACCAGTGTCATCCGTCGCCACGAGCAGGGCGCCCGCCGCTGCGCGACCGGCCGAATCACGCTCGTAAGCGACGCGCTCCGCAGAGGCGTGCAGGTGACCGTAGGGCCCGGCGAGAAAGCTGCGCTGGGTGAGTTCGGCTACGTCGTCATAGTCGCCGGGCACCGCATGCCTGACGGTCCCGCGGAATGCGCGCGACGCCGGCAGTTCAGGAAGAACGGCCGGGGTTTCAGGTGACGGTGAGGCTGGAGCGACGGGGATATCGGTTGATGACACAACCACTAATTTAGTGCGCGGTCACCTTCAGCGCCGGACGCGCGGGAGCCGTGGTCGAGTCGACAGAGACCCCGACCTCGACAGAGCCGCCAGCGGGGATGGCCGACGCGTAGGACGCGCTCGCGCAGGTTATGGACACGCCCTTCTTGATCGAGCAGGTCATCCCCCAGGCGCTCGCGATCCGGGTTGCGTGGGTGTCGGGCCAACTGACCTTCCAGCCGGCAGTCCCGGTCGTGGTCGCGACGGTGATGTTAGCGACGTATCCCGTGTTCCACGAGCTCTGCAGTTTCCAGGTGCCGGATGCCGCGGCACCGGGCACATTCGGAGTTGTGGGGGTTGTCGGCGTTGTCGGCGTGGGAGCTGGTGTTGGCGCCGGTGACGGCTTCGGATCGGGAGCCGGGGTGACCAGCTTCGTGCCCGACCCCAGAAGCGGCTTGAGGTAGGCGAGCTTCGACTTCTGGCGCGTCTTCCAGTCGTCCTTGACCAGGCCGCCGGTGTCACCGCTGTTCGGGTTGAACGACCAGTAGGCGAAGCTGATCTGGTTGGACTTCAGGTAAGTGACGAGCTTCTTCAGCCACTGCTTGTCTGAACTGGTCTCTAGTTTTGTGCCGAACTCCCCGACCAGAACCGGTGCGATGTTCTTCTTGTCGAGGTAGCCCCAGTTGCGGTCCCAGACGCTGGGGAGGTTCTTCGGGTAGTTCGAGGCCGCGAACCATTTCTGCGGGTAGATCGAGGACGGGTACTCGTGTGGTGAGTAGACGACGCGATGTTTCACCTTCAGGGTCACCGGCTTCGACTTCGCCCCGGCAAGACCGCCTCCCCACCAGGTCGACGACGAGCCCTGGTTCTCGACTCCCTCGACGATGATGAGCAGCTTCGGATTGGTCTTCAGTACGGCGTTGCCCGCTCTTATCGCTGCTGCGCGCCAGTCGACCGATTTCTTTCCGCACCCCCAGCACGCGGATCCGTGGGGTTCGTTGTGCAGGTCGAATCCGATCACCGCTGACTGCTTCTTGTAGCGCTTGGCTAGCGCCTTCCAGTCAGAGATCCACTTCTTCTCGCTGTATTTCGCGGTGTACCAGAGTTCGGACTGCGCATCGGAACCCGGGCGGTGGCGATCGAGGATGACATTGAGACCCGCTGCTTTCGCCTTGGCAATGAAGAAGTCCATCACCTTCAGCGGGGACTTTCCCTCGAGCGAAGGGTTCTTGTCGTAGTTGATCGAATTGGTCGTCTTTGCCGCGATGCACTCGTTCGAAAACGGCAGGCGGATGGTGTTGAAGCCCATCGACTTGATCTGGGCGAGCCCGTTCTGCAGCCGGATGGTCCAGAGTCCGTGCGGGGCGCAGTTCGAGGTCTCCATGCCGAACCAGGCGACTGCCTTGATCACGTACTTCTTGTTCTTCGACGTACGGATGGTGCTGCCACTCGTGTGAAGCCAGCCGGGCAGCTTCAGCGATGCCTTGGCTTTCGTCGTTGTGACAACCGCGGTCGAAGCGCTTGCGGTGACGATGGTGATGAGGGGGCCATCCGGCGCAGGGTTCGCGCGCGTCGAGCCCGTGAGTGCCGACTCGCCCGCTGCGGATGTGGTGATCGGGAGGACAGCCGACGGTTCCGCGCTCACGCCGCTGGCCCCGACGCCGCCGACGACGAGCGTGAGCGCTGTTGCAGCAGCGACGAAGAACGATCCCCGCATTCGATCCCCCGATCGTGAAGTGGATTTTAGGATACAGCAGCCGCAGACGCACATAGCCGCAGTCCGAAGACTGCGGCTATGTGCGTCTGATCGTTCGTTTAGACCGTCGGAGTCGCTGTCGGTTCGGCGGAACGCTTGGCCGGCTTGACCTTCTCGCCCGCGTTGGCGATCGCCTCGCCAGCGGCCTGGCCTGATGCGCGACCGGTCACCACCTCGGAGATGTCGATTCCGACCAGGTCCTTGATGATCTGCGTCGACGTCGCGAGCTGCGAGGCCACGTTCTGGCCGACCTGGCTGCTACCGGCGCCATCCGAAGAGATGACCGTCATGTTGGCGATGGCGGCAAGAGGTTCGGATGCCGCGCGCACGATGGCGGGAAGCTGCGCGATGATCTGCTGGCGAAGCAGGTCTTCAGCACGCTCCTCGAGCGCCTCGGCCTGGGCACGCGAGGAGTCTGCTTCTGCAGCACCGCGCGCACGGATGGCGTCTGCCTCGGCGAGACCTTCGGCCCGGAGTGCGTCGGCGGCCGCGATACGACGGTTCTTCTCGGCAATACCTTCGGCCTCGAGTGCCTCGGCAGCGCTGCGGCGTCGGTTGCGCTCTGCGATACCCTCGGCCTCGATCGCCTCGGCCGACGACTTACGGCTGTCCCTGTCTGCGTTTGCCGCAGCGACTGCTGCGGTTGCTGACGCTTCTGCGTTCTTCGAGACCGCGTAGGCCTCGGCATCCGCTACGGCGCGGATCTCTGCGTCGAGCTCCTGCTTGCGCAGACCAACGCGCTTGCCGGCGGTCACTTCCTGCTGCGAGACGACTTCCTGCTGCGCGATGGCTTCGGCTAGCGGAGCGGCGGATGCGGCTTCGGCGCGGGCCTTGTCCGTTTCTTTCTGGATCTCGGCGTTGCGCAGGTCGAGCTTGCGCTGCGACTCGGCTACGGCCTGGTCGGCAGAAATGCGAGCTTCTTCGGATGCCTGGCGCGAGACGGACTCCGCGATCTCTGCAACCTGCTTGACGCGAGCCGCCTCACCACGACCGAGGTCTTTGATGTAGCCGTTGTCGTCGTCGATCTCTTTGATCTGCAGGGTATCGATCTGGAGTCCCTGCACGTCGAGGGAATCACGAACCGCCTCGAGCACCTGCCCCTGCAGGGCGGAACGGTTGGTGATGATCTCGGTCACCGTCAGCTGGCCGACGATGGAACGCACGGAACCGCTCAGGACCTCTTCGGTCGACGTCTCGATCTGGTCCTGCTGGTTGAGGAATCGCTGGGCGGCAGCGCGCACCATGGACTCCGAGCCACCCACCTTGACTACCGCGACCGCATTGACCTTGATGGTGATCGCGTCGCGGGTCTGGGCTGTCGCCTGCACGTTGAGCTGGCGGCTGCGCAGGCTGAGCTTGAAGTGGGCTTCGACGATGGGCTTGACGAACACACGCGAGCCGAAGACCACGCGCTGGCCGGCGTTCTCCGTCGGCAGGTCTGCTCCCTTGAGGGTGCGCTGGCGCGAGGTGACGATGATCGCCTCATCGGGCTTGGCGACCTTGATGCCGCTGAGCACGACAAGCAGGATGACGATGATGATGACGACAGCGACGACGATCGCAATCGTCACACTCGGATCGAAGGGCAAGTCGGGCATGGATCTCCTGCTCGTTAGTTCTACAGCGGTGTGCCTGTGCTGCGCGGATGAGTCGCGCTACCGGCCATACCGGTTCGCGAGTTTCTCTTAGTAAGTATGCCCGACCGATCGGTTCGGATTCCGACTGTTTCGGTTGTCGACAAACTCTTTTGCCCTCTTTTCAGCCGGCCCGGAATAGTGAAGACTCGAATTCACGTTGGTTCCAATGACGGTCCACGCTCGAGCCTCGCTCGCTGACCGTTGCCACCTGCACTCACAACGCTCACCACCACGCACTTCGATGGGACCCCAGCTATGACCGAAATCTCCCAGGCGGCAATGCCAGCCTCTGGAACCGACACGAGTTCGGCATCCGATTCTCACGGTTCGAACGTCCTCGAGGGCCGCACGCCCGGCGGAGACCGTCTCGTCATCGGGCTGCTTCTCGTTTCCGCCTTCGTCGTCATCCTCAACGAGACGATCATGGGCGTGGCGATCCCCTACCTCGTGGACGCCCTGTCGATCACCGAGAATGCCGCCCAGTGGCTGACCACCGCGTTCATGCTCACGATGGCCGTCGTCATCCCGATCACCGGCTTCCTGCTGCAGCGGTTCAACACCCGCCCGATCTTCCTTGCGGCGATGACCCTGTTCAGCATCGGCACGCTCGTATCAGCCCTCGCCCCCGGATTCAGCATGCTGCTCATCGGCCGGGTCATCCAGGCGAGCGGTACCGCGATCATGATGCCGCTGCTCATGACAACAGTGCTCACCCTCGTTCCGCCGGCAACCCGCGGGCGCACCATGGGCAACATCTCGATCGTGATCTCGGTCGCTCCGGCCATCGGGCCGTCGATCTCGGGCCTCATCCTCAGTGTGCTCGAGTGGCGCTGGATGTTCGGTCTCGTCCTGCCGATCGCAATCGCCGCTCTCGTGCTCGGCGCCATCAAGGTCAAGAACGTCACGACCCCTCGTAAGGTGCCTCTGGACGTGCTCTCGGTGATCGTCTCCGCGTTCGCGTTCTCGGGAATCGTCTACGGCCTCAGCAGCCTCGCCACCACCCCGGTCGCCGCGGCTGCTGCCCTCACTGTCGGTGTGCTCTCGCTCGTGGCGTTCATCCTGCGCCAGGTCTCGCTGCAGAAGGTCGAGCGCGCATTGCTCGACCTGCGCACGTTCCTCGCCCGCACCTTCACTCTCTCCATCGTCATGATGGCGATCAGCATGATGGCCATGTTCGGCTCGTTCATCGTGCTGCCGTTCTACCTGCAGAAGGCTCTCGACCTCGACGTGCTCGGTACCGGTCTCGTGCTTCTTCCCGGAGGATTACTGATGGGAGTCCTCGCCCCGATCGTCGGGCGGATCTACGACCGGATCGGTCCGACGGCCCTGCTGGTCACTGGTTCGATCATCGTGAGCGGGGTCTTCTGGGCCTTCACGCTGCTCTCCGTCTCGACTCCGGTCTGGCTGGTCGTCGTCGGCCACATGACCCTGTCGCTCGGTCTCGCACTGCTCTTCACCCCGCTGTTCACCGCGGGTCTTGGTGCGCTCAAGCCCAACCTCTACTCCCACGGCAGCGCGGTGCTCGGAACGGTGCAGCAGCTCGCCGGCGCAGCGGGAACCGCTGTCTTCGTGACGGTGATGGCGTCGCGCACCGGTGCGCTGCTGCAAGACGGAGCGGCTGAGGCGGTCGCCACCACGGGCGGTGTCACGACGGCGTTCATGTATGGCGCCGTTATCTCGATGTTCGCGATCATCGTGGCGTTCTTCATTCGCAAGCCAGCCGACAACGGCCTCGCGCCCGCACCGATGGCGCACTAACCCGCGCCAGCTCCGCAACTCACCTGGAACGCCTCGTTTTCACTCGAAAACGGGGCGTTTCGGGCACACCCGGAGAAGAGTAACCGGGCGGCTACTCAGACTCGGCCGCGGCCATGAGCCCGGCGATCTCGATCTTGTCCATGCCGAGCATCGCCTGCATGACGCGTCCCGACTTCGCCGGGTCCGGATCGTTGAGCAGCTCCCCGAGGATCGGCGGCACGATCTGCCACGACAACCCGTATCGGTCTTTCAGCCAGCCGCATCTGCTCGGCTCGCCACCGTCGGCCGTCAGCTTCTGCCAGAGTTCGTCGATCTCGTCCTGGGTCTCCGCTCTCACGAAGAACGAGAATGCTTCGGTGAAGGGAAAAGCCGGTCCTGCGTTCATCGCCTGGACCTCGAGGCCGTCGAGTACGAAGGTCACCCCGAGCGCGGTTCCAGCCGGGAACGGGGAGCCCTCGGGATACCTCGACACGCTCGTGACCTCGGACCGGTCGAATAGTGAGACGTAGAACTCCGCGGCGAATTCCGCCTGCGTGTCGAACCAGAGGAACGGGCTGACTTTCAGCATGGGGCTCTCCTTTGAGTGGCGTGCGTCGATGACTTACTGCTCTCGCAGCATATTCCTGCGGCCGACCTCAGTCACCGGGTGATCGGCCTCCCGGGCCGGTCGAGTCCCGAGGTCAGAACGAGACCGACGGCTCGTCGCTCACCGAGAGGGTCAGCACGGCCGACTCGACGAGTTCCTGCGCTTCGATCCGGCGCTCGAGTCGCCGAAGCGTGACGGCGACGTCTTCTTCACCACGATTGCCCACGAGATCGACTGCGGCGACGAGGAACAACTTGTTCGGCCCGACGAACTCCAGGTGCAGGTAGGTCACCCTGTCGATCTCGGGTGACGACAACAGCGCCTGTCCGGCCTCGATGCGGAACCGCTCTGGCGGCGTGGCACCGACGATGAACCGACGATTGCGATTGATCAGGATCACTGCGACAACGGCGAGCAGCAGCCCGATCAGGATCGACCCGAGGGCGTCCCAGAATGCATTGCCGGTGAGCTGGTGCAGCAGGATTCCGAGGAACGCCAGCACCAGGCCGATCAAGGCCGCGGCATCTTCGGCCAGCACCGCGCGAAGCGTCGCGTTCGATCCGTTGAGCGCGTAGTCGAACGCACCCCTTCGGTATTTGGCCGCTCCCCTGCGCGCCTGCACCACGGACTGCCCGAAGGAGAATCCTTCGAGCAGCACCGCGATGCCGAGCACCAGGTACGCGACTCCGAAATCGGTGGCCGGCTCGGGGTCGAGAAGCTCCTGCACACCGTGCATGACCGACACGACCGCGCCGGCGGTGAAGAGCCCGAACGCGGCGAACAGCGACCAGACGTAGGCTTCACGGCCGTATCCGAGCGGATGCGAGGCGTCGGCTTTGCGGGACGACGTGCGGTCGGCGATCACCAGGAATACTTCGTTCCCGGCGTCGGCCCAGGAGTGGGCGGCCTCAGCGAGCAGGGACGCCGAGCCGGTCAGGGCGGCGGCGAAGGTCTTGGCCACCGCCACGAGCACGTTGGCGACAAACGCGATGACGACTGTAAGCATCCCCCAACGCTACTGCCGACCGCCACCCTGCGGCGGCTGGCCGCCTCCGCCGCCCATTCCGCCAGCCATGCCGCCGGTCAACTCCTCGCCCGCAGTGGCCGTGGTGGCGACGGTCGCACTGCCGAGGGTGCCGTCGGCGGCGAGGCCACCGATGCTCGAACCGGCCGCATTACCACCGACGTAGATGTCGTACTCCGCGCCGTCTTCGATCGCGCTCGACGAGAACACCACCGATGAGAACTCCTTTGTCGACTCGAAAGATGCCACGATCACGCCGGCAGAATCGACCAGCTGCACCACGGTTCCGGCTGCCTGGGTGCTGTCGAAGGTCGCGGCAACCGTCGACTGCGGGGAATCGGTCGACGGCGTGACCGCCATTCCCGAGGATCCCGCGGCGAGAAGGGTGCCGCCCGAGATCGTGAACGTGCCGTTCACGTCGAGCGCACCGTTGCCGTCATCGACCGGACCGTTCACAACCACGGTACCGCCGGTGATCTCGGCCGTTCCGTTCGAGTCGAGACCGTCACCGTCCGCGTTCACGACGACCGTGCCCCCGGTCACTGACACCAGCACTCCGTCGTCGGCGCCGGCATCCGGGGCACCGCCGGAACCAGCGCCGGCATCCGCTCCAGCCTCAGCATCGGTCGATCCTGCCGACCCGTTGATCCCATCGTCGCTCGAGCTGACGGTAACATCGCCCGCCGCCACCTGGATCACGGCGCTCTCAAGACCCTCATTCGACTTCGTGATGGCGACGGTGGCGCCATCGAGCAAGAGAGTGACGTCGGCGTGGACTCCGTCATCACCGGAAGCGAGGCTGATGTCACCCCCGGACAGATGGACCGCTCCGTTGGAGTGGACGGCGTCGTCGGCCGCATCGGCCGCGATCGTGCCGCCCTCGACGACGACGTAGAGGCCCCCCTTGAGCGCTTTCGCCGACGTGTCGCTGGCGAGCGTCGCCGAGCTGCCGCCCGCTGTCGTCAGGTCGAGGTCTCCCCCGGTGACGACGAGATCGGTCTGTGCGGCGAGGGCGTCGCCGCCGGATTCGACGGACAGCGAACCGCCTGTCACCTGGATGTAGCCGCGATCGGCGTCATCCTCGTTGTCGGCTGTGACGCCGTCGCCACCGGCGGTGACGTCGAGCGTTCCGCCGTCGACCACCACGTAATCCTTTCCACGGATGCCGTCGTCGAGTGCGGAGACCGTGATCGTGCCCGATTCGATCACCAACCCGTCTGTGCTCGCGATGCCGTCGTTGCCGTTCCCGGACACTTCGAGGCTTCCGGTGCCGGTGAGTGTGAGGTTCGCTGAACTGAACAGTGCGGCGTTCACGTCGGCATCGTCGGCGTACTCTGACGTGTCGGAGAGCGAGTTAGACGATCCGTCTGCAAGCACCACGGCTACCGAGTCAGCCGACGTCACGGCGATCGCCGCCGATGTGGTGCTGGTGATGTCCACGCCATCGAGCACGAGGCGCACCTCATCGGCATCGCCCGCCGCCACGACCAGCTGGCCGTCGCTGAGTTCCCCTGACAAAAGGTAGGTTCCGGCCGCCGTGATGGTCACAACCTCGCCGTCGATCGATACACCGTTCGCTGTCGACGTCGCTGTGGTGCCGTCGAGGGTGATCGCCGCGGCATCCGCGGTGTCGTAGTCGCCACTGGCTGCGGTTGCATCTTTGTTGTCGGCCATCACCTCTGCGGCAGTGGCTGCGGCGACGACCGAGACGGATGCCGCACTGGCGTCGGTCGAGTCGGCAGAGGTCGTCGCCGAACAGCCCGCGAGCACCCCGAGGGTGATGACGACCGGGAAAGCGACGACGAACGAGCGGAAGCGGGTGGATTTCATGATTCGGGTCCTTCAGTCGGTGAGGTGAGAGGGAGCGGCCGCCGCGGCGGGGAGCAACTGGGACTCCAGTACGCGGTGCCATTTGTTCGAGGGGAGCCCGGGATGTATGGCTGCCATCCCGACCCCGTACTTCGAGATGTTCACCGGGCGGATGCCATTGGCCCACAACACCCGGTCGACGTCGGACGCAGTCGAGCCCGATTTCGTTTCGACAATGGCGATGCCGGGGGTGGAAAAGCTCTCGCCTTCGACTCCGAGCCGGTCGGTCGTGGTCCAGGAGAGGTCGAGGTCGATGGTGGCGCGACTTCTACCCGACGGTACATACAGGGTCGTGCGCCGGTAGCGCGTCACCATAGTCGGGTGCAGTGCCCGCGCCCCGGTCTCACCCGAACCCGTGCCGTCGTTGCCGAGGCCGTCGATGCCGGCACTGGCCAGTGCCGAATCGACGTAGTCGACTCCCTCGTCGGTGAGTCCGGAGTTGCGCTCCGCCGGGTGCGCGATCCGCTCCTTCACGGTCACGCTTCGCCCGCCTCGGGTCTTGACCTCGAGAAAGCAGTCTGCGCTGTCGAGGTAGGCCCGGGTACGCACCTTGAACCTGCGCCGACGCCGGTGGGCTGCAGCCTGGTAGCTGTCGAGCGTGTCCGTGTCGAAGTAGACCGATTCATAGTGGGACGCACGGACTCCGTCGATTTCGAGCGCCCTGGTGTCGGAGTCGAGACCGCTGATCACCCCGCCGAGCATCCCGGCGGCGACAACGTATTTGCGATCGACGCGGGTCTGCAGTGCTGCGAGCTCATTGAGTTGCTCCAGGTCGATCGAGTCGAAGCCGCGCAGGTCGCGAGCGAGCACCGAGGCGGTCACGATGCGACCCGCTCGGACTGTGCGGGCAGCAGTGCCTGGGCCGAGACCCGGCCAGCCCGGCTCGCGAGTTGGTATTTCACATCGACCGTCGTCGTGTCGTCGACCAGGTCGAGACGCTGGACGGTGACACCGTGCACCCGGGCTCCGAGCAGGCCCTCGAGGTGCGCGACGAGCGCTGTCTCGTCGGGGATCGCCCGGTCGAGCACGATGACCTGCTGGCGGTAGCGGGCGAACATCCGTGGGTTGTCCCCCACGAAGATGACCAGGAGGATCAGTGCCATGAGCGACACATTCAGCACCGTGATCGTGGAGCTCATGCCGGCGAGCAAGCCGAGCGCCAGCGACGCGAAGTAATAGGCGACCTCGTGCTGGGCGATCTCGGACGAGCGCAGCCGGATGATGGAGAGCACTCCGAAGAGCCCGAGACCGAGCCCGGCCCCGACGGTGCTGGACGCGAGAACCTCGGTCACCGCGAGCACTCCGACGTTGACAACGAGGTAGGCCACGACGAGGTCGCGACGGCGGTGACGCCGGAAGTAGAGAACGAACGTGAGCACGCCGACAGCAACAAGGTCGATCGCGATAATGGCGAGTGTATCCATGGGATCCTCCGTAGGGGGTGTACTTCGATACCCCTACCCAAGACGGCGACCCTATGCGGATTCTAAGAGCGTCCTGTGGTGCGGTTATGAATCCTCGGGCGGATCACTTCGGCCGACCCGGCCGACTACCCGGAGATCGCGAGCTTCACCCCAATGGCGATCATGGTCACCGCGACCGCCGCGTCGAGGATGCGCCAGGCCCCCGGCCTGGCGAATAGCGGACGAAGGGCCCGCGCGCCGAACCCCAGGACCGTGAACCAGACCAGGCTGGCCAGCACCGCGCCCGCGCCGAAGACCCACCGGCCGTACTCGGCGCCGAGTGCCTTGCCCGTCGCGTTTGCCACCGAACCGAGCAGCAGAACCGTGTCGAGGTAGACGTGCGGGTTCAGCCAGGTCAATGCAAGTGTCGTCACGGCGACACTCGCGAGGCTTCGACTGACCGAGCCGTCAGCCGCATCGAGAGACTGCTTTCGAAAGGCACGCCGCGCGGCGAGGATGCCGTAGATGAGCAGGAAGGCAGCGCCAGCGAGGCGGATGACGACCAGGGCGACCGGGAATCGTTCGATGACGACGCCGATGCCGGTGATCCCCACGACGATGAGCACGGCATCCGAGAGCGCGCAGATCGCGACCACGACGACCACGTGTTCCCGGCGGACGCCCTGGCGCAGCACAAACGCATTCTGGGCACCGATCGCGATGATGAGCGAGAAGCCCAGCCCGAGGCCGGCGAAAAAGGTGGGGAGCATCCCCGTGAGGTCGGTCATACTCCGACCGTACGGTTCGCTGGCCAGTGCGTCTAACTAATGATTCTGTTGAGTAGTTAGAGTTGCTTACTATGGACCTCCATCCCGACCAACTCGAAGCGTTGCGCATCGTGGTCGACCGCGGCACCTTCGAAGCCGCGGCTCGATCTCTGCACGTCACGCCCTCGGCCATCAGCCAACGGATGAAGGCGCTGGAGACATCAGTGGGCCGGGTGCTCGTCCAACGGAGCAAACCCGTGCTTCTCACCGAGTCCGGCGAGGTCGTGTTGCGGCTCGCCCGGCAGTTCGCACTACTGCAGGACGACGCTGACCGGGAGCTCGCGGGCGATGCCGGTGCCGACCGGATCACTTCGGTCCCCCTCGCAATCAACGCGGATTCCCTCGCAACCTGGGTACTCCCCGCGCTGGCACCGCTCGCGATCAGCCACGGCCTCGTCTTCGACATCTACCGCGAAGACCAGGCGTTCTCTACCGAACTACTGCGCCGCGGAACAGTCATGGGAGCCATAACCTCCGAGGCCGACGCCGTGCAGGGGTGCACGGTGCAGCCGATCGGGCTGATGCGTTATCGACCGATGGCCACTCCTGGATACATCGACCGGTGGCTGCCGGACGGCGCGACGCCGGAGTCCCTCGCTCGCGCACCGATGGTGGTGTTCGACCGCCGGGACACCCTGCAGCACGACTACCTGCAGTCACGGGTCGGGCCAGTCACCGATGGCACGCGGCGCGAGGATCCCCCGGCCCACTTCATCCCCGCGTCGGTCGACTATGCCGAGGCCGTCCACCTCGGCTTCGGCTGGGGCATGCTCCCGCACGACCAGGCGGATGCCGGTCAAGTCGCAGGTCGCCTGCTCGAGATCGACCCGGGTGCTTTCATCGACGTGCCCCTGTACTGGCAGCAGTGGAAGCTCGAGTCGACGTCGCTCGCAGCCATCGCCGCGGCTCTTGCGGCAGCAGCGCCCCGCCGGTAGCGCTCCCTCCCCCGCCGTTCTCCCGTCATTCCCACCCCGGGTTTGTGCATTTTTGCGGGTTGCGAGCTTCATAACCCGCAAAAAAGCACAAACCCGGGGGCGGACGAGGTGCGTCGGCGAGCGCCGAGCCGCCCCAGAATAGGGGGCGCGGCACGACGCTCTGCTCGCGTTGTCCCGAAGAATACGGTGGTTTTCCGGGCGCATCTGGTCGTAATGTGACGCGCCAGTCAAAACTTTTTTCTTGTTTTTTCCGGATTCCCGCATAACGTAAGTAAAACAACAGACTGTGTCATAGGTGACGCTGTCGTATTGCCAATGCTTGTGGGA
>Ga0247729_10000275_pt1 | contig 22509 bp, 23 predicted proteins | sample UWRJL133311R2_FD_180958 | JGI IMG/M metagenome (GOLD analysis project Ga0247729, IMG submission 180958) | Plant litter microbial communities from Arlington Agricultural Research Station in Wisconsin, United States - UWRJ-L133-311R-2 | ecosystem: Environmental > Terrestrial > Plant litter >... | reverse complement strand
GAAGGCCCCGCGCGGACTCACCCATGCCAAGAAGCTCTACGACCCCGAGGTGTGGATCGAGCGGATAGCGCGCTGCTGGCACGAACTCGGCGACAAGCGCGCCGTGCTCCTGGTGCAGCTGCCGCCGGCAATGGAGCGCGACGATGCCCGGCTCGACTACTTCCTCGGCGCGCTCCCCGACTGGATCCGTGTCGCGGTGGAGCTGCGCCATCCGAGCTGGAACAACGACGACGTCTTCGTCCTGCTCGAGCGCCACGGTGCTGCCTACTGCGTGATGAGCGGTGCCGGCCTGCCCTGCATCCTGCGCGCGACGGCTCCCTTCGTCTACCTGCGCCTGCACGGACCCGATCACGACAGCCTCTACGGCGGCTCCTACTCCGACCAGGACCTCGCCTGGTGGGCAAACAGGATCCGCGAGTGGGAGGCATCCGCTCACGAGGTGTTCGTCTACTTCAACAACGACGGCGGAGGGAACGCGGTGCGCAACGCGGAGACGCTGCGGCGCATGCTCGGGTAAGTCGACGGGGTGCGTTGCTGCAGGGCGCGGCGCGGCGCGGTGCGGTGCAGTGCAGCGCCACGCAGCGCAGCGCAGCGCAGCGTCTCACTCGTAATGAGAAGTTCGACCTGAGAAGTTCGATAGTCGTTCGGCCCCGCCCCTTGGCTCAGGTCTCGGCTCTAGAGCGGCATCACCTCCGCGGAGTCGTCCCCTTCGACACCTCCGGCATCGGAGGGCCACGTGCCCCGGCTCTGGAACGGATTGTCCGGCCGGGTGACGTAGACCTTGCCGCTCGGGGTCGTCATCTCGATGTCGCCACCGGGCAGATTACGCATCCGCACCCGCGTGTGGTGCTTGAAGTGGTGGTGCTTCGGGCAGTGATGGGCGAGGTTGCCGATCTGGGTGATGCCGCCGTCGACGCGCGCGACCGTGTGGTCGATTTCGCAGTGCCCGGCGGGCTGATTGCACCCGACGGTGCGGCAGGTTCCGTCGCGCAACACGAGCGCGGTGCGCAGATCGGCGGGAACCCGGTACCTCTTGCGGTCCACATCGAGGATCGCGCTCGTGACCGGGTGAACGAGGATGCGCACGAAGCTCGGCGCCCTCGCCGCGAGCCGCCGCGCGGTGTCGGGGTCGATCGGCCCGTAGCCGTCCAGTTCGCCCGGCTCCTCCGTGCGGCCGAGGAGCGTCATCACCGGCACGGTGACGCCGACCTCGGGGCGGATGCCGTGCCCCACGTCGCGGTGGGTGCGCCCGTCGACGTCGCTCAGCAGCGGCTCACCCGCCTCGGCGGCCGCGCAGGTGTCACCCGAGAGCAGCAGGTCGGCGAAGGCGTCTGCCCGCATCTGCCCGATGTGCCGGTCGTCGTCGGGGGACTTCTGACCCTCGGCGATCTGCGTCAACCGGTTGTAGGCGGCCAGCGCGGCCTCGGCACTGAGCCGGGCGGTGAGGTCGGCCATACCGTCGTCGAGCAGCTGCACCCATACCCGCCGTTCCGCGACGGCGGCCGTGTGCCGCTCGCCGATGGACACCGGGTGCAGACGCTCCCGCTGTCGGCGCGCTTTGCGGGAGAACTTCGACACCGTCAGTTCGCGGGCGGCGGGCAGCAGCTCCTCCTCGAATGCGGCACGCGCGCACTCCGGGAGGGAGCGGGCCTGGTCGAGCATCGCGGCGGCGTGCCGGTAGGAGATGTCTCCGTCGTCCAGGGCGGTCATGGTCGCGGGGAGCGACTCGTTGAGCGCCTGGGCCTCGTCGAGCAGCCCCTCGATGGTGCGCTCGGGGATCCGCAGCGCTGCGGCGAGTTCGAAGACGAGCTCCCGACGCGCGACCGTGGCCGCGTCCCATCCGTGGAGCTCGTCGCCGACCGCCCCGTCACCGACCGGCCCGCCGCCCGAGTCGTCCCCGCCGAGCGATGCCACGATCTCGGTCTCGCTGTAGCAGCGCAGCTCGTCGAGCAGTCGGATCCGGCGCGCGGCGAGGGCGCTCATGGCCCGCTCGTTCTCCACGATCTCGTCGAGCCGGGCAGCGAACCCGGCCATAACCGGATCGGCCACGTCTGGATCACCGCCCGGTGGTTCCTCTGGTTCCTCGTATGTATTCGTCATACGCGGAATCCCAATTCAGACCACCGACATCACCCTCGCCCCGTGCAGAGCGCAGGCCCTGTGGAGGAGAGGACGCCCCGAGACCGCCCTACGCCTCGCCCCGATCCTTCCGCGGATCCCTCTGCGAGTCCTTCTGCGAATCGATCCCCGGCCGCTCCGCGACAACCGGGTACGACCCGGTGAAGCCCTCGCGCTCCGCCGCGATCTCGAGGATCCGCTTCTTCGACAGCTGCCACCCGATGATCAGCAGCGGGATGATGACGACGAGCGACGCCACGGTGAGCGTGCCCGCCCACGACCCCGTGAGCGGATAGTCGAGTCCCATCAGAACGACGACCGCGAGCAGGAACGCCAGCGTCAGGTACGCCGTGAACGGCGCCCCGAACAGCCGGAACGAGGGCCGCTCCATCTTCCCCTCACGCGCCCACTTCTGCAGTCGCATCTGGCAGAGGATGATCATCCCCCAGCCCGTCACTATGCCGAGCGCCGAGATGTTCAGCACGATCTCGAAGGCCTGCTCCGGCACCACCGCGTTGAGCCCGACCCCGAGCAGAGTGAGCGCCCCGGTGAGCAGGATGCCGCCGAAGGGCACACCCCGCGCGTTCATCACCCCGGTGAAGCGCGGCGCCGACCCGTTCACCGACATCGAACGCAGGATGCGCCCGGTGGAGTACAGCCCGGCGTTCAGGCTGGAGAGCGCCGCCGTGAGCACCACGAAGTTCATGATGTTGCCCGCGATCGCGCCGGTCGCCGGGCTCCCGATGCTGGAGAAGAAGGTGACGAAGGGGCTCTCCCCCGCCTTGTACTCCGTGTACGGCAGCAGCAGCGAGAGCAGCAGCACGCTCCCCACATAGAACACCGCGATGCGCAGCACGACCGTGTTCACCGCCTTCGGCATGATCTTGCGAGGCTCCGCGGTCTCCCCGGCCGCCGTGCCGACGAGCTCGATTCCCGCGTAGGCGAACACCACGCCCTGCACCACCAGCACGGCCGGGATCAGCCCGGACGGCAGGAAGCCCCCGTTGTCGGTGAGCACCGTGATTCCGGTGGGCCCGGCGTCGGTCGGGAAGGAGAACGCCAGGAACACCGCCCCGATGATGAGGAACGCCACGAGCGCCGCGACCTTGATGATCGCGAACCAGAACTCCATCTCGCCGAATACCTTCACCGACACGAGATTGAGACTCAGCACCACGGCCAGCGCGACGAGCGCGAGAACCCACTGCGGCACATCCGTGAACGCCGTCCAGAACTTCACGTACAGCGCCACCGCCGTCACGTCGACGATCGCCGTCATCGCCCAGTTGAGGAAGTACATCCAGCCGGCCACGAACGCCGCCTTCTCGCCGAGGAACTCGCGGGCGTAGGAGACGAACGACCCCGACGACGGGCGGTGCAGAACCAGCTCGCCGAGCGCCCGCAGAATGAGGAAGGCGAAGAAGCCGCAGATCGCGTAGACGAAGACCAGTGACGGGCCAGCGGATGCGAGTCTGCCGCCCGCCCCGAGGAACAGTCCGGTGCCGATCGCCCCGCCGATAGCGATCATCTGCAGTTGTCGGGGTTTGAGGGTCTTGTGGTACCCCTCCTGCTCGTTGGAGAAGTCCTGGACCGCGGAGAGCTCGTCGCCGAGACGCTCGCGCGGGTTCTCGAGATCCTCGACCGGATCGTGATCGAAGTGCGGCTGGTTCGACATGGGACCTCGTTCCCTCAGCTGAACGTTCTCTGATTGCACGAAACTACGACCGTGCACGTGCTTTGGCAAGAACAAGAGTGAACGCATATCCTGCTCAGATTCTTGAGGACTCACTGGTCACTCGCCGGCGCGAGTGGCAGGCTGGGGCGATGGGAGTCCTGATCGCGATTGCGCTGAGCGCCGTCGGCGTGCTCCTCTTCTTCATGCCCGCGCTGATGAAGGCCGACACCCGCCGGCGCCGGCGCTCCGATCCGGGCTACCGGCCCATCGGATCGCTGGGCATCGTCGACGAGCTGTTCCACCCGACGCAGTACGCGGCGTTCCAGGAAGCCGAACAGGAGCAGCAGCTCCCGGCGCCGGCACCGTCGCCCGGCGATCCTCTGCCTGCGCGCAGCCGCGGGCGCTGACTCCCCGCGCCCATCCGCACGCGCCCACCCAAGCACGCTGACGATCCCGCACACGCCCCGGTTCAGCCCTGCGTCACCATCGCCTCGACGCGCTCGAAGCGGCCGGCGGCGAGCTCGTCGGTCGGCCCGTAGAAGTAGATCGGATCCCAGTCCATCAGGTTGAGCCGCATGGGGTGGTTGGAGTCGATGCGCAGCAGCAGGCGGGTCTGCGCGGTCTCGGCCGCGAGGGCCTCGGCGTTGTCGAAGATCCACTCGTAGTCGGCCGCGTAGCGCTGCGGCGGCTCGCCGGGCACGATCGACGCGAGGTACTCCGCGCGGGTCTCGTACCGGTCGCACCACTGTGCATCCGGGTGCCCGTGCCGGTGGAACGCCAGCACACGGCGGAAGTCGTCGCCGGAGTGCGGGTTGCCGAAGCCGCCCAGCTGCCCGATCGTCTCCTCCGAGGCGTCGGGGAAGGCCTCCTGCAGTTCGTAGAGCTCGTCGTCGTCCCGGCACGCGTCGAGGAAGGCATCGAGGAAGTCGGCCTGGGTGAACGGGAGCGAGACCATCGGCTCGAGACGCACGCCGACGGGGGTCAGGTAGCCGGTGTCGGGGTCCGCGTAGTCGTCGTCCTCCTCCGATGCAGCGACGGGCGCCAGCGCGGTGCCGGCGGGCGTGAGCACCGTCGCGACCGTCACCGGCTCGGCCGCGTTGTCGAGGTAGGTGGTGAACAGGCTGAGCAGCCCGCTCGATGCGAGCCCGGCCTCGGCGGGCAGCGTCGCGAGGTCGAGCTGTCCGAAGAAGTTGCCGCGGCGTCCCGCGGTGTCGACCGGCCACTCGGCGCCGGCGGGCAGGTCGGGAGCGCCGCCCAGCCGGGAGGCGCCCGTGGCGCCGGGCTCCGTGGGGAGCATCCACCACGCCGTGGCGGCGAAACGCTGGCACACTCCGTCGAGGTGCGTCAGCCCGGCATCGGCGAGGCGCTCGCGCACCTGCACCTGCCGGTCGAAAATGAGAGTCATGCTCGCATCCTAGGCCGCAACGGGGGTCAGGCGGCGATCGCCTTCTCGTAGCAGAGCGAGAACGGGATCGTCTCGACGTAGGGCTCGTAGATCGGGATCGGCGTGTAGCCGATCTTCTCGTAGAGGGCCACGGCGTCGGGCTGGCGGTTGCCGGTCTGCAGGATGAGCCGCCGAACACCGGCCTCCCGCGCGAGCTCCTCGAGGCGCCCCATCAGGATCCGGCCGATGCCGCGACCGCGGGCGGCCTCGGCGACGATCACACGCTTGACCTCCCAGTCGCCGCGCAGTTCGCGCAGCACGGCGTGGGCGAGGGGTGTCCCGTCGGCGTCGAGCACGAGCACCGTGGCCCGCACGTCGGCCGGATCGACCGCGAGCGAGGCGTTGCGCCGGGCCGTGATCTCGGCGGGCTCCGGCGGGGCGCCGGGGTTCGCGTACCGCGCGGTCATCTCGGCGTCCATCTGGCGGCGCAGCTCGACGGCGCGGGGGTCGTCCCAGCTCACGGAGTCGAGGGTGATGGCGCTCGGTGCGTGGTTCGTGCTCATCCCATAATTCTGTCAGCGAAGTTCGCGCGCCGCCGCCACGCGCACGGCCTCGGCCACGAGGTCGAGGCTGGCGGAGCGCAGCTGCCACTGCTGCCAGTAGAGGTGCACGTCGGCGGCCGACTCCGGGTCGAGTTCGACGAGTTCGCCCCGGCCCTCCGCCGCGGCACTCTGCAGGTCGGGCAGCATGGCCCAGCCGAGCCCGTGCCGCACGGCCGACACGAAGTCGTCGGAGGCCGGGATGTAGTGCTTCGGCGGGTGCAGGGTGCGGTGGGCGCGCCTGCGCAGATAGGCGTCCTGCAGATCGTCCTTGCGGTCGAAGACCACCACCGGGGCGTGGGCGAGCGCGGCGACCGTGACCCCGTCGGCGAACCAGGTGTCTGCGAAGGCGGGGGTGCACATCATCCGGTAGCGCATCGCGCCGAGCGGCGTCGAGGTGCAGCCCTGGATCGGGGAGCGGATGGCGGTGACCGCTGCCATGACACTCCCCGAGCGCAGCAACGCCGTCGTGTGGTCCTGGTCGTCGCGCTGGATGTCGAAGGTCATCGAGTCGGGCAGCGTGGCCAGGGCGGGGAGGATCCAGGTGGCGAGGGAGTCGGCGTTCACCGCGAGCGGGATGCTGACCGGCGCGGGACGGGTGATCCCACCGCCCACCGCACGGCTCTCGCCGCCCGGTTCGCCGTCGCCCGGTCCGGCGCCGAGCGCGAGCCGGGCGTCGGCGGCGAGCAAGTCGATGTTGCGCGCGAGCCGCAGGATCGCCTCCCCCGACTCGGTGACGCGAACCGGCTTGCTGCGCTGCAGCAGCACCCGCCCCACGCTCTGCTCGAGCGCCTTGATGCGCTGGCTGATCGCGCTCGGCGTCACGTTCAGGGCGCGCGCGGCCGCTTCGAAGGTACCCTCCGCCACGGTGGCACTGAGGGCGCGCAGCTGGGCGAGGTCGAGATCCATGAACAGCAATGCTAATGCACGGTAAGAATCTGTAGCTGGACTGCATGAAGCGACGCGCCTACCGTTGTGGGGTGCACGCATCCGCTCTTCTCACACTCCTCGCCGGCCTCGGCTTCGGCCTCTCGCTCATCGTCGCGATCGGGGCCCAGAACGCCTTCGTGCTGCGGCAGGGCCTGCTGCGGCAGCACGTGCTTCCGGTGGTGCTGGTCTGCGCGCTGTCCGACGCGGTGCTGATCGCCGCCGGGGTGGCGGGTGCCGGCGTCGTGTTCGAGCTGGCGCCGGTGGTGCTCACCGTCGTGCGCTTCGCCGGGGCCGCCTTCCTGATCGGCTACGGGGTGCTCGCGGCGCGCCGCGCGATCCGCCCAGCGGCGCTCACCGCGGAGGGCGCCGCGCCGCGCAAGGCGCTCGGCGCGACAGTGGCCACGGTGCTCGCGCTCACCTGGCTGAACCCGCACGTCTACCTCGACACGGTCGTGCTGCTCGGCTCGATCGCGAACACGCACGGCGATCTGCGCTGGTGGTTCGCGGCGGGCGCTGTGATCGGCAGCTTCGTGTGGTTCTTCGCCCTCGGCTTCGGCGCGCGCCTGCTGCAGCCGGTGTTCGCGCGCCCCTCCGCCTGGCGCGTGCTCGACGCGGTCATCGCCGTGGTGATGCTCGCGCTCGCCGCGTCGCTGCTGCTCTCGACCGTGGAGTAGCGACGCTGCCGCTATCGACAGCGCAGTAGCGCCGCTAACATATTCCTGTTATCGTTACCGCTATGACCATTCGTGACGACATCCTTGCGGCGGCCGCCGAGCTGCTTGCGCAGTCCGGCAGCGGCGACGTCTCCACCCGCGCGATCTGCGAGCGGGCCGGCGTGCAGGCGCCGACGCTCTACCGCCACTTCGGCGACAAGGACGCCCTGCTCGCCGCCGTCGTAGACGAGGCCTTCGAGCAGTATCTGGGCAGCAAGCGGCTGGTCGTGCCGACCGACGATCCCGTGGAGCGCCTGCGCAACGGCTGGGACTCGCACAACGCCTGGGGTCTGGCCCACCCGGCCTACTACCGCATCATCTTCTCGCCCGCGGCGACGGCGGCCACCGCCCCGGTCGCCGCCGCCGAGGCGATGGGGATCCTGCGCTCCCACCTCGACGCCTGCGCCGAGGCCGGCCTGCTGCGCATCGCCCCCGACGTCGCGGCCCAGATGATCATGGCCGCCAACGTGGGTGTCACCCTGATGCAGATCTCGCGCCCCGGGCTCTACCCCGACCCCGGGCTGTCGACCCGCGTCCGCGACTCCCTGCACGCGCGGGTCTTCCGCGAGCGGGAGCCGGCGCAGACGCCGACGGTGCGAGCGGATGCCGCGGCGACGGCGACAACGCTCGCCGCGCTCCTGAGATCCGACGACTCGACCCCCCTCACCCCGACCGAGCGCGCACTGCTGCTCGACTGGCTCGCGCGCCTCGCGTAGAACCCCACACCCCAGAATCCCCCCCAGAATCCCCCACACCCAGATTTCAAGGAGCACCACCATGTCCGACCCCACGACACCCACCACACCCGCACCCCGCGTCGCCCTCGTCACCGGCGGATCCGGTGGCATCGGCCGCGTCACGGCCGAACGCCTCGCCGCAGACGGCATGGCCGTCGCCGTGCACTACGCCGGCAACCGCGCCCGGGCGGAGGACGTCGTCGCCGCGATCACGGCCTCCGGCGGCAGCGCCATCGCCGTCGGCGGAGACGTGGCCGACGAGGTCGCCATGGCCGCGGCGTTCGCCGCCGTCGAGGAGGCCTTCGGCGGCATCGACGTGGTCGTGCACACCGCCGGGCAGATGATCCTCTCGCCGCTGGTGGACTTCGACCTCGACCGCGTCGACGCCATGCTGCGCACGAACATCCGCGGCACCATCGTCGTCGACCAGCTCGCGGCGAAGCACGTGCGCTCCGGCGGGGCGATCATCAACTTCTCCACCTCGGTGACGAAGCTCGCGGTCCCCGGCTACACCGCCTACGCCGCCACGAAGGGCGCCGTCGACGCGATGACTCTCATCCTCGCCCGGGAGCTGCGCGGCCGCGACATCACCGTCAACGCCGTCGCGCCGGGACCGACGGCCACGCCCCTGTTCCTCGACGGCAAGGACGAGGCCACCATCGCCGGACTCGCCAAGTCCGCCCCGCTGGAGCGCCTCGGGCAGCCCGCCGACATCGCCGAGCAGGTGGCCTTCCTCGCCGGACCCGCGCGCTGGGTCAACGGCCAGGTCGTCTACGTCAACGGCGGGATCATCTAGCGGTCGAAGCCGCCGCCACGGCCTCGCGGATCACGCCCGCGTCGGTGACGAAGTGGGTGTCCGACTCGGCGTCGGTGCCCGCCGCCCCGAGCGAGACCCAGTGAGCGGATGCCGTCGCCGCCCGCGCCTTCGCGGACAGGTGAACCGCATCCACGCCCAGCCGGGCGAGCGCGGCGATCTGGTGGGGGAGCACCCCGCCCCCGGCCATGATCTCCAGGCCGGAGTCGGCGGCGACCATCTCGGCGAGCACCGCCGCGCCCGCCGAGGCGCTCGACGCACCGCCCGAGGTGAGCACGCGGCGGATGCCGAGGTCGAACAGCTCCCCGAGGTGCCCGGCCGGGTTCGCGGTCTGGTCTATCGCGCGGTGGAAGGTGAGGGCGACGCCCGGGTCGACCGCGCGGGCGGCGGCCGCCATCCGCTCGACGGCGACCAGGTCGATGCCGCCCTCGGCGGTGAGGGCGCCGATGACCACGCCGCTCGCACCCGCCTCCACGGCGAAGGCGGCGTCGTCGGCGAGGAGGCGCATCTCGTCCGCGTCGTAGACGAAATCACCGGGGCGGCTGCGGATCAGGGCGTGCACGGGGATGCCCTCCGCGACCGCGAGGCGCAGCAGGGCGGCGGACGGGGTGATCCCGCCGAGCTCGAGCGCGCTGCAGAGCTCGACGCGTGCGGCGCCCGACTCGGCGGCGAGGCGCGCCCCGGTGTGGGAGGTGACGGCGATCTCGACCTGCAGAGCGTTCATGGTGGTCCTGTCTGGCCGCGCGGGGCAGTGCGACGGCTGGGGTAGTTTTTACTCGTTCGACTTACCCTCTCAGCCCCGAGCCCTGGAGCCCGCCATGACACCCACGCGCGAGCTCTTCGCCGGTATCGATGTCGGCGGGACCACGACGCAGGTGGTGCTGGTCGACGAGCAGCTGCGCACGGTCGGTCACGCGAGCACCCGCACGCCCGCGCTCGAGGGCGGGGACGCCATCGTCGGGGCGGCATCCGCTCTGATCGACGGGCTGCTGGCGCACGAGCAGGACACACGGCCCCTGACCGGGATCGGCATGGGGACCGCGGGCGTGGTCGACACCGAGAACGGCCGCGTCTCCGTGGTGAGCGACTCCTTCGCCGGGTGGGCGGGCTTCGACATCCGCGGAACGCTCGAGGCGCGCTACGACGCTCCGACCACGGTGGCGAACGACGTGAACGCCTTCCTCGCCGGCGAGATGATCGCCGGCGCCGGCCGGGGCTCGCAGAACGCCCTCGGCATCACCCTCGGCACCGGGGTGGGCGGCGCGCTCTGGCTCGACGGCCGCCTCTTCGGCGGGGCGCACGGCGCGACGGGCGAGATCGGGCACACGCCTGGCTTCGGATCCCTGCCCTGCACCTGCGGTGAACGCGGACACCTTGAGACGCTCGCCGCCGGACGCTCGATCAGCGCGCTGTACCGGAGCGCCACAGGCAGCAGCCGCACGCCGGCCGAGCTGTCGGCGCTCGCCGCAGACGGCGATGCGGTCGCCACGCACATCTTCCAGGCGGCGGGCGAGGGCGTGGCGCGCGCCATCCTCATCGCCACGGCCCTGCTCGACATCGAGACCGTGGTGATCGGCGGCGGGGTGAGCAACGCCTGGCCGCTGCTCTACCCGGCGATCATCGGGCATCTCGAGGCGGAGCCGCCGGTGCGCGGCAGCGCGCCCGCGATCGTGCGCGGCACGCTCGGCGACAGCGCGGTGGCGCAGGGGGCCGCTGCCCTGTCCTTCGCCGTCGAGCGGGCGCGCCCGTGAGCGCGGTCGCGAGCCCGGCCGCTCCGCGGCGCAACCTCGGCTCGGTCGGCCTCGTCGTGGCCGGGCTCGCGCTGCAGGAGGTCGGAGCGTCGTTCGCTGTGCTGCTCTTCCCCGAGGTGGGCGCGATCGGCGTGGTCTCGCTGCGGCTCGGCTTCTCCGCGCTGATCCTCATGATCGTGTGCCGCCCGTCGCTGCGCGGCCACGGCCTGAACGGCTGGATCACCGTCGCCGGCTTCGGCCTGGTGCTCGCCGCGATGAACTTCCTCTTCTACGAGGCCCTCGCCCGCATCCCGCTCGGCGCCGCGGTGACGATCGAGGTGCTCGGTCCGCTCGTGCTCTCGGTGGTGACCAACCGGCGGGTCTCCGGCTGGCTGTGGGCGCTCGTCGCCTTCGCCGGGGTCGCGCTGCTCGGGCAGGGCAGCTTCGGGCACCTCGACCCGGTCGGTGTGCTCTTCGCCTTCGGGGCGGCGGCCACCTGGGCGGGCTACATCCTGCTCTCCGCGCGCACCGGCAGGCGCTTCGCGCGCTTCGACGGCCTCGCCATCGGCATGAGCATCGGCGCGATCGCCACCGTTCCCTTCGGAATCGCGGTCGTCGGGGTGGGCGGCATCTTCCACCCGCAGATCCTCCTGATCGGTGCCGCGGTCGCGGTGCTGTCGTCGACGCTGCCCTACGCGTTCGAACTGCTGGCACTGCGCCGCCTGCCGGCGTCGACCTTCTCCGTACTGATGAGCCTCGCGCCCGCGATCGCCACGCTCGCCGGGCTCGTGATCCTCCACCAGCGGTTCACCGTCGTCGGCGCGCTCGCGATCGGCCTCGTGGTCGTGGCGAGCGCCGGAGCCGTGCGCTCCGCCCGAGCCCCGATGATCGAGGAACCGCTGGCCTGAGGGGTCTCTCCGCCCTGTGGGCAGGCGGGCTAGGGTGTGGGTACGAGCGAAGGGGCAGCGATGGCCACGAACGGGCAGCAATTCGATCCGCGATTCGATCCGGCGTTCCAGCGCGGTTTCGGCGGCGCATCCGGCACCGCCGGCGCGGCGGGCGGCTCCGCCACGGGCACCGAGACGGGACGCCGCAGCGCCGCCCCGGTGGTGCAGCAGCTCCCGCCGCCGACTCCAGTGAGCGGCTACCCGGCCGCACCCCCGATCGGCGACGTCCCCGGATCGACGCGCGGGCCGGCATCCGCCGCACCGCCCGCTGTGCGCGACGGCGGCGCATTCGACGACTCGCGTGACGACGGACTCGTGATAGCGGATGACACGGCGGAGGACCGCCGTCTGTGGGCGAACCCGTTCCTGATCGGCCTGGCCCTGGTCGCCGTCGCCCTCGTTGCCGCCGGCCTCTGGATGTTCCAGGTTGCGCGGGAGCCCTTCCTCGGTACCAACGCCAACTCGCAGGCGGACTACGCCACGCTCACCATGCTGATGGACCTCGCGCCCCTGCTGCTCGTGCTCGGAGCGGCGACCGCGATCGGGATCGTGTTCGCCTTCGCCCTGCAGTGGCAGAGGCGCCGCTGACGCGCTCTCAGAGCTGCGCTCGGAGGAACGCGTTCACGTCGTCGAACTCGGGCCTCGAGATGGAGTGCGCGAGACCCTCGTAGATGCGCTGCGTGAGAGTGGAGTGCTCGGGGAGCCACTCGTCGGTGTAGTCGATCTTGTCCGGGGTGATCACGGTGTCGACCGTTCCCCGCGCCCAGAACACCGGGGGCCTGCGGGCGGCGAGGGCCGCGTCGCCGGGGTGCTCGAGGCCGTCGCCGGGCGTGATCGCGAAGCCGGAGAGCACCGCGGCGTAGGCGAAGCGCTCCGGGGCGGCGCGCAGCAGCTGCAGCGAGATCGCGCCGCCCTGCGAGAAGCCGAGCAGCCCCACGGAGGTCGACTCGGTGGTGTCGAGCCAGTCCAGGATGGCGAGCGCCGTCTCGTCCGCGGCCGCGCTGACGGTGGCGGCATCCGCTTGACTCGCCAACGGCGCCCAGGCGAAGCCCTGGCCGACGGGCAGCGGCGCGCGCACGGAGGCGATGACCGGCTCGAGCGGGAGCTGCGGCGAGAGGCCGAAGAGGTCGCCCTCGTGCGAACCGTAGCCGTGCAGCAGCACGAGCAGCGGCCTGCCCGCGCGTTCACGCTCGGGGGCTGACCATGCGACGACGGACGGGTCGATTCTCACCATGCCGAAAAGCCTCTCACGATCCGCTGGGAGCCGGTCTCCGCGGGGCGCGAGCGCGCGATTGTAAACAGTTTTCAGGCGGCGGATGCGCAACTGAAGTGGGCGTGTCCCCCAAGTGGTAGAATTGGTATCCCTCCAACCCGACAGATCAGTTGCAGAGCCGCAGCGAGCGATCGACAGACTTTTCTATCCACGACAGTGTGTGGTGGTGAACCCCCACGTTCACGGCCGCACACGATTCCCAACAAATGATTGAGGCAGCCCAAATGATCTTCGAAGTAGGGGAAACCGTCGTCTACCCGCACCACGGCGCGGCAACCATCACCGCGGTCAAGACCCGCACCATCAAGGGCGTCGACAAGACGTACCTGACCCTCAACGTGCACGCGAGCGACCTGCTCATCGACCTCCCGCAGGAGAACGTCGAGCTGGTCGGCGTCCGCGACGTCATCGACGCGGCGGGTGTCGAGGCCGTGTTCGAGGTGCTGCGCAGCGAGTGGGTCGAGGAGCCGGGCAACTGGTCGCGCCGCTTCAAGGCCAACACCGAGAAGATGGGCAGCGGAAGCGTCTACAGCGTCAGCGAGGTCGTTCGCGACCTCTGGCGCCGCGACCAGGACAAGGGCGTGTCGGCCGGCGAGAAGCGCATGCTGCTCAAGGCCCGCCAGATTCTCGTCTCCGAGCTCGCGCTCGCCCGCCAGAGCACCGAGGAGGAGGCCACCGCGGCCCTCGACGAGGTACTGGCGAGCATCCCCGCGTAAGCGGAATTCAGCGAAGGGCCGTCCCGGTGGGGCGGCCCTTTCTCGATCTCGGCGCGATTTCTGGCCGGTGACAGCGGCTACCGGCCGGTCATGATCGCGCGGATCCGCTCGGTCGGGAGTTTGGGCGTCCGGTCTGCGCTGGTGATGCCGTTGGTCTCCTGGCCGGTATCCGTCAGCTGCGTGTAGCAGTAGCCCGCGAGGACTTCGCTGGAGCGCACCGCATCGAGCAGGGAGCTCAGTCGGCGATCGAAGTCGTCCGCCGTCGTCGCGGTGGAGTAGCCCCACGCGCCGTCCTCGCCGCCGTTCGGTGTGAATTTGACGCCGCCGAACTCGGTGAGCATGACGGGTTGCCCGCGGTCGGGCTCGTCACTGAGACGGAGTCGGCGCCCGGCCGGTCCGAGCCCGGCGAACAGGGCGTCGACGCTCCCGCGGTTCGCGTATCTCTGCGCGACGACCTCCCCGGACGCCTCATAGTCGTGGATCGACCAGATGTCGGAGTCGAGGTGCTCCCACCCGTCGTTCGACACGACCGGGCGTGTGGGGTCGAGGCTCTTGGTGAGGTGGAAGAGGGAGCGGGTGTATTCGCGCACGGTCGCATCGTGGGCGATGTGCTGCACTCCCCAGCTCTCGTTGAGCGGCACCCAGGTGACAATGCTCGGGTGCGAGGAGTCTCTGCGGATCACCTCCGACCATTCCGCGACGACACGGCGTGCGGCGGTCGGGGAGAACTCGTAGGCGCTGGGCATCTCCTCCCAGAGGAGCAGGCCGAGCCGGTCGGCCCAGTACAGGAAACGGGGGTCTTCGATCTTCTGGTGCACCCGCGCCGCGTTGAAGCCCAGGTCCTTGATCAGCTGCACCTCGGCCCGCAGCGCGTCGGCGCTCGGCGCGGCAAGGTGTGACTGGGGCCAGTAGCCCTGGCTCAGCACCGAGCGCAGGAAGACCGGGCGGTCGTTGAGCAGGAACCGGCCGCGATCGACCGTCGTGCTGCGCAACCCGAAGTAGGAGTAGACGGTGTCGCGCGACGCTGTCGCCCGATCGCTGAGATCGAGCCGAACGTCGATCAGGCGCGGGGTGATCTCGCTCCAGAGCAGTTCCTCGTAGTTCTGCCCGTTCATCTGGCGTGGCACCACGACGGTCACCTCGACACGGTGCGAGTGCACGGCGATGCTGTGCGTCGCGAGAGGTTCGCCTCGATAGCTGAGCTCGACGTCGAGGCTCGTTCTGTCTCCCGGGCGGCGATTGAGCTCCACCGCGATGACGACGGCACCACGAGTCACGTCGGGGGTGAGGGCGAGATGGTCGATGTGCAGGTCGGGCACCGTCTCGAGCCATACCGGCTGCCAGATTCCCGTCGTGCGGTGGTACCAGATGACGTGCGGGTCGAGCTCCCAGTCCTGTTTCCCCCGGGGCTGGGCGACGTCGAGCGGATCGTCCTCGGCCCGCACGACGAGCGAGAGCGGCTCCCCGTCGGCGAACGCATCCGTCACATCGAACGAGAACGGTGTGTGCCCGCCCTCGTGGTGCCCGAGCAGGGCTCCGCCGAGCCAGACCGAGCAGCGGTAGTCGACAGCGCCGAAGTGCAGGATGGTGCGTTCGCCCGCTGCCGCCTTCGGCGTGATCGACCGCCGGTACCAGACCACGGGATGGAACCCGGTGTCGTTGATTCCGGATGCCGCCGACTCCGGCGGGAAGGGCACGATGATCGTGCGGTCGAACGTCGCGGAAGCCGAGAACCAGCGGTCGCGCAGGCCCTCGTCATCGTCATCGAAGCGCAGCTCCCACTCGCCGCCGAGATCGGCCCACCGATGGCGCACGAGCTGCGGCCGGGGATAGCTGCCGTCCTGGCGCGAGGCGCGGTACGGGCTGGCTGTGGCGGAGAGGGCGTCGATGTCCATTGCCCTAGTGTGCTGTATTTTTCCAGCGCTGTAAAACGGCAGATCGACGAGATCAACCCGTCGGGTCAGGTGCGCTCTCGCGTACGACGAACGTGTAGTCCGCGATGCGGTGCCGCCCGAGGCCGGAGTATCCGCCGATGCGCTCTTCGAGCATGTCGAGCGCCATGGTTGCGATCTGCGTGGTGTCGGGTGCGATGGTCGTGAGCGACGGGTGGGTGAATGCGGCCATTGATATGTCGTCCCAGCCGACGACCGCCACGTCTTCGGGAACACGCAGCCCGTATTCCTGCAACGCTCGAAGAGCTCCGATGGCGGCGAGGTCGTCGCGGCAGACCAGGGCGTCGAAGGTCCGGCCCTCGGCCAGCGCGCGCCGGATCGCGTCTGCAGCGTCACGGGCGCTGATGGCGGCGCTGGGGATGACGAGCGACATGTCCACTCTCAAACCCGCCGCGTCGAGCGCGAGCTGGTATCCGGCGAGTCGTTGCCTCGACGTGGTGGACTGGTCGAACTCCTCGTGGCCGACGAAGCCGATGCGCGTGCGCCCGAGAGCGATCAGGTGCGCTGTAGCCTGCACCGCGGCAGCCTCGTTGTCGATCATGACGTGGTCGACGCTCAGGGGCGCCGGTCCCTCGCCGAGCAGCACGAGCGGCACGTCCTCCCGGTGCTTGGCGATCTCGAGCGACGGCATGCGGGACGGCTGGAAGATGACGCCGTCGACGAGGCCGGCCTCGCGGGTGGACACGATGGCGCGCTCGCTCTCGATGGTTCCGTCGGTCTGCTCGAGCAGCAGGCGGTAGCCGCGAGCCGTGGCGAGGTGCGCGATGATCCGGGCGAGTTCGGCGAAGTACGGGAGGCTCACGTCGCTGAATGCGAGCGACAGCATGCCCGTACGCCCGGTCGCCAAGCGGCGCGCGGACGCATTGGGACGGTAGCCCAGCTCGGCGATGGCCGCCTCCACGCGGGCGCGCATTCCCGGGCTGACGTGCGGGAAGTCGTGCACGACGTTCGAGACGGTCTTCATCGAGACGCCGGCGAGCTCGGCCACGTCCTGCAGGCGTACGTTGGCCATGGGCTGAGTCCTGTCGTCGGAAGTGCAGCGGGCGCGTAGCGCGCAACCCGCATACCACTGTAGCCATGGTGGGGACAGAGTCGCAGTCGTGCATTGACTCCCGAATTACAGCGCTGTAAATTGGCGAGGGCGACGAGGCGGTTGCTTCGTCGCGGTACGACCCCTCGGGCACGGCAGCGGTTCCACCGCAGCAGACCCCGCACGCACAGCCCCTCGCACTGTCACTCAAAGGAGAGCAACACATGAAGCACCCCACACTGCGCGCCGCCGCCGCGGTCGCGATTCTCGGATTGGGAGTCTCGCTCGCCGCGTGCTCCAGCGGCAGTTCGAGTGCCGCATCCGACAGCGTACGAGCCGACGCGGAGTACTCCGGACCCGCCGTCGAAATCACGTTCTGGAACGGCTGGACCGGCGGCGCCGCCCCCGTACTCGTCCCGAAGCTCGTCGCGGAGTTCAACGACACCCACCCCGACATCAAGGTGAAGAGCAACGCGATGGAGTGGGCGGACATCGCCCAGAAGATGCCGCTCGCCATCAAGGCGGGCAAGGGGCCGGATGTGGCGGTCGGGCACGGTGACGACGTCGCGACCTACGCCGCTCAGGGCCTCCTGCTCAAGACCGACGACGTGGTCGACGCGCTCGGCTACAAGGAATCGGACTTCCCCGAAGGACTGATGGCGGCTGGACAGTTCGACGGCGACCAGTACGGTGTGCCGTGGAGTGTCACCCCGCTCGGCCTCTACATCAACAAGGACGTGCTGGCCGCGGCAGGCCTCGACCCCGAGACCGTGCCGACCGACGCGGAGAGCTACCTCGCCGCACTCGACGCGCTGAAGGCCGCGGGTGTTCATGGCGAATGGGCCGACGGCTACGTGTTCACGGGTACCTTCGAGTTCGAATCGCTTCTGTGGCAGTTCGGCGGCGACCTGTTCAACGAGGACGTCTCCGAGGCGACCTTCAACTCCGAAGCCGGGGTCAAGGCGCTCACCTGGATGACTGACCTCATCGAAAAGGGCTACAGCCCGGCCAACGTCGCCCAGGACGGCAACATCAACGCCCTGATCGGCAGCGAGACCGCGTTCAACTGGAACGGCGTATGGCAGACCACGAACGAAGCGCTGCAGTCGGTGAGCTGGACGGCGGTGCCCGTTCCCCAGATCGGCACGGAGAAGGCCGTCTGGTCGAGCTCGACCCACTGGATGTTCCCCGCCAACAAGAACCAGGACCCCGACAAGTCGGCCGCTGCGGCCACCTTCGTCAAGTGGATGAACGACAACTCCGCCGACTGGGCGTCGACCGGTGAACTCCCCGCGCAGAACACGGTTCGTGAAGACCCGGCGCTGCTGCAGAACTACCCGGCGCTCGCTCCCTTCCTCGAGCAGCTCGAGTACGCCCACTACGAGACCGTCTCCCCCGGCATCACGAACGCGATGGCCGAGGTGACCACAGGCGTCAACGAGGCGATGCTCGGTAAGAAGTCGCCGAAGGAGGCCCTCGACGACGCCGCTGAGAAGGCCACCCAGCTGCTCAAGCAGAACAAGGCGCAGTACGGTGGCTGATCCCGCCATCGTGACGCGGCTCGGCGGGGGCCTCCGCCCCCGCCGAGCCGCGGCCGGCCGGAGGACGCGCACGGCGTACCTCTTCCTGACCCCGTTCCTGGTCATATTCCTGATCTTCGTGGTGTTCCCCGCGGTGTACGGGCTGTGGATCAGCCTGCACGTGTGGAACCCGCTCCTCGACGACCACCCGTTCGTCGGCCTGCAGAACTTCTTCGATCTCTTCACCCCCGGGTCGCTCACGTTCGAGGACTTCTGGGAGAGCATGGGGGCGACGGGCATCTTCGTCGTCGCCAGCGTCCCGTTCCTGCTCGCGATCCCGCTGGGCATCGCGGTTCTGCTGAACCGCAGGATCAAGGGCGGCTCGGTCTTCCGCGGTATCTTCTTCGCGCCCTACGTTCTCGGGGTCGCCGTGGTCAGCGTGCTCTGGCGCTACCTGCTCGACCCGCAGCTGGGTGTCGTCAACGCCGTACTCGGGCTGCTCGGCCTGCCGTCCGACATCCCCTGGACTGTCGACGTGCCGTGGGCGTGGATCTCACTGGTGGGAATCACCGTCTGGTGGACGCTGGGCCTCAACACGGTCATCCTGCTCGCAGGTCTCAAGGGGATCAGTCCCGACCTCTACGAGGCCGCCTCGCTCGACGGCGCGGGTGCCTGGCGCAAGTTCACGAGCGTCACCCTGCCGGGGCTGCGCCCCGTGATGACGTTCGTGGTCACCGTCACCCTCCTCGCGTCAGCGAACATGTTCGGCCAGTCGTTCCTCATCACTCAAGGCGGTCCGGGCACGCAGACACGCACGGCGATCATGTACATCGCGAACCAGGGACTCGTGCAGAACCAGATGGGTGCAGCGACAGCAATGAGCTACCTCCTCTTCGCCTTCCTCGCGATCGTGAGCGTCGTGAACTTCCGCCTCCAGCGAGACAACACGAAATGAGCACCGTGACCACTCCCACAGCGACCGCGTCAGACACCCGCTCCGCCGCGCCTGAGCCGGCCGCTCCCGCCCGCGCGAGAAACCGCCGTCGCCGAACGCCGAACGTGCTCACCTACGTCGTGCTGTTCCTGATCTCCTTCATCATCGTGGTGCCGCTGCTGTGGATGCTGCTCACCTCGTTCAAGACGGACTTCGATGCCATCAACTCGCCGGCATCGCCGTGGCCGAACCCCGTCACGACCGAGGCGTACGGCACCCTGGCGACCGGGAACCTCCCGATCCTGCGCTGGTTCGCGAACAGTGTCATCGCCGCATCCGCCCAGACGGCGATCATCCTCGTCACCGCTTCGACCGCCGCCTACGCTCTGGCCCGCCTCGAATTCCGGGGGAAGAAGATCGTATTCGGCGCGATCGTGGCGACCCTGCTTGTGCCCGGCGTGGTCTTCCTCATCCCCAACTACCTCATCGTCGACAGTTTCGGCTGGCTCGACTCTCTCTGGGCGATCATCGTTCCGGGCGCGGCGGGGGCATTCGGCGTGTTCTTCCTGCGGCAGTTCTTCATCTCCCTGCCGACGGAGATCGAGGAGGCCGCCCGCGTCGACGGCGCCGGCGACTTCCGGATCTTCTGGCAGATCATCCTGCCGCTGTCGCGCCCGGCTCTCGCGACTCTCGCCGTGCTCAGCTTCCTCACCAACTGGAACGACTTCATCTGGCCCATCTACGTTCTGCTCAGTCCGGAGAACCTCACGCTGCAACCCGGTCTCTCCGTGCTGCAGGGCACCTACTCGACCCACTTCGGCATCGTCATGGCCGGAGCGGTGATCGCCTCGGTGCCGGTGCTCATCCTGTTCACCCTGGCGCAGAAGCAGATCGTGGAGAGCGTGGCCTCCTCGGGAGTGAAAGGCTGATGCGCGCGTCCTGCGGCGCGCCGGTCGTCCTGGCGCTGGCGCTGGCCGCCGTGCTCGCAGGCTGCTCGGCGGGCGGGCCACAATCGGAGAGAACCGGGAGCACCGTGGATACCGACGATTTCGCGATCGCCCAGGACTTCCCCGATCCGGATGTGCTCGCCACCGCCGACGGCTACTACGCCTATGCGACCAACGGCGCGGGTGTCAACGTGCAGATGGCACAGTCGAGTGACCTCGAGACCTGGGAGGTGCTCGCCGGCGACGCCCTGCCGGTGCTTCCCGACTGGGCGTCGCCCGGCAAGACCTGGGCACCCGATGTCTCGGAGCTGGCGCCGGGCGAGTTCGTGATGTATTTCACGGCGGCGTCGAAGAGCCCGGCCCTGCAGTGCATCGGAGTCGCGACGTCGACGTCCGCCGGGGGCCCTTTCGTGCCGGCGGACTCCGCCCCGATCGTCTGCCCGGACGGTGAGGGCGGGGCGATCGACCCCGCCACCTTCGTCGACGACGATGGCCGCCGGTATCTGCTCTGGAAGAACGACGGCAACTGCTGCGGCCAGGACACCTGGCTGCAGATCGCCGAGCTCTCCCCGGACGGGACCGCCCTGGTGGGAGAGACCACGAAACTGCTCATGCAGGACCAGTCCTGGGAGGGGAACCTCATCGAGGCTCCCACGCTGGTGAGTCGCGACGGCGTCTACGTGCTGCTCTACTCGGCGAACGACTACGGCTCCGACGCCTACGCGATCGGATACGCAACGGCGTCCGGCCCGCGCGGACCGTTCGTCAAAGACGATGGGCCGTTGCTGACGACCGCGATATCCGACGGCCGCTACCTCGGGCCGGGCGGGCAGGATGTGGTGGTGGGACCCGACGGAGCCGACCGGCTCGTGTTCCACTCCTGGGACTCCCTGTTCATCGAGCGGGGCGTGAACGTGCTGCCACTGCGCTGGCAGAACGGACAGCCTGAGATCTGATCGCCGCGGAGACTACCGGGCGACGACCGGGTCGACGCGCCAACGCATCAGTACGTTGCCGGATTCCTCCCAGACACGCGTCTCGACGAGCTTCAACGCGACATCCGGTCGGCCGTCGAACAGGGCGACCCCGCTGCCGCCGATCAGCGGGAAGGTCACCAGGTGCAGTTCGTCGACGAGCCCGGCGCGCATGAGGTCGTTCCAGAGAAGACGCCCGAGCAGAATCAGGATGCCGCCGCCGTCGGCGGCCTTGAGCGCTGCGACCTCGGCACGCGCGTCCGCGACCGCGACGATTCGGGTATGTGCATACGGTTCGAGGTCGGCGATGGTGATGGTGTCGGAGACGACGATCTTCTCGACCTCCTCGAAACGCCGGGCGAACTCCCGTCGGATGGGGGTGCTGTCCGGGTCGTCGCGCACACCGGCCCAGTATCCGAGATTGCCGAGCGAGGACCGCCGCCCCGACAGCAGAACGGTGTCGGAGTGCGCGAGAAGACTCGTGGTGTAGAAGTCGAACGTGTCGGCACCGCGATAGTCGGGATGCTGGTGCTCGAAGAACGACGCGATGTCGTGGTCGTCGTCTTCGTACCGGCCGTCGACAGTGACGAAGTTGCAGACCGTGAGCAGGCGCATGCGGACACCTTAGACGGCGCACGACCGGGCCGACAAGGCGAGGCGAGCAGCGACCGGCTCAGCTCTGGCAGCGCGGACACCAGAAGATGTCGCGCTCCACGAGCGCCGTCGCGCCGAGCTTGCCGCGGCGGATCGGGGTGCCGCAGCGCCGGCACGGCCGTCCGGCCCGCCCGTAGACGAAGGTCTGGTGGCCCTGGCGCAGGTCGCCGGTGGTGACGATCTCCGGTCGCATCCGGTTCGAGTCGATCATCCGCCGCCCGCGGTTCACCGTGGCGGTGAGATCCGGGTCGTCGCCGATCGGCCGGGTCGGCAGCATCCCGCGGAGGAACAGCAGCTCGTTCACATAGACGTTGCCGAGGCCGGCCAGGTTGCGCTGGTCGATGAGCGCCACGAAGGCGGGCGTCGCCGGTTCGGCGCTCAGCCGCGCCACGGCCTCGACGGCGTCCCAGCCGGGGCCGAGCAGGTCGGGGCCGAGGTAGCCGACCACGTCGTCCTCGTCGGCGGTCGGCACGAACTCGGTGACGCCGAGGGAGAATCCCACGGTCACCCAGTCGGCGGTCTCGAGCACCACGCGCGCCTGGTGGGCCGGGCGCTTCCACGGGGTGCCGTGCCGGTAGAGGTGCCAGGAGCCCTCCATCTTGAGGTGCGTGTGCAGGGTGAGGTCGCCGATGCGGTGCAGCAGGTGCTTGCCGCGGCTCGCGACGGAGTGCACCGTCTCCCCGGCGAGGTCGACGGTGGCGAATGCCGGAACGCGCACGTCGCAGCGCGTGAGCACCTGTCCGCCGATCGCGTTCTGCAGATTGTGGGCGGTGAGCCAGACGGTATCGCCCTCAGGCATCCGGCGTCCCGTGCCTAGCCACGGAGGCTCAGCCCCTGCGGCGTCGCGCCGAAGCCCGCGTCG
>Ga0247729_10000274_pt1 | contig 22544 bp, 21 predicted proteins | sample UWRJL133311R2_FD_180958 | JGI IMG/M metagenome (GOLD analysis project Ga0247729, IMG submission 180958) | Plant litter microbial communities from Arlington Agricultural Research Station in Wisconsin, United States - UWRJ-L133-311R-2 | ecosystem: Environmental > Terrestrial > Plant litter >... | reverse complement strand
CTAGAAGCTCGTGGTGCTGGGTGCCCTGCCGCGTTCCGGTTTGGGAGTGCAAAAGTGCAGGGTTCTGCGCGCTTATCCAACCCAGAAGCGAATCTTTTTTGAAGAAACCCTCGTAATAGGCCCGCTTCATCAGGATACCCTCTTGCTGGCAGGCTGAATTACAACCAATTGGGAGTAGCTATAAGTTCACCCGTAAAAATAAAAAAAGTTAGCGAGGCGCTTCTTCTAAGATTAGCTCGTGCAAATCCGGCCTGACCGGGTAGGCTCTTTGAGTTTCGTATTGATATATAGTCTGGCCTAGCTGGGCCAGGAAAGGCAGGCCAATGGAGGTGTACTCGTAGGCTCCATCATTGATTATACCGTCGCTATTGACGTATAACACGGCGCTTAGCATGAATTCAGTTTGCTTGGCGGAGTCGGTGAAGTAGGCAACATCGGCCAGGTAGCCGTGAGACATGCCGACTACATTATAGATCTGCAGGCTGGGTTGGAAGTGTGTCTCGGGGTTGCGGCCGTAGTAGAAGTACTTCTTGTAGGCGTCGAAATACTGGCGAGAGGCGAAGGGACGGAAGCCGGAAGCGTGTGGGGAACTGCGCAGATAGTAGCGCAGGAAAGAGTAATCGTCCGGAGTGAGGCCGAACCGCTGGGTGGACGATACGGCGCTTGGGAAAAGAAGGGCTTTCAAAATATCGGTGGCATCCTGCAGGGGCAGGTAGTTGGCCGTGGTAAAATCGTAGGGCTGGGCGATGAGGCGGCCGCCGGCGCGATAGGCGCGGCCCTTGGTGACGCGACCGAGCGGGAAGCTGAGAGGCTGGGAATTGACGGCGGCGGGCTGCTCGTATAGAATGCTACCTTGCGCGTCGTAGAAGGCAATGGGGTTGGTGTGGCGGTTGGCGGCTGTGTCGCAAGGGGCGAAGCGGCGGACAACGCGGACGTTGGGGTAGCCCAGCTTCGCGAGCCGCTGATTAAGTGGGCCCTGGCCCAGGAACTCGTAAAGGCGGTTGTAAGCGTTGTTGTCGCTGACGAGCAGCATGCGCTTGACGTAGTTGCCGACGGTGTTGAGTTGGTCGGAATCGGCGGTGGCGACGTAGGGCACGGGCGTCTGGCAGCGGAAGGCGGTGCCGGTAGCCATGGGGCTGCGACGGGTGGGGCCGGGCTGGGGCAGCTGATGCAGCTTTTCCAGGGACAAGGCCACAACGGACAGCTTAACCAGGCTGGCGGGATTGAAGTACTGCCGGGCGTCGAGGTGGAAGCTGTGCTGGGTGAAGTGCGGCCGGTTTTGCGCGTCGCGGTTTATTTGGGTATAGATAATCTGCAGCTCATACTGGGCCGCGTTATTGATTACGGGCAGCAGACGGGGATTCGCGTGGAGTAGACTATCCAGCAAAGGGCTGTCGGTGGCGGGCTCCGGGGCGGGAGCGGCTGAACTGATGTGCCAAGACCCGGACAGTTGCCCCGCCAGGCACAGGCCTATAAACAGAGTAGATAACACCGGAATCAGCGCGAGCAGCTTTTTGCGGGAGCTTAGCATACCTATATATAGTGGTGAGCGGAAAGTGATGCAGCCTATTGCCGGACTGCAAACAAAAATGGAGCTGCGCCTGTGCCGCGCAGCTCCATTTCCTGCCGTAGCCGGCCCAGCTTAGATGGCCGGAGCCGTGCGCCGGCGGGCCAGCAACAGGTTGGAATCGTTCTGGCGCCAGTTGTAGCCGGTGCCGAAGGGCAGCGGGCGGGGCCGGTTGGCGGTATCGGCGTAGGCCTTGGTGAGGGCAGGCTGGTACTGCTTGGCAAACAGGTTGATGGGCCGCCGGTACACGCCGTAGTACGTGAACTGCCAGTCGGTGGGACGGAAGAACTTCATGGCAATGCCCGAATCGTCCTGGAGCACGTAGCTGCTGCGCTCCAGAATCAGGTTGCGCACCTTGGAAAAGTAGCTTTTGTGCATCAGGTAAGTAGCCGACTTCACGTAGGTAACCAGCGGGCCGAGGCTGCGCACGTACTTCAGGGTGGCTTCCTTGGTGGTACCGAGCTTCCAGTCGCTGAGGTCGGCGGAGAAGTAGTAGGCGGTTTTCTCCTGGCCGTCCTTGTTAAGCATCTTCAGCTCGACGCCGGGAATAACCAGCGGGCCGGGCTTGCGGACGACGAGGCTGTCGGCATCGGTGAGCTGGCCCTGGGCGTCGAGCTGCACGTAGCGCACGGCCGTGACCTGGTGTCCGGTGCGGGCGGCGAAGAGCATCATCAGGGGCAGGGAGCCATCCAGCTCCAAGGATTTGAGGTCGACGGCCATGTCGTTGGTGCGGAAGAAGCTGAAATTGAGCACCGACCACAACGAGGCTTTCAGGGCCGGAAACAGCTTGGGCTTGGCCAACGTACTGCGGCGCGGCACCGAGCCTACCGGCTCCAGGCCCAGCAGCACGTACGTCTCACTGGTTGGAAACATCGTGACGGCGTTCAGCAGATCGGGGCCGCTGAAGGGGTAAAACACGGTTTTGGCAGCCTGACGCACGGAATCCAGCTCCTTGGTGGCCCAGGGCTGGATCTTGTCGGTGCGGGTCTGGTGGTACTTGGCCCAGCTCTTGTCGGCGTCGGCGGCAAAGGCGCGCCAGGCGGGCTGGGCGGTGAGGGCGCGCAGGCCATTCTTCTGGCTGACGGGCATCCCGGCGAGGTAAGCGGCCACGTCCTGCACCACGGCGGTATCGGCGGCGGGCGTTGGGGCCGGGGGCTCGGGAGCTTTCACCGGAGCGGCCGTGTCGGCCGTGGCTGGGGCAGCCGGCTGTTGCTTCTCGGTGTTGGCAGTTTTGGGGTCGGAGCAGCTAAAGGCGGCGAAGGCCAGCGGGAGCAGCAGCCGGAGGGCGGAAAGGCGCATTGGGAAATAAAACGTGGAACAATGGGGCCGCAAGATATCGGGTTTCCGCTTTATAGCTTTCCGGGCGGCGTTTCCCGCCGAAGGTGCCGAGCATTATGCGGCGGGCACAGAAGCTAGGCGACGCTACGCGGGGCGGATTCTCTTGCTCAGGAAGTACACCACCAGGCCACCGAGCAGCGTGAGCAGGCCGTACAGGGATTCCACGGGCTTGTCGCGCAAAATGAAAATCAGCGTCCAGCCGCTCAAGGCCAGGAAAATCAGCGGGGTGACGGGGTAGCCCCAGGCGCGGTAGGGGCGCGGCAGCTCGGGGCGGCGCACCCGTAGCACGAACAAACCCAGCACGGTCAGAAACGTGAACAAACTGAGCACGAAGCCCGCGTACAGCAGCACGGCCTCGAAAGTGCCGGTCAGCACGAACAGCAGCGTGAGGCCGGTTTGCAGCAGCATGGCCCGCACCGGGATGCCGGCCTGGCTGACTGCGGCCAGACCGCGCAGGGCAGGCAGGTCCTCCCCCATTACCTGCACGATGCGGGGTCCGGCGAAGATCATGGAGCTGACCGTGGACACCAGCAGCCCGGCAATGACGGCCCCCATCAGCCGCCCCACGGCCGGGCCGAATAGCTGGCTGGCGGCCACGTAACCCACTTCGAGCTGCCCGGCCAGCTTCGGGATGGGAGTCGAGTATAGAAACACAAAGTTGAGCCCGACGTACAGCAGCAGCACCACGGCGGTGCCGGCCAGCAGAATTCGGGGCAGGTTGCGGCGCGGTTCGGCCACCTCCCCGGTCAGGTACACGGCCGCGTTCCAGCCCGAGTAGGCATACGATACATACACCAGGGAAATGGCGAAGGCGGGCGTGAGCAGCTGGTGCCAGTCGGCGGCGAAGGGCACGAAGGAAATGGCCTGGGGCTGGGCCGTAGCCAGGCCGGCCCCGATAAACAGCACCAGCACCAACACCTTGACGGCCGTAATAACTACCTGGAGGCGGCTGCCAGTCCGGCTGCTGCTGGCGTGCACGGCCGTAAGGACCACCACCACCGCCACCGACAGCACCTGCGGATGCAGGGCCGGCCACACGCTGGCGGCGTACTTGCCCAGGGCCATGGCGGCCAACGCCGTGGGAGCCGCAAATCCTACCGTGGCCGACACCCAGCCCGACAAAAACCCGACAGAGGGGTGGTAAATCTGCGACAGGTAGTGGTACTCGCCGCCGGAGCGGGGCATGGCGGCGGCCAGCTCCCCGTAGCACAGCGCTCCGCACAGGGCAATGAGGCCGCCCACCACCCAGAGCATCAGCAGGGCAAAGCCGCTCTGGATGCCCAGCACCTGAAAGCCGAGGCTGGTAAACACCCCCGTGCCCACCATGTTGGCAATAACGATGGCCGTGCCGGCCAGAAAACTGATCTTGTAGGGAGAAACCGGGGACGCGGAAACGGACATTGCAGATAGGCGGGTGAAGCGCCAAAGATGCGCAACAATGCCCAATGCGTCGTCGGGAAACCGGGCCGCCGCCGGAAGCGGCCGGTTTTTGGTGGAGAATAGCAGCCGGAGCCGGTTGACGCTTGCGCTCAGGCCCCCGAAAACTCCGGGGTGCCGGCGCAACGTTATTTTGGTCTTCCGGAAAACTCCGGCTTGTCGGCGTAAGCTTACTTTGGTCGTCCCGAAAACTTCGCGCTATTGGCGTAAGCTTACTGTCATAGGACCGAAAAACTCCGGGGCATTAAAGTAACGTTACTTCATAGCTCCCGAAAACTCCGGACGACCAAAGTAACAATGCACTGACCGTCCGAAAAACTTCGGGGTACCAATGTAAGCTTGCGCCGGTAGGCCGAAGTTTTCCGGGGACATAGATTCAGCTTCCTTTAGCGCACCGGAGTTTTCCGGGGCTATAAAGTAACGTTTCAGCCTCCTCCCCTACTCCCCAGACCAAGCAAAAAGCCCTGCCTCCGGGTCGGGGAAAGCAGGGCTTACTATAATCTAGCGCGGCGGCGCAGCTCAGGTGGTGCCGGCGGCTTTCGGGCGCTTATAGAGCGGCACGGTGCTACACGGCTCCCCGTACATCACGCTGCTCACCACCGGCAGCAGCTTCTGCATGATGGCCACGTAGGCGTAGGTGGGCACCGGGATGGTGCCGCAGCCCTTCACCACCACCTTCGCGTCGCGGTACTCTTCGGCGTCGATGGCGGCAATAGCCTCGTGGAACAGCTCCTGATCGAGGGCTTCGAGGTTGCCGAACACGTAGCGGTGGGCGTGGTTTTGGAGCTTGGTGGCCAGCAGCATATAGGCCCAGGTAGGCACGATGGCGTCGGCCGAGCAGATAACGGCCACGTTCTGGCCGTCGTACTGGCTCCAGTCGTGGGTTTTGACGAACTCGCGGAAATCCTTTTCCCGTAGCATCAGCCCGTGAAAGAGGTTGTCCTTGATGTCGTACACCACCCGCTCGCCGGGGTGAATCAGCTCCTCCAGGTTCAGGGTAGTCAGCGCACTCTGCGCAACGCGGTTGACGAAAAGTTCTTCCATGATGGGGTCTGTCTGGTTAGGCGGGTAGTGGTGCGGGCTGGGTAGCTCGCGCCCTGCGCCATGTGGTTTGTTCTGGCCCGCGAACTAGCCAGTTTGCGCTACTGGCGGGCTACTTCGCCTTGGGCGTGGTGGTGTACACTTCTTTCAGGTAAAACGGCTCGTAGTAGGCCACGTCGCGGAAATCCTGCCGCACAAAGGCGGCCTGCGCCAGCGTGCCCACGGCAATGGCCGAGGGTTCGATGCCGCCGAGGAAACCCGCGTGGGGCTGGTCGGCCACGAGGGGCTGAAACTTCGCCGCGCCGTTGCCAAAGAATAACAAGCGGTGGTGGGCTAATTGTTCGGCCAGCGTGTCGGGTTCCAGAATCAGCGGGGCGGGGGCCAGCACTTCCCGGCCGTCGGCGGCGTAGAGGGCGCTGTATACTTCCATGCGCCGGGCGTCGAGCATGGGGCAAAACAGCACGTCTTCGGCCGCCACCGTGTAGGCCGCCACCTGCCCGGCAATGGCCTGCAGCGTGCTGACGGCAATGAGCGGCAGGTCCAGCGCGAAGCACAGCCCCTTGGCCGCCGCCGCCCCGATGCGCAGCCCCGTGTAGGAGCCCGGCCCATCCGACACGGCCACCGCCGCCAGATCCCGGAGCGTGTACTGGCTGTTCTCCAGCAGCTGGTTTACCAGCACGCTCAAATGCGAGGAATGCGACTTTTCCAGCCGCAGCTCCGACTGCCCCACGAGGCGGCCGTCCTGGTGCAGCGCCACCGAGCACACGGGCGACGAGGTTTCGAGGGAAAGGATGAGGGTGGGCATTTATTTGGCGGCGTAGTTCGGGTTCAGGCTAATGTAGTCGTCGATGATTTCCTCGATGTCGAAGTCTCTCTCCTGTTCTGGGTAGCTGTTAATGAAGCTATCCAACTCTGCGCTAGTGAATGCCGGACTAATCAGCACCTCGTAGACTCCGGCTTCTAACAGAGAAGTGAGGATTTGCTTGTAACTGCCTTTAACGGTGTCAATGCATTCGGCTGGCCCCTCATCACAGCTCCAAAACTCATACTGCGTCACAGTCCGCGCTTCCCAGGAGGTCAAGAACCACTGCTGAGCGTATTGGTTTTCGGACCAGGAGGTAGTATGATCCTGAAAGCGCCACATGAAGCCGTCCTTAAAATCGGCTGCGGTTACTAACTCCTCTTCAAACTCAGGAATACCCCACTCCTCTCGGTGTCTAGCAAAGAAAGCTTCGGCAGTATCCCCGCGCAACTGGGTGCGAATAAATGCAGCCCGGCTCCGGGCTGCCGGTGAGCCTTCGGTTTCTAACAATGCCGCCTCCTTAAGCGCTTTCTCCGCACTGGGGTTGTCAAGCAGCGTCAGCCCGGCACTTCTGAGCACCCGCTCCAGCACGCCTTCCGCGTTGATTACTGAGTCAAGATGCTTCCGTCTATCTTCCATCGTGATGGTTCTACAGTAAGAAAGCAGACCCAAAACTGAGTCTGCTTTCTTGCTTACAAATATAGGTCTTCTTGCTTCTACAACTTTCTGCCCACCGCCTTGCAACTGGCTTGCCTTGCTTATGGTAGCCACACCCTGAATACCAACTCCACCCTTTCAAATTGGATGCCTTCGGATTCCAGGGCTTCCCGAATCTGCTGCTCGTAATTGTGCATGTGGGGTTTCACCAAACGCCCTACTGCTTCGACAACAAAAGGATTTACTTCTATCCAATCTACTTCCCGAATCGGACAAGGCCCAAAACCACCTCCCTCCACATAGCCCTCAACCGGCACTCCCAGCCACTCAGACCAATCCGTAACGGTATCCTCTGCAAATAGCTTTGCACGGACTTGCACACGGTACTCAGTATTTAACCTATCAATAAGAACCGCAGCTTTCATGGCGAACAATTAATGAAGAAAGCAGCCCTTACGCAGAGCTGCTTTCCAGTATTGCTAAAACATCGGAGATCTTACTTACCCCCCGCCGTCTTGCGGCTGGCTTCGGGCCGGGTCTTGGCCTCGGGCGTGCCGGGCTTGAGCAGGGCGGCGTAGCGGGCCGGGTCGTTGAGCACGTTCATGGCCGTCAGGATGTTCTGGTCGTCGTCGAAGCCGGCCTCGATGCTGCCCTTCTGGAAGTAGTAGCGCGACACGATTTCCTGCTCCAGCATCTCCCGGATTTCGGGCTTGAAGCGCATCAAGTCGTTGCTCTTGTTGGTCGACACCTTGCGGCGGATGGCCTCCAGCTCGGCTTTCACGTCGTCGTAGTGCTTTTCCTCCTTAGCCTTTTTGGTCAGGTCGGTCAGGCTTTTCTCCACGTCGGTGTTGTAGTTGATGTCCTTGTTTTTGAGGTAGTCAACGAACTTCTGGTAGTCGGCGTCGGAGAGCTTGAAGTCCCGGGCCGAGGCAATGGTGGCGTGCTCGGCGCGGTAGCGGGTGGCAAAATCGAAGAGGTAGCTCTTCTGAATCAGCACCCGGGAAATGTCGGCAATTTCCTTGTCGGCCACGGCCACGTCGGGGGCTACGCCACCGCCGTCGTACACCACGCGGCCGGCCTGGGTTTTGAAGGCCGTGCGCAGAGAGTCCGGAAACTTGCCCAGCGTCCCGTCGTCGGCGCGGTGGGCGTAGTCGACTTCCTGAATGCAGCGGCCGCTGGGGATGTAGTACTTGGCCGTGGTCACCTTAAGTTGGGAGTTGTAGCTCAGCGGCCGGGTAGCCTGCACGAGGCCCTTACCGAAGGTCCGCTCGCCCACAATCACAGCCCGGTCGTAGTCCTGCAGCACCCCCGACACGATTTCGGAGGCCGAGGCCGAGCGGTTGGAGGTGATGATGACCACCGGAATCTGGGTGTCAAGCGGGGCGTCGAGAGCCTTGTAGGTTTTGTTCCACTCCGTCACTTTGCCCTTGGTGCTCACCACGTCGAGGCCCTTCTCGACGAAGATGTTAGAGATGTTGACGGCCTCGTTGAGCAGTCCGCCGGGGTTGTCGCGGATGTCGAACACGATTTTCTTGGCGCCCATCTCCTTGAGCTTGCTCACCGCCACGCGCACTTCCTTACCGGCGTCTACGGTGAAGCCCGAGAGCTGGAAGTAGCCGATTTCGGGGTTCAGCATGCCGTAATACGGCACGTTGTCGACCTGAATTTTGTCGCGGGTGATGCTGATTTCGATGGGCTTGTCCTGGCCGTAGCGCGTCACTTCGAGCTTGGCGACGGAGTTGGCCTGGCCCTTGAGCAGCTTGCTGATGTCGGCGTTGTTCTTCTTCTCAACGTTGACGCCGTTGATGGTCAGAATCTCGTCGCCAGGCAGCAGGCCGGCTTTCTGGGCCGGGTAACCCTCGTAGGCCGCCTGCACGATGGTTTTGCCGTTGCGCTTCACCACCACCGCCCCAATGCCGCCGTACTGCCCGGTGGTCATGGTGCGGAAGTCCTCGATATCGTCCTCGGGAATGTAGTTGGTGTACGGGTCGAGCGACTTGAGCATCGCGTCGATGCCCGTCTTCACCAGCTTGGCGGGCGTCACTTCATCCACGTAGTAGGTGTTGACCTCCTTGAACAGCGTGGCGAAAATGTCGAGGTTCTTGGCGATTTCGAAGTACCGCTCATTGTCGGAAGCCGAGCGAAACGATACGAGCAACGCGGCGCTTCCGAGAAGCAGGCCGGCAACGGTCTTTTTACGCATATAAACAGCTGGAAACGAAAAATAGAGCTAAGCAGGAGACCCCGCGGAAGCCGCGGGGGTTGCTTCCTGCAGCAAACGCTCCAGCCCTGAAATTAATTTTTTTTCGACCAGCGTGAAAGGCTTTTTTTCCTTTCCCGTGTAAATGATGGCCAGCAGGGCCACCGGGTGCCCGCCGGGCGCTTCCAGCAGGCGGTATTTATTGAGCCGGTAGGCCTCGCGCATCAGCCGCTTGAGGTAGTTGCGGTCGACGGCGCGTTTGAAGCTGCGCTTCGACACGCTCACCAGCACCTGCGGCGGGGTCGTGGTGGGTGCCTCGGCCGCAATCCAGACGAGGCGCAGGGGATATAAACCAAAAGAAGAACCCCGGCCGAAAAGCTCGGCAATGAGCTTCTTGCGGCACAAGTGTTCTTCTTTCGGAAACGAGTAAGAGCGCGCGACGGGCATCTGAGCCGATTCGGGCGCCACGGCGGGAGCCGTCAGCGGTTTAGCGCTTGTGCTTGCCTTCGTCGGATACGGTCAGGCGCTTGCGGCCTTTGGCACGACGACGGGCCAGCACGCTGCGGCCGTTAGCGGATTCCATACGCGTGCGGAAACCGTGTTTGTTGCGGCGCTTGCGCTGCGAAGGCTGGAAAGTACGTTTCATGATATATTGAGAACTTCAGTGACAGGTAAGGCCGGCAAAGGTAAGACCTTGATTTGGAAAAGACAACGTCCGGGCAGGCTTTTTCCGGCTGAACTAAGTTTACGACCAGCAAGCAGTTAGCGCCGGCAGCCGCCACCTAGGCCCCGAAACCCCGTAGAGAAGCTGAGCGGCACCCCCACCGATTCCGGCCGGATACCGTTAGCTTTACCCTACGATTTCCGGCCCTGATGCCCTCTTCCCGCATGATTCACTACCACGTCGCCTTCGAGAATCCACTTACGTTTTACCTGCAGCTGCAGATGACCTTCGAGGTGCCCGCCGCGGCTGCCGAAGCCCTGGAGTTGCAACTACCCGCGTGGCGCCCGGGCCGCTACGAGCTGCAGAACTTCGCCCAGAAGATCCAGCGCGTGGTGGTCGAAGACGCCGCCTCAGGCGAGAAGCTGAGCTTCCGCAAGCTGACCAAGGACCGGTGGCAGATAGCCGGCGCGGCGGGCCGTACGGTGCGGGTGAGCTACAATTTCTACGCCCACCAGATGGATGCCGGCGGCTCCTGGCTCGACGAAACCCAGCTCTACCTGAACCCGATTCAGGCCTGCATGTACCTTGAAGGGCGGCAGCAGGAAGTGTGCGAGCTGACGCTGGCTTTGCCCGAGAACTGGCAGATTGCCTGCGGCCTGCCCCAGAGCGCGCCCAACACTCTACGGGCCCGCGGCTTCGAGGAGCTGGTCGACTGCCCGCTGATAGCCAGCCCCACGCTGGTACAGCACGCCTACGAGGCCCAGGGCCTGCCATTCTACATATGGGTGCAGGGCGAGTGCGCCCCCGACTGGTCCCGCCTGCTCCGCGACTTCAAGGCCTTCACCGAGGAGCAGCTGGCGCTATTCGGCTCGTTTCCGGTGACGGACTACCACTTCCTGAACCAGATTCTGCCCTACAAGCACTACCACGGCGTGGAGCATTCCAACTCCACGGTGATTGTGCTGGGCCCGGCGGAGTTGCTCATGACCGAGGCGCTGTACAAGGAGTTGCTGGGCGTGAGCTGCCACGAGTTGTTTCACACCTGGAACATCAAGCAGATCCGGCCCGCCGAGATGATGCCCTACGATTACACCCGGGAGAATTATTTCCGCACCTGCTACATCGCCGAGGGCATCACCACTTACTACGGCGAGTACCTGCTGGCCCGCGCCGGCGTCCGGACGGCCGAGCAGTACTTCCAGGAGTTGAACATCGTGCTGCGCAAACACTACGACGACTACGGCCGCTTCCACCTGTCGTTGGCCGACGCCTCCGTGGATTTGTGGCTGGACGGCTACAAGCCCGGCGTGCCTGACCGTAAGGTGTCGGTGTACCACAAGGGTGCGCTGGTGGCTTTGCTGCTCGACCTGACGTTGCGTCGCCTTAGCCACCACGAGCGGAGCCTCGACGACGTGATGCGCCGGCTGTGGCTGGAGTTCGGGCAGCCCGGCCTCGGCTACACCGAGGAAGACTACATCCGCCTCGTAAACGAAGTAGCCGGGCGCGACATGCAGACTTACTTCGACAAGTTCGTGTATGGCACCGCGCCACTAGAGGAGCCGCTAAACAAGGCCCTGGAGCTGGTGGGCTGTGGGCTGCTCACGCAGGAAAGCTTTTCGGCCTCGGAGAGCCTATTCGGCTTCCGGGTCATCGCCAGGAATGAGCGCACGGAAGTCACGGATATTCTGCCCGGTACGCCCGCAGCGGCTACTTTAACCGTAGATGACGAAATTATTGCGGTGAATGGCAGGAAGGTAGCTATGAATCTGCAAACTTTGCTGGACGATGGCGCGCCCAGCTACCAGCTTAGCGTATTTCGCCAGAACCGCCTACTCACCGTGACTCTCACGGCCAACGCCGAGCAGCGGTACTGGCAGAAAATCACCGTGGAAAAGCGGCCCGACGCGACGCCTGAGCAACGGGCCAGCTTCCGGCAGTGGCTCAAACAAGACTTCTAGACGCGTACTCTTTACTCCTTTTTTATGTTTCGGCTTGGTGCGGTGGCAATAGCTCTGCTGGTGGCAGTGGGGCTCACGGCCTGTTCGCTGCGAATGCAGCCCGCTGAACGGTCGCGGCCGGCAGTGAAGCCGATTCCGGCCGTGGTGGCCCTGCCGCCGCCCAAGCCGCCGCGCATCTACCGCTTGGAGCACCTCGACACGCTGGTGAAGCTGCCCGGCCGCGTCATTAACCTCTACCCCGCCCCGCGCCGCACCTACGAGCAGCTCCCGCCGCCCGCGTGGTTGGCCCCGGAGCCAGCTGAGTCGGAGGCGGAAGAGCTGGACCTGACCGTGGAGGAAAAGCGGCAGTTGCGGCACGCGGGCCCCAAGGTGAAGCGCGTGGGCAACACCCTCTCGCTGCAGCCGACGGCGGCCCCGGCGGTGCGCCTGCTCAACAAACTGGCCGACGACGACACCTACGTTACTTACGAATACCTCACCGAGCTGCCCGACATTCACTACTGGCTCGTTTCGGTGCACCTCTACGAGGGCGGCTACTACCTGCTGGTGAACGAGCGGACTGGCAAGCGCACCCGCGTGTGGAGCCCGCCCTCGGTAGCCCCCGACGGCCAGCACTTCGTGTGCGGCAACTCCGACGTGCTAGCCCGCTTCGAGCCCAGCGGCCTGCAGGTGTGGTCGGCCGACGGACCGGCGCCGCGCCTGCTCTGGGAGCGGCAAACCGAGTGGGGCGTCAGCAGCCCGCGCTGGCTCGACAACAAAACCATCCTCTTCGAGCAGGACTTTTTCGACAACGGCGACGTGGACACCCGGGTGGTACGCATGACGGTGGTGCCGTAGTGCCGAAATCCGGCGAAAAAAGCGGCTAATCACGGCGCGTTTTTGGGAAATAAGTCAGAGCTTAGTCGCTCGTAATGACTTATCCTCAATCCTGTTATGCCAACTTCTTTTCCTTTGCCCCTGGTAGCGGCGGCGCTATTATTTATCGGCAACCCGGCGTCCGATAACCTCGCCACCAGTCAGCAGCCTGCGGCCGCTCAAAAGGCGGCGCCCAAGCTGTGCTTCGCGCCGTACACCCAGCAGCAGTTTGCCCGGCTGCCCCACACCGCCGTCGACATAATAGAGAAGCATCATCTGCTGGCGGCTAAGGGCCAGGTTATCCGCCAGAAGGGCCAGCTGATTATTCGGCTGCCTTATCAAAAAACCGTCCGTCTGACGAATAACTTCAGCGACACGGACGTCGACAACTATGCCGAGTACCATTTTCAGGGCAGCATTCCGGAGCTGCAAAGCTGGGCGGTAGGCGTCGGACTCTGGGAAAGTGGCTGCACGCTGTTGGTCAATCAGCTTACCGGCAAGCAGACCCGGCTCTGGGATACGCCGGTTATGGCTCCCGACAAAAAGCACTTCCTGACCAGCCGCATCGACTACATGTTTGAAGACGACAACGGTCTGCAGTACTGGGCTGTTCGTGACCATGCACCAGTCAAACTGTGGGAGCAGCAAACCACCGACTGGAGCCCGGCGGAAGTGCGCTGGATTGACAACGCCAGCGTAGCCATCAAGCAGCAACGGCTGGCCGACGATGGTTCTAAGCGCTACACGTACGTCAGCGCAAAGCTTACCCCATAAAAAAGCCCCGCCGGATTCGTCCAGCGGGGCTTTTTCTATGAATCACACTTCTTAGTCAGCTTTGCGGCCCGGGCCTTTCTGGCCGCCGTCAACCGACATAGGCTTGTTGCCCTGCGGGTTGTTGCGGATGTTGTCGACGCCGTGGCCGGCCGAGTTGCCGTCGGTGGTATTGCCGTGGGCCGATACGTCGGTCGTGTTCGGGCTCTGCACCTGGGTACTTTTCTTCTTGGTATTGGCAGCCGGGTTAACGGACGTTTTATCGTTGGTCAGGTCCGTTTCTTTCTTGGTGATGCTCATGGCTTTCGAACGGTTACGGGTGGATGATATCGTAGTGTACCCGCGCCAGGACCAATTGGTTGTCGAAATATTCGGGCCGGAAACGCCAAAAGCCCCGCCGGCCAGCAAAGTGGTCGGCGGGGCTTTATAGGTCTAGTTGGCGGGTTTAGACGTTCTGTACGGCCGTGGCGGGCACAACTTCCACTAGGTCGGCAAATAGCTGCTCGCGGGCTTCAATTTCCTCGGGCTTCAGGTTCAGCAGCCGCTCGGTGCCAAACTTTTCCACGCAGAACGAAGCCATGGCCGAGCCGTGGATGACGGCGCGCTTCATGTTGTCGAAGCTCACGTCGTCGGTGGCGGCGAGGTAGCCGATGAAGCCGCCCGCGAAGGTGTCGCCGGCACCGGTGGGGTCAAATACTTCCTCCAGCGGCAAGGCCGGGGCGTAGAACGTCTTGAGCGTATCTTTCACCTGCTGAAACAGCAGGGCGCCATGCTCACCCTTCTTGATGATGAGATACTTGGGGCCCATGGCCAGGATTTTACGGGCGGCCTTCACCAGCGAGTACTCACCGGACAGTTGCCGGGCTTCTTCGTCGTTGATGCTGAGCACGTCCACCATCTCGATGGTCGAAATCAGGTCTTCCAGGGCAATGTCCATCCAGAAGTTCATCGTATCCATCACGATGAGCTTGGGGCGGTTGACAAGGCGCTGAATCACGAGGCGCTGCACCTGCGGGGCGAGGTTCCCCAGCATCAGGTACTTGCAGTCCTGGTAAGAATCAGGCAAGATCGGGTCGAAGTCGGCCAGCACGTTGAGCTCCGTCACTAGCGTTTCGCGCGAGTTAAGATCCTTGGAGTAGATGCCCGACCAGAAGAACGACTTCTCCCCCTGCTTCACCTGCAGCCCTTCGGTATCCACGCCGTGCTCCTCGAGCAGCAGGATGTCGGACTGCGGAAAGTCGTCGCCGACCACGGCTACCAGCTTCACGGGTTTCAGCGAGTACGATGCCGACAGGCTGATGTAGGTGGCGGCGCCGCCGATGATTTTGTCGGTTTTGCCGAAGGGCGTTTCCAGGGCGTCGAAGGCGACGGAACCGATAACAACCAGACTCATAGTCAGTGGGGTAAGAGAGGTTTGGGCAACATGCCGGTGTGGGGCACAACGGTGCAATCAACAAAAAAGTCCCCGAAAGAAACTTCCGGGGACTTGCTAAGGGTAAATAATGGGGCTCGAACCCACGACCTTCGGAATCACAATCCGACGCTCTAACCAGCTGAGCTATATCTACCGTGTAGGGGTATTGGAGTGACAAAAGTAGCCGGTTGAGGGGTTCATGCCAAATCATCCGGCCTTTTTTTTTACCAGCGGCGGCTGCTCGCCTAGCAATCAGCTTTTTAAAGCCAGCGTCAGCAACAGTCCCAGCGCCATGTACACGACGAAAGCCGCCAGGGTACTCCCCAGGCACAGCGCGATGCGCAGAGCAATGGGCCGGCTGCTGCGCATAATCCCCATGTTAGTAAAAGTAGCCACCAGGCCCGCTACGGCCCCCAAGGCTCCGCCGGCGAAGATTAGCACGATGGGAACACACGCCACAATATATTCCCAGGATTGCAGGGGCTTAGCCAGCACTAGTTCCTGCCCATCGACGTGGGCTTCGGGGACGGGGTCGTAGATCCGGTTTTTAAGTGTCAGCTGACGCTGCGTACCATCGGGCATGGGCACGGCAAAAGCGTGAACCTGGTCGAACAAGCCTTTTTTTGGCTCGCGCGGTACTTCCTGCTCATCAACGTAGAGCTTGGTGCGGCCCGTCCAGAGGGAACGGCGCAGTCGCAGCCGGGGACTGTTAGGCTCGTTGAGCAGAAACTCTGTTTCCATGAAAATACAAGCTGGTTGGGCTCAGGATTTAAACTTGGCAAACTAATACAAACTTTCACGGAATCCGAAATCGTACCTTTGTGATTCGCAATACTTTTTCTGCTGTTATGTCCGAGTCGCCTGCCCCCGTTGCCTTTGCCGATTTCAAGCTCAACAAACAACTGCTGACGGCCGTGGCCGAGGCTGGCTTTGAGCACCCTACCCCCGTGCAGGAGCAGACGATTCCGCTGCTGCTGGCCGGCCACGACGTGCTCGGTATTGCTCAGACCGGCACCGGCAAAACCGCTGCTTTCGGCCTGCCGCTGCTCATGAAGGTGAAGTACGCCCAGGGCGTCCACCCGCGCGCCCTCATCATGGCGCCTACCCGGGAGCTGGCCATGCAGATTGAAACCCACCTCAAGCGCCTGTCGACTTACACCGACCTGCGCATTTTCTCCATCTACGGCGGGCTGGGGCCCAAAACCCAGATCGAAACCCTGGCCAAGGGCGTCGACATCCTGATTGCCACGCCCGGCCGCCTGCTGGAGCTCTACCTGAAGGGCGACCTGGTGCTGAAGGAACTCAAGACGCTGGTGCTCGACGAGGCCGACAAGATGATGGACATGGGCTTTATGCCCCAGATCCGGCGCATTCTGGAAGTTATTCCCCGCAAGCGGCAGAACGTGCTGTTTTCGGCCACCATGCCCGATAAGGTAGCCACGCTGAGCGAGGAGTTCCTGGAATTTCCGGTGCGGGTGGAAGTCACGCCGGCCGCTACTTCGGCCCAGAACGTGAGCCAGAGCCTGTACCGCGTGCCCAACCTGCTCACCAAGATTAACCTGCTGGGCTTCCTGTTCAAGGACGAGGAAACCTTCAACCGGGTGCTGATTTTCTGCCGCACCAAGGAAAACGCCGACAACGTGGCCCACTTCCTGGCCCGCAAGGTGAGCGAGGACACCCGCGCCATTCACGGCAACAAGGGCCAGAACGTGCGCATCAACGCCATGGACGCCTTCCGGGCCGGCGAGCTGCGCTTCCTGGTTTCGACCGACGTGGCAGCCCGGGGCATCGACGTGCCGCAGGTAAGCCACGTCATCAACTTCGACGTGCCGCTGGTGTACGACGACTACGTGCACCGCATCGGGCGCACGGGCCGGGCCCAGCACACCGGCGCGGCCATCACCTTCGCCAACGAGGCCGAGATGCACCACATCGAGAAGATTTCGGAGCTCATCAACCAGCCGATTCCGGAGCTGCCGCTGCCCGAGGGCGTGAAGGTGATGGAAACCATGTTCGACGAGAAGCAGTCGATGGACCGGGAAATCGATGACCGCCGCCGCCGCCTCGACCCCGAGTTCAAGGGCGCATTCCACGAGAAGAAAACCCCACTGCAGAAAGGCATCGACAAGCGCACCGGCCAAGCCTACGTGGAAGGCCCCAACCGCAGCCAGAAAGGCAAGAAGAAGCGCGCCTCGCCCGGCAAGAGCCAGTCGCCGGCCGCCAAAGCCTCGGCCAAGCTCCGCAACTCCCGGCACAAGTAGGATTTAGGATGAGGGATTAGAGATAAAGGACTAGGAAACCTTGTCATTGCGAACATTCTGCGTATCAAGCAGAGACGTGGCAATCCATCCTGGGCAATGAACCAAATGCTGTTAACATAGAAAGCCCCGATGTCACGCTGACGTCGGGGATTTCTGTTGAAAAGGAGCTTGCTACATTCTAGAAGACGGATTGCTTCGGCTTGCCTCGCAATGACAGGAGAATTTTAGTCCTTAATCTATCGTCCCTAATCCCCTCAATGGCTCCAGTGGAAAAACGGCAGGTGGCTGAAGCGGATGGTCAGCATGGTGATGGTGGTGCCCCAGAACATGGCGCTCCAGAGCATGTGCACGAAGATGCGCAGGCGCGGCACGTGCAGCTGGGTGGCAATGACGGTGCCGCCGATGGGGCTGAACAGCACCGGCGTTAGGAAAGCAATGCCGGGCATGCCGAAGCGCCGGAAAAAGCGGACGATGTTGCGACTGCGCTTGGTGAATACGGGTTTGCCCTTGGCCTGGCGGCGGCGGCGCTGGTGCAGGGCCCAGGCTTGGCCGACGCTGGAAATAATTAGCACGGTGGTCATCATGCCGGCCACGGTGAGGCCGAGCGTGAGCATAAAGTTCAGCCCCACCGAGATGCCCGCGACGGGACCGGCAAAGAACTTGACCATGCTGAGCAGGAAAACAGAGGCGCATTTGAGCAGGTAAGACAGCACGGTCGTTTTCGGAGCTAAAGGGTGACGGGGATGCCGGCGCGGGGCGGGCGCAAGACAAAGCTACTAAGTAAGGGCGGGGGGATTTGGTTCAGGGGCGTTACGCGTTTGTTGCTTTTGCGGAGCAGCCCAAAAAGCCGTAAAAAGCCGGTTTTCCGGGCTGCTTCCGGGCTGGCGGGCCTTACAGCTTACTGCCGTACGACAGGTCGCCGGCGTCGCCGAGACCGGGCACGATGTAGGCCTGCTCGTTGAGCTTCTCGTCGATGGCGGCAATCCAGAGCGTGGCTTCGGGAATCTCGCGGGTTACGTAGTCCACGCCCTCGGGGCTGGCAATGACGGCGGCAATGTGCACCTGCCGCGGCTGGCCGAAGCGCAGCATGGCCCGGTAGGTTTGCACCAGCGACTTGCCGCTGGCCAGCATCGGGTCGACCAGGATCAGTACCCGCTCGTCGAGGCTGGGGGCCGAGAGGTAGTCGACCTGCACCTGCACCTGGGCCGTGCCCTCAATGCGGTAAGCGGCGGCAAACGCACTCGGCGACTGGTCGAAGTAATTCAGGAAGCCTTGGTGAAACGGCAGGCCGGCGCGCAGCACCGTGGCCAGCACCGGGAAGTCGTGCAGCTGCTTGCTGACGGACTCGCCCAGCGGCGTCTGCACCGCTTTTTCGGTGTAGCTGAGCTGGGAGCTGATTTTGTAGGCAATGATTTCGCCCAGGCGCTGCATGTTGCGGCGGAAGCGCAGGCTGTCGCGCTGCACGTCCACGTCGCGCAGCTCGGCCAGGAAGTGGTTGGCAATGGAAGGCTCGGCGCACACCACGTGCACGCGTTCGGGGTGGCTCAGGCTCGGCTTCAGCGTTTCCATAGGAGGTACCAGGGCAAGGAGGTTTGGGTAAGCGCCGCGTACGGCGCGGGCGAGGCGCCGAAGTTGGCGAAAAAACGGGCAATTGACGGAATCATGCCGCCTTCAAAGTCCAGAAGCAGGCCGGGCGTGCCGGCGTAGTCCTGAATTAGATGGTCGAGCAGCAGCAGGGGGGCCGCCACTTTTTTGCCCGCGGGCGAGGCCGCGGCAAACAGGTAGATAATGACCCGCGGCGTAACGACAAACAGCGCCCCAGCCAGCAGCTCGCCGGTTTCCGGCGCGGGCACTTCCAGAATCCGGACCTGCCCCAGGCGCTGCAGATTGGCTACCAGCCGGGCCAGCTGCCGGTATTGGCGCGGCTTGAGCCCGGCTACTTCCCCGCCCTTGTGCTGCCGAAACAGGTGGAGCAGCGCCGCGGGCGAATGGGTTTCGGTCACCAGCAGCGGCTGCGGCAGTTGCTGGTTGATGCGCAGGCGGCGGCGGTAGTCGGCGGCGTAGCCTTTCAGCAGCGTGGCATAGTCGGCGGCTAGGGGCAGTAGGTAGGTTTGGCGGGGCGTGAGGGCAAAGCCGGGCGGGGCGTCGGCTACTTCGTTTGCCGCGTTGAGCTGGGTGTAAAACCGGGCAAAGCGGCCGGGCAGCAGCGCCAGGTACTCCCCGAGGCTCCGGTGCCGGCTGCGGGCGGTGGTCAGCAGGCCGAGCTGCTGGGTGAAGGCCGGCTGGTATACCTCTCGGCCCCAGGGCCGCCGCTTCACCGGCAGCGGCAGCACCGATAGGTAGGCGCCGGAAACTTCGTCCAGCTCCACCACGGCATCCCAGCGGCCGGCCGTGCTGCGCAGCCACGCGGCCTGCGCGTAGGGCACGGCCTGCGCCGCCGCCACGCAGGCGTCCCAGGCGGCGAGGTTGAGGGCGGAAAAGGGCAGGTAACGCAGCGGCACGCGGCAAAGGTAGCCCGGGCGGGCGGGAGCGGCGGAAAAAATCCGGCGGGGCCCGGCTGGCCGGCGGCAACCTAAAGTCCACTCCTGCGGTAACTGCGTAGCTTTGCGTAAGCCGGAAATTCTCCCGAAGCGCGGCCCTCTCTCCCTATGAAGAAATTCCTACTGCTGCTATTGCCGATTCTGGGGGGCGCGTCGCTGGCCGCTTCGGCCCAGACGACGCCCCAAACCGCCCCGCCGGCTTCTACCGACAAAGACCCGGTCTGGCTGATTTTCGACCAGCCCCTGACGCCCGAAGACGGCTCCAAGCCCAAGCCGCCGAAAAGCCCGACCACGAAGCCGCCGAAGCCGGAAGAAGCCGCCGTGGCCCCCGCGCCGGCCCCGGTCAGCGCTACGCCAGCCGTAACTAGCCCCTCGCCAGTAGTAGGCAGTCCGGCGCCGGCGGCCCGCTACCAGGGCAAGGTGACCCAGGGCTCGACCTACGTGCCGCTCGACCAGGACGTGTACCGCCTCATCGACCGCTACGCCATTAAGTACGGCCCCGACTCGTTGGGCGACCCGTATACGGCCGTGCGGCCCTACCACCGCGCCGGCGTGGCCCGGCTGGGCGAGCGGATAGTGAGTGAGGGCGGCGCGGACCTGTCGGCGGCCGACCGGTTTAACGCCGACTACCTGCTGCGCGACAACTGGGAATACACCAACGCCGACGCGGCCGTGAACACGAGCCCCAAGCCGGTGCTCAAGCATTTCTACACCAACCAGTCGGACCTGTTCCACGTCGACAACCCCGACTTCACGCTGCGGGTGAATCCGGTGGCGGGGCTGCAGGCGGGCTACGACAATAAGAGCGACGGGCTGCGCTATATCAACACCCGCGGCCTGCAGGTGGAAGGCACCATCGACGGGCGGCTGGGCTTCTACACGTTTCTGGCCGACAACCAGATGTCGGTGCCGGCCTACGTGCTCAACCGGGTGCAGCGCGACAGTATCGTACCCCACGAGGGCTACTGGAAGCTGTTCAAGAACAAGCCCGACCAGTACGATTTCTTTACTGCCCGCGGCTACCTCACCTACGCCGCCACCAAGCACATCAACGTGCAGTTCGGCCACGACCGCAACATCATCGGCAACGGCTACCGGTCGTTGATTTTGTCGGACTACTCGGCCCCGTACTTCTTCCTGAAGCTGAACACCCGCGTCTGGAAGTTCAACTACCAGAACCTGTTTGCCGAGCTCAGCGCTACCGCCAACGGCCGCGACCGGGTGTACCCTAAAAAGTACATGGCCCTGCACCACCTCAGCCTCGACATCACCCCGACCTTCAACGTGGGCGTGTTTGAGTCGGTGATGTTTTCGCGGGGCGCGGGCCGCTTCGAGCTGCAGTACCTGAACCCGATCATCTTCTACCGCAGCGTTGAGCAGCAGATCGGCTCGGCCGACAACGCCCTGCTCGGCGCCGACTTCAAGTGGAACATCAGGCACCGCGGCCAGATCTACGGGCAGCTGATGCTCGACGAGCTCGTGGTAAGCCAGGTGCGCTCCGGCAACGGCTGGTGGGCCAACAAGCAGGCCCTGCAGCTCGGCGGCAAGTACATCGACGTGGCCGGCGTCCGCAACCTCGATATTCAGGCCGAGTTCAACTACATCCGCCCCTACACCTACGAGCACCTCGACGAGTTTACCAACTACCAGCACTACCGCCAGCCCCTGGCCCACCCGATGGGCGCCAACCTCTACGAAATTATCGGCATCGTGAGCTACCAGCCGCTGCCGCGCCTGAACGTGGTGGGCAAGGCCTTCTACTCCAAGCAGGGCCAGGACGTGCTCCTCACGGATGCCAACGGCAAAACCTACCTCTCCAACTACGGCTCCAACGTGCTCTACTCCTACAACACCCGGGTGCAGGACTACGACAACCGCGTGGGCCAGGGCAACGCCACCAAGCTGCTCCACGGCGACCTGACGGCCACCTACCAGCTCAAGCACAACCTCTGGCTCGACGCCAAGCAGATCCTGCGCCACCAGAGCAGCGACGTAGCTACCCTTGGCGACGGCACCGAGGCCTTCACCTCCTTCACCGTGCGCTGGAACATTGCCCAGCGCCTGAACGAGTTTTAAGCCCGCTGCCCGATGCGTCACGACCCGGCCGCCCTGCTGCTGTTCCGCCCCGTCAACCAGCCGGAGCTGGACTTGATTGCCGCCTCCGACTGGCTGGAGTTTCCGCCCCGCCTGCCCGAGCAGCCCATTTTTTATCCGGTGCTCAACGAGGAGTACGCCACCCAGATTGCCCGCGACTGGAACTTGCCCTACTACGGCGTGGGCTACGTGCTGCGCTTCGCCGTGGATGCCGACTACGCCGCGCAGTTTCCGGTGCAAACCGTGGGCGACGCCCACCACGAGGAGCTGTGGGTGCCCGCCGAGGAGCTGGCCGAGTTCAACCGCAACATTATGGGCCGCATCGAGGTCGTCGGGATTTTCCAGGCCGAGTAGCCCGCCCGGAGCGGCGGGGCTGAGAAACGCTCACGATTAGAAAAGCTTTGCCGCGAGGGCCTGCACCAAGCGGCCCCAAGCGGACACACGACGCGAATGGATTTGCCGCGTCGCAACCCAGACACGAGCTTTACCCAGTCAGGATAAGCGGACGCAGTGGTGTGGAATATTGTTGCACTCTTGAAAAATATTCCACAAAAACGCGGCGGATTGTGTGGAATATTTTTACATATTCCTAAAATATTCCACACGACTATATCCTTACCCATGCCCCGCCGGTCCGCCGCTTCCGATTCCATCCTAGCCCGGGTGCGGGCCTGGTTTGGCTTAAACCTCGCCGACCTATCCCTTTACCTGGGGGTGAGCACGAGTTTGGCGCACGCCATCGAAACCAACCGCCGCACTCTCACGCCGGATGTGTACACGACCCTGCGGCCGCTATTGCTCCAGCTGCCCCCGTCCGCCGAGCCGGCCGCTCCTGCTCCCGGGGCTCCCCTGCCGCCCGCCACCCCGGCCCCCGACGCGGCCGACCTCGACTTCCGCCGCCGCGAGTGCCGGCACCGCGCCGAGGGCCTGCTCCGGCAGGCGGAG
>Ga0247729_10000273_pt1 | contig 22547 bp, 17 predicted proteins | sample UWRJL133311R2_FD_180958 | JGI IMG/M metagenome (GOLD analysis project Ga0247729, IMG submission 180958) | Plant litter microbial communities from Arlington Agricultural Research Station in Wisconsin, United States - UWRJ-L133-311R-2 | ecosystem: Environmental > Terrestrial > Plant litter >... | reverse complement strand
GCTCACGAGCAGCACGAGCCAGCGATGGTGTGCCGACTGACACCGCTATCGTGGCCTCGCGTTGCTCGTGCGCTCCTACAGAAAGCGTTCCGATTGAGGCGGTTATCGATGAGTCATGAGGCAATGGTCTCATCCGGGCCCGGCCATTCTTCATCCGGGATGTCCCAGATATCGCCGTCCTTGACCCCGTCGATCTCATAGTGGGTGAGGTATTCGCTGAGCATATTGGCAAAGTTGCCGACCCTGGTTTCCTGCTTGCCTTCTTCGATCAGCATCGGAATCATCGTCGCCAGCGCCGCGACTCCCGCCGCTGCGAAGCCCAGTGTTCCGGCGAGCATCGGGATGACTCGGGTGGTCAGATTCACGCCGAGCAGGCCCAGGCCACCTTCAACTGTTGATGCCAGACCGGCCATGATGCCCAGCGAACCGGCGGTAATGCTCAAGCCGCCGGCCACTGTTTCGCCTTTTCTGATCGACTGGACGCCGTCGAATATGCCGTAAGCCCCCGCAGCGATGCCGGCAATACCGCCGACGCCCTTGGCCGCCTCTTCAAGCTTCTTCAGGTTGGTGGTCAGCTTTTCGTGGAGTTTGGTCTGGTTCTGCAGGCTGGCGTTTTCCGGCGAGACATCGTCGAGCAGCGAGCCAACCGTGTTGAGCAGGTCGCCGTCGAGTTTGCCTTTCACTTCTTTCAGGTAATTCTGGTAGCCCTTGATGCCGCCTTCGGTCAGCAGCGTTGCGGACTGGACCGAGCCGGTGGTGATGTCGACGATTTGCCGGTCAGTGAGTTTGCCCGCGTTTTTCGCGCCTTTGGCGATAGTGATGCCGGCCATGAACAGGCCGCTGACGCCATGCAGAACGCCTTTGCTCGACGCTTCCTTGACCGACGAATCTTTGCTGAACAGGCCGAGGCTATCAATGGTCTTGGTGCCCTGACGCAGCAGGTCCCAATCGCCGCGGAACGTCGCCAGTATCTGATCGGGCGTCGCGACAGTGCCGTCGGCGTTGATCAGCAGTTCCGGGCTGTCCTTGCTGATCTGCTCGATGAGAGCTTTGACTTTCGCCTCATCCAGTTGATCACCACCATTAACGCCGAAGGCCTGCTTGATGTCATCGAACGAGGCATCCTTGAAGGCATTGTCCTGAACGATTTTGCTGAAATTCTCATTCAGCCGGGTATCGAATTTACCCGTGAACTCAGGGTCCAGCGCGGCGTTGTACATCGCCACTTCCATGCTGAAAGCGCTGGTGGCTTCTTCAACCGTATGGTCCTTGAGCAATTCGTTCAAACGGTCACCTGAAGCCAGTGACTTCTCATAGAAGTCTTGCAGCTCCTGATTGTGGGATGAGCTCTTCACCGCGCTCTGGAGTTCGCTGACATCCTGAATGCCGAGGGCGCTCTGCAGGCTCTGCCCGGTGGCGAAGAACTCGGCAAGGATCTGCTGCTGATCAGTCTTGCCGTCTTTGGACTTCGCCTCCCACAAGCTATCCAGAGCGTTGCCGGATTTGACTTCGTCCTGGTAGGTTTTTTCCAGTGCCTCTTTTAGCGCCGGGCTGGCGTCCACCAGTTTTTTCAGCTCACTGGTGCTGTTTTCGCTCATGTATTTGGCGACTTCCTTGTCGTCCTGGAGAATCGCGATGTGTTCGTTGACATCGTCCAGCAGCTTTTGCGCGTCTGGATGGCTGCGCACGATGTTGGCGATGGTGACCTGCGACTTGTCGTCCTTCCACATCCCCGCGCCACTGCCTTGAATGATCAACTGCTGCGCGGTCTGCAAGTCCTGAAGCACAGCGGCCTTCTGTTCTGCGGTGTAGTTCTCCGGATGCTCGAACACATCTTTGCTGAAGCCTGATGTATCGACTTTTGCCAGCAGATTGTTATCGGCGATCAATGCCAGTAGCGCGGTGACCGAGGTAGCGTCCTTGGGCACTGAGCTGCTCTTGAGCCAGCTCTGGATATCACCTTGGCTAACGTCCCCATCAGGGCCCTTGCCCAGCGGATTCTTGGCGTTATCAATGAGCTGGAAGGCGCCTGGCTGGGAGAAGAAGTCCAGCGCCTGCTTGACCTCGTCACTCAGCTGGGTGTTCTGCTCCTTGTACTCCCTGAGGTTGTCCGCGGTCAGGTATTTGCCCGCGCCGGTCTTGCCCTTGATCGCTTCGAAGTTGTCATCAAGAATCGCCGCGTATCTGGCAAGGGTTTTCGAGGCTTCATCGGCGTCGGGATTGGTTTTCAGATAATCCTTGTAACTGCCGATCTCATCGGTTTTTTTCAACTCCGGCAGTGCCGAAAAGCCGTATTTGCCGAAGTCCTGCAGGCGACCTGCTTCAGTGCCGTGCTTCGCTTCGCCGCTCTTGGTGAAGCCGTCGACACTGCTGTTGAACACATCGCCACCGGACAGCGCTTTACCTGTTGCATCGAACATGCTGATCCGGTCCATCACCTGACCTGCGCGATAGGCGGCGTCGGCGTCTGTGTCGAAATCGCCGACCTGTTCCTTGAGCATGTCCTTCACGCCGCTTTGATTGCCCAGATTCTTGAGCAGGGGATTGTCGTCAATGATTTCCTGGGCCGAGCGCTGATCATTCTCCGGGCGCTCCCACTTGATACCCAGAGCCTCGGCCTGTTCACGGCCTTGCGGGTCGTTGCTGGCGCTGGACAGGTCCTTCAATTCACCTTTGAGATTGGAAAAGCCGTATTTGCCGAAATCCTGCAGGCGACCCGCCTCAGTGCCATGTTTGGCGTCACCGCCCTTGGTGAAACCATCTACCCGGCCATTGTTGACATCTTTGCCTGCGACCCGATTGCCACCCTCGTCGAGCTTTTCGATATGTTCCAGCACTTGGGTGGCCCGGTAAGCGGCATCAGGGTCATTGGTGAAATCACCGACCCGGTTTTCAAGCATTTTCTTCACGTCGCTCTGGTCGCCAAGATTTTTCAGCAACGGACTATCGTCAATTATTTCCTGCGCCGTGCGCGTGTCGTCTTTCGGCCGCTGCCATTCAATGCCCGCGTCTTTGGCCTGCTTGACAGCCAACTCCCAGGCTTCACCGGCTTTCGGATCTTCTGGTTTAGTGTTGACGCCTAGGGTGCTTACTGCTTTGACGGACATTGTCTGTTCCTTATAAAAGTTCGACAGAAAGTGCAGTGGCTATATGAGATTAGGTACAGCGACGTAAAACTCACGACTGTTTAACTGGCGTAAGTGGGGCATTTAGATATCGCACTTAGTGGCTAACTAGTGGCAATTAACCTGAGAGCTTTCTAAGCTGCATTCATAAAAAACCACGGGGATGAAGTTACGATGACACTCCGGGTTTTCTGCGCCGCCACGAACTTTGCAAAGGTTGGAAACGCTGACTGGGTCACGTTCGAAGGCTTGCAGGTGTGCCTGAAACACGCAGGCCTGCAGGAGCTGGCTTTGGGAGCTGGCTGTGGGAGCTGGCTGTGTGAAGTGCCGGGGGGGACGCGGGGACCGTGTATTTCAGGCACACCGCTTTTGTAGCCGTCGTAACCTCGGGCAACGCCTGCAGCAAGTTGCTTTACTCAAAATGAGGCGAGGATACGTCCCAGCATGGCCATGGCTTGCTCGCTGCGGTCATCCCAGGGGTATCCGTAATTGAGCCGTGCGCAGTTTTGAAAGCGCTGGCTGGCGGAGAAAATGGGGCCGGGTGCCAGGCTGATGCCCTGTGCCAGAGCCAGTTGAAACAGCTGCAGGGAGTCAACCTGCTCAGGGAATTCAAACCACAGAAAATAGCCGCCTGCGGGCTTGGTAACGCGGGTGTTCGCGGGGAAGTAGCGGGTCGCAGCGGCCAGCATTGCACCCTGTTGCAGTTCTAGTGTGTCGCGCAATTTCCTGAGGTGGCGATCATAGCCGCCGTGCTTGAGGTAATCGGCGATAGCCGCCTGAGCCGGCACGGAAGGGGAAATTGTGGTCATCAGCTTCAGGCGATTGATCTGCTCGGTATAGCGCCCGCCGGCGACCCAGCCCACGCGGTAGCCCGGCGCAAGATTCTTCGAGAACGAGCCGCAGTGCATCACCAATCCGTGCCGATCCAGACTTTTGATCGGATTGGGCGCCCGGGTTCCGAAGTACAGCTCTGAATACACATCATCTTCGATCAGCGGGATGTCATGGGCGGCCAACAGGTCGTAAAGCATGACTTTCTTGTCTTGGGTCATGCTGGCACCCAAGGGGTTCTGCAGGCTGGTCATGAACCAGCAGGCCTTGATCGGCAAGCGCTCCAGGCTGTCTTGCAGGGACATGAGGTCCACGCCATCACGAGGGTGGACGGGGATCTCGACCGCCTTGAGTTTCAGCCGCTCCAGTACCTGAAGGCAGGCGTAGAAAGCCGGGGCCTCAATAGCAACCAGATCACCGGGTTGAGTGACGCATTGCAGGCACAGATTCAGCGCTTCCATCGCGCCGTTGGTGATCACCAGCTCATTGGCCGGCAAGCGGACGCCGCTGATCATGTAGCGCAAGGCAATCTGGCGCCGCAGCTCCGGGTTGCCAGTGGTCATGTCGCTGACGATGGCCGCGGGTGACATCTCGCGAACTGCCGTTGCCATGGACCTGGCCAGGCGAGGCAAGGGATAAAGCCACGGGCTTGGAAACGCTGACCCGAAGGGAACTGTTTCAGGGTCTTTGAGGGATGCCATTACCGAAAATATCAGCTCGCTGACGGCAACATCAGTGCCCTCACTGACATGCCTGACCAGCTCCGGCTCAACCATCGCGCTTGCGGAACACTCCCTCACGTAATAGCCCGAACGCGCCCGCGCCTGGATCAAACCTCTGTCCTCCAGCAGGTAATACGCCTTGAATACCGTTGAAGGGCTGACCGAATAAGTGCGACTCGCCATTCTTACTGACGGTACCTTTTCCCCGGGCGCCAGCATGCCGGTGCGGATCAGTTCAGCGATGTCGGCGGCGAATTGTTCGTAGCGTTTCATGAGCGTTGTCTGCGGGGGCGAGACACGCATCATGGGTGAAAGTCTGTGCTGAGAACAGCCTCAAACATTGCAGAAAAAAGCAGATCAGACTGAGCCGCAGGACCTGAAAGAGCGGGCTAGCAATAAAGATGCTTCAAATCTGCTGGCCTCTTCGCGAATGAATTCGCTCCCACGGGGTACGCGGCACGCCAGGCGCATCGCGTCACCGTTCTTCGCGAGCAAGCTCGGCTCCAACAGGCGACCGAGTCTTCCGTTGGAGCGAGGCTTGCCCGCGAACCAGACACCACGGTTCATCAGCCGTAGCGAGTCATCGTTCATCGCGGGCAAGCACCGCTCCCACAGGGTACGCGGCGCGCCAGGCGCATCGCGTCATCGTTCTTCGCGAGCAAGCTCGGCTCCCACAGGGTACGCGGCACGCCAGGCAGATCGCGTCATCGTTCATCGCGGGCAAGCACCGCTCCCACAGGGTACGCGGCACGCCAGGCGCATCGCGTCATCGTCCGTCGCGGGCAAGCACCGCTCCCACTGGGTACGCGGCACGCCAGGCGCATCGCGTCATCGTTCTTCGCGAGCAAGCTCGGCTCCAACAGGGTACGCGGCACGCCAGGCGCATCGCGTCATCGTTCTTGGCGAGCAAACTCGGCTCCAACAGGCGACCGAGTCTTCCGTTGGAGCGAGGCTTGCCCGCGAATCGCAGCGCCTCGGTGTAGCAGACTGCGTCCGATTTACTGTGGGAGCGGTGCTTGCCCGCGATGAACGATGACTCGGTAGGACTGCTGAACCGGAGTGTCTGTATCGTCCGGATGCGGCCCAGACCAAGCACCGCGCCCACAATGACTGCAGTGTGCAGGAGCTGCATTGGCCCGGTTATCAATCCAGATCAGCCGCCTGATGCCGTTCCGCTAGCTGACTGGCTTCATCGCCCCAGGTTCGGTTGACCCGCTTGCCACGGATAACCGCAGGTCGCTTGGCAATCTCTTCTGCCCAGCGCTGCACATGGGGGTATTCATCGACAGCCAGGAACTCGGCAGCCGAATACAGATTGCCCCGCACCAGTTCGCCGTACCACGGCCAGACCGCGATGTCGGCAATGGTGTAGCTGTCGCCGCCCAGATAGGGGCTGTGGCTGAGGCGTTGTTCAAGCACGTCCAGCTGACGCTTGGCCTCCATGGTGAAACGGTTGATGGCGTACTCGATTTTCTCGGGGGCGTAGGCATAAAAATGCCCGAAGCCACCGCCCAGATAAGGTGCCGCACCCATTTGCCAGAACAGCCAGTTCAGGGTTTCGGTCCGCCCGGCAGGGTCGGCAGGCAGCAACGCACCAAACTTTTCCGCCAGATAAAGCAGGATCGAGCCTGACTCAAATACCCGGATCTCGGGCTGCGCACTACGATCCAGCAATGCCGGGATTTTCGAGTTGGGATTGACCTCGACAAAGCCGCTGGAAAACTGATCACCCTCGTTGATACGGATCAGCCATGCATCGTATTCGGCGCCGATATGCCCCAGCGCGAGTAGCTCTTCCAGCAGGATCGTGACCTTCACACCATTGGGTGTGGCCAGGGAATACAGCTGCAAAGGGTGCTTGCCTACGGGCAATTGCTTTTCATGGGTCGGCCCGGCAACAGGGCGGTTAATACTCGCAAAGGCACCGCCAGATGATGCTTCGTTCTTCCAGACCTTGGGTGGCACGTAAGGGGCATTGCTCATCAAGAACCTCCGGTTAATTGGGGGATGTGTGAGGATGGGACAGGCTGGGGCGCAGTTTGATTCAACAGCACTTTCGTGCGGCAATCGCTGCACCCTGTGGGACCTGCCGACAGTGTCGCGTCAGATGACCCGCAGCATCACTGCCTGTCGGGCCGCCATTTGCGCGGCCTCCCAGCGTGACCCGCGCAACCCCGGGGACAGTGTTGAGTCCCGAATCCGGATGGTTTGTGTTTGACGATTGCTACTATCGCGGCCCCTGAAGTTTGTAGCCCATGCCGTGAACTGTGTGCAACAACGGAGTCTCGAAGGACTTGTCGATGGTCTTGCGCAGCGTGTAGATGCTGGTTCGCAAGCTATCCGTGTCAGGCGGGGCGTTACCCCAGAGGGCTTGTTCAAAATCCTTGCGCCTGACCACCGCCGGGCTTTTGCGCATAAGCAGTTCCAGCAGCACTCTGTTGGTCGGGTTGAGTTTGAGCAGCACGCCTGCGCGTTTGACTTCGAGCGAGTCTAGATCGAAGGTCAGGTCATGCACTTGAATGATGTTTTTTTGCACACCCTTGAAGCGCCGGGCCACCGCCTCAACCCGGGCAAATAACTCAGACAAGGCAAAGGGTTTGACGATGTAATCATCGGCGCCCACCTCGAACCCGGTCAGACGGTCATCCAATTGGTCTCTGGCAGTGAGCATCAAGATGGGTACGTGCTGGCCGGTATTTTCCCGGATGCGTCGGCAGACCGTATTGCCGTCCATTCCAGGCAGCATCAGGTCCAGAATGATCGCGTCAAAGTTTCCCGTCACCGCGAGATGCAACCCGGTCACGCCATCCAGAGCACCCGACACTTCACAGCCCTTGAGCGTGAAGTACTCCGACACATTGGCCAGGATGTCTTTATGGTCTTCAATAACAAGTATGCGCATGGACCGCTCTTTTTATTCTGCTGACTCGATCGAACAGGCCGGTGGTGTTGATGAGTGTTCTGTAGCCGGTTACTGAACTGCCAACGCGCTGCTTGTGTTGGCCTTTCTGCAGCCTGCGAACATATCCAGCGCAGGGTCGTAAACTTTGCTGTGAACCTGCAATAAACCGAGCATCGAGTGGAAAAGGTTGTCCTGGCTCAAGGGTGCGTTGCGGGTGTTCATCAGACAGTGGCTGTCAATTGAGAACGACTGCTGATAACTGTCGGAAAACCACGCCAGCATCGGCACATGCTTTTGTTGATCAGGTGCGAGCACGTAGGGCGTGCCATGCAGGAATAGATTGTATTCACCCAATGATTCACCGTGGTCTGACAGGTATAACATCGCGGTGTCGACTTTGTCCTGATTGCTGCGCAGGATATCAATCAGGCTGGCCAGCACATGGTCGGTATAAAGCAGCGTATTGTCATAGCCATTGACGATACTCTCCCTGCTGCAATTGTCCAGGGCGTTGCTTTCGCACACAGGGGTAAACTTCGCAAACTCTTTTGGATAACGCTTGAAGTATTCCGGACCGTGACTGCCCATTTGGTGCAGTACCAGCACGGTATCTTTATCCAGATGATCGATAAAGTTCTGCAGGCCTTGCAGTAATATTTCGTCCCGGCACTCGTTGTTGGCACACAACTGAGGGTCTTTCAAGTTACTGACATCCTGAACCGTTACTCGATCGCAGGTGCCCTTGCATCCGGATTGGTTGTCACGCCATATCACGTCCAGACCGGCGCGCTTGAGAACGTCGAGCAAACCTTCCTGGCTTTTTGCCGTGGAAGCGTTGTAGTCCTTGCGGCCCATGTTGGAAAACATACAGGGCACCGATACGGCCGTTTCAGTGCCACACGAGTGAACATCGGTGAAGGCAACCAGGCCATCCTCTTTTTGCAGCTGAGGTGTCGTGTCGCGGTTGTAACCCAGAATGCCGAAGTTCTCGGCCCGGGCACTTTCGCCTACCACCAGAACCGTCAGGGATTTACGCGTGTGTTGGGCCCAGTCACTACTCAACTTTGCATCTTCGCCTATCTTCAGAAACGGCGTCTGGGCGGTGACGACCTGCTCACGCAGGTACCCGATGGATGCGCTGAGGTAGTTGCTGGGCACGACCATCAGGCGCAGCTCCTTGTGATTGCGAAACAGCGATGAAAGCCCCTGGTAATTGACCAGTGCAACGCCAGCGATCAGCACGGCGCAGGTGACGCTGACCAACGCTTTGCTGATCAGTTCGTGGTGCAGGCGGCGGTACGTGACGGGGGTTTTCCACAGCAGTAAGGAGGGCAATACACCGAGCAGTGCAAGGTAGATAAACAATTTGAGTGACAGTAAATCCCATACTTCAGTGGCATTGGTTTCGGCGAAGTTACGCAACATGCCGGTGTCGATCAGTACGCCATACTGATTCATGAAGTAAGCGACGCCTGCGCTGATCATGAACAAAGCGATCAACAACGGCTTGAAAACTCTTTTAAACGCCAGAACGGTAAGAACGATATTAAATACAAAAAAAATCATGACGCTGAAGGCAATACTTAACATCACGCCTGTGCTGCTGGTGTCAGTGATAGTAAGGAGGTGCTGCCAGAAGGTTGCGTTAAAGCCGAGCAACAAGAAGGCGCTGGCGAGGACCGTTACAACTTCAGGGCGAACTGCTTTGCTTTTAAACATGCGTCATCTACTTGAAAAGTTACGGAGCGCTGGCGGTCATGCAAAAAAAGCGGTGCTGTCTCCAATGGCGTGGACTCTAGGGCGGCTGGGATAAAATTTTTGTGAAAAGCATGCAAACAAATGGTGGTGGCTGTCAGCTTTTCATTGGACTGTTACAGCGGTTTTTCACCGAAAACAGAAGCATTATCAATCTGTGCTTCAACTTATTTTTTACATTGTTTTCACTGCTCAACCACGGGGCAGGACTTATCGTCCTGTCATTGATACGGGTGAAGTTATGCGGGCAACCCTCGACTGGCACCTCAGTTCTGAATATTCAGCAGGAGCAACACGGTGGCCCCTACGTTAATGATTGGTTCGGTAACTGCGCGACCCTTTTCTCGAAAGCGGCGTTTCAACTACGGTCGGATTGTACTGCTCACCAGTATCGTCACCCTGGCGACGGTTTCTGGCTGGTTCCTGGCAGCGACTCCCGTGGTGGATCTTGGCGTCAGCGGCAATATGCTCAAGTCTGGTCTGTACCAACGCTGGGCTCGGGGCGACGTAGTGGTCATGGTCAGGCACGCCGAGCGTTGTGACCGGTCCGGCAATTCGTGTCTGGGCAGTGCCGATGGAATTACTAAAAATGGCAGCAATGTGGCAGTGGCAGTGGGTTCCGGCTTACAGCAACTGGGCCTTGAAAATACCCGGATGATCGCCAGCCCCTTAACTCGCACCCGGCAGACTGCGGATTTCATCTCGGGGCAGGCGGTGCCTACGCAAAACTGGCTCAGCGAGTGCGACAGCGGCTTCAAAGATGCCGTTCTGGCCAGCAAGAAACCGCAACAGAACCTGGTGCTGATTACCCATAGCGGTTGCATCGATCAATTCGAACGCAAGATGGGCGTGCATGCCCCAGACCGCAGCAGTGATTACACCCAGGCGTTCTTCGTTCAAGTGGATGGTCGCCATGCTCCGAAGATCCTCGGATCGCTGGACGCTGCAGAGTGGAAAAACCTGACGGTAGGACAGTTCAATTGATCTCTTCTCTAATGAAAGACCCAGGCTCCCGATCTGCTTTTTATTACCGCAATCTGGGTTTGCCCTTGCTCCTGGCGCTGCTGACGTTTCTGGCTTTTGACCTGACCGAGCTGGATCGGTTGTTCAGCAATCTGTTCTACGACCCTGTCGCTGGCGTGTTTCCGATTGGTGAGAGTCATCTTTTCGAAAAAATCACTCACAAGTGGGCACGGATCATCCCTAACTGGACAGGCGAGTTGGCAATTATCGGTGCGCTACTGTCTTTTATCTGGCCGTTGCTGGAGAGGTACCGGGAAAGTCGCTTTGCGCGTCGTATCATCGGCTCGCGGATCTCCCGGCCATTGCAGCAGTTACATCGCTACAGGCTGGATTTCTTCTTCATTATTGTCGCCTTTGCCCTGAGTACCGGCGTCATCCATTTCCTGAAGAGCCATACCAGCATCTATTGCCCGGTGGAAACAACGCTTTACGGCGGCACCGAGTTGCACCGCGAATGGTTTGAAAACTTCACCCTGTGGCGCGAGGCCGGGGCCGGACGCTGCTGGCCGGGTGGTCATGCCTCAAGCGCGTTCAGCCTGTTTGCCCTTTATTTCATCGCCAGACGCTATCGCTGGCAGCACTCGTACCTGTTGCTGGCTGGCATAACTGTCCTCGGCCTGGTCTACGGCACCACCCGGGTATTGCAAGGTTGGCACTATCTGTCGCACACCTTCTGGGCAGGGATCTTCGTCTGGTTGAGCACGCTGCTGATCGCGCTGTTCTTCTACGGACGTTCAACCTTGCAGCAGCCGATTCGCAAAACTGCCAGATCGGACGGGCAGGGTGCTGACACCTTGCAGCTTCCCGCTTCGACCTCGTCAGTCAGCAACTGAAAAAACACTGCACTTTCAATTCTTGTCGGAACTTGTTCATGGCCAATGCACTACCGCTTCCTGTCTCGCGCCCTTTTGATTTTCGGCTCTGGCTGGGCTTCCCGTTGCTGGTCATGGGCTTGCTGCTCTGGCTGGACCCTGCAGGTCTGGATTTCGCCATTGCCGAAAAATTTTATGTTCCAGGCAGCGGTTTTATCGGCCGTAAGAGCTACTGGCTGGAAAACATCCTGCACGATCGCGCCAAGCAGGCGGTAATTCTGCTGAGCGTGCTGATCGTCATCGGGTTTATCGCCAGCCTGTTCCGGCCGAAATGGCGTGAGTGGCGCCGCCCGTTGGGTTACGTGGTGCTGGCGATGGGTCTGAGTACCGCGATCATCACCCCGCTCAAGGCCCTTACTGCGGTGCAGTGCCCATGGAGCCTGAGCGAGTTCGGTGGGACAGAAACGTTCACGCCGCTGCTCAGTGCCCGAGCTGAGACGCTCAAGCCAGGGCGGTGCTGGCCGGGTGGTCACGCATCGACCGGTTTTTCGCTGCTGGCCCTGTTCTTCGCTTTACGTGACCGCCATCCACGCGGCGCGCGTATTGCGCTGGGAGTTGCCCTTGGGCTTGGGGTGATTTTTTCCGTGGGGCGCATGCTTCAGGGCGCCCACTTCCTCTCCCATAACCTCTGGACCTTGCTGTTTGACTGGGTGATTTGCGTGCTTTGTTACCGCTGGCTGCTCTATCGCCCGGCAACTGCAGGCTCGATCAGTGAACGTAATCTGATATCCAAAAAAAGAGCGGCCGAGTAGAGCGGCCGAGGTGAGCATCATGCCTGTCTCAGTTCTAAACGTCTCGGCGCTGGCCGCTCTGTTAGTGGCCGTTGCGCTGCTGGGGGGTTGTCAGAGTACCCGTGAGCGCTTGCTGGCGCAGGGCTATCCAGCGCCCTTCGTCAGCGGTTTCGAAGACGGCTGTGGCAGTGGTCGGCAGGCCGCCGGTGCGCTGGCGGAGTTTCGGAAAAATGTACCGGCCTATCTGGCGGATCGTTATTACGCGACGGGCTGGGATGATGGTTTCCGTCAGTGTCAGGCCAATGTGAACAGTGACTTTGAGCACCACGTCGGCATCGACAGCCAGGCGGACCGAAACTGGCAACACAGCAAGGACCAGAGCTGGAGCAAGGCGTTGGGGCGCAAAGCGCAGCCTTGAAATAACTCTGCCATCAAACTGTAACCTGGCACCGGCTTAATCTGCCGGCATCGCCCGTGTTCAGGCCCCACCCCGACGCAGGGCGGAAACTCATTGAGAACGCCCCCTAGTGAAGGCACAATGCGTGTCCTTTTTTTGGCCGACCTTGCCGGAGGCGTCGAAATGATCAAAACGCCGTACTACCTGATCGATAAACAGAAGCTGCTGGGCAACATGGAGAAGATCGCCTACGTGCGCGAACACTCCGGGGCCAAGGCTCTGCTCGCGCTCAAGTGCTTTGCTACCTGGTCGGTGTTCGACCTGATGCAGCAATATATGGATGGCACCACGTCGTCGTCGCTTTACGAGCTCAAGCTCGGTCGTCAGAAATTCGCCGGCGAAACCCATGCCTACAGCGTGGCCTGGGCTGACGACGAAATCGAGGAAATGCTCGAGAACTGCGACAAGATCATCTTCAACTCCATCGGCCAGTTGCAGCGCTTCGCAGAGGCTTCTGCCGGCAAAGTGCGCGGTCTGCGCGTCAACCCTCAGGTAAGCAGCTCCGATTACCTGCTGGCCGACCCGGCGCGTCCGTTCAGCCGTCTGGGCGAATGGGATCCGGTCAAAGTCGAAGAAGTCATCGGCCAGATCTCCGGCTTCATGTTCCACAACAACTGCGAAAACGGTGATTTTGGTCTGTTCGACCAGATGCTGGGCACCATCGAAGAACGCTTCGGTCATCTGTTGCATAAAGTGGAATGGGTCAGCCTCGGCGGCGGTATTCACTTTACCGGTGAAGGTTATGCGCTTGACGAATTCTGCGCGCGTCTGAAGGCGTTCTCGCAGAAGTACGGCGTGCAGGTCTATCTGGAGCCGGGCGAAGCGGCGATCACCCAGAGCGCTTCTCTGGAAGTCACCGTGCTCGACACCCTGTATAACGGCAAGCACCTGGCCGTGGTCGACAGCTCCATCGAAGCCCACATGCTTGACCTGTTGATCTACCGCCTGAACGCCAAGCTGGCACCCAGCGATGGCGAGCACACGTACATGGTGTGCGGTAAATCCTGCCTGGCCGGAGATATTTTCGGCGAGTACCAATTTGATCGTCCGCTGGCCATCGGCGATCGGCTGTCGTTTGTTGACGCAGCGGGTTACACCATGGTGAAGAAAAACTGGTTCAACGGGCTGAAAATGCCGTCCATCGTAGTGAAACAACTCGACGGTACAGTCGAGGTGGTTCGTGAGTTTGGTTTCCACGATTACCTGTCCAGCCTTTCGTAAGCTGGCAGATAAGGAGAGAGAAAGAAATTGAAGAAAAATGTTCTTATCATTGGTGCAGGAGGTGTCGCCAAGGTGGTGGCCCACAAGTGCGCGCAGCACAACGACGAACTCGGTCGTATTGCTATCGCGTCGCGCAACATCTCCAAATGCCAGGCCATCATCGACAGCGTCAAGGCCAAGGGTAGTCTCAAGCAGCCCGCCGATATCAAAGCCTTCTCGCTCAATGCACTGGATATCGAAGCGACCAAGGCGCTTATCCTCGAGACTGAATCGCAAATCGTCATCAACGTCGGTTCATCGTTCCTGAACATGTCGGTGCTGCGTGCCTGCATCGATACCGGCGTCGCTTATCTGGACACCGCCATCCACGAAGAGCCAGGCAAAGTCTGCGAGACGCCGCCGTGGTACGGCAATTACGAGTGGAAACACCTCGAAGAGTGTCAGCAGAAGAACGTCACCGCCATTCTCGGGGTGGGTTTCGACCCGGGCGTCGTCAACGCCTATGCCGCACTGGCGCAACAACAGCATTTCGACCGCATTGATTCCATCGACATCCTCGACGTCAATGCGGGATCACACGGCAAGTATTTCGCGACCAACTTTGATCCCGAAATCAACTTCCGTGAATTTACCGGGCAGGTGTACAGCTGGCAGAACAGCCAGTGGACCACCAACAGCATGTTCGAAGTCAAACGCACCGATGATCTGCCGGTAGTAGGTTCGCAGAACCTGTACCTGACCGGTCACGATGAAGTGCACTCGCTGTCCAAAAACCTCGACGTGCCGAACGTGCGTTTCTGGATGAGCTTTGGCGAGCATTACATCAACGTTTTCACCGTGCTCAACAAGCTGGGCCTGCTGTCCGAGCAGCCAGTGAAAACTGCTGAGGGCGTTGAGATCGTGCCGTTGAAAGTGGTCAAGGCCGTGCTGCCGGATCCGTCTTCGCTGGCGCCGGGCTACACCGGCAAGACCTGCATCGGTGATCTGGTCAAAGGCACCCGCAACGGTCAGCCGCACGAGGTATTCATTTACAACGTCGCCGACCACGAAGAAGCCTACGCTGAGACCGATAGCCAGGGCATTTCCTACACCGCTGGCGTACCGCCGGTGGCCGCAGCCCTGCTGGTTGCGCGCGGGGAATGGGACGTACAGCGCATGGCCAACGTTGAAGAACTGCCAGCCGAGCCGTTCCTCAAGCTGCTTGACGCCATGGGCCTGCCAACCCGCATCAAGGACGACAAGGGCGACCGCCCTTGGGACGCCATCGTTTGATGTAGCCCTTCAAGGCATGCAATCAAGACAGTGTGCGCCGGTGTGGCGCACATTGCTCTGACCCTTCTTTCTGACCAGATACATCACTCGCTTTCTGTAGGAGCTGCCGAAGGCTGCGAAGGTATTTTGTCTGACACGCCGCCATTCGCAGCCTTCGGCAGCTCCTACAGGTGATCGCCAAACCGGTGAGAACTTGTTCGCGAGGCGATATTCCGGTGTTTGCAGGTCCGATGCCCTCGCCAACAAGTTGGCTCCTACCTCATCAACGCGTCTGCATCATCCGCAATAACGGCTCGTATTCAGCATGGCTGGCCGGGAAGAGGCCGGAGGCTTCCTGGGACTGGAGGAAGGCAGACAGGCCTTGTTGATCAGTGAGCATGGCGGTGCGGATCAGCTCTTTCAATTCCGGGCAGAGGCTTCCGCTGAACACATAAGGTGAGTAGTAGATGGGCTCCGAGCGCCACAGGACGTCGAAGGTGTCGCGCTGGATTCGTCCACTGTTCAGATAGGCATCGACTTCAACGCTGGCCACAAACGCTGCGTCCACTCTGCTGTCCAGCAGGGTGTCCAGGGATTTGCTGTGGGAGCCTGCGTAAACCACCGAGCTGAAAAACCGGGTGAGGGGCTGGCCGACTTTCACGGAAAACTCAGCGTTAGGCACCACGCTGCCGGAGGTGCTGGCCGGATCGCTCAAGGCCACCTGGGCACCGCGTAATGCTTCAACCTTGTCGAAGGTACCGCGTCGGGTCAGCAGTAACGACTGGTAGTGGTGGCCTGCAGGAGTGAAGAAGCCTGGGCTGATCGTCAGGCTGGCGAACGGTTCGATGCGCGGGTCGCGCTGGCGAGCCATCACATAGGAAGCAGGCCCCAGCCAGGCAATGTCCACGCCACCAGAGACGATCGCATCAATCACGCTTTCATAGGACGAGGAGGTGGACACCAGGTCCACCGGCATGTGCAGCGAGGTGCTCAAGCGTTCGAGCAGCGGCTGATAGTCCCGGCGTAACACTTCCAAAGGCTTGCTGGTGTTGGGAATGATCGCAACGCGCAGGCTGCGTTGGGTGCATTGGGCATGCACCGTGGCGGTCAGCGCTGATGTCACCAACGCCGTCGTTAAAAGCCCGGCCAACCATTTCACTGAGCGCATGCGGTATCCATCGCGTTGATAAAAGGAGCGTATTCATTGAGCTGTTCGGCCGACATCGGCCGACTGAAATGGTAGCCCTGCACCATGTCGCAACCAGCCAGCTTCAGGCAGATGACTTGCTCGCGGGTTTCCACGCCCTCAGCGACGACCTCCAGGCCCAGACGCTTGGCGAGAATGATGGTGGAGGCCACGATGGGGTTGTCATCGGGACTGTTGGACAAGGGCGCGATGACCGCGCGGTCGATCTTCAGCTTGGTCAGCGGCAGTGATTGCAGATGAGCGAAGCCCGCATAACCCTGGCCGAAATCGTCGAGACTGATGGCCAGACCTGCATGGCGCAGGCGTTGAAGATGTTCAATGCCATGGCCTTCGGGGTCCAGCACCGAGGTCTCGGTGATCTCCAGTTCCAGGCGTCGTGGCTGGATGTGGTAACGCTTGAGTTCGCCGAGCAATTTCTCGCTGAAGTCTGCCTGGCCCAGCTGTATCGCCGAGATGTTGATCGCCAGACTTGAGTCCCGACCCTGGGCTTGCCAGCGGGACAGGTCTTCGCAGGCCAGACGCAAGACCTCCCAGCCCAGTGCGATGATGAATCCACTGCGTTCGGCCAGGGAAATGAATTGATCCGGATACAGCAAACCGAAGTCTGGATGCTGCCACCGCACTAACGCCTCATAGCTTTCGACCAGCATGGAATCCAGGCGGATTTGCGGCTGATAGTGGAGCACGAACTGGCGTTCATTCAGCGCACCGGCAAAGGCCTGCTCCAGGATGAATTCTTTGATATCCGAGACGTTCAGCGACGGGTCGAAGAACCGATACTGCCCCCGACCCGCACGCTTGGCCGAGTACATGGCCGCGTCTGCGCAGCGAATCATGTCTTCGATGTCTTGCCCGTCCCGCGGGCAAATGCTGACCCCCACGCTAGGGCTGGTGCTCAGTTCATGTTCTTCCAGAGAGTAAATTGCAGAGAGTTTCTCCACCAGGCTGCGAGCCCAGGCATCGATCTGTTCTTCGCTGCGCTCGCCAGCCAGTAGCACCACAAATTCGTCGCCACCGAAACGCGCAGCTTCGTCGCTAGGCTCCAGCATGCGGCTGATGCGTCCGGCCACTGCCTGCAACAGCAGGTCTCCCGTGCGGTGTCCCAGGGAATCGTTGATCGACTTGAAGCGGTCCATATCGATGAACAGGATCGCCAACAACTGCCGCTTGCCGCGCTGTCGGGTCAAGACTTGCGTCGCCACTTCCATGAACTGTCGTCGATTGTGCAAGCCACTCAAATGGTCGGTGGCCGCCGCGTGGCTGCTGCGCCGATGCTCGTCTTCAAGACGACTGATCAACTGCTGATTGATCTGCTGGGCCTGCTCCAGTGCCGCGAACGCTTCCTGACGTCGACGCAATACCCGCAAGGTCCAGATCAGGCTGGCGAGTATGAAAACAGTCATGCACACGTTCAGCCAGAACTGGCGCTCATACGTCAGTCGTGAGGAGGCGAGGATTTCGTCACGCTGCTGGCTGACCACGACACTGAAGCCACGTGGCGCCATGCGTCGGTACAGGCTCTGATAGGTTGCCGCGGCAGCGTATTGAGTGATTTCCCCGGCTTCCTGGGCGCTGACCGGCAGTTCCGGGTTGAACGCCGCTCCAGAGATCACGACGCCGCTGCTGGTGATGCGCAGTCGCTCCTGGCCCTTAGTATCCAGCAAACGCATCATTCCGCTGCGTCCCAAGTCGATACGTTCGAAAAGCGCTGCCAGATAGCCGATGTCCAGCTGTACCAGCAGCACGCTATCAAGTTCGCGTGCAGCGGGATCGGTAAGGGGCAGCAGGAACGGCAAGCGCCAATTAGGTGAGGACGAGCCGGTCTGGCTGCTGGGCGATCCCGGCAGCAAAGGCTTGAGGCCGTACTGGGCGAAATGCTTTTGCAGTTGTTCCAGCCAGTCAGGGGACAGTTGTTGTGGCTCATCGACGTGGGTGCCGGACAGCAATCGGCCATCTTTGCTGTACAAGGTCATGCGCTTGAGGACCGGGTCCTCGGCCAGCATGCGCACCAGACCCCAATTGCGCTGATCACGATCTTCGATGTCACTGCGCGCGACTTTGCCGATGGCTTGGGCGCGGTCGACCAGTTGCCGCAGGTTCTCCGCCGCAATGGTTGCCAGATTAAGGTGTTCAGCGGCTTTGGCGGCCAGCGCTTCGTGCTCGGAAGTGGCCTTCTGTTGCAGGAACAAGCCCCACAGAAAGACCAGAGTGGCGGCACACAAGATGACCAGCAGCAGCCGCAGCAGGCTCAGCGAGGAAGAAAACAGGCGCATCACTTCTTATTCTTCCCAGTAGCAAAACGCCACATTACTACCGGTGTGTAACAAAAATATTACTGGTCTGCGGATCCGTAGGAGCTGCCGAAGGCTGCGAAGACGCTTTAGATGTCACACGGCGATTCGCAGCCTTCGGCAGCTCCTACAGAATGGTGTTCACATCACCACGAATACTTGACGCTGGTCAGCAAGGTCCGACGCAGGCCTGGGTAGCACTCGTAGGAGTCATCACAGGTGGCGACGTATTTCTCATCCAGCAGGTTCTGCGCATTCAGGGACACCGTCACGTTCTTGTTGATCGGATAGCTCGCGCCGGCGTCGAACAGGGTGTAGTTGTCGATGTGGTACGAGTTAGCGTTGTCGCCATACAACACGCCGGTGTAGCGCGCGCCGCCGCCAAGCATCAGGCCGTTGAGCAGGGCGTCGTGGAATGTGTAGTTCAGCCAGGCCGACGCCATGTGCTTCGGCACGTTCGCCGGGCGATTGCCCTCATCGCCACGGGTGCTCTTGGTGATTTCGGCTTTGGTGTAGGTGTAGGAGGCCACCAGGTCCCAGTTGTGATCCAGCTTGGCTTTGATCTCGGCTTCGATGCCACGGGACTGTTGTTCGCCGTTGGCCACCGAGAATCCGGTGCTGACGCCGTTGATCAGTTCATTGGTCAGCGCATTGGTCTTGGTCAGGTCGTAGGCCGCCAGGGTCATGAAGAGGGCGTCCGTCGGTTGGTATTTCACGCCAGCTTCCCATTGCCGCGCTTCGCTTGAGTCGAAAGCACGACCGCTGCTGTCCAGGCCGGTATTGGGGGCGAAGGACTCGGAATAACTGATGTATGGCGCCAGGCCAAATTCCGTCAGGTAGGTCAGCCCCAGGCGGCCGGTGAAGGCGTTGTCCTTCTGGTTGGTGGACGCGCCAGCATGGTTGTCCAGATCGTTGTGCACGTAATCGTAACGGCCTCCAGCAGTCAGGATCCAGTGATCGTCGAACTTGATCTGATCCTGAATATAGCCGCCGATCTGCTCGATAGTCTGGTCATAGTTGATCGAGCTGATGCTGTTGGCCGCCGTTGGCCGGGTCACGCTCTGGCCGTACTGCGGGGCATAGATATTCAGGCTCGGACCCTGGATTCGCCAGCGGGTGACGTCGGCGTCCTGCCAGGAATAATCGGCGCCCATCAGCAGTTTGTGGATCAGTGGCCCGGTGTTGAAGTCAGCCTGGAGCTGGTTGTCCAGATTGAAGGCGTTCATGTGCTGATCGAAGCGGTCGGCGCCACGAATCGTGTTGCCGGTGCCTGTGTCGACACTGAAGGGCAGCAGGTTCTGGAAAATCACATCGACCTGACCGTAACGAGCGTTCTGACGGAATTCCCAAGTGTCGTCGAGGCGGTGCCGGAACTCGTAACCGAAGCTGTATTGATCCTGATTCAGATGGTTGAAGCTGTGGTCACCCATCAACGTGTCGGTGGTGTGACCATCGGGTGTGCTGTAGGCAAACAGCGAGCCGCCGTTACGGTCACGCAGGAAATCACTGAGCAGGGTCAGGCTGGTGTCTTCGTCCGGCGCCCAGGTGAATGAGGGCGCGATATACAGGCGATCGTCTTTCAGCTCATGGCCGTCGTCATAGTCGACCTGGGTGTTGGCGTCGCGCACCGAGCCCACCACCCGATAAAGCAAATGTTGCTCATCGTCCAGGGCCCCGCCGAGGTCGAACTGGCCCTGCCTGCGATCATGGCTGCCGGCTGAGAGTCGCACTTCGTTGACGTGGTCGGCTTCGGGCTTTTTGCTGACACGGTTGATGATCCCGCCTGCATCGCCTTGACCGAACAGGGTCGACGAGGGGCCTTTGACCACGTCGATACGTTCGAGTGAGTAAGGCTCGCTGCGGAAAAACGCGTAGCTGTTGTTCTGTTGTCGCAGGCCATTGAGGTAGTCGCTGGTGGACTGGCCGTTGAAGCCGCGAATGAACAACCAGTCAAAACCCTTAGGGTCCAGACCGTAGCCTTCAACCTTGACGCCGGGCACGTAGCGCAGCGCTTCAGTCACGGTCTGCGAACTCTGTGCATCCATCTGTTTGCGGGTGATCACCGAGATGGATTGCGGCACTTCAATCAGCGGGGTATCGGTCTTGGTTCCGGACGCACTGCGAGTGGCGACGTAGCTGTCCACCGGCCCGGCGGCGGATTCGACAGAGCGTCCCGAAATGCTGGTCGCGTCCAGTTGCACCGCCGAGGCGTCACCGGTTTTTGGCAGTAATGAATAGCTGCCATTGGCGTGAGGCACGATCTGCAATCGGCTGCCGGCCAGCAGTTGTCGCAAGCCAGCGTCTGTAGAGTAGCGGCCGCGCAAGCCAGGGGATTTTTGTTCGCGAGCGGCATCAGGTTCGAAGGACACTGTGACGTCAGCGATCGCAGCAAATTGCTCCAGCGCTGCACTCACGGGACCAGCCGGGATGTTGAACTCGGTTTCAACGCTGGTTTGCGCCCAGGCAGTGGGCGTGATCAGCACCGTGGCAAAGGGAGCGGCCAAGACCATGCCGAACAGTGCACGGCTGATGAGCGTATTTCCAATGGGGGACTTGCGCGGGGACATGCGGTTTCCTCTTCGCCCTGTAGCGATGATTGCGGCGTCGATTGCGCCTCTTATCTACAAAGTCGAATGAGAACGGGAATCGACAATACCCCGGGTGAAAATATTTGACTGCCGATTACTGTAGGAGCTGCCGAAGGCTGCGAAGGCGCAGTGTCAGCAATACTGCTTCGCAGCCTTCGGCAGCTCCTACAGGAAGACCGGGCAACTCAGGTCGGGCTGTTCAAACCGCCTCAACACTCACCCAGAACCGACTGAACCGACGAATCCGCACGGGCAGGGTGAGGGTGAGGTTTTCAAGGATGACGTCGGTATCGCCCAGATGAAATGCCCCGGAAATACGCAGCCCGGCGATGCCTGGATCAAAACCCAGGTGGCCGGAGCGGTAGCGTTGCAGCTCGGCGATGAAATCTCCCAAACGCCAATCGTTGACCACCAACATACCCCGGGTCCAGGCATCCGCCTGCGCTTCAGCGCGCTGCACAGTGCCCATGACATTGGCGCTGAAACTCAGTTGTTGGCCGGCTGCGACGCGTACTTTGTCAGTCGAGAGCCCATTGCGGATCTCCACCGCATGCTCCAGTACGCAAACCCGGGTCAGGTCGGCGTCGCGACGCACGGTAAAGCGAGTGCCCAACGCCCGGATACTGCCGTCATGGGTGTGGACGATGAAGGGCCTGGCTTGGGCGTCCGCTGCGGTTTCGATCAGGATTTCTCCGCTGAGCAAGCGCAGTTCCCGCAGTCGCCCGGTGTAGCGGATATCCACCGACGTGGCGGTATTCATTTGCATCTGGCTACCATCGTCCAGCCGGACACGGCGCCGTTCTCCGGCGCCCGTGCGTTGATCGGCCATCAACAGCGGCAAATCAGTGGTCCGCCAGGCAATGCTGCCCGCAGCACCAGCAGCCAGTAGAACCGACAGAACCTTGAGCACTTCGCGGCGTCTGGCTCGGGCACTGGACAAGGTCACACGGCCGATACCCGGCGTGACCTTGTCGAATTTTTCCTGCAAGCGGGCCAGACGTTCCCAGGCTTGCCGGTGGCTGGGGTCAAGCTCAAGCCAGTTGCAATGAGCCTGGCGGGTCGCTTCGTTCAGCTCTTCGCAATGCAGTTCGACGTACCAGCGGGCGGCGGCTTCCAGGGTGGCGCGGTCTGGTGTTTGAGCGGTAGACAAGGCTCAGTCTTCCACTGACAGCAGGCAATGGGTCAGCGCCCGGGCCGCGTGTTTCTTGACGGTGTTCACCGAGACATTCAGCTGTCGGCCGATTTCCACGTAACTCAACCCATCCAGTTGGGCCATCAGGAAAATCTCCCGCGTACGCCCGCCAAGGCCATCGAGCAGCCGGTCGATTTCCACCAGCGCTTCGATGATCAGAAAGCGGGTTTCAGGGGACACATCGTGGAATTCGGGGCGTGCCGCGAGGGTTTCGAGATAAGCCTGTTCGAGCGCGCGACGCCGGAACATGTCAATCATCAGGCTGCGCGCCACAGTGCTGAGGTAGGCGCGGGGCTCGCGAAGTTCGGCTCCCTTGCGCTGGGTCAGTACCCGGATGAAAGTGTCCTGGGCAAGATCCGCGGCATGATCGACACAGCCC